>VOFI01000272.1_pt1 | contig 22001 bp, 22 predicted proteins | sample 5384131 | NCBI WGS metagenome assembly VOFI01 (sample SAMN12384728, study PRJNA508395) | human gut metagenome | isolation source: healthy gut H | host: Homo sapiens | reverse complement strand
AGAGTCGGTTCATGGCAGGGAAGCAGGACTCCCCGGAAAGGGGAAAAGGCGGAGACTACGGGCGTATTATACCTTGCCGGGGCGTATTTTCCCATCTATTTTTTCAGGGCTGCCGGGAGGGGGATGGGAGATCACGGGTGTCAGGGGCTTTAGTGGCGTTTTAGCTTTGAGGGAGGGATGCCTTTTTTTGTATCCGCGGATTTTTGCCTGGGAAGGAAGGCTTCCGGTTTTTGGACGGGAGCTTTTCCGCCCCTTCGTGGAGGGGAATTTTCTCTTGCTGTGTTCCGCCCGGCGTCCGTAGGGACCGGGAGGACCTTCTTCCCAGAAGGGAGTTCACCAAGTGGCTTTTTCGGGAATGCCCCGCCTCCCTAAACAAGTGTGTTCATTCCTGCGTGGCTGTAGAAGGCCGTTTTCTGAAGTTCCCGATTATTTACGGCTCCTGAACGGCGGTCTTTTTTCCGGTTCTGGTGACCAGAAGCACGCCCGTGAAAACCAGCAGGACGGAAAGGGTTTTCATCCAGCCGAAGTGGTCCATCCCCACAGCACCGCTACGGAAGAGGCAATCACCGGCTGGCAGTAGTTGTACATGCTGACCGCGGTGGGTTTCAGCCGCGTGCAAAGGACAGGCAGATGTAGCTTACAAAGGTAGCGAATGCCACCACGTAGGCAATGCCCAGCCACGTCTGCATGGGAAGTGCGGAATAACGGATGGAAACCACGTCCCGGAAGGTGAAGGGCAGGCAGGCGATGGAGGCGTAGGTGAACATCCATTTCATCAGGGTGACGGGCGAGTATCTGCCGATCAGGTTTTTAAAGAAGACGAAGTAAACGGCTACGCTGCACTGGGAGGCCAGGCAAAGGATGTCCCCCAGCAGGTTGTTGTCTCCCGGCAGGGTCGCCGCACGCCCTCCGCTGCCGGAAACCAGCAGAATGGCTCCGATGGCGCTGGCGCAGACCCCGATGATTTTTTTCCCCGTGATCATTTCCCGGAGGACGAAGGCCGCCAGAATCATGGTCAGTACCGGCGTAATGGTGGTGATGATGGCCGCATCCGCCGGAGAGGTGAATCCCACGCCCACCGTGAAGGCCATCTGGTTGAAAATGATGCCGAACAGGGGAGGCGTAAAACAGGGTCAGCCGGTCCTTCCGTGCAATGGTTTCCCCGGGCAGGAAGGCGGAGGCCAGCCAGAACAGGATGGCCGCTCCCAGCAGGCGGAAGGTAGCCAGGGAAGCGGAGTTGACTTCCCCCGGCTGCATGACCAGTTTGCTGACCGGAGACATGAGGCCCCAGATAATGGCCGCCGCTCCCATCGCGATATGTCCCTTCAGGGTTCCGGATTCCATGGTACGGCCCGCTGCGCAGCGGGCAACGCATTCTCCGCTTCCGCGGACGGATTGCAAGAGTTTTTAGCGCGGAACCGCAGCCCCGGAGGGCACGGCCCTCATCCGGGGAATTGGGAAGGTATGGCTCTCCGGTTTTTTCCCCTGACGCCGGGCAGGTCCGGTTTCCGTCTTCATTTGATTTTAACGGGAAAATGATTGACCTGCCGTTCGTCCAAAATTGCATCGGCTCCTATGGGGCGGGAGTGGCGGTATTGCCCGCTTTCCGCCTCAACTCCATGCGGCAGGATTTGAGGCGGAACAGGAATAAGAAGACCCTGACTGAAGTCCTGTTCCTTTACGGGGGCGCTGATGCAGGCGTTTTTAATCGGGGTACCTTCGGGTGGCCGGGCTCCTATTCGGCAGGCATGGAGATGCCGATTTTGTGTTCCTTGCTGTTGCCGCGGAGTTCCGGCGCGTACATGGCTTCAATGACGGCCGGCAGGGCGCTGAAGCGTCCCGGGCGTTCCGCGCGCAGGCGGTGGCTGATCTGGTATTGTCCCATGGGCAGGGAGGAAAGAAAGACGCGTATTTCTTCATCCCCTATTTCCTTGTAGCCAGATACGGTCCCCATCCAGGCGTAGCCGCTGGTGGTTTCCTGTGATTCGCATCCCGCGGGCTTGGGGTCCAGGAGCATGAGGTATTCCACGTCGTTCTTCGTTTTCACGGTCATCACCACTTCAATGATGTCGCCGCTGGCGATGACGTCTCCGTCTTTCAACAGCGTGCGGCGGGTCACGTCCTTGCCCTGGGAGACGAGCTCTCCGGCATCCGTCTGGGTGTCCTTCACGGAGTCGTCCTTCACCGTTTCCTTCCGGATGCGGTAGTAGGAGCGTTCCACGGTGACGGCATTCCCCGCGGCGGGAATGGGGTCTTCCAAGGAGAAGTAGCTGAGGGTGGAATTGGCATAAATGTTTCCGCTGCCCTTCTTCCTGCGGATGGTGATGACGTGGCTGCCGTCCGCCAGGTCTTTCCCGCTCATGCGGAAGGCGTTGTCAAAGGTGAACAGGGTCTCCTTCGTACTGGCGACCGTTTTGACCGGAACGCCGTCGTAAAGGATTTCCGCTTCCATGTCCTCCATGCCTTCCCTGGTCTGGAGAAGGTAGGCGGACAGGGCTTCCAGACAATCCGCCATATCCTTGGTGGAGTCCCAGTAGGAACCGTTGGCGCGGTTGTTGAGCAGCCATTTGGCCAGGCGCGCCGTGACGGGATTGCCGGGGTCGCTCTTGGCCATCAGTTTCAGGTAGGCGGCCTGCGTGGCTACGCCGCTGCCGTACCACCGCCACCAGTAGCCTTCATTGGGAAGGCGCAGCCATGCGGTTTGCAGGGAGTCGTCCTGCTGGAGGAACTGGGAAATGATGGGCATTACCTTCTTGAAGTCGTCCATACGGTGGGCGTCCAGCAGGATTTCCGCCAGTTGAACCTGGCTGATGACGGGAAGTTCCAGCCTGTCGCGGAACAGGTAGCGTTCCATGGGCAGGTTTTTGACGCCGCATTCCGCCAGAACGGAATAAACAAGGGTGTCCGTGGCGGAGGCCGTCAGGCGGTAATCCCCCAGCTTGCGGATGGCTTCCTTCTTCTTCGGCCCGTCCGGCAGTTTTTCCAGTTTCCGGTATTCGTCTCCTTTCTCAAGAAGAACTGCCTGGCTTTCCTGATAGTTTTTCAGCCAGCGGACGGCTCCCGAAAGCATCCCATCCGGAACATTGACCGTGTTTGAAGCAATCTTCAAGCCGTGGGCCACATGGGCCGTCATGACGGGGTCTCCCTCGCTGGCTCCTCCGAACCATCCCCAGGAACCGTTGGAGAGCTGCTTCTCCCGGAGGGAGGAGATTCCCTTGGCGGCCATCTTCTTCAGCGCGGCTTCATCATAAACGGGGTTGCGTTCCAGCTTCTTCATGACGCTGTCATGGAAGGCCTTGTTCTTGATGGCCTGGGGATTCAGATTACGGTGGCTTTTCAGCGCCGCGCCAGGATTCAGACCGAGCTGCTTGAGCGCGTCCGTCACGACGAGAGCGGGCAGGAAGCGGTTGAGCGTCTGTTCCACGCAGCCATAGGGGTATTCCGCCAGGTAGGGCAGGGCTTCCACCATGCTGAGGGCGATGCTGGGGAAACCTTGACGACCAGCTCGCTTTCCTCCCTGCGCCGCTGCTGCGGCAGGGAAATGGAGAGTTTCTGCTCCCGTTCTCCGGGAAGCACCACGGTGCTCCCCGCATGGAGCTGCTTCATGCCGTGCACCAGCACGGGGAAGTTCATCTGCATGGCGTCTCCGGTGGAGCCGGACGCCGCCTCCATGGCGACGGCGGCGGTTCCCTCCCCTGATGGCGGCGGTCCACCAGTTGACGACTGCCTGCCCCTGGGCGGGAACGTCCACTTCCCGCACGGCGGAATTGTCCGTATCTGCGGCGAGCCCCTTTACGGCCGGAGCGTCAGCCGGGAGAAGTTCCAGGCAACCGTCTTTCAGGGAAATGGAAACGCGGGCGCGGACGGCCTTGTCCGTCCGGTTGCGGACCAGGGCGCTGAGCATCACTACGTCTTTTTCCACAAAGAAGCGCGGGGCCTGCATGCTGACCATGAAGTCCTTCGTGGTCAGGAATTCCGCGGAAGCCTGCCCTACCTGCAATCCGGGGGTGATGGCCCAGGCGGCGGCTTTCCAGGTGGTCAGGTTGTCCGGCATCTCCACAGGAACGGTAACGTTCCCTTCCTCATCCGTCCTGAGCGTGCCGCACCACTTGATGCAGTCCGCAAAATTGGTGCGCAGTTGAATGTGCGGGGAACTGTTCTCCTGCACGTCTGCGTCTCCCTGTCCGGCTGCAAAGGAATCACTTTCCGCGCTTTCTTCATCCGCAGCCATCTGCTGCATGACCGGAACCGGTGCGGCGGCGGGGACTGCCGCTCCTTCAGCCAATACGCGGCTTGCGGCTTTTCCGCTGATAGCATAATTACCGGATCTGACTCCTGCGGTAGCAAAGCCGTTGACGGCTCCTTTTTTTCCCTCCGCAACAGATAGCCGTAGTCACTGTAGAGCAGGGATTGGAAGTAGGGCTGGTCCGGGCCGCGGTCCTGCTGCGTTCCGGCGGCCGTCATTTTTTTCAGGCTGAGAAAGCCGGTTTCGTTCAGGCTCCCCCATACGGTCTTGGCGATGTCCGTAATATTGGGGCGTGCGATATATTCCAGAGCCTTGTCATAGACGGCCAGGGTAACGATGCCGTTCCTGACGGGTTTGCCGTCCGGCCCTTTGACCTGAACCGTTACTCGCCCTTCTTCACCGGGCTGGTATTGGGATTTGCCCGGTGTTACGGAAGGAGCCAGAATCTGGCTGGCTGGCGGAATCAGCAGTTCGGCGGAAGCCGTGTGAAGTTCCCCGTTTCTGACGGTGAAGGCGTTCACGCCCATGTTGGGCATGTCTTCCCGGGTCAGGGGGCATTCCACCAGGGCGGTTTGCCGGTCCAGAGGGACCAGGCTGCGGGACTCGTCTTTCCAGGAATTGCGCAGGAAGGTCCAGACGCGGGCGTCCGGATAATCAGAGGCGAGGAGCAGTTTGGCCGTATCTCCCGGTGCGTATTCCTTCTTGTCCAGAGTGATGGAAAGGGGATTGATTTTAAAAGGATTCTGTTTGCCCTTGCCGTAGGAAAGGAACTGGAAAGACTCTTCCACCCTGTTGCCGTGTTCGTCCTCCAGGGTAGAGGAAAGGGCATACAGGCCGGATTCCCTGGTCTGGAAGGACAGGGTGGCTTCCCCTTCCTTTCCGGTGGTGATATTCCAGGTTTCCAGAGCCTCCCGGCTGCCGTCCGCGCGGATATGCTGCAAAACGGAGGTTCCCTTGGCGTGAGCAATCTTGGCGCCGTCCGCCGTGGCCGCAGTGATGGAGGCCTGCACCGGCGCTCCGGTGGGGGCGTAGCCGCGGTTCAGGGCGGTGAAGATGTTGAACGGGCGGAAGGTGGCGATGACCTGCCCGGAAGCGGAAACTTCCCGCAGGGAGGCATCCGTCACGCTGGCGGAGACGCGGTAAGTGATGTTCTGGGATGCGAAATCCCGGGCGTCCTGCGCCGTGGAAAGCTCCACGGATGCTTTTCCGTCCTTATCCAGCGGCACCGTCTTTTCCAGGACGGTCAGGGGGGCATCCGGAGAAAAGGGAATGTAATACGGACTGAAAGACCTGTCGTACAGCCAGCTCCATTTCCAGTAGGGCGTCCAGACATCCGCTCCCAGTGTCCGGGTGATCGTAATGGTGGCCTTCCCCTCGCTTACGGGACCGCCCGCGTAATAGTCCGCCTGAATGGAGACGGGAATGGGCCGGCCCAGGCGGATGGGTCTGGAGGGGGCGTCCATCCTAACGGAGAATTCCGGCTTCTTGTACTCTTCCATACGGAAGAGAGGGGCATACAGCCGGAAATCCGGGTCCGCGGAATCATGCAGCTTCAGCTTGGCTCCATACTGGCCCAGCGGAGCTTCCGCAGGAATGAGCAGTTCCAGTTCAAAACAGCCGGTGGAATCCGTCGTGACGGTTTTTGGCGGAAAAACGCTCTCATCCCCGGTTGGGGAAGTAATGGTCAGCGTCAGCTTTTTTCCGGCGCAGTCCTTCGTTCCGGGATTTGCGATGTCCGGACGGAAGAGGACGCCCTTGAACCGGGCCGTCTGTCCGGGGCGGTATACGGGCTGGCTTTCCAGGAAGAAGCAGGAATAGGGGTCGGAGGCCTTGTTTGCCGTATCCATGAGATAATTGCCGGATTCCCAGCCGTAATCCGATACTCCCGCCAGCACGTAGCTGTCCCCTTTGGAAGCGATGCCCAGGAACATGTTGTAAGAAGGAGTGCGGGAACCGCGGGGAGGGATTGTTTCTATCATGGCTCCGTCCTTGTCCGTGGTTCCCTTCACCTGGTGTTTTTGGAGCGTTTTATCCTCCTGGTAGCGAAGGAGGCGCAGGCTGCCCCCTTCCACGGGCATTCCCGTTCCGGCATCCGCCAGGAACCAGAGGTTGCCTTCCGGCACGGAACGGCGCACCAATACCATGTCTGACAGAGTGAGGAAGCGGTGGAACCGGTAGCCGTTATCCAGCGTGACGGTAAGCAGGTACCAGCCGGGATTGCGGGTGGGCACGGGAATCTGGGCGATGTGGTTCAGGTGCCGTTCCCCGGGAGCCAGAGCTACCTTTTCCCCTTTGATTTCTTCACCCAGATAGCGGGCGTAGGATGGCTCATGCAGCAGATTGAAAAGGAGGGTCCCCAGGTTGGAATACTTTTTCCTGTACGCGTTGCCCAGCGTGCTGGAGGTCTGCACCTTGTCCATGCGTTCCTCCTGCCACCGCTTCATATCCACGGAGCGGGCCGTCACGCTGGCCTGGGCGGCGTTGCGGTAGGAGAAGGCGACCGTCACCGGTTCCCCCGCCAGCAGCGTTCTTTTATCCGCATCAAACATTCCGTTGGGTTCCGTGATGGAGGCAATGCGCTTCTTCAGGTTGTCCGCAACGTGCAGGAAATCCTCCTTGTCCGCTTGATCCCAGGATTGTGCGTTCCAGGTCTGAAGGATTTTGCCTAAAAGCTCCGCGGCAGCGGGCCTCTGGTTGCGGGCCAGGAACTCATTGGCTGCCAGATTGCCGGCGTTAACGTAATAATCCGGCTCCGGAGTTACTCGGACCGCAGCGGCGATCCGGATGAAATCGTAATCCGGAGGAAGGGTGGTGAGCAGGAATTTTCCATTGCCCGTCCGGTCGGTTTTAACGACGGTCTGGTTCGTTTTCAATTCCTCCGGGTTGATGCCCGCCACCATGCCCGCGTTGCCGGGGCCGTACACGAACTCCTGGTCCGGAGCCGTATTGGAATAGGAGAACAGCCGGTGGCACCAGGAGGCGGTGAAATAGTTGACCTGGTTGGCTAGTTCCGGGTTCGCCTGAATGGCGGCGTCCAGCAGCCAGCGCATGCGTTCCCCGTCGTTTTTAGCCGTCTCCCAGGAGGAAGAGGCATGGTAAAAGACGACTTCCGGCTTTCCCGTTTTGGCATTGACCGTGACGGGCACGGTGGCGACGTTCCGGAACGGGGGGGCTTCCTCCCTGGCGACGTACCCCGGCAGTTCCTTCAGGCTGGTGAGGTTCCCCAGGGCGGCGTAAGCCTGGAAGGGGGAAAGGGAACTGTAGCGGCTGCCTTTCACCAGCAACGCCTGAGCCGTCATGAAGCGCAGTTGTCCCAGAAGCTTCATGTTCTTTTCCTTCTCCGCCAGTTGCATGGCCTTGGAAAGGCACCGCAGGGCTTCCACCCGGTCCCTCGCTTCCCGGAATATTCCCCGTCCCATGGCTCGGCGCTGCGGATGTAGGCGCCGTCCACCAGTTTGAACGTATGGCTGGCGTTCTGGTACAGATGGGCAGCGTCCATCAGGAAATAGGGATTGCCGCCGTGGCGTTTCATCTGCTCTTGCAGGATGGTATCCAGATTCGTGGAATCGCCCAGGGCATTGAGACGGGTCAAAGCCTGGTAATAAAGAAGAAGGTCCGCTCCGCTGTACTGGTCGTCGTATTCGTCAAGCTGTTTTAAAGCCTGTTTGGCCGCATTCTTGAACAACCTCTTTTCCAAAAGCTTTTCAATAGCCTCAACGGACTGCTTCCTCTGCTGGGAGATGGAAGTTGCCTTGTCCGCATCCTTGGCGCCTTTTTGGGATGAAGAAGTGGAATCTTCCGGAAGTCCTCCCTTGTCATCGGCATGGGCGGACGGGCCGTCCTGACGCTGCGGTGGAGTGGAAGCGGCTGCCGGGCACGGCATTCCGGAAGCCAGCAAGCCTCCCGCCAGAAAAAGCAGGGAAAAGATTCTGTTCATTCAACCAGACTACTTCCATGTAAAATATTTGGCAAGTTACAAGTAGGTTACAACATGCGGGAGATTGTCTTAATGCCGTTCAATGGCCAGAAGCGTTGGAAGGATTGACTGTCAACGAGCAAACCGGAATTCTTTTACGTTCCGGCCTGTATTCCGGTGCGGATCATCTGCCGCGGCGTCCTTTTTGAGCTTTCAGGGCGCCTTCCTCAGGTTCCCCTCCGGAGGATAAGCAACCGTCGTCTTCTCTTCTTCCCAGGGAAAGGGACTGCCTGGGTATATTTATATTCCACTGCCGTCCCCTCGTCCCGGATCAGCTCTGCCGGATGAGGGAGCCGAACCGCATGCATGTTCATGTCTCTGCGGGAGGGAAAGACGGCCTGCATGGCTGGCCGTCCCGGAATGCAGGAGGGAGGAAGGAACGGGGATGCCGTCAATCGGGCAGCGGGCCTTCGCATGCCAGGCGGTAAATGGCCTGGACGTCCCGGGCGTCCAGTTTTTCCAGCCCCCGATGGGGCCGCGCACGCTGATGGCCTGTTCCGCCATCAGGGGAAAATCCCCGACTTGATATTCAACTCTTCCATGGTCGTCGGAAGCCCCAATTCCCGGTAAAAACGTTCCAGACGGGAAATGCCTTCCCGGATGAGGGCCTCCGGCTCCCGGAAGGAACCCTCCACGCCCATCACCTTCACGGCGAACTGCGCGAACATTCCTTGGTGTTTGGGGAAACATACTTCATCCATGCCGGGGTGACGACGGCCAGGCCCGCGCCGTGGTCCACGTGATACAGGGCGCTCAGTTCGTGCTCCATGGCGTGGCAGCCCCAGTCCTGTTCACGGCCCACGCCCAGCAGGTTGTTATGGGCGAGGTTGCCGGAAAACGCAATCTCCGCCCAGGCGTCGTAATCGTGCAGGTTCCCGTTCAGGATGCGGGCGTTTCTCATGATGGTGCGCAGGGTGGTTTCGCAAAGGCCGTCGGAAAGGTCCGTATGCAGGGTTCTGGTGAAATAGCGCTCAAAAATGTGGCTCATCATGTCGCTGACGCCGTTGGCCATCTGGTGGTGCGGGAGCGTGAAAAACAATTCCGGGTTGATGATGCTGAACACGGGGCGCAATTTGGGAGAACCGTACCCCAGCTTCCGCCTGGTTTCTTCATTGGTGATGACCGTGTTCGGGCTGCTCTCGCTGCCTGCGGCGGGAATGGTCAGCACGGTGGCGACGGGCAGCGGGTCCGCCTGCGGCTGTTGTTTGGAAAGATACAGGTCCCATACGTCCCCTTCATGGGGAACGCCCAGCGCAATCGCCTTGGCGGAATCAATCACGCTGCCGCCTCCCACAGCCAGCACGAGGCCCAGGCCGTGTTCCCGGCAGAGGCGGATGCCCTCATACACCAGGGGAAGCGTGGGGTTCGGCTGGACGCCGCCCAATTCCTCATACTCCACGCCGGCGGCTTTCAGGGAAGCCGTGACGGCGTCGTAAAGGCCGGAACGCCTGATGCTGCCGCCTCCGTAGTGGAGGAGGACTTTTTTGCCGAACGGCTTGAGAAGGGCGCCCGCTTCATGCTGGGTTCCTTTTCCGAAAATGAGCGTGGTCTTGTTATCGTAAACGAAATTGAGCATGGCGGGGATGCGGTGACGGTACCTTTAACGCTACGGCTCTTCCATCCCCGGCTCAAGGCTTTTGTGCGCCCCGTTCCGCTTCCGGAAGGGCGGATTTATTGTTCCGGAGGATGTTTTTTCATATACCGTTCCAATTCCTCCCTGTTTTTCCGGAGCTGATTCAATTGGCCGGAGCCTTCCTGAAGATAATTGACGTCTCCCGAAGTCCAGAACGAATAAACGTGGTCCAGCACGGATGACTGAATAGGGGGGCAGGAATCCTCATCTTCCATGAATTCTTCTTTCAGAGCTTGCAGAATCAGGTCTTTGCAGCCCAGGTCCGTACTGAACAGCATGCCAGAGAAGGCTCCGTGATGATTCTTGCCGCCCCGGAAGCGGGAAAGCAAATGGAGATAGGTCTTCAATTCCTGTTCCGCAGCAGGTTCCAGTTTCAAAAAGGAACGCCGGACTCTCATTTCTTCTCCGTTCCACCACAAATCATAGGGCGTCATGGCGGGCGGATGGTCCATCCGGCTGAAATCGTACAGAAAGCGGGAATGCCGTCCCAGATACGTGGTGGCTGTGTGGAGAAATCCCTGGTGGATATATGCGCCCCCGCACTGGCCGTCCGAATAAATTTTTCATCCAGGCCGTGGCGTGTTCCGGAGCATTGGGGAACAGATCCTTCCAGACCGGATTTGTTGAAAGAGGCAGCGTCATACACTCTTTCCGAAGGAATGCTTCAGCAGACTTGCCCTGGCGCAAAGAGGGCTTTTTCCCTTCCCAAAAGTTATTTGCCGAGTCAGGACAGGAAGAATAAAATTTGCGTCCAACTCTCGCCAGTAAAAACCGAGCGGGGGAACTTTCTTCATTTCCCCGGCAATTCTGCGGGTGTCGGCGCATAACTCATGAATCATGAGCTGGGTCTCAGGCGTAAAATTATCCATGCTCGCCGCGTCAACAAGAAGATGGAAAATGTGGAACATCTGGCGTTTCAGGGGTAAACGGCCGCGGTAATAATGCAATTCCGTGGCAATCAGTCCGGGAGCCGCGGAGTAAAAGGAATATCCTTGGTCACAGCACCCGAACATCTCCGCAGGAATGTCCAGCACGGCGGTTTCCATGCACTTCTTCCAGGTGGTTTTGAGTTCCTGCGCCAGAGCATGCGGCAGGATGGCAACGCCGCGGCGAACGTAATTCCTGCTGTACTCCTGCCAATGCAGACGGCGGATTTTTTGATCCTTCCATGCATTCAGCAGAGCGGCAGAGGGGTGTAGCCATGCAGGGAATGTTTCTTCCGGAAAATAATCCGGAAGATATTTTTCAAGAAAAAGGAGGCCCACCAGCTCTTCCACAGGGGAGCGCTGTTGATAAAATAATCTGTTTTGTTGCCTTCTGCCGCTACCGCCCAGTGGAGTTCGTTTCCTATGAGGGCGACTGCGCGTTCCGGCTCCCAGGAAGGACAATCCACAGCGGCCATTTCATAATTCCGGGCCGCTTCCGGCAAAAGCAGAGACAGGACCCGGGGAGTATACCGTTCCCATTGCGTCCGGCAGGCTGTCATGACAATGGCCGTATCCGGTCAGGGGAAACGCAGAGAACAGAGAGAAAACAAGCAGTTGGGAAAAAAACTCACGAAAACGGTTCTAGGAAAAAAATGCTTCAAAATCAAGGTTCATGGAGTAATTGCCCTGCTTTTTTGCTTGAGCGGGGAAACCTTCCCGTTTATTGTCCTGCACGGACAATGTCCGGTCCCCGTAGTTCAATGGATAGAACGGGTCTCTCCTAAAGACTAGATGTAGGTTCGATTCCTACCGGGGACGCCACTTATAAAACTCTGTAAAGTTAACTGCTTGTGGGGTTTTCTTTTTTGCAAAACTCCCTCAATCAAAATTCACTAAAAAGCGTGTAAAAACATGCCAAAACGTTAGAAAAATTGCACCACTTTAGCACCACCTTTTTTCTCGGGCCGATGACGAAAACGATAAGGAAAAAGAATGCTTCCTGCCGGGGAGGGGGTGCGGAGGGTTTGATAAACATACTCTCCGTTCAACTTTTGTCAATTTGCACGGGATTCATATGAATATGATTTGAAAGATGTTGGTCATCAATAAAGTTTCTTTATACGAAGTTTTCTATTTTTTGAAACTTGATCTAATTCGGAAACTTTTTATACTTCAGATACATGCTCAATGGATGGACATTTCAGAATCAGTTACAGCATAAAGATTCGCTGATGGAAGGTAAAAGCTTGTCTGGGATTCATCCTTGGATGAAGTACCCATGAAGTTCTCCGTCCCGTCTGTTCCCTATGTGTTTACGGCCATTCCGGAAATAAAATCCAAGTTTACTCCTCTGGATATAGACAAATTTATAGAAATGGCAAGGCACCGAAAAGATAGCGGCTCTTTTTCCCACTTCTTGATTGTTCCTTATTTATCAAAGTCGCATCTGGATCTTCTGGACCAGGAGCCCTGCATCCTGGCAGCAGACCTGTGCGGCAATGGCCTTATCAAGCAACCTTCTTTCTACATGCGCCTTTCGGAAATCCCAATCAGTTTCCGTCTCCCCACACGAGTGCCGCGTCCGTATAGCAACACGTCTGCCCAGGCAGCCATGGTTCTTGTGGAAGAAAAACTCTGGCCAGCCCAGCAGCAAATTCTGGAACGCATAGAGCTTCGGGGTGGGAGGATGACAAAAGGCCAGCTTTCCAGATTGATTACCTCTTATGAACAGGATGGCGCCATCCGCAGGGAGGGGAGGTCTAATGTTATTGTCCATAACCCTGGGCGTCTTCTGGACAGGCTGCATCAGGAATGGAAGCAACCGGAAGGAGAAGGCCCATACAATTACCGGCTCCCCTCAGAATTGAATTGGAGGGAGCTCATTATCAAGGCCAATGAACACAGAGTCAAATGGTGCTATGCTCCGGGTACTCCTTGCGCCGCTATGCCTCCTTCGGGGAAGGCGGTCCCATGATCCTCTGGACGGAAGACCCTGCTTTCTTCTGGGAATATGGTAAAATGGAGGCGGTAAGCTCTCCGGCCTTCTCACAGTTGGAGCTCTCTTTTATTTCCTCTCCCTGGCCTTCTTCCAGGCGGAGAAAGCGTTTGACGGTTCCATCTGGTCAGGTCCCGTCATGACCTGGATTCAGGCTTCTCGGGGGATGCCCGCCAGCAGGAAACTGCTCAGCAACTCTATACAGACCTCGTTAACTTCCGCTACTCCAAGCTCCTCAACTTCGCGCGCTCATGAATGCTTTACCTCTCTCTCTCTCTGGACCGGTCTCTCAAACAAATCTGGCCCTCCATGCAAAAACTTGATCCCGATGTCCAGATCCTTGGGGGTTATGGCCTCCTCCTCAAACAAAAATGGCTGAGAGACCAGGAAGGTGCCGTTCCCCATTTCATCCCCATGGCATCATGGACCAGGGAAAGCATTCCCCGTACCACCAAGGATATGGATATGGGCATCAGCCCAAGTCTAATTGTCAGTATGGAGGCCCAGAGTCAAATCCAGGAACTATTGACGCTTCAGGGCTTCGTTCCGGACCCGGAACCCAACAACCGCCGATGGGCCTGGGATGGAGGAGCGGGTATTGAATTGGGAATTCCACGTTCCGGTTCCTCCCCCGTCCCTAAAAAGACAAGTTGGAAACGGACAGTAAGCGCGTCAAAAATCCGCTTCTCCACCGTCGGAATTACCGCACCACCTTTCTTTTAAGTACGACGGCCTTCGCCTAACCGTTCCGAATGTCTTGACAGCAGTTATGATGAAACTTGTTGCATTCAAGGAACGACTTCTTTCTTACCAAGAAGAGCCTGTGGTACGCAAAGGCAACTACTTCCAAGCGGAAAAACACGCCCGTGACGTCTTCCGTGCCGTAGCGATGGAAACGGAGGAAGACCAGCGGATGTTCCCTGACATTTTGCGGGAAGTGGGAGAGTCTCCCCTGTACCAGAATTGCCAGGAAATTATCCGGGATTACTTCTGCACCCCAGGCCAGGATGGTTTTGACTTCGTATCAGGTTTCTGGCACGAACATGATCGGGACTCTATCCTTCAGGAATTAAGAAGGTGGTTCAAGGTTTGATCTGGTTTCCCGGTAGAAGTACCACGTCCCGCCGTCAGGCTTCCGATCAGGTCGGCAACGCTCTTCCTCTCCACCGTGAACCGGCCCTCATGGCCGGCAAGGGAATAATCCCCGCTTTGCAGCGTTCCGCACCTAGACGGGAAGTGCTCAAAGGTGAGGGGCATTTGCTCCCTGTTGTCGATGATGATGACGGGGTGTTCCAGATTCATTTTTTGTCTCTCTCGCGTGCGTGCGCGCGTACGCGTACGCACATGTGTATATTTTTTTCTCGAAAAATGTACCCAAAGGGTTAACTCATTCATTTTTCAATGTCAATATGGGTACTTTCATTTGTACCCATAGCGTACCCATAAGAAAGCAATGTATTGAATGTTAGTTGTTTTTGTTGAATTGTACCCGTGTTTTTCATTTTGTACCCATTATTTATTTCTTATATTCAATGAATTATGCTATCAATTGCAATCCTGATTCCCCGTTCCTTGCGGTCAATTCGGGTGTTGGGGCGGAAAAGCTGCTCTTCCATTCCCTTCACGTTCAGGAGAACCTTTTTCACGTTCACCCCCTCCCATTCCGAACCCTTGAATATCTCCCCGATCTTTCGGTTCTTCCTGGTGGCGGCAAAGTAGACGCATTTCTTCCCGTCCGCCGCCTTCCGGACGTACAAGCCGTAGCGTTCCAGAACGGTGGAATCTTCCGAAACTTCCGCGGCGGACGCCTCTTTGATGAACTCCCTGAGGGTGCGGTTCCCCATCATGGGCGGAGAATACCCCAGAAGCCATTCCAGGCAGCGTTCCCCGTCGTCGTCCAGCACACGGGCGTAATCGCTCCCGGAGGCCATGGCGGCGCATTCCTGCATGTCCTGGGGCGTCAAGCCTTCGGTGCTGGTGACAAAGTGCGCGGCGGTGTAGACGGTGGAGAACATTTCCGCGCGGCGGCCGTCCTCTCCCTGGCTGGACAGGTATTTCCTCAATGCTTCGATGTTGCGCCGGATGGCCGGCGCATGGTGCATGATGCGGGTGACGTATTTGCGCCCCAAGTCCCCGGCACGGATGACCGCGGCCAGTTCATCGTGCTTCCGGAAAATGGGGGCGGCTTCGGCAGGGTCTTTCTTTTCCAGTTCCAGTTCAAAAATGCGTGATTGCTCGCTGGCTTTCTCGATCATGGAGCGCACGGAGAACAGGAGAAAGGCGTTTCTCATGAGATAGGTGACGCTTTTCCCGTCCGCGCCGCCCTTGGTGATTCCTACGTCCCCATCCGTGGCGGTTCTCAATAGGGCAAGGATTCTGACCATGTTGGCGGTTTTGGCGGGGTTGTCGGAGTCCGCTTCATCAAAGATGACCGGGCAGGAGTCGCTTTCAAGCTTCTGACGAAGTCCGGCGTCCGTGGTTTCCAGTCCCTTGAAGTACCGGGCCACGCCTCCAATCAGTAATTCAATGCTTTTCCTCAAGGTGGTTTTACCGGTTCCCGCGGGGGCGTTGATCCAGCCATGGGCGCGGAAGTGCAGATACCCGGAAAGAATGGCCTGCGTGACGAGGCCCAGGCACAGGAAGGCGTCTTCCTTGCGCTTCCAGGTGCGCCCCGATGAAGGCCGCAACGGTTTTTCCTTCTTCATCCGTCAGAATGTCGTCTGACGGGGCCAGAAGGGGCTTTCCGGGCAGGTAGAGAGGCTTTCCCGTCCGGGCATGGTCCACGGGCAGGAAGGGGCGTTTCTGTGCGTTTTCCGGGCAAAATAGATAGACGGCATTGCCCGCATGGTACACGGCGGCCCCGTCTTCGTCCCATACGCCGCATTTCCGTATGGCGTCAGGGTCAAATTTGCGGTTGCCGGTTGCGTTAATACAGTAGTCAATGGCCCGGTCCATGACCTGACGGATTGTCAGCTTGCCGTCCGGGTCCAGTGTTTGTTCCCACCATTCCACTGGGGCAAGGAAGCGCATATTCAGCGGCGTGTGGTCCCTGGGGCTCCAATGGAACAGGAGTTCGGAACGGCGGGCGTAGTAGATGAATTGCGCTCCCTGGGTTCCCAAGGCCAGGAAGGGGGGCTTTTCGGCCTCTTCCCTGGCTTTCTGCAGGGCGGCGGCTTCTTCGTCCATGGAGTGCGCCCCTGGGGTCAGGGGCGTGGGTGCTAGGTCTCGGTTCATCATCTTTTGCGGTAAGGAAGGTTCACAACACCTCCCGGGCGTTTCTGTCTCTCGGTGGTATTGGCCCATTTGCCTATTGCGTCAATTTGTGTATTGATTCCCCTAAGCCCCTGATTTAATTCCTCTTTCAATCCATTAACGGCGAGCTTCGTTGCCAGACCTAATTCCTGAAGTTTAGCAACGTAGAGTTTGCCTATTTCCCGCATTTCTTCAGGGTCAATGAATCCATCAGCCGCGGCGGCTTCAATGTTTTTACGTATGGCGTCAAGGGCCTTGTTGGCTAAAGCTGATTGCTGAGGCGAGGAGTTTTCACCAGTCTTCATGATCAACCCCTGTACAAAGGTTTTAAATGCTTCTTTGGCTTCCTTCTGCTGTTCCCGCTGAAGGTTCTTCAACTCCTGTTCTTGCTCCTTCTCAAGCTTCTCCTGAGCCTTCTTGGCTTCTTTCGCCTCCTTTTTGTCTTCTCTCTTGTTGAACAGGTCGATGTTCCCGACATTAATACGATCCTGCGTTCTCAATCCCCGTTCCTGGTCAACAATACTGTTCACGTAATTTGCCATGATGTCTCCCAGTTCCCCGGCTTTTTCGATAGCAGCGGCAAGACTCTTTTCAACTTCCTGCGCTTTAGTGTTTTGGTCTTCCAGGGCTTTCTGATATTCCCCGGCGCGGCTGTTCACGTCTGTTCCCTTCTGGTAGGATGGTTCAAAGTTCACATCAGATTGGCGGAACAACTCCCGGAGTTCGTCTATTCTGACAGTGGCGGCGTTTCCTTCATCCTGGGCGGTGTCACGGGCAGAAATAAGTCTTTCTCTCTTAGGGTAAAAGTGGTCTTTAAGCTTCTTTTGAGCATTTTCCACGATTTCCTTTCCTATAAGGCTTCTTGCTTCTCTCTCAAGTTGCTTTATTCGCTCTTCTGTTTTTTGAAGTTCCTTATTGCTCGCATCAATCCGTTCCTGGGCCTTTTGCTGTTGATTGAACAGGTCTCGAACTTCCTGAAGGGAAGGCATTTGCCCTTGAATGAACTTCATGTCGAAATCCTTCCCCTGCCATTCATCACGGGCTTGAACGGCGGAATCTAATTTCTTCCCATGGTCCATGAACTCTTTCTGGGATACCTTCAAATCCAGAAGCCTTATTTTTTCGTCAAGATTCTGGTTGATCATCATCATTCCGTAGTCCCGTTGCCGCTTGGTGATCTTTCCGTCTTCAAAGTCATTGTCCAGATTCACGCGAGCAAGTTCGGCTTCCTGCGTGTCAATTCCCTTCTGGCGGGCGGCTTCCTCACGGCGTAGCTGTATCTGTCGCTCAATCTCCTCTGTCTGCAAACGGTATTGCGTCGTAATGCCCTTCACAAAGTCTTCAAACCCTTTGTTTATGGCGTTTGTACGGTCATTCCGGTTGTCCTCCATCATCAGGGAATAGCTCTTTGACGGCCTCGGCGGTGCCCGCAGCTATTTTTTTTATCCTTTCAGCCTTCTTTTCCGCCTCCTGGGCCAGCTCGTCGCTTTTGGTCTTGAAATGGTCAATCAGAGCAGTAATGCCGGCGGTGAGTCCGTCGATGAGCAGTATGGCCCAACCAAGCGGCCCCATGGCCGTCTTGATCGTCGTACCGAAGAGGCGGATGAACGGGATGGCACCCCGCAGGGAACTGGACATGCCAAGGATGCGCGTTGCCGCAAGGGTGACTTGTCCGGCCAGCCCCTTCACCTGTCCCGCTGTGAGCTCTCCGGCATCCCCTGCCGTCTTGATGCGCCGCCCCAAGTCCTGGATATTCTTCAGGGCGTCCGCCTGGGCCACGTTGTCCCCGGCCTTCCGGGCCTCTTCCAGCTTGGCAATGTAGGTTTCAAGCTCGGCCTGTAATTCCTCATAGGTGGCGGTGGCACGGCGGTTCCCGGCTTCCAGGCGTTCCACCGTAGCCGCGGCGACCTTCTGCTTCCGGGCCTCCGCCGCTTCTGCCTTGTCTGCCGCCTTGTCCGCGGCGTCCATTTCCTTGTTGTAGTCGTCGATGATTTTTTGCAGGTTTTCGTCAAGGCCATCCCCCCACTTCGCCCCAAGGTCCAGGTTGGAGGCTCTATCGTTGAGAACCTCAAAGACGTCATCCACCTGTTCCAGTTTCTTCCGAAACTCTTCGGAGGTCAGAACGGCATTGGTGACTTCGTCGATAAAACCGGTCAGGCCCGGATTGTCGTTAAAAGCGGCTTTCATCCGGGAACCGGCAGCGGTCAGAGCATCAGCGTATTCGTCAAGCTTGCTCCGGGCGTTTTCCAGAGCCTTTTCCTGCCCCGGTCCCATGCCCTCACTCACGGCGGCGCTGGCATCTTCGGCAGCCGTTTTGACACGGCCCAGGGCATCGGTCACTTGGTTGATGGCTTCCGTACCTTCTCCGGCTCCCTGGGCCGCTTCCTTGGTCTTGTTGATGGCCTCCGCCGTCTGGTCGGCTCCGGAGGTGTCGGCGGTGGTCCTGATATTGATGTTTAGTTCTTTGTCTGACATGGCTTTATTCCTCCGTGGTTTTGGGTTCCATTTTCTGAATTTCTTCAATGATGTATGCGGGCAGTTTTCCATGTGTCAGACATTTCCGAATAAGCTCGGCTTTCTTCCGGAACGCTTCGCATGTCAATAATTCCCGGCAAACAAAGACGAAGGCTAGTCGTGAGGGAAGATCGGAAAGTTTTGCCGCTTTCATGATAGTCTCTTCCATTCCTTCTATGGCGTGGGCTGTGATTGGATTTGCAGCAATGAATTCAGCAATGAATTGTGCCGGTTCTTCGACAGTATTATTTTTCTGTTCTGGTGTTTGATTCATGATCATGTTGGTTTGATGTTGGTGGTTTCGCTGGGTAGTTGAAAGGGGGTTCATGCCATGAGTGCCGGGGCGTTCATGGCTTCAAAAAGACTTTCATACAGGGCGCGTTCCCCGGCACACAGAAGCATGTTCCGGGCGTCCTTGTAGGGGGGCGTCCAGTCACGGAGAACGCATCCGGCCACGGCCAGCCGTTCCCGCAGCTTGGCGGCGGCCTCACGTCCGGCCCGGTCCGCGTCCAGGGCAAGAATCACGTTCTTTCCGGCAAGCAAGGCGTCCCAGCCTGTTTTCATGCCGCTGGCACCAGGTATAGCCACCACGGCGGGAATCATGGCTTCCAGGCTCCCGCGCCGGTCTTCGTAGGGGCGGCGCGTGTCTGATCCGTGTCTTGCTGGTAGGCTTCCCGGAAGCCTTCAAGGGCTTGCCCTATGGCTAAACAGTCGCTTTCCCCTTCCGTGACGATGACGAATCGCTTGCCGTGGGTGGAATCAATACCCCAGGGAGCCGCGGCTTTCCCTATGGGCCAAAGGAAGCGGATTCCGTGCGGATTGCCTTCGGTGGGGTTCATGGTCCCGTGGGCTTCCCATTGCCCGCTGACGAGCTTCAAGCAGGGGTTGGCATGGTGGTCCCGTCTCCGAAGCTTTGCTCCGGTGTAGCGGGTGTTTCCGTCCTCGTCTTCGGCTTGGTACAGGTAGAGAAGGCGCCGGTCTTCCATGGCTCCCAGAAGCCCGCGGCCCTGCGTTGTGTCCGTGTGAATCAGCATCATCAGCGGAGAAAGGCCCAGTTCAGCGGCCAGTTCTCCGGCAAGCTGTTCGTCCGTGGCAAGGCGTTCTCGGCATGCGTCCAGTTCCGCCGCGTCCAGGTCGGAAACAAAACAGGAGGGGGCCACCGGAGGAGCGGCGGCGAGTGACGGCGCGGGGCGGGGCCTGACGGGCCTTCTACGGGCAGGAAGGGGCGTTCCGTCATCATCGGGCGGGCACACTCCTAAAACGTCACATACGCCCCGCAGAATGTCGGGAAAGTCCCGTTGCGTGTCCTGGCTGTTCATTCCGGCGTGAAGGTCGAACACGTCGCCGCCCTGGTCACAAACCCAGCACCGGAACCGACCTTCCCCCTGGTATTCTGTTACCTGCAATTTGGGGCGCGTGTGGGTTCCAAACGGGCAGGGATAAATCATGACGCCCCCGCGCTGCTGGGGTGGGCCCAGGACGCGCCGGCAATATTCGTTCAGGGCGTCAGGCGTCTTCAGGTCGGAGAGTTCAAATTTCATGCAGGTTTGTTCTTGTATTCCCTGCAATCGCATAGAGAATGCCCGCAAGGAATTGATTGATACTTGGTAGTTCAGCATTCCAAAGCCGTCCCCATGTTGGCGCATGAGGGGCGGCAACTCTTTCTTGTGGGTTCATTTACGCATCTCCTTTTGAGTGTGAAACCAGAGCATTATCTCTTCCACGCGAAAACGCTTGATTCCTCCGCGCTTCCCATTGCCAATGGTGAAATGGGGCATTCCTTCCTTGATTTGTGCATCAAGGGTGCTCAGGCTGATACCAAGGTATGAAGCCAGCTCTCGACGGTTGAGAACCGGCTTGATTCCTACTCCTTGTGTGTTTTCTTTTGCAATCATACGTTGTGTAGTGTTTCTTTGCTTGTCCTTATGCGTGGACACTTCTTCTTAATATACACTTTTTTTCTGATTGTGTTAGTGGCAAAGTTCTTGAACATATTTTGACGCAATATGATTACTTATGATGCACTGATAGACATTTTTTACCCTATCTTCATGCCTGAAAAATACCCCAAATATACCTTTTTCTAGTGAAATCTTTAGACAAAAACCGCCCCGCCTTCTGCTTGTCTGCTTCAGGCGGGGCGGTTTATTTGAATGTTCCTCTCTATTCTCTCACTTCCGGTATAAACATTTCACCAGGAGGCAATAAATCTGCCACTTTGCGTTTGTACGCCGCCAGAAGCTCCGCAAGTCTCCTCACATGCGGTGGAGCTGGTTCTTTTTTCGCCTTCGGCATTCCTTTTCTCCAATTTCCACCATTCTTCCAGCATCTATAAGGAAGACCTTCTTCAACCATAATCCGCACAACGTCGGAAGCGGGCAACCCGGTAAACACCTCCATTTCCGCTAGTCTGTCCATAGTCGCATCATCCAATGGAAGGGAATTCATCTTGTCGTCTCCTTTCCAAGGAAGGGTTTTTCCGATAACAGGCGCGCTCCCCTGTTGAGAAGGGCAGAAATGAACTCTTCCGGGGTCTTCCCGGCCTTGGCAGCTTTCGCCTTCAGAATGGCAAGGATGTCGGGGTCAATATCCAAAGTGATTTGATACGGTGTTGCATTCATAACAATGCAATAAATACAACATTGTTGAAACATGTCAACTCAACAATGTAGCGTATTCGATTTTATCCTTGCAACATCGTTGAATCAAATACATCTTCCTTTCATGGAAAAGCAATCTGTCAAAGACTGGTTGAAAAGAATTGGAAAAGATAGAACGTGGCTTGGAACGCAATGCGGGTAGGAAAGAGAATTGTTGATTCGTGGCTTTCAACTTCGCGTCCCATTCCAGGACCAGCGGGAAGAATTATTGAACGCCTCATGGTTCAGTACCCCGCCACGTCCAACGCCCCAGAAACTCCCCCCAGCGCGGCGGACAATGCAATCACGCTCACGGTGAACGATGCCACGTTTGACGCCTGGAATAAGGCCGCCACAGTGGAAGGAAAACTTCTCCGTCAGTGGTGCGTGGACGTCATCAATGATGCCTTGGAATAAGTCCTCGTCACCCTTCCGCAACCAAAAGAAAACGCCCCGTAACGTATTGCACGTCTGGGGCGTTTCTGTGTTCAAACGAAGCGGCTATTTTCGCTTGGCGAGGGTTTCAAGCAAGCCGACGGCGCGGGAAAAGTAAACCGCTAACTTTGGCGCACCAGAAGAAACCAAGACCGGAAAAGATGAGAACCACGGCCCCCGCAATAGCAAACCCCGCATCAACGATAGGCTCCCCCTTGTGAGTGGAAGCGAGGGAGAATGAGACACACAGCGGATAGAACAAAGCAAGCTATGCCAACAATCTGAAAAATCAGTTCAATATTCAATAGGATGCTTCATTCATTCCTTCATCATGGGCCACTGCATCCCTTTCGGGCAATATTCGGCAATGGACATTGAAATGAG
>VOFI01000102.1_pt1 | contig 22001 bp, 36 predicted proteins | sample 5384131 | NCBI WGS metagenome assembly VOFI01 (sample SAMN12384728, study PRJNA508395) | human gut metagenome | isolation source: healthy gut H | host: Homo sapiens | reverse complement strand
AGGCGCAGCTTGCGGACGCTATGGGCGTAGATCAGGCGGTGATCTCCCGCTGGGAGAGCGGCAGGGTCAGCCCCAACGCCGAGAACCTGGCAAAGCTGAAAGAACTGCTTGGGTGATCGTATGGCCGTTGTCATGCTGCCCCGTACCTGCCGCCAGTGCGGCGCCGTCTTTGACGGCGGCCCGCGGGCCTGGTACTGTCCCACCTGCCGGCGTGAGCGGGCAAAGGAGGCAAACCGCCGGCATCGAGCCAAGGGCCGCGTTGCAGATCGGCCCCTTGGCAGCACGGACAAATGCGTCCGCTGCGGGAAAGAATACACTGTGCGATCCGCCCGGCAGAAATACTGCCCGGACTGCGCCTATGAGGGCATCCGGGAAGCGGATCGTCCCATGTCCCGGAAGTGGAACCAGGAACACAAAGACACATACTATCCAGCCCGAAATGCAAAGCGCCGCAAAAAGCCGGGGGAGTGCTAAGCTCCCACCGGCTTTTGCGGCTTATTGCGTCACATACCGCCCCATCTTGAGCAGTAGCAGTCGCACGGTGTTGGCTGTGTAGTCCAGCGCTTTCCACCGCTCCGGACTATCAATGATCCCGGCGGCCGCCAGCGCGTCCACAGCGGCCTCCAGCTCCGGGTCCGTGTCCTGGGACCCCTGGCCGCCGCAGAGGGCCAGAAACGCCTCCCAGGCGCCTGCTGTGGCCCGAATGGTCTTTGGGCAGTCCTTACCATTCCAGCGGTTGTGCTGGACCACTCGGTCCAGCGGAATGTCGTGCCGCTCCATCAGCAGCCGCACCAGCGATGCCGCGTTGGCCCTGGCCTGCTCAAAATCCCCGCCGGCATCCACGCAGATCTCGACGCCGATGCTGGTGGCGTTGCCCGGGCCGCTGCCGCCGTCCCCGGCGTGGTAGGCCCGCTCGCCATCCGGCAGGTGTTGGTAGATGCTGTGGTCGTCCACGGTATAGTGCCAGCTCACGGGAGCCGCCTGGGCGGAGCTGCCCCGCAGATACGCCGCGTGGGCCGCCGCGTCGGCGCCCTTAGCAAAGTTCCCGGTCTCGTGGATGGTGATATAGGTGTCCGGATTGCTTCCGCCCGGCCGGTTGTCGGCTCCGGCCGGCAGGAACTCCTGAATGATCCGCAGTCCCGTATCGGTCACCAGGCCCTCGTCTGCGGCCTCCACAGGCCACAGGTAGTCCATGGACACCCAGCCCCGGTCCGTCTGCCCCCAGCCGTCCCGGACGGCCTGGACGGCCACCACGGCGCCGTAGGAATAGCCTCCCAGCTTGTCAAAGGATGTGCCCGGCCCCTTGCGGATATTGAGGCCGCTTTGGGCCGTCACCACATACTGCCCGCCGGTGGTGTCAGGTTCGGACACATCCGCCGCCAGGTGGACCACGATATAGTAAGGGATCACCCGGTCCGCGTCACAAACAAAGCCATTGCCCGCCCGGTCCCGGTAGCACACGGACCCGCCGCCGTCCAGCATCACCGCGCTGTCCCAGCCGGCGGCCGCCAGCACGTCCCGCAGCTCCTCCGGGGTGTAGGGCGTCTGGGTGACGAGATAGGCAAACCGCCCCTCCTTGGTGCCGATGGCCTGGCGTGGCCGCCTGCCGCCCATATCCGGCTGGTAGTGGGGCGCCGCCAGCGGCTCCCCCTCCACGATGAGGGCCACGCACTCCACATAGTTGTCCGCCTCACAGGGCAGCCGCTCCATGGCATAGTCCTGCGCGTCGGCCCCCCATGCCATGCCCCATACATGGTAATCCGGAGCGCCGTACACCACGCCGTCTCCCTTCAGGTGGCAGCAGGCCGTCAGATCGCTCAGAAAGATCGGCCCGCCGAAGGCAAAGCTGCCGCCGGTCTCCTGCAGGATTTTGTCCAGCTCCGTCTCCCGGTACCGCTTGATGTTGTTGTAGATCTGCACCCGCCGGATCTTGTTCAGCGGGTGGGTTGCCGCAAACTGCATAGATTGCCTCCTTATCGACAGCGGCAGGCAGGATTGCCCCGCCTGCCGCTCCATATTATGCCTGCTTATGTTCGCCTTGAACCGCTGCCTGCTCTGACAGGACAATCGCTCCGCTTTGCAGTTCAGCAATACCCTCTGCCTGGGAGCTCCGCTTCTCCGCCTGTGTACCGAAGTAGAAGGCGATTACCACCGTGAATACCGTCAAGAACTGATCTGTGGTCACGTGGCCGGCAACGGCCAGATAAGCAAAAACGCATGTGAGCACAATTGTCACAATGCTCTTGACCGCCAGCAGGTTGGCTGCCCGCTTTTTCAGCAGCTCCATTTCAGTTTTCCTCCGTCAGCACATCGCCCCGCAGGCGGTAGCGCCGGCCGCCGATGTACACATAGGCCGTCTCCTGCCCCATGTCCATGTCCACGGTGCGGCCGTCCACCACGTGGACCTTCTCCAGGCAGCCCACGCCGTGGTCCATAAGCCCCCAGCCGTTGGCCTCGTCCGGCGTCTCACCCACACGGGTTTCCGCCAGCTCCTGAGCGGAGAAGAGATTGCGGGTGGGGTCAAGCTGGAGTCCGCAATCCAGCTCCTTCAGCGCCTGGTTGGTTTCATTCAGGGGCTTGTCCCCTCTGGTGTAGTGATGCAGGATTTCCTCAAGATTTTTCATGGTATGTACTCCTTTCAAATTTCCGGCTGGTGCCGGGTATTAAACTTTACTGAATTGGTGCGCTGCCTCGTCCCGGACAAAGTCTACATACGCTTCTTTGGCGCTGTCGGCCGCCGTCATGGCCTCCTCCACGTCGCCATTGGTATGCTGCCCGGCCAGCTTCTTGGCCGTGGTCAGAGACAGCGAGCATGTGGCGTACATCAGCTCCATGGCAAGCCGGCTCTCTTTTTCCCGGCGCTGCGCCCGGGCTTCCGTTCGTTTGGTGCTGATTCGGGCCCTCCGCTCCGCCAGAGCCGACAAAACAGCCGCCACCCCTGCAATCAGCGCACAGATCACTTCCGTATTCATGGGACTCTCCTCCCCCTCCTATGTTCTAAGTAGTTTGTACATTGGCCGCGGTCCCCGCCCGGATCTCCAGGCCATGAAATCAAACATTACGATGGCCGGGAGGGATAACGCCACCCACAGCATCCAGTATGCAAGGCAAACCTGGCCTAAGATGTTGAACACCATCCCGGAATAATCCCACACGTCCCACCCAAGCCAGAGATTAACGATACAGCCCACCACAAACTCCGCCGCCGTGATGATGGTACCGCCGATCACGGCCTGGAGCCACAGGGGCGTCTCCCATGGGATGACGGTGTCGTTTGCGATGTCTAGTGGGATGGAAATGACCGCTGCCAGCACCAGCATGGTCCAGTGAGTGTGCCCCCTCCATAGGATTTCCAGCCCGCCGTACAGGGCCCCGAAAAAAATCCAGCCACACACCCGCCAGAAGGTGATCTGCACACCCCGGACCACTTTTCGGCCTGTTGCAGCCGCACTTACGCGGTTACACATCGGCGCCGCCTCCATCCAGAGCCAGGACCCGGGCCATATTGGCCGCCAGGTCCTCCGGAAGGCCCTCCGCTGTGTAGGTGATGCTCTCCAGCTCCTCAGAAGCCGCGGTGCGTCGGACCCACATCAGCAGATGGTTGCAAAGTGTGGTGTGATACAGCTTGTGCTTGATGCTGGCGGTGGCAATATCCCGGATTTCCTCTGCCGTGAACATCCGGCAAAGTGCCCCGTCTGCATGGTAGGCAGATAGAGCCGTTGTCAGGTTGATCTGATCCGTCTCCTGAAGCGCGAAGTGCTCCGTGCCCTGAGATGTCTCCACATCCATCCCGGCCGTGATGGCCGCCTTGCAGGCGGCCGATAGCTCCGCCTCCTTGTCAGTCTTGATTTCATTTAGAGGCATCGTGTACCAGTGTCCATCCTTAATAATATAGTCGGAGAAATCGGATACCTTTACAGCCCGAACCACTACGTTGCCAGCCTCTCCATACGCCGTCACTGTCCCTGCGGCTTCATCCTTTTCCGCCCAGACGCACGGATATTCCTCCCCCCATACAGATCAGTTTCATACGTTGCCTCCTCAATCAAAAATCTGTCCGCCGAACGCTGTCTGCTCAGACCCGGCAATGGTTGCCCCGCCCTTGAATACGATACCGCCGAAGGAGCCGTAGCCGGTACCGCAGCGGATAGCTACCTTGTTGTTTTCCCCAGTGACACCGTTATTGAGATAAACAGTACTGGCCATGCAGTCCAGCGCGGCAGACTTGTTGGAGATTGTTGAATTCCACACAAAGAGAACTGTTCCCCAGCTGGCGGTTACGGCAGCCAGGTCCTCCTGCACCTCTGGCACGCCGGTGCAGGTGATCCCGTTCAAAAGAACATAGCGACAGGATTCCGCATAGATACTGGGATGATACGTGCCGTCTGCGTTCCCGTAAAAATTCAGATTTTCCAGCGTAACATAGGCAGAACAGTAACCCAGGTACACTGATCGGATCTGTACGCTGCCCCCGGTGCATCCAGGATCAGCAACGCGGCCCCTGGCAGGCTGTAAATGATAATATTCTCTTCATAGCGGCCCGGACTGATGTGGATTCTGACTTTCCCCGTCTGGATCCGAGGGAAAGTGTCGATAGCTTTCTGGATTGTAAGGAATGGCCGCTCCTGGGTGCCGGTCCCGGTGGCGTCACTGCCGGTCTTGGCCACATAGACGTCAATATCCTGCGTATGGAAAAACGACTTTGGCGCCGCCCCAACGTCTGCCGCTGTCAGGCCCCGGATCACGTCCGTGATGGAAATGGTAGCCCAGTGTCCGGCAGTCCATGCCTCCGGCTGCGCAATGTCCTGATTGGCCCGGTGCAGCAGCCCGCCCTGGGAGCAGAAATCTCCCTTTCGGTAGGTCGTCCCGGCGTCATACGCGGCGGCGGCCGCCATAGCCAGCAGCACCTGCCGGTCGATCTTCTCCCAGTTTTGGTTGAGCATGGTTTCAATATTAAAGGTGTCGGCTCCGTCCGCTACAGGGTCCTTCATCAAAAGGTTCAGATTGGGCGTATAGCTCGCCATTACTCTCTCCCTCCCGCAAATTGTTTGAGCGTCAGCTGCTGCATCTGGGTCAGTGTTTTAACCTGGTGGATCTCCCTGATCAGGAGATACCGGAAGAAGTAATCCATGGGCAGATGGGCCGGGATGGTGCGGCCGATGGCCTCCTGCAGCGCCTGCAGGTCCTCCGGTACCCCATAGTCTCCCACAAAGGTCACCTGGATCCTGCCGCCTGCAAAGCCCACTTCCACCTCGCCGTTGCGCCAGGCATCCGCTACGGCCTGGATGGTCTCAATACTCACCTTACCGCTGGAGCGGTATCGGGCAGCCAATACGCTGCGCCGGCTCTCCAGGGTGGCGCCGACAGGCGGCACGATCCCCGCCGCCCGCTCTTCAATGGCCAGCGCCCAGGTGATGGTCTCCAGGGACAGCTGCGCCCGGATTTCCAGGGACTGCCGGCTCTGATCCTCCAGGACGCCCAGGATGGCATCTGCCAGAGCCAGCACCCAAGGGTCCTGGCGGTACTGCTGGGGAAGATTACGCACCAGCTCCATACTGGATGCTCACCTCCCCAAAACGGCCGCCTGCCGCTCCCTGATGGCCACATTGGCGGTGGTGCCATTGACCGTCAGTCCAGATACATCCTGCACACCGTCCGCCTCCAGAATGGCTGCGTTGATCCGGGCGTAGCTCACATAGTTCTGGGTAAAGGCAATGCTCTTGAGATAGTCCGACACCGCCGCCTTAACGGACGCCGTCACTGTCTCTTGCGCCGCGTTGGGCAGCATCTGCACCGTCATGGAGAGGGTCAGTTCCACAGCCTCCGCCCCGCTCACATAGCAGTAAGCGCCGATGGGGGCCTCTCCCTCTCCCAAGCCCTTGCTGCCGGGGTCGATATGGGTCTGGACCCGTTCCACCAGCTCCCCGTCTGCCGGCTGTCCGTCCACATCAATGAGCACCACGTCCACGGTATTGTCCCCGTGGCCCAGGGGATAGATCTGCACGCCGCCCACGCCGGTGACCTCCAGGGCCCAGAGCCGGTAGTGGTACTGGTTTCCGCTGGTGGGCGGTGTCTGCAGCCGCAGGAGATAACGCTCATAATAGGCCTCGTCTGTCTCGGCGTCATAACCTCCGGTGAGTGCATTCGAATTGGACACCGACACGATACCGGCGATCTGCACCGGCATCATGGTGACGCTCCCGGCAGGCAGATTACCAGCCGCCCCCAGCGTGGTGCAGCGGATGGCAACCTCTCCGCTGCCGGTGATGTCCACGGTGGCCGTGGCGGCAAACTGGATGCCCCCGGCGGACTCAAAGAGATCCCCCTCATTGACAGTGCCGTTGCCCGTCACCTGGAGGATGCCGGATGCGCAGGTGGGCGGGTTGCGCACAAGGCCGGACCGGCTCTTGACGTAACGCTCCAGATCCTCCCCGGTGAGGTTGGCGGGGTCCAGCTTGGCCGCCGTCTCCTGCAGCTGTGCCTCCAGCTCCTCCATTGGGATCGCGGCCGCCGCCAGCAGGTCATAGGTGGGGAACCCTACGGTTTTCTGGTAGCTGTCCGGCATCGCCTCCAGCATGGTCTCCAGCGTCTCAGACATCCGCGCTCACCTCCACCGTCTCCGCGTCGTACAGCACCGCCGTGAAAGCCACATGGCAGCGGCGCCCCTGCCGCGTCACCTCAAAATCCCGTACCGCCCGCACCGCCGGGCAATAGGAAGCCGTCTCCCGCACATTGCGCTCGATCTCCGCCGCGATCAGGCCGGAGGGCAGCTTGCTGCCGATCATCTGCCGGTCCACGCCGATCCCCGCCGCGCCGGCCTCCGTCCTATAGATGGGCACCCGGTCCGGCTGCTGCCGCAGCATCAGGTCAAACCACTGCCGCACCGCCTCCCGGCCGGTGCGCTCCACCAGGGCGCCGTCCACCAGCAGGAACCGGCTGGTTCCGCTGTCGAAGGCCGGTACCCGACCGATCTCCTCCGCTGCCTGGGCCGGAATGCGCCCCGGCACCGTCGGAAACATCTCCGCCATCACAGATCACCTCACATCCAACGCTTCATCCGGCTCGGACAGCCGGCCTAAAACCACCACGGTCTTGCCCATCCAGCAGCAGCACACCCGGTCCCCGGACTTCCAGGACTCCAGCTCCAGATGTCCGCTGTCCGCGTCCCGGTAAAATCCCTGGGCACAGAACAGCGTTTGCAGCGGCGCCGGCGGAGCCATCACCTCTCCGCCGAACAGGGAGACGGTCAGGGGACTGACGGATACCACCGTCCCCTCCAGGATCTCCGTCCTGCCCGCTCCACGCCCCAGGCCCCGCAGCTCGCGGGCCAGCTCATAGTCCCATGCGCCCATGCTGTCCTCCTCAAACGGTAATGGCGTCCCCGCCGCCGGCGGCCCGGGGGGATTGGGGGTCCTCCACCGTCAGGCTCATCAGATGGGGGTGCCCATAGCGGTGGGTGACGCCGGTGACCCGCTGCACCCCGGTCACGCCATAGCTGTTTTGCCGGAATTGCAGGAGGATACCGCTCTCCACCTCGTCCGCCCCCCAGATTTCATCCACAGACCGCTCCCGGGCGATCCTGTCGCCTTGGGCAAGCAGCGTTTGGAGCCGCTGTCTGGCCTGGGCGGTGTTCTCGTCTCCGGAAAGGGTCTCCACCGCCTGCAGCAGGCCGTATTTGGCAATGCTGGCGCTGTTGTACGCCCGTCCCAGCGTCTCAGCGGACTCTCCTCCGGCGGCCAGCACCACGCTGTTGGTCAGCTCGGCCATGGAGTCCGATCCGCTGACGCTGCCCTTTGCCAGGGTGATATCAAAGGCCCCCAGATTTTCCGCCGGCTTGTGGTAGGCAATGATGGGGACGGTCGGCAGCGGCCCCACCTGCAGAGCGCCTTCCCGGACCCGCCGGCGGTAGGTGAGCCCCGTCTCCGCGGAGCAGATGGCCAGGATGTCCTCCAGGATCTGCTCCGGGGTGGACCCTACCCACACCTGGGAGATCCGGGTGGGCGGCAGGTCGATGGTTCCGGCGGCGATCCCCGCCTTGGCGCACATCCGCCGCACCGCGTCCGGCGCCGCCGCGTCCGCCAGCTGGAGGATGATCTCTGATTTTGTCAGATACCACCCCATGTCGTTGGCGGTCACCGTGCCGTCCAGCCCCACGGTGAGGATCACGCCGGAAAAGACCTCCCGGCCGTGATTCACCACCCGCAGCTTGTCTCCCGGCTCGATGCCGTACCAGTGCATATACTTGTCCCGGTTGTTGTTCCGCACCGCCGTGAAGGTCAGCTCCACGCTGAGGGCGTCCAGCTCGTCCCGGGCCTCCGGCTGGCTGACCGCCCTGGTGATGTCCGTCACCGTGCTGCCCTTGCACAGCAGGAAGCGGTGGTCGTCCACGTACTGCGTTCCCATGGCCCCTCCTCACTTCGCACCGGAAATGAAGCGGTATTCCCGCAGCGTCAGGCTGTAAGAAATATCCCCGTTCCGCTTGACATGCCACTCGAATTGGTCCACCGAGCAGGGGCTGTTCATGCGGCAAACGCCGTTCCCGTCCAGAATGATGATCCGGAACGGCAGCATCCTGGGGCGGTTCCGCTCGAAGAAGTCCACATACTTCCACCCGTCTGTCCAGGCGTCTGCCGGCATCTCCCAAAGGCCCATAGGCCCCAGGGTGTTGTAATCCCCGGAAAGGCCCTCATAGGTCCCGTTGTTCTGGGGGAGCTGGGGACCGAGATCCGTCGGGACCGCGGGCAGCACCGCCACCTCCTCGTTGTTGTTGATGGATAGGATCACCTGGTACATGGAGCCTCCTCAGCTGTTCCGCAGCGCCCGCAGGAGCTTTTGGGCAATCGTCTCGCCCAAGCTCTCCGCGTAAGCCTGATTGCCGATCACATTGCCCTGAACCGTCACATAGACCTGCACCGTCGTGCCGCCCGCCATGCGGCGGGATACGTCGTGGGGGATGATCTGGGTGCCGCCGGGCAGGCGCATGATCTCGCCGCCCCGCTCGTTTACCTGGGTCCAGCCGCCAGGGAAGTAGCTGGTGCCGGTGGCGTGGCCGGTGACCTTGTCGATCACCCAGCTGCCCGCGCCCTTGATCCCCGGTAGATGCTGCCGATGACCGGCACGCTCTCGATGGCGCCGTCCAGAGCGGACAGCTTGTCCCCGATCCAGGAGAAGAAGCTGCCCACCGCCTCCTTTGCGGAGTTGAACGCCCCCACGATGCTGTCCTTGATCCCACCGAACACGGTCTTGATCCCGTCCCACAGCTCTCCGGCCTTGGCCTTGACCTTGTCCCAGTTGGCTACCAGCAGCGAGATCGCCGCAATGGCCGCAACGATTGCCAGGACAACCGGATTCGTAGCGACGATGGTCCCCACCGTGGTGGCAAACAGCTTCACGGTTTTCACGGCGTTCATCACGCCGCTGGCAAACTGCGCCACTTTCACGAGGGTCAGCGCGGTCCCCAGCCCTACCACCCATCGCTTGATGGTATCGCCGTGGTCCAATACCCACTGGAAGGCGTTGCCCGCCATCTCTCCGGCTTTGGCCAGCCCCTGGTCCAGCTTCTGGGCCAGGGCGTCCATCGTCCCGTCCTGACTCCACTCCTGGAATTTAGCCAGGACGCTCTCCGCACGGTCTTCAGCCAGGCCAGGGCGGAGCCCGCCCGGATACTGCCGTCCTCCTGTACGCCGAAGAGCCGCATGAGGCTGTTTTTCGCAATGGCGCTGGCATTGCCCAGCTTCGCCGTCGTGGCGGAGAGGGCCGCCTGGTTCTTCCGGGATTGGACCAACTGCTCGTTGTTCCGGTAGAAGGCGTCCGCGGCGTCGTCATAGCTGCCGGTCAGCGTCTCCAGGAGGATCCGGTTCCGCTCCGCCTCGCTGGAGGTCCGCTCCAGCCGTTCGTTCATCTTGTCTTCGCTGATCCCCACCCAGTTCAGGGCGTCCGCCAGCACGCCGGTGACCTTGCCCACCTTGGCCGTCTCGTTGGTGGCCTCAATCAGTCCCTCAATGGGCAGGCTGTCGCCGAAGGTGCCGCTGACGCCGGCGGCCACCCGGGTCCACTTTGTCACATCCTGCTCGTTCTGGACCAGCTTGCTCAGCAGCTGGCTGGCCTCCGTGGCCGTGTCCGTGTCTCCCAGGATTTGATAAAACTCATTGTAGGCGGTGGCCGCGGTCTCCGCGCTGTATCCCGCCGCCTCATAGGCGGTATTCAGTTTGCCCTGGGCGATCCGGTACTCCTCCGTGGCGCTGTCCATGGCCAGAAACGCCGCCGTTACGGCGCCGGCGGAGGCGGCGCCCCACTTGACAAAGCTCTTGGTGGCGCTGCCTAGGGCGGAGACGGCCCGGTTTTTGAAGGCCACCACGCTCCGGGTGGCGCTCTCCATCTCCCTCGTAACACCCGCCGTGTTCCTGGCCGCCCGGATCAGGCCGCCGGACATATTGTCCCGCAGGTTCAGGATGGTGTTGATGACTCTATTCGCCATGCCGCCCTCCTCCCGTCAGCGTCCGCGCCACCGCCGCCTGCAGCAGCGCCGCCTGTTCGTCGTAGTACAATGCCCGCGCCCCCTGCAGAAAGCCCCGCTCCGCCGGTGTGGCGGCCGCCAGCACATCCAGCGGCACGCCCCGCACGGCGTAAAACGCCATCAGTTCCAGCAGGGGGTCGCGGGCAATCAGTTTTTTACCGTCTCAAGCCCCGGGTCCGCGGCCGGCTCCCCATCGGAGCCGGCAGGCTTGGTGTCTTCCGGCAGCGGCGGCAGCAGCCCCAGGAACCGCAGGGCCTCGCCGCCCAGCTGGTCCTGCTCCACCGGTGTGAACAGGACATCCAGGATACCCATGGGATTTTCGTCCACGCCCAGTTCCTTCTGCAGGGCCCGGTCCTGCAGCTGGGGACAGCACACATACAGGGCGTGGTTGCCGCAGTGCAGCGCCTCCAAAGTGTCCTTGGCGCTGCCCAGCTCGCCATAGAGCTCCAGCACCGCCTTCTGGGGCGGCATCCGGGCCTCCAGGCCCACGCCTGTTCCGGGAATGGTGAGCATCCCCACCTTCAGCTTGTCGTTTTCCCGCTGCTCCCGCCGGGCCACCAGCTCGTCAAATGTGATTTTCCTGCTCATGAGATCGCCTCCAGGTTCTTCCACCGCTCCGCCTTAAAGGGGAGCTCCCGGTCCACGGATTTTTTTGCCTCAATATTGGCCAGGGCCACCTCGGTGAACACCACGCCGGAAATGCTCCACCGCTCCGTCTGCTTGCTCACCGGGTTGGTGAGGGCGGTAATCAGCACGATGTCCGGCATGATGCCGGTGCGGTAACCCTCCGTGATGGCGGTCTCCAGCGAGCTGTCCTGTTTCTTGTCGGTGATGGTTCCCTCGATGGCGTATCCGTTGTAGATGGGGAAGGTCCCGTAATCCCCGCAGAACGCGCCGTCCTCGAAATCGCCGGTGACCTTCACCTCGATCTTGGTGGCAAGATCATCCCGGCCGCCGTTGATATACGCCTCGCTGCAGGACCCGTGCAGCATTTTCTCTGTCCTCTTGCTCATACGTCCTCCTTACATCAGGGTGACGGCAAACTCCAGGCCGCCCATGCAGCCCAGGATCTGTACGTCTCCCGACAGATAGACCATCCGTTTGAACGGCGTCGCCATCACTGTGGCGTCGTCCCAGTCCGCGGCCTCCGCCTTCCCGGACCCGATCCAGGCGTTCCGCTGGGCGGTCACGTCGATGCCGGCCTTGTTGTCGTGGTCCGGGTTCAGCACGTAGTTGCTGGCGGCAGCCGCCAGCGTGTCGAAGTAGTAGTTCACGGCGGAAATGAACAGCATCTGGTTGGCCTTGCTGTTGCGGTACTTGCCCAGGTACTCGTCCCGGAATGTGGCGGTGATGTCGTCCCGCAGCATGTCCATGGCCTCCACGGTCTCGATGTACTTCATGTCATCCGTCAGGGTTGTGCCGTTGGTGGTGGTCAGGGCGTTCACATCCACGCCCACCCGGACCTCGTCATCGTCGTTAATCAGCAGGAATTTTCCCGCCCCCACCGCGGTATCCGGATCCTCCGGCACCGCCACCCGTGTCAGATTCGGACACAGCTTGTTGGTGGCGCCCTGCTCCACATTGCAGGATGCCAGCAGGCCCGCCAGAGAGGCGCAGTATTTCTCTCCGCTCACCTCTCCCCGGGTATCGGCAAAGGTCACCTTCTCGCTGCTGAGGTTGACAATGTGCATGGAGTCCGGCGCCGTGGCCTTGAAGCAGACGGCCTTCCAGCTCTTGTACGCCGCTTCCTGGGCCTTGATCCAGCTGGTAAGGTCCGACCAGTCGTCGCTGCTCCCCTCCGCGAAGGTCACCCAGCCGGTCTTTTCATACTGGGTGAAGATCGCCGCCGCGTCCGACAGATCGTCCGCGGTCTTGATTTTCACCACGCTCACCCGCAGCGGGCCGAAGGACAGCGCGTCCTTGATATACTGCTGGTTGGCGGGGGTGAACTCCGTGTCGCTCACCTGGGTGGCGTCTCCGTACTGGAAAAACGTCTTTCCGGTCCCGGCGGTGTCGTCCCGCACGATCAGCACCGCGATCCCCCGGGCGGACCGCTGGATGAACGATGTGGCCAGCTGTGTGAATGTGACCAGAATTTTCGGCAGTGTTACAGCCATTTCATGTTACCTCCAAATCCAAATTCAGCTCTTCCATGGGTTCGGCGTCCGCCTCCGGCACCGGCTCCGTCAGCGTCAGCTCCAGCGAGGCCACCAGCAAGCCGTCCGTCACGGTAAAGGACACGCCCTCGTCAATGCCCAGATAGGTGTCCTCCACCGTGATCCCATCCAGAAACGCCTCCCCGATGGCGCTGCGCACCGCCAGGTTCTCCAGCTTGGGCCGGTCCCGGTCCTTGGCGAAGTAGTACAGCCGGAAGGTCACCGTCCGCTCCCGGCCGGAAGCCAGGAGCCGGGCATCCGTCCCGTCCTCCAGCTCCACCTTGCCGCTGGGCCGGATGATGGGCTTGGACACGTCCTCCGCCACCAGCTCGGCGCCGGTGCCGGCGGCGTTCAGGGCCTTTTGATACAGTGCGCAGATTGCCTGGTTGACTGCTTGCAAAGAGATCACAGGTCTCTCACCGCCTCGTCCAACAGGTCATCCAAATCCATCAAAAACTGCGGCTCGAAGTCTCTGGCAGCAACCTCAAAAACGTGGTGTCCCTGCACAAACCCGACTTCCCGGCCATCGTGTGTCACCATCCGGTGCCCTTCCTCAATCAGGTGTGCGTGCGGAGCGTAGGAATACACGCGGATTGCTTGGGATCCTCGATAGTTATACACCTTTCCGCGCTTGATGGATTTCAGGTAATTTCCCGTCTTTTTTCCAAGCCTCCGTGCGCCTTTCACAGTCTGTTGTCTCAGTTTGTTAGCCTCTTTCCGCAAGAAGGGCTTCTGCTGCCGGCGTAGTCTTTCGCCGGATTGTCCAAGCTGTGCGGCAAATGCCGCCAGCGCCGATGCGTCAAAAGCTGCGCGTGCCATCTTCGATCACCAGCCTTACATAAAGATCCAGGAAACCGCTGTCCCGGTAGTTGGGGTAAAAATACTGGACCTCATAGACCTGCCCCCGGAAGCGAAGCCGCAGGTCCGTTGTCAGGTTCGGGATGGAGGCCCGGCGCACGGTGATCCGGTGGGTCACCTCCGCCCGCTCCATGTCTCCCTCAACGGTCTCGCCCCGCCCGGCCGTGGGCACGATTTTGGCCCACACCCGGCGCTCCGCCTCATAGTCGTATGTCTGCTCCCCCAGCGGATTGGCCCGCCCGATCCGGCGAAGCACCTCCACCCGGTTCCGCAGCTCCCCGGCACTGACAACCGCCATAATTTTCTCCTTTTTCTCTTGACTTTTTCACGATACCGTGATATGATAATAATCAGAAAGGGGAAATGAATATGCCTGTGATTGCTCGCTTTTATGGTATGACCATCAAAATGTATCTGCTGGGTAAGGAGCATAATCCGCCGCATATCCACGCACTATACGGTGACTATAATGGCATCATCGATATTCAGACGCTGGATATGATGGAGGGGGATCTTCCCGGCAAGGGGCTGGCCATGGTTCGGGAGTGGATGGCCGCGCATCAGCAGGAACTCTTAGATATGTGGAATACACAGAACTTCCGACGCTGCCCCCGCTCGTATGAGCGGGGTGCGGTCCGATACAGCACAGAAAGGAGTGGTCCCATGTTTCACAAGATCAAATCCGTGACCCCTTTGGCAAATTACAGGCTTCTGGTCCACTTTACAGAAGGCTGCTGCCGGGAATACGACATGACCCCGCTGATCCAGCGGATGCCTGTTTTCGCCCCCCTGCGTGACGTTCCCGGTCTGTTCGGTCAAGTGCGCACTGACCCCGGAGGCTATGGTGTCTCTTGGAATGATGATATCGACATGGACGGCTCCGAACTCTGGGAAAACAGTGTGCCTGTGTCCTCACCTTTTGACAGTCTCCTGTCCTTTGCGGATGCTACAGAACTCTGGGGGCTGCACGAGAGTACGCTCCGAAAGGCAGTCGCCTATCACAAACTGGTGGAGCGTGTAGACGCACAGAAATATGGCAAGCAGTGGATTGTCACCCGAAACGCAATGGAACGCGAGTATGGTCCCGCCCCCCAGAGATAGCGTTACACCTGCCTCCCTGCTGTTCCGCAAAAGGAGGAATTCTCATGAAACAAGCCTATCCCATCATCCTGACGCCGTCCGAACACGGCTATGTGGTCTACGTGCCGGACCTGGATATCAATACGGAGGGGAAGGATCCCGCCGACGCCATCGACATGGCCGCGGACGCTATCGGCCTCTGGGGGATCTCCGCCCAGGCTCTGGGCCGCGAAATTCCGGCGCCCTCTGCGGCGCTTCCCGTCTGTGCGCCGCCTCAGACGGCGGCCTATGCCCTGGTGGACCTTGATGCTTACCACGGCGATCCCGTATGATTGCCCCGCCGCCCCGGCCTCCGCCGGGGCGGCCCTTTTCATGTGTCCGATTCGGACGCTGGCTCCGTGGCCTGCAGCTGCAGGAAGGTCCCCCGGTATTCCCGGTTGTCGGTCAGCGCCGAGCCGCTGACGGTGGTGCCCCGCTTGTCATAGGCGTCCAGGACCAGGGCGTTCACGCACAGGTCGTACTGGGCCCGCCTGGGCGTGTCCGCCTCCGGCTCAGAGATGTCCGCGCCCGCCAGATACGCGACAGCGGAGAGATACAGGGTCTTGAGCAGGTCCTCTTCTCCATCCTCCAGCACGTCGATCCGGCAGTAGGCCATAAGCCGGGCCCTGATCGCCTCGCTCCAGGATGTCATGACTTACACCACCAGATGCCAGCTGTTCTCCGGCGGCCGGTACATCGGCCGCACAGCGGCCAGCACGGCGCAGTCCACCTCCGAGCCGGCGTCGTGCTGGAAGGTGACGCCCACATAGCGGCCACGGTCTCCCCGGACCCTGTAGCTCACCACGGCGAGGCCGGGGGTGGAGCCGGATGCGGTAAATACCACCTTTTCCGCCTCCTCCGGGCTGGAGCCGCCGGCGTTCGCGGAGGTCTGGACGCCCACCGTCAGCTTCTTCCCGCTGGCGAGGGAGCCGGTGTAGATCAGGAATTCCACGCTGTCCGCGCCGGCGGTGTCCACAAAGGTACTGGTCTTTTTCGTGGCCGTAGCCACCGCCTGGGGCGCGAACACGCCTAGGAACTGGACTTCTTCACAGATGCGATTCATACGGTTTCCTCCTTACGTTCTGGCAGCTAGCGCCACAAAGGGGCTGCGGGTCTTGGCACTGTTCTTGATTTTCAGGGGCTTGTTCACCTTGGGGGCGCCGTTGCAGCGGAACACCATGCGGAAGCAGTTCTGGTCCGTCAGGAACTCCACATGGATGGACCAGTCCTGCTTTGCGGTGCCCTTGCTCAGCAGGATGTACTGCATCGGGTCCACCAGCATGACGTCGCCTTTGCTGCCCAGAGCGGGGCAGCTGTCCTCAAACAGCACCGGCTTGTTCAGCACCCGCTGGGTGTCGAAGTTGCCCAGGCCCCCCTCCGGATTCCAGAGGAACTTAGCCGCTTCGCCACTCTGGATGGCCAGATACGGCAGCTGCTCCTCCAGGTCCGGGTGCATCAGCCACACCATGCGGTCCCGGGGGGCATGGCCCGGGCCTGCATCTTGATGACGTTGGCGCCCTGGAACGTTCCGGCGGCCTGGCTGGACTCCTTGTCCACCACGATCACGGCCCCGGAGTTCAGGAGGCCCAGGGGCTTGCCCACGCCGTCGCCGGAAATGACGCTCTCCGTCAGCAGCCGGTCCGCCGCCAGGGTGAAGCCGTTGCCCACAAAGCCGGTCAGGAAAGCGGCGTCCTGCAGCATCTCGTCCGTGCAGTAGCAGAAGCCCATCATCTTCTCCAGATCCAGCTTCATCTCCCGGAACTGGGGCTTGCTGGCCGCCACCGTGGCGCCCTCCGCCGCCCAGAACATCTGAATGCCGCCGAACACGCTGGTGGAGATATCCGTCTCGTCTGCGTGCAGCCACCGCATGGCGTTGGCCGCGCTGGAGCAGGTGTACCGGTCCAGCCGGTTCAGGAGGGGGCTCTGCCGCACGGCGCTCTCCAGGATCGCCCCGGCGAAGTCCTCCTGGAGGGCGAAGCCGCCGTCCGGGCCGTTGGTGCCGGTGACGCCGGCGGCATTGTTGACCTTCTCCAGCCGTTCGTCCGCCACCAGGCCCTTCCGCAGGTCATAGACGGCCTTCAGCTGCTCGCCCAGGGTGGCAAAGGGCTTCACGGCATCCTTTTTCCCATCCTTGGGCTTTCCGGTCCCCTCGTCGTGGAGGATGCCGTCATACTTGCCATCCAGGGGGACGGCGTGCTTCCGGCTCTCGTCCAGCAGCCGCTCCACCGCCTGAATCTGCTTGTTGATGCCCTCCATCTGGTCCGCCAGTTTATTGGCGTCCTCGAACTTGCCCTCGGTCACCAGGGCCTGGGCCTGTTTGTTGAGCTTGGCCTTGCTGGCCCGCAGCTCCGTGATCTTCTCCATGTAGTCCATAATCGTCCTCCGTATTCTCAGTATTTTGCAAGCGTCCCCAGCCGGGCCAGGATGCGCTTTGCCTCACAGTCTCGCGCGGCGGCCTCCCGGTCCTCCGCCACATGGCGCCGGTACCGTTCCCGCATAGCCGCCGTCAGCCGGATGCGGCCGGCCGCCGCCACGAATGCCGCCGGGTCCCCTCCGGCTCTGTGACGCCTTCCAGCGCCACGATCCCGTCGATCAGGCCGTATTCTTTTTGCCTGGGTGGGGGTGATCCAGATATTTTTATCCATCAGGGAGATCAGTTCCTCCCGGGAGCGGCTGCCGCTCCGGGCGGTGTACATTTCCAGCATGCAGTCCCGGGCATTCCGCAGGACCTCCGCGCTGCGCCGCATCTCGTGGAAGTCTCCAGAGGTGGTATTGCTTGGGTTGTGGTAACACAGCAACGCTCCCGGCTCACTCTGGATGACGGTGCAAGCGGACACCGCCAAGGTGGCCGCGCTGGCGCCGTAGCCCTGGAACAGGGCTGTGGTCTTTCCCTGGTATCGCCGCAGCATGGAGCGGATCTCCGCACCCACAGCCATGTCTCCGCCCGGTGAGTTCACCAGGACCGTCACTTCGTCCCCGCCGGCAGCCTCCAGCGCCGCCCGGATGTCCATGGGGGCCGTGATGTCCCGGAACCCCCACCAGCGCAGGACGTCGGCGCTGTCATCGTCCCAAAGATCTCCGCGAATTGAAATATCAACCATTTGTTGGCTCTCCTTTCGCCACAGACTCCATGGAGCCCAGGTTTTTTGTGATGAAGAACGTCTGCCCCCAGCCGCCGGGGATAGGCGCCCGCTCCTCCAGGGCCCGCGCCTCGTCCGGGTTCAGCATACCGTTCTGGATCATCGTGGTCAGGAACTCCGCCCGGCTCTTGTCGTCCCCGCGCAGCAGCACCGCCGGGTTCCCCTTGAAGTACAGGCCGTCCGCCCGCTGCTGCCGGAACAGGCACTTGTAGGAATTCTCCTGTTCCCATTGCACGATGTAGGGCATGAGCACATCCGTGACGAATACAATGCGCTGCTGCTGGTTGCTCTCAAAGCTCTCTTTGCCGCTCTGCAGCATGGACTTGGGCACTCCGGAGAAGCGGGCCACCTCCTCCACGCTGAAGGTCCGGCTCTCGATGTACTGGCTGTCCTTCTGGTTCAGCCCGATGGGCGTGTACTTGTATCCACGGCCAAGCACCGCCACCTTGAAGGCATCGTCGCCGTAGGGGTTGTATTTGGCAAACTCGTTTCGGACTCGGTCGCGCTCTTCCTTTCCCAGGTCCGTGTCCACCTCCACGATCCCGGAGATCATGGCCCCATTCTGATAGAACTTCCGGCCGTACTGCTGGGCGGCGCCCTCCGCGCCGATGGTCTCCCGGGCCAGATTCAGAAAGCCCCGGCCCCGGATGCCGTCATAGCTCTCAAAAAACAGGAAGCTCAGCTCATACCCCGTGAAGGTCCGGAACTCTCCGTCCACGCTGTAATCGTAGTAATACTGCCCCGTTGTCTGGTCCTGCCGGATGGAGCAGCAGTCCGAAGGGAGGGGGATGCGCTCTAAAATCCGTCCGTCCGGTCCGCGCCGGTTCCATACGGCGCCGAAGCCATGCCAGAAAGCATTAGACATGACTGTGCGCCCCAGCATGTAGGGCGTCCGGTCCACGCTTGGGCGGATCTTGAAAACAAGGTCCAAGTCAGGATCCTGGACCGGCTCCCGGGCGTCTCCGTTCTTGCGGTAGAGGGAGAAGGGGATCATGCCGAAGTCGTTGCACAGAATCCGGTGGGCCGCCGCTACGGGGCTCAGCCGCTCCGCGCCCCGGATGCCGGTGTCATACGGCCCGCCGGAGAGGAAGATCTTCCGGAATTGCCGGTTAAGGTCCTCCCACGACAGGCTGCCGTACTCCACCGCCCGCGGGCGGCGCATGGCATTGCGCAGCAGCATTCCCTCACCTCCTTCCGGCGGACCGGGCCACCACAAGCGCGTAGACCGTCAGGCACGCGCCCGCCGTGGCCAGGGCAGCCGCGCAGCCGGCGGCCAGCGCCGCAGCAGCCGTAAAACAGCCGCTTCCGGCCAGGAGCAGCAGATCCTCCAGATACAGCCCCAGCAGATTTGCGGCTTTTCTCCGCCGCGCCTCGCGCCGTTCCCGGCGCTCCTCGTTTGTCATAAGCCCCAGTCCTCTCTCAAATGTCGCGTGTCATAGTCCTTCTGCCCCCGCATGATGATGGCTGTAGCCAGGGAAATCACCCACGCCACCACAATGTCGATGCGGCCGATGCTGCGGTCCTTCATGAGCTTCTGGTTTTCGTTGGCGTCCACATAGCACCGGGCATTGCCAAAGCACCACCGGGCGCAGGTGTTGTGGATGTGGAGCATCTTGTGCCCCCGGATCAGCCGCTCCAGTTCCTTGGTGGGCGGTGACATCCTCCGGATATCCTGCGGGATGTCAATGCACCTGACGCACGGCTTTTCCTCGCCGGCGTCATTGACCGGGGATGTCAGCCGGGATACCAGTGTCCGGCTCATAAACGGGTCAACGCCCACGCACCGCAGGTCGTACAGCTCCACGGCCTCATAGACGGCCTGCTCCACCATGGTGTAGTCGATCATGTCCCCGGGACAGAGCGTCAGGAAGCCGGCCCGCTCCCAGTCCCGGTATTGGACATGGTCGCGTGTTTCCGCCTCCAGCACGCCGTCCAGCGGGCGCCAGGCCCGGGGCAGCATCACCCAGGTATCTAACCCTTCCTGGGGCGGGAATGTCAGAACAAAGGCCGTCAGATCCGTGGTGGCGGACAGGTCCAGACCGCCATAGCAGGTCTTTCCGATCAGGTGCTCCTGTATCCACGCATCCCGCTCCGCCTTGGCGGAGGGGCCGATCTGCGTCTTGTCATACAGCGTCAACGGCAGCCAGCCCACGTCCTTCGTGGAGATCCACTGATTCAGCCGCAGCCACCGGAAATTCCGTTCCGCCGCCTCGCTCTGCCTGGCCGCCCGGGCCTCCGCCCGGAACTTACGCGCCCGCATGGTCACGCCATAGGAGGGGTTGCAGGTTTTCCACAACGCCTCGTCATAGATATCCAGGGCCGCGATCCGGTCCGGGTCATCCCCGGTCAGCACCGAGACGCCATACATCACCGGCAGCCATTCCGTGTCGTCCACGTCCAGAGGGCGCTCCGGCTCTCCCCGGCGCCACGCCAGAATCCGCCGGCATTTCTCGTGGATTTCCCAACCGATAGAGGTGCGGTCCGGGTCATTGCCCGCCGTAGTCAGTACGAGCACGGTCTGCTGCCGGCGGGCGGCATCAGAGCCGGTGGTCAGCACGTTCCACCGATCCCGGCCCGCACGGCCGCTCCAGGCGTGCAGCTCATCACAGAGGATGGCGGAAAAGGAAGGCCCGTGCTTGTTGTCAACGTCGCCGGAGTAGACCTTCATCACCCCGCCGAACCGGGTGCGGATCTCCCCGCACGCTGTCCCGGCACCAGGCTAGGGGCCGGTGGGCCGGCTGGCTCAGGGCGGTGTGCTCCACCATGTACTTGGCGCATTTATAGATAATATCGGCGTTCTCCTTATCCACCGCGAAGATTCCAACGTTCGGCAGCTGCTCCCCATCCGCCAACAGGTGATAAAGTCCAAGCCCTGCCGCCAGTTCGCTTTTGCCGTTTTTCTTGGGGGGATCTGTTGTACAGGTACCGCCGATACCGCACCCAAGTGCCGTCATCGTCCCGCACCTGAACACCGTAAAATTCCCGGATCAGCTGCTCCTCCCAGGGAAGCAGCTGGAATGGCTTGCCCGCCCAGTCGTTTTGCCCGAATACCAGAAGCCCAAAGAACCGCAGAACCTGGTCCGCAGCATCCTGGCTGTACCGCAGCTCCGCGCCATCCTCCGGGGCAGGGACATGGATGAACGGTGTCAGCCATACCAGCTCAGGCACGGCGCTCAGCTCCTCCGGAGATCAGCTCCAGGAACGGATTTTCTTGTTCTGCCTGTCCGCCTCCCTGGGGGACGATCAGGCGGCACCGGCTGGTGATGGTCAGGCCCAGATCATTTGCGCAGGCCCGGGCCTGCTTGAAATACTTTTTTCCTGCAGAGTGGACCAGGAGGAGCAGGTTTCCGTGTTTTCCTGATCCAGCGAGTCCCGCACCATGCGGGTGGCTGCCGCGTACTGCGCCTGCGCCACGACCAGTCTGCCAATGGTGTCCCGGTCCAGCTGCGATGCGCCCAGGTCCGCGTCCAACAGCTCCTTGGAGATTTTTCGGAAATCTCCCTTTAGGTCCTCCGGCAGCCATGCGGGAACGGAGATCCGCTTCGGCTTTTTCAGATGGACTTCCGCTGCGGACCGCTCCGCGATCTCTGCCTTTGTCAGATGCTTCCTTCCGTTGGCCTGCAGAACGGCCAGCGGCTGCCGCTTACCCGCCATTGCGGATCCCTTCCTTTCCCATAATTTTTGAAGGCTTATAAAAATGGCACGTTTCCCGCGGCACAGCGTACCCGCATCGCTTTGGCGTATTCCGGCAGGCCCGGTCGCAGAGGTCTCGTGCCGGACAATCGCCACAGCACCAGCCTGGATGCGAGGCGCAATACTTCCGTGCGCCCCGCAGGCCACACTCCAGCCGAACCATACACTCCCTCTCTTTCTGGCCGGCGTGTCCGAATCTGACACGCCATGTATTCCCGGAAAATCCTCATGGGGAAAAAATCTTGCACGAAGGGGGGCGTGCGGTCTTGCGTCCCTCCGCCCAAACTTTTTTTGCCGGGGGGAGGGGGGCAAGGAAACGCCGCGCACACGCACCCGCCCCGCCCGTGCGCCCAAGCGTTCCGCTGGTCATCGCTGCCAGCGGGCACGCAAAGCGCCTCGCTTTTGCTGCATTTCGGCCATCGTCTTGCGACTATGGCAGGAATGGCAAAGGCTCGGGAGATTGCTGCGGTCCGTGAACACTGCCCAGTCTCCGCGGTGCGGCTGGATGTGGTCCACTTC
>VOFI01000999.1_pt1 | contig 22007 bp, 26 predicted proteins | sample 5384131 | NCBI WGS metagenome assembly VOFI01 (sample SAMN12384728, study PRJNA508395) | human gut metagenome | isolation source: healthy gut H | host: Homo sapiens | reverse complement strand
CATTAGGGAGATTTATGAAAACTGATAGATTTTCAGAGAAGTATGTTTCTTTATCACCTTATCAATATGGTGCAAATAATCCGGTGAATAATATTGATGTGAATGGAGATAGTTTACTTCTTAATAAGACTAGTGTCGCAGAAGCAATGTTGGCGATTTATAATGGATTAGAAGATGGTACGAATCTAAAAATGAAGTTTAATAATGGAGTGCTTGATCCTACTTCTATAGAAGCTCACGCTAAAGTTACATCGGACTTCTTTTTGCAAGATTTGTATGAGATTGCGACGAATGAAAAGATGGTTGAGTTATCTGTGTCCGATAAAAATACTTTTATTATGAATGGACAAATTATAAGTGAAAGTTTTATAGCTCCAGAAGATTATAATACTAGTCAGTATGGGGCTGCATTTGAAAGTCTGTTGGTTGCTAGTGGACAATTAACGGGTAAGGTCATTGAAGGGAACTTGGGACAAACTTTAGTTTCCAATAATGTCCAGATAATAATAAATAAAAAAAGGAACACTAAATCATCGTACTGTTGGAATCGCACATGAATTTGGGCATGTCCTTTTTATATTTGAGAGGTTTACCATTTGGACATTCGCAACGAGGGGTAGATTCATTTGTATATAAAAAGAATGATAATATGATGAAAAGATTAGGGTATGGGAAATAAATTAATTTTATTACTGACAAGTGTATTAATGCCATACATTTTATGTTGTCAGGAAAAGAAGTTGGTTGAAAGTCAAGTGTTTTATGATAAGACTAATCAATTACCTGTATTTAGAATTTCTAAGCAGGGTGAGAAAATAGAAGTAGACTATTATACTGCCTTAGATACTATAAATTCAATAAGTATTAATGTTGGCTTTATTGGGGGTGTTGAACGATTACATAAATATTGTGATAGCCTTTATTATGCTAACTTTAGCGAGGAAAATTACAATGAAGTAAATGTAAGGGTCCCCTATTCAATATTGTTAGATAATGAGCTCAGAGTACGGGAAGTTCATATTTTACAAAGGCTACCATTATATAAATATGATGAAAAGTATGATTATGATAGCCTCATTAAAAAGATATTGCTTTCAACAGATGGACAATGGTTTAAAAAAGACAAAGAGAATAATTGGTATCTATATGTTGGTCTTTTCCATTTAAAGTAATATTTGTAGTATTGTGTTTTTGGGTAAAGTATGACTTTCATAAACTGATTTGGATTCAATAGTTGCTATTTTGGAAATATAAAAACTTATTTATATCTCAAGGTAGCTTTTTAAAGAACAGTACGAAATATAGCTGATAGTGTTGCTCAACTGGATACTTTTATTCATGAAATAGCAATTCACTCTGATCAGAATTCTTCCGATTTTAGTGATGACAAAGTGATGAACAATTCAAATATTTATCCTGTATTAAGAAAAATGGATAAAAAAGAGCTTTTAAACAGCATTGGCAAGAAAGATATGTGAATAAGGCTATGGAAAGAATTGGATTACCTATAACGCAACAATATTACAACTCGCAAGGAATAGTAAAATCAAATAGTGCTATTTTGAAGTCGATGTATGGATTTATAAATTAATTGATTATGAAAAAGTGTTTTATAGTAATGGTGCTGTTGATTGGAGTACTATCATGCAGAACAAATAGGGTTGATAGTTATGAAATGAAAGTGTTTAATGAGATTTTTGATAACTTGGTTGAGGAAATGGGGGCATTAGATAGGTTTGAAATCCCTCCTCCTCCCATACCATTTTTTGATAACAACAATCCAATGGCGTATGACACTGTTAGATATGAACAAAAGATTACTGAGATTGAGAGGGAAAATATGAAAATGAAAGATACGACCTTTGTTATTGCTGTTTTTGATACTCTATTCACTTGTGATAATCTAAATTTAGATGTTGAATATATCGGAAAACAATTAGTGGAACCGGATTATATTGAGGCGCTTAACTCTATGAATAATCGTCTGATACAAAGTTATCCACTGAATTTGTCTGAGATAGAGAATAGAAAACGGTTCATATTAAAACACTCTTCTGAGTTTCCTGAAGGATTTAAGATATGGGAAAGAGAAAACTATAATTTTCTTTTTTCAGGAATATTGAGGATGTCGAGGATATACTTTAATAAAGAAAAGCTAGTTGGAGTTTTTTATTGTTCTTATGCTTGTGGACGGCTTTGTGGAGAGGAGGCAATTATATGTATCCGCAAGATTAATGATAAATGGATCATTGAAAAAAATATATTGTTAGGAGCATCGTAATAATCAGATTACAGTTGTGCTTTATTTTAATATAAGTTGGAAACCGAAAACAAAATAATCCCCAACGATTAAAATTGAAGAATAAAAAGATTATTTTTCAGAATAAGGGAAACAAATATAAATTATATTTGACTAAATAACTGAGTCGAAGGGGTTTCTTGTTCTGTTACATCACTTTTTATTTGTTTCTTTGCACCAAATTCGGGTATAGTGTTGTCTTGTGGTTTGAGGCAGCACTTAATTTTGCTTAGAAATTAATGGAGAAACTCAGTATAAATGCTTGTCCGGTGTGTGGCGGTACGCACTTGAAACGCGTCATGACTTGTACGGATTTTTATGCTTCGGGCGAACAGTTTGAACTGTATTCGTGTGAAGACTGTGGATTTACATTCACACAAGGAGTTCCCGTGGAAGCAGAGATAGGCAAGTATTATGAGACTCCCGACTATATTTCTCACACTGATACGCGCAAGGGCGCGATGAATAATATCTACCATTATGTACGTTCCTATATGCTGGGCCGCAAGGCGCGCCTGGTAGCTAAGGAGGCGCATCGTAAGACGGGGCGTTTGCTCGATATAGGTACGGGAACCGGTTATTTTGCGATACGATGGTGCGTCGGGCTGGAAAGTGGAGGCGGTGGAGAAGAGTCCGCAGGCACGTGAGTTTGCAAAGGAACATTTCGGACTGGAGGTAAAACCCGAATCGGCTCTGCAAGAGTTTGCTCCCGGCAGTTTTGATGTCATTACCCTTTGGCACGTTATGGAACATCTTGAACACCTCGGCGAGGTGTGGCAACAGCTTCACGAGATGTTGACGGAAAAAGGACTGCTAATTGTGGCAGTGCCCAACTGTTCCTCTTATGATGCGCAACGTTACGGCGAGTATTGGGCGGCTTATGATGTCCCGCGACATCTTTGGCATTTCACACCGGGCACTATCCAACAGTTGGCTTCCCGGCATGGCTTTATCATGGCGGCACGTCACCCGATGCCGTTCGATGCTTTTTACGTATCTATGTTAAGTGAGAAACATCGTGGGTAGTTCATGTAGTTTCCTGAAAGGGATGTTTGCCGGGACATTGGCCTGGTTCAACGCTTTGGGAAGGAAGGAGCGCAGCAGTTCAATGATTTATGTTTTTCGAAAAAGAGATAAGGATGGGAAATCAAAGCAGATATAAGTCAGGTTCGATTTTCGATATGCAGTTCATCACGTCGAGTATCAGTACCACGCTGGTGTTGTTGCTGTTGGGGCTGGTTGTCTTCTTCGTATTTACAGCACACAATCTTTCCGTATATGTCCGCGAGAATATCAGTTTCTCCGTTCTTATCAGTGACGACATGAAAGAAGCGGATATACTGAAACTTCAGAAGAAACTGAATCAGGAACCTTTCGTGAAACAATCCGAATATATCTCTAAAAAACAAGCACTGAAGGAACAGACCGAAGCAATGGGAACTGATCCGGAAGAATTCTTGGGCTATAACCCTTTCACCGCTTCTATTGAAATCAAACTCCATTCCGACTATGCTAACTCCGACAGCATTGCGAAGATTGAGAAAATGGTCAAACGGAACAGTAATATACAGGATGTGCTCTACCGAAAGGAGCTGATTGATGCTGTGAATGATAACATACGAAATATCAGTCTGGTATTACTGGCTTTGGCGGTAGTGCTTACTTTTATCTCCTTTGCTCTGATAAACAATACGATAAGACTTGCTATATACTCCAAGCGCTTCCTCATTCACACAATGAAGCTGGTAGGAGCGAGTTGGAGCTTCATTCGGCGACCGTTTCTCCGAAGGAATGTGTGGAGTGGCGTGCTGGCTGCTGTAGTTGCTGATGCCATATTAATGGGGACGGCCTATTGGGCAGTGACGTACGAACAGGAATTGCTTCAGGTAATCACTCCTGAAGTCATGCTTATAGTTTGTGCGAGTGTATTGGCGTTTGGAATTGTAATAACGTGGCTATGTGCCTATTTCTCCATGAACAAATACTTGAGAATGAGGGCCAATACTTTGTATTATATTTAGTAGAGAATAGATAGTAAATAGGTATAGCGAACCGTGGTTCGCGACTTTAATTTTGAATTTATAATTAAACAAACTATGTCTGACAAGCAGAAATTTGCCTTTGATAAAGTGAACTTTATCTTGCTAGCGGTAGGAATGGCGATTGTTATTATCGGGTTTCTATTGATGACAGGACCTTCGTCGTCCGAAACGGTCTTTGAACCTGATATTTTCAGTGCACGTAGAATTAAGGTGGCGCCTGTCGTTTGCCTGTTCGGTTTCTTGTCGATGATTTATGCGGTATTGCGCAAACCTAAAACTAAAATAGAATAAAGATAAGTTATGAGTTGGTTGGAAGCATTAATCCTTGGACTGATTCAGGGATTGACAGAATATTTGCCTGTAAGTAGCAGTGGGCATTTGGCTATCGGGTCGGCATTGTTTGGGATACAGGGTGAAGAGAATTTGGCATTTACAATTGTAGTGCATGTGAAAGAGATAGATTGGATTTTCCGCGGGTTATTCAAGTTCCGGATGAACGAGGAGACGGCTAAATTCGTGATTAATATATTGATCTCAATGATACCAATCGGTATTGTGGGAGTATTCTTTAAAGACTATGTAGAAGAAATATTTGGCTCGGGACTGCTGATTGTGGGCTGTATGTTGTTGTTGACGGCTGCCCTGCTGACTTTCTCGTACTATTACAAGCCGCGTCAAAAAGAAAAAATCTCGATGAAAGATGCGCTTATTATAGGTTTGCCCAGGCTTGTGCCGTGATGCCGGGATTATCCCGTTCGGGTACTACCATCGCTACCGGTTTGTTGTTGGGAGACAACAAGCAAAGTTGGCCAGTTCTCTTTCCTGATGGTGATTCCTCCTATATTGGGTGAGGCGTTGCTGGATGGTATGAAGATTGTAAAAGGAGCTGCAGCCGGCACATCAGATATATCTGTATTGTCATTGATTGTAGGTTTTCTGGCAGCTTTCATATCGGGCTGTGTAGCTTGTAAGTGGATGATTAATATTGTGAAGAAAGGTAAGTTGATTTATTTTGCTATCTATTGTGCCATAGCCGGTGCCGTTACGATAGCGTGCACATTGATGTAATTGGATGAATTTTAAAGAAGGAGAAGTATTGTACTTCAATAAACCTCTGGCTGGACTTCATTTAAGTGGTGAACACGCCCGCTACCATATTGTCGCCGGAAACTGGGCGTGAAGAAAATAAAAGTGGGACATGCCGGGACATTAGACCCGCTGGCTACCGGGGTGATGATTATTTGTACAGGCAAGGCAACGAAACGCATCGAAGAGTTCCAGTATCATACCAAAGAATACATTGCCACCTTGCAGTTGGGGGCTACCACACCTTCATTCGACCTGGAGAAGGAGATAGATGCTACCTATCCTACGGAACATATCACCCGCGAGTTGGTAGAGGAAGCCTTGCAGCGTTTTATCGGCAGGATAGAACAGATTCCGCCTGTTTTCTCGGCTTGTAAGGTAGATGGTAAACGCGCTTACGATTTGGCTCGAAAAGGTGAGGATGTGGAGTTGAAAGCCAAGACGTTGATTATAGACGAGATAGAGTTGCTGGAATGTAATCTGCCTGAGATTAAAATCAGGGTAGTGTGCAGCAAGGGCACTTATATCCGTGCATTGGCCCGTGATATTGGCGAAGCTTTGAATAGCGGTGCTCATTTGACAGGGCTGATACGTACCCGGGTGGGGGATGTGAGACTGGAAGACTGTTTGTCGGTGGAAAGTTTTCCGGAATGGCTTGACCAACAAGAGATTGAAGAAGTTATAAACGAATAAGGAGAGATAAGATGAAACTGTCGCAATTTAAATTTAAACTGCCGGAGGATAAAATAGCTTTGCATCCGGCTAAGTATAGAGATGAGTCGCGCCTGATGGTTGTTCACAAATCAACACAGGTAAGATTGAACACAAGGTATTCAAGGATATCCTGGACTACTTTGATGATAAAGATGTGTTTATCTTTAATGATACGAAAGTTTTCCCTGCGCGTTTGTATGGAAATAAGGAAAAGACCGGTGCCCGTATCGAGGTATTTTTGTTGCGCGAGCTGAATGAGGAACTTCGCTTGTGGGATGTGCTGGTAGATCCTGCCCGTAAGATCCGTATCGGTAACAAGCTTTATTTTGGTGACGATGATTCCATGGTGGCCGAAGTGATTGACAACACCACTTCCCGCGGACGTACCCTGCGTTTCCTGTATGACGGCTCTCACGACGAGTTCAAGAAAGCATTGTATGCGTTGGGAGAGGCTCCGCTGCCCAGTTTCATCCGTCGTCCGGTAGAAGAGGAAGATGCCGAACGTTTCCAGACTATCTTTGCCAAGAACGAAGGAGCTGTGACAGCTCCCACTGCCGGACTTCATTTCAGCCGCGAGTTGATGAAGCGTATGGAAATCAAAGGTATAGACTTTGCTTTTGTGACGATGCATGCCGGACTGGGTAATTTCCGCGAGATTGATGTGGAGGACCTTACCAAGCATAAGATGGATTCGGAGCAGATGTATGTCAATGCGGATGCGTGCCGTATTGTGAATAATGCCAAGGATGAAGGAAAGAATATTTGTGCGGTAGGAACGACAGTGATGCGCACGATAGAGACTGCGGTAGGTACGGATGGTCATCTGAAAGAATTTGACGGATGGACCAATAAGTTCATTTTCCCTCCTTATGATTTCTCGGTAGCCAACAGCATGGTTACTAACTTCCACCTGCCTCTCTCCACTTTGCTGATGCTGGTAGCTGCCTACGGTGGTTATGACCTGGTGATGGATGCTTATCATGTAGCGTTGAAAGAAGATTACCGTTTCGGCACGTATGGAGACGCTATGTTGATTTTGGATAAATAATGCCGGTTGGAGCAAAAGTTTATCTGGGACTTGGACTAATCTTGGGGATAAAGAACAAAATCTTCGGGATGCCGTGCAGAAAATAGAAGAGCAGGTAGGGAAAGTAGTTTCCCTGTCTGCTTTTTACGTTACTGCTCCGTGGGGCTTTGCTTCTGAAAACAGTTTCCTGAATGCTGCCGCTTGTGTAGACACGGATTTATCTCCTTTAGAGGTATTGCGGGAGACGCAACTAATTGAACGGGAGTTAGGGCGCATCAAGAAGTCTGTTGACGGAGTATATAGCGACCGTCTGATTGATATTGACCTGTTGCTTTATGATGATCTGGTGCTCTCTGTTACTTCTCCTTCCGGGGCAGCACTGAATCTCCCCCACCCTCTAATGACGGAGCGCGATTTTGTGATGCGGCCACTGGCGGAGATTGCGCCGGACGTGGTACACCCGGTATTGGGAAGGACGATAAAAGAGCTCATTTCTTCTTCCTGTCGGCAATAAATCGTGGCAGATAAGCCAGACAGCCTATCAATATGGCATAAAGCAGGTGAATGTCTTGAAACTCACGGTGGATGAAATGACAGACAATGGCGTAAATCGCAATCGATTTAGAATCATTTTAAATCTATTATTGTGTTAAATACCGCCCAAAGATACTCATAATCTCCGAAATCTCTTTATCTTTGCAACCGAAATGAAATGTGGAGAGATTTGAGTAGCTTGCAACCACAGAAAAAAATGCTAAAACACGACTCGTTGATGTCTTTCGGCATATATTTGCACTACTCACCTCTCCTGCTCTATCATCTTTTAATTCTTATTTTTTAATTCTTAATTTAAGAAAGATGGGATATTTATTCACATCCGAATCGGTGTCTGAAGGACACCCCGACAAAGTGGCCGATCAGATATCGGACGCTGTGCTTGATAAACTGTTGGCGTTTGACCCCAGTTCGAAAGTAGCTTGCGAAACCCTGGTGACTACCGGACAGGTAGTATTAGCGGGTGAAGTGAAAACTAAAGCGTACGTTGACCTCCAACTCATCGCACGTGAGGTGATTAAGAAAATCGGTTATACCAAAGGAGAGTACATGTTCGAAAGTAACTCTTGCGGTGTACTTTCCGCCATTCATGAGCAGAGCCCCGATATCAACCGTGGTGTAGAGCGTCAGGACCCGATGGAACAGGGTGCAGGCGACCAGGGTATGATGTTCGGTTATGCTACCAACGAAACGGAAAACTACATGCCGCTTTCTCTTGATCTGGCACACCGCATTCTGCAAGTGCTGGCCGACATTCGTCGTGAAGGAAAGGTGATGACTTACCTCCGCCCCGATGCCAAAAGCCAGGTTACTATCGAATATGATGACAACGGAACTCCTGTTCGTATCGATACAATCGTTGTTTCTACGCAACATGATGACTTTATCCAACCGGAAGATGACTCGCAAGTTGCTCAACTGAAAGCTGACGAAGAAATGTTGTCTATCATCCGCCGTGATGTGATCGAGATTCTGATGCCTCGTGTAATTGCTTCTATTCATCACGATAAGGTGTTGGCACTGTTCAATGATAAAATCATCTATCATGTGAATCCTACCGGAAAGTTTGTAATCGGTGGTCCTCACGGAGATACCGGTCTGACAGGACGTAAGATTATCGTTGATACTTACGGTGGTAAAGGTGCTCACGGTGGTGGTGCTTTCTCCGGAAAAGATCCTAGCAAGGTAGACCGTAGTGCAGCTTATGCTGCACGTCATATCGCTAAGAATATGGTTGCGGCAGGTGTAGCAGATGAAATGCTTGTACAGGTGAGTTATGCTATCGGTGTGGCTCGTCCGATTAATATTTTTGTGGATACTTACGGCCGTTCTCACGTCAACATGACTGATGGCGAGATTGCGCGCGTTATCGACCAGTTGTTCGATCTTCGTCCGAAAGCAATCGAGGAACGTCTGAAACTTCGTAATCCTATTTATCAGGAAACAGCCGCTTACGGTCACATGGGACGTGAACCGCAAGTGATAACGAAGAAGTTTTCTTCTCGTTACGAAGGAGACAAAACAGTGGAAGTGGAACTCTTTACATGGGAGAAACTCGACTACGTTGATAAGATTAAAGCAGCTTTCGGTCTGTAAGCTAGTCTGAAAGAGGGTTTATACGATAAGAGCCGCAATCTCACTTCCGTTTTATGGAATTTGGGATTGCGGCTCTTTATTTCTACTAGAAATCACTACCTTTGTTCCATTAAGAAGTAAAACAAGCCGTGAGATGAAAAAGAAATACGACTATTTTATATACTACTTTCCACTATTCGCCTTTTTGTTTATCGGTATGGGTAGTATTTTACTATCTGTTTCTCTATCCTCTTGTTCTTCTTCTGTGAAGAATCCGTTACTGCTCTGTGCTGACTCGTTAATGGAGGTAAGTCCTGATAGTGCGTTATCTATTTTGGAGTCAATTTCCTCACCACAGAAGCTGTCACGTGCTGATAGAGCGCTTTATGCATTGTTGCTTACACAGGCACGGCATAAGAATTATGTACCTTTAGATGATGATTCGCTGATAAAGACGGCTGTCGATTATTATGGTGACAGAGATAAGAGTTTACGCGCTGCACAGGCTCATTATTATTGGGGCGCCACTTATCGGGATATGGGACGTACCTCCTTTGCGGTAGAAGAATATCTGAAAGCGATTCGACTAATGCCTGAACAAAATGAGTTCTTGGCAATGATATATGATAATTTGGCGGAATGCTATGAGGAAGAAGATTTGGATGATGTAGCAATGGAGGCTTATCGTAAAGCTTATCAGATATTGAAAGGAGGTGTAGAACAAATATATCCATTAAGGGGTATGGCACGTGTTTTTTTGCTGCAAAATGAAAAAGATAGTGCATTGTACTATTATCAGCAAGCGCTTGATTGTGCGGTAGCTGTGCAAGATTCTGCTTTGATGGAGGTACTTTATTATGATTTGGCTACAATCTATAATGAAGAAAAGAACTATATTCAGGCAAATAAGTATGTGTCAAAAGCAATTGAAACAATGGGACAGAATAAGTCAATTGCTTATTTGTTAAAAGCAAAGATTATGCTAAATATGAATAACCTTGATTCTACTAACTATTTTTTTAGCAAAGATATAGATAGACTTGATATTTATGGGAAGGCTATTTGTTACAATGGGATGTATCAGGTAGCAAAAAGAAAAGGAGAATGGAAAGCGGCAGTGGATAATCTTGATACATATGTGATGCTTTATGATTCTATTCAAGGAATATCAGATAACGAAGAGCTTGTTCGGCTTATGGATAATTATCAGTTAGAGGAATATAAAAGGAAGTTGTCTGAACATACTAGAACATTGATAATGAGTTTGGTTGTTGTGTTTATTTCTTTGATGATTATATGCTTGTTTCTTTTTTTGTGGAATGACAGGAAGCGAAAAAAATACTATATAGCTTTACAGCATGAGTTGAATCAAAAGCGAATAGATACTATGTTGTTGAAAGAAGAGACATTTTCAGGATCTAATAAAGAAGATATTAATAAGAAGTTGTCAGAACTGAGAGAGGAGCAACTGCAATTATGTATATCTGTTTTTCAAACTACAGATTGCTATCGTAAATTAGAGGCTTTGGAGAATGCAACTCCTAAGCAATTACTGTTAATGCATAATTTGCGAACGGAAATTAATGCAACTATTTGCAAAACATTTGTTGATGTAATGGCGAATTTGAAAGAATGCTGTCCGACTTTAACTAATGATGACCTGTTTTATTGTATTCTTTCTTTGCTTCATTGCTCCAAAGTGGTTATAATGGAATTGATGAATGCTACTTCAGATGCTCTTAAGACACGTAAAAATCGTATTAAGAACAAAATGGACCAACAGTTATTTGAATCTGTATTTACTGTTGATAATCAGTAAAGTATAGAATACTGTTACCACTGTTACCATATAAAAATCGTTTCTTTTATTCTATCTGTGTACTTTTGAATCATAATTCTTAAAACACATTTATTATGAAAGCTAGATTTTTGTTATTTTTGTTATTCGCTATTTTACTTCAAGTAAATACATCTTCTTTTGCACGGGAGATGAAAACTGCACGCCGAATTGAGTTAAGAGTTAAAGCGCAAGCACAACATCGGTCTATTCTAATTTCGCCTGTTGCCTCTGTTGAAGGTTCCTTGGTATCTATTGATTTTTTATCTGTTATTCCTTCTGTAACAATTACTGTAAAAGATGCAGAAACAGATAAAGTTGTTTATTCATCTACAGAATTGAATGTAAATGATTGTACAGTTGATCTTGCAGGTGAGAATCCAGGAAAGTATACAATAGATATATACATAGGTGAAAATATCTTTTCTGGAAGTTTTTTTATTGAAGAGGAATCTAATTATCAAATTTAGCCAAGATGAAAAATAAATTATTTATAGGAGCATTAGCAGTTTTATGCTGTTCTTGTGCTGGTAACTCTGTTCTGTTGGATACAGAGTCTGATTTAAGAGGCTTAAACAATGAGTATGAATTAGGTAAGTCAAAAGCGATTGTTGGCGCTGAATTGAAGGCCGAGACCTTTGGTGATGAAGATTCCATTCAAATGTTGAAAGATAATTATATCGCAGAAATTATGGGGCGTTTGGAAGTTGCAAAAGAAAAAGTAATGCGTACGGCCTATAGTGCGGCATCACCTAGAGTTGGTGTTTTTAAAGTTGGTTCTTGTGGAAATTATAAATACTTAGCAATAGTTATTGATTGTGAGAATGGCAGAAGTAAAACTCGCGTAGAGGGTAATGTTGGCGATAGTTTTGTTGATGGTAATGATAATATGCATCTCGAATTTTGTTTGGTAGAAGCTGCAAATAGTTTTCCTGGAGGAGTATTGTTAATTGAAGATGCACCTACCGTTAATGAGTCATTTATAATTGTTCGTCATCACGATACGGAAGATGGTGGTCATCAGAGTCTTTGGTCTGATGATCCTTTTTATAGGGATGGTGATATAAGTCGTATATCCGGATTATCAAAACTAGATGCTAACGCGACATTAGCATGGCATATGAATAGGAATATGTCTGCATGGGGAGGAAGGCCTCCAATGGGACCGGTAGGAATTAACTATGGGGTTATTGCGCTTCCGGATATGTCTTCAGGTAATTTGTATCTTGATGATGAAGATCATAATAATAAAAATTGGGCACAACGTTGGTTGGGAAATCGATATCAAGCTGATTTAGGTAATTCTGGATGTTATTTTGGAGTAGAAATAGGTATTAATACAAGATATTATATCTGTCTCAATACTGATAAAGATAAATTTGGAAGATTAGTACAGATGTCGTCTCAACATTAATTTGTTTATAATAAATTCTTATTGACGAAATTCATTGATAAGAATTTATTTAATTAATATATAAATATGAAAGTAGCCTCTCTCCTTTTTTTGATCACTTTTTTTATTTCTTGTAATATTTCTAATGTAAATAAAGATGAGATTGTTGCAGAAGTAAATGGAGAAAAGATTTATCTTTCAGAATTGTCATCTCAGAGTAAACAAGAAATTTTTGATTTGTTAAATACTGCATACGAAATTAAAAATCGTGTATTGACGAATTTAATAAAACAGAAATTGCTGGAAAATACGGCTAAAAATAAAAACATGTCTTTGGAGGAATTTCTAGATTTTTTGGTTCAGCAGAAATTACTTCTTGATCAGGATAGTATAAAAAAGTACTATGCGATTAATACAGAAAGTTTTTATGCAAAGAATAGTTTAATTCCGCTAAAAAAGGGGACCATAGAAGAGGAGTTATCGTTTCAACAAAGACTTCGAAATCGGATAGTCCAAGCGTTGGTCGATTCTTTATATCAAAAAGCGGATATTAAGAGATATATTTATCCCCCTAAACAACCGGAATGTGTTGTGAGGGATTTATGTGTACATTATAGAGGAAACTTAGATTCGTCTACTTCTTTTATTGTTGCTTCTGATTATAATTGTGGGCGCTGTGTGCAATTTGAAAAAACATTATCTAAGCTCTATGATCAGTATAGGGAGCAGGTGAAGTTTGGATTTGTACATTTTGCAGATGCTCCTTCTCTAGCTGCTTTGGCGTGTGAAGCTGCAGATAAACAAGGGCAGTTTTGGTCTTTTCATGACGCGATCTTTAACTATGTAGAAGTGGCTGACTCTGCATTCATATACAATTTTGCAAAGTCTAAAAGGTTAGATATGAGGGAATTTGATAAAAATTTGCATTCTCCTGATAATTATAAGAAATTGGATAATATTATTAATCGATTGGTTGAGAGAGGGCTTATGGCTACTCCTACTATTATTATCAATGACCGATTGGTTTATGTCACTAATAGCTATGAAGAATTATCCAAGCTATTGGAGCGCGAACTTTAATGTAATAACTAGAATGAAACCTAACTTTAACTTTCATTGTATAGTTCTTCTACAATTGCTGTATTTATGTGCAGCTTGTGAAGAACTATATAATACAGAAATGGTACCACCTGAAGGTGCGATTGTCTTTGATGGAGTGATAACTAATGAGCCTCCTCCTTATTTTTTTTCATTAAGTAAACCTTCTGGGGGATTGGGTGAATATGTAAGTCGTGGTTATGAGAGGATTAATGATGCAGAAATTGTTATTATTGATCAGACGGTTGGGGTGAGAGATACTTTGAAGAATGCAGAACTGACACCTTATAATGATTTTCGATATTATGACCATTATAGGCATAAAGAAGTAACTGTCCCGATAAAGTGGGATAAAGGTGAAACACCGGGGGGACTTTATGTTACTACAAAGATATATGGGATAGAAAATCATATATATGAATTGCATATTAAATATAAAGGAAAGGAATATACTGCATGTGAACGGATGGTGCCTAAAACTCCTATTGACAAAATAATAATGAAACGTGTTGATATGGGAGAAGGAGAACATAATGAAGTTCCATGTATAAGCTTTAAAAATCCTATGGAGGAACATAACTATTATTTATTTTATATTGATTCTTTTTCTTCTAAAACGTTTCGTATTGCATCCATTTATAACTTGTATTATGGGATGACAAATAGCGGTGGCTGGCCATTTTCTATTTTAGATGATAAATATTTAACAGAAAATGTAGAAGATTATGCAGTAAGTGTTGGGGAGCAGTTTATACTTCCTAATCGTCCCACATGGAGCTATCCCATTGCTGATTCGATTTGGGTACAAATGCATTCAATTTCTGAAAATTGTTATAATGTATATGATCGGATGATTAAACAAATTCGTTCAGATGGCGGAACTTTCTCTAATCGTCCTGCTTCTGTAAAGAGTAATATTAGTAATGGAGCTTATGGAATCTTTCGCGTAAGTGCTATTTCAGAGATATATCATTATCAAAAACACAGGATTTGATGGAGAAGTATTTATTATTGCTTTTTTTATCCTGTTGTGGAGCTTTCACAATCTGTGGTGCCCAAACCGTTACAGTCAGAGGACGTGTTATAGACAGGAAAACTGGTGAGGTACTTTCTGACGCTAATGTTGCGGACTTAGTGTTAGGGACAGGGGTGGCTACTAATTCATATGGGTTGTACTCCATTCATGTCAAAAGTAAACAATGTATTTTAAGATGTTCAATGTTGGGGTATGCTACTAAGATAGATACATTGACGTTGGCAGTTAATATGGTTCATGACTTTGCGCTAATGCCTGATAATTATCAATTAAACGATGTGGAGATAGTAGGTGAACGAAAATTTGGCGGGCAGTTAGCATTAACTCAGAAAGAGATCCAGTCTTTTCCGACTTTGGGGAGTGAACCTGATGTGTTAAAGTCGTTGCAATATTTACCCGGTGTTATTAGTGGTAATGAAGGGACTAATAATATTTCTGTTAGAGGGAGTGATCAGTGGGGGAATTTGGTTCTGTTGGACGAAGCAATGGTTTATAATCCGAATCATGCTTTATCTTTCTTTTCAGTATTTAATAATGATGCCATACAACAAGTTAATCTTTATAAATCTTATTTTCCGTTGATGTATGGAGGAAGAACCTCATCGGTAATTGACGTTAGAATGCGTGAGGGAAATAATCAAGAAAAGCATCGGAGTGCTACAATTGGTGTTATCGCTTCGAAACTTCAATTGGAAGGTCCAATAAAGAGAGGTAAGACATCATACTTGCTATCTACTAGATTTGCTTATCCGGGTGCTATACTTGGGGTGCTGGAGCGATTTCGAGGCACAAAAATGAATTTCTATGATATAAATGCTAAAATTAATTCGACACTGAATGATCGGAACCGTTTTTTCTTTTCCATATATAATGGTGGAGATCATACTTATTTTAATCAGTTGGTTCGGGGGTATGGTATGAACTGGGGTAATACTACTGCTACTTTCCGTTGGAATCATGTTTTGACAGATAAGACCTCAGGAAATTTGAGTGCTATTTTTAGTAATTATTATTATCGTTATAAGTCGATGGCAGACGGTATGAAATATTTGTGGAAGTCAAATATGCAGTCGTATCAGTTGAAATATGATGTGGATTATGCTTTCTCTAATATGTTACATATTAAAAGCGGGCTTTCTGGCCATACATTTACAATTATGCCTGGGGGTATTGATAACTGGGGAGATCTGAACAATGTTGTTCCTTATCGAATGAATCGACGGCGTTTGCTGGATATAGCTGCTTATGGCGAAATTTCTTATGAAATTTCGCCTAGATGGCAGTTTAATGGAGGTATTCGTTTATCTACTATTTACAGTCCTAAGGTGAGTACGTATAAACAGAAGTGTTATGTTATGCCTGAGCCAAGAGCAGAATTGTCTTATTTTCCGGGAAAAGGGGATAAATTGCATGTTGCTTTCACGCAATCTTCACAAAGTTTACATATGTTATCCAATTCTTCTGTGGGCATTCCTTCTGATATTTGGATACCCGTTAATGGACGGGTGAAACCTGCTGTAATGAAACAAATGGCTATAGGGTATAAAAAAAACTGGGCAAAAGGGGCATATAGCTTTTCTATGGAGGCTTATTATAGAAAGACCAATCATATTGTTGATTTTGTGGATAATGCTAATATCTTTTTGAATAACCAGATTGAATCACAGTTAGGTTTTGGTTTTTCAAAAGCTTATGGAGCTGAATTTTATTTTTCTAAAAATGTGGGACAGTTGACAGGGTGGATTAGTTATACTCTCTCGCGTGCACAAAATAAAGTGGCAACTTTTGAAGATAATGAATATCCGCCTGTTTATGATCGTCCGCATAGTCTGAAGATATTTCTGAATTGTGAGGCCGGACGACGACGAAGATGTGCTTTCGCAGCTACTTTCTCTTATAATTCAGGAATGAATCTGACGTTGCCTATTGCTCATTATAAGACGCAGGGTACATCTTTCTATATCTATTCTACGAGAAACGGGTATCGTGCTCCTGCGTTTCATCAACTGGATTTATCTATGGCATGTAAGTTAAGAAAGGGGCGTTTAATCTTTTCTGTGATTAATGTATATAATAGGAAAAATGTGTTTACTATGTATACAAGTAGAAGCGAATTCTCTTTTAGAGATCTTGAAATACATAAAATGTATTTGTATGGTACATTACCTTCTGTTTCCTATCAATTCAAGTTTTAGTTGGCTTGGGCTATTACGTATGCGTTCTATGTTTTTTGTACTTTTATATGAGCTTTTAAACGATTAATTATAAAAGCCCCACTATTGAGAATATGTAGTGCATTGTTAAGATGGCGATTGAATGCTTCCAGAAGGGGAAAGATTTGGTTGCTCATTCGCGGGCTTTATAATTCTTGTAGAATAATAAGATAAAGATCATCCTTATTAATTGTTATGCTGAATGCTGGTAGGGTTTCAAGCAATCTGATGATTTGAGAAAATCGAATAATAGGATTGATTATATTCAGCAACAATTCGGTGCATCTGCTAGTAGGTGAAATACCTGATAATAGATGTATTCTCTGTGAGAAAGGCTCTTGGGCTTCCGAGTAAGAAGCCCAAGATTGCTTCCGGAGGTAGTGGACAAATACCAAATTTTTTCGTAATTTTGTGCCCATGATATAATAAAATCATGGAGAAACTGATGAACCAGATAAATTCCGTATGTGTATATAGCGCTTCCAGCACTAAAATAGATCCTGTTTACTTTACTGCAGCCGAGACTCTCGGGCGTCTGCTTGCCGAACACCATATCCGTTTGATAAATGGAGCCGGAAGTATTGGCCTGATGCGTTCTGTGGCAGATGCTGTATTGAAAAATGGTGGTGAGGTGACAGGTGTGATTCCTCGTTTTATGGTGGAGCAAAACTGGCATCATACAGGCTTGACAGAACTGATTGAAGTGGAATCCATGCACGAACGCAAACAGAAAATGGCAGATTTGAGTGATGCGGTGATAGCTTTGCCGGGTGGCTGCGGAACGTTGGAAGAATTGCTTGAAATTATCACCTGGAAACAACTGGGACTCTATCTCAATCCGATTGTGATTCTGAATGTAAACGGGTTCTTTGATCCGTTACTCGAAATGCTTGAAAAAGCAATCGACGAAAACTTTATGCGCCGCCAGCACGGTGATATATGGAAAGTGGCGCAAACGCCGGAGGAAGCTGTGGAACTGCTTTATTCAACGCCTGTATGGGATATCTCCATTCGTAAATTTGCAGCGATATGACGATTGACACTCTCAGCTTCCAGCGCACTACGGATACTCTGTCGCTTTTCCAACAAGGGCAGCTCGGTGGTTCATCGCAATCGACAATAAAGGCGGATAGTGATAGCTTGCAATTGGCACAGATCCATTCTGCGCAGGAAGTCATTTCCGGCTTCGAGGGAACTCCTATCCCCTATTCTCCCCGTACAGATGATGCCATAGCGCTAACCTTGCTGGCTTGTTTCTTCCTTTCTTCCATAGCTTTGGCACGCGGAAAGAAATTTCTTTCCCAGCAAGTAAAAGACTTTGTGCTGCATCGTGAACGGACAAGTATTTTTGATAGTTCTACAGCGGCTGACATGCGTTATCTTCTTGTGCTTGTAGTGCAGACGTGCGTATTGTCGGGGATTACTTTCTTCAACTATTTTCATGATACATCCCCTGCTTTGATGAACTCCGTATCCCCTCTTCTGCTTTTGGGGATTTATGTGGGCTCCTGTCTTGCTTATTTCTTACTAAAATGGCTGCTTTACATGTTTCTTGGGTGGACGTTTTTTGATAAAAACAGGACAAATATATGGCTGGAATCTTATTCTACGCTCATATATTATGTCGGATTTGCCCTTTTCCCGTTCGTACTCTTTTTAGTTTATTTTGATTTAAGTCTCACAAATTTGGTCATAATTGGGGCTATTATTTTAATTTTCACTAAAATATTGATGTTTTATAAGTGGATAAAGCTTTTTTTTCATCAATTTGGCGCACTTTTCCTATTAATTTTGTACTTTTGCGCTCTTGAAATAGTACCTTGTCTGATAGTGTATCAAGGTATGATTCAAATGAATAATATTTTGCTAATAAATTTTTAGGACGTTGAAAATTAAGAAAGTATTAGTGTCGCAGCCAAAGCCTGCTTCAGAGAAATCTCCTTATTACGACATAGCTGAAAAGTATGGCGTTAAAATAGATTTCCGGCCCTTTATTAAGGTTGAAAGTCTTTCGGCGAAAGAATTTCGGCAACAGAAAATTTCGATTCTCGACCACACTGCCGTTATATTCACTTCGCGCCATGCTATTGACCATTTTTTCACTTTGTGTACTGAATTGCGCGTGACAATTCCCGAAACTATGAAGTATTTCTGTGTGACGGAAGCTGTTGCATTGTATATTCAGAAGTATGTGCAATATCGCAAGCGTAAGATCTTCTTCGGTGCTACCGGAAAGATTGAAGATTTGGTGCCATCTATCGTAAAGCATAAAACGGAGAAATATCTCGTCCCTATGTCGGACGTACATAATGACGACGTAAAAACACTGCTTGACAAGAACGGCATACAGCATACCGAAGCTGTGATGTATCGCACGGTAAGCAATGACTTTACACCGGACGAGGAGTTTGATTATGACATGTTAGTGTTCTTCAGCCCTGCCGGAGTGACTTCATTGAAGAAGAACTTCCCTGATTTTAATCAGAGAGAGATTAAGATCGGAACTTTCGGCTCTACTACCGCACAGGCTGTACGTGACGCCGGTCTCCGTCTGGACCTTGAAGCTCCTACGGTGCAGGCTCCGTCAATGACTGCCGCACTTGACATGTTTATCAGAGAAAACAATAAATAAACAGAGTGGGTATATATACTTTGTGCAAAGCCGAAAGGCTGAATAGTAAGATTCTGATCGGAAAGATGTTTGAGGGCGGCTCAAAGTCGTTTTCCATCTTTCCGATACGCGTTGTATATATGCCTGTCGAGCAGGGCGAGGCTCCGGCTTCCATACTGATCAGTGTATCGAAACGTCGTTTTAAGAGCGGTGAAACGCAACCGTGTGAAACGTCAGATACGCGAAGCCTACCGGAAGAACAAATCTCTTCTGGTGGACGAACTGCAACGCCGGGAAAAGCGTTTGGCTATTGCCTTTATCTATCTGTCGGACGAGCTTGTGCTACTGCCGAGCTGGAAGAGAAAATGAAAATAGCGCTTTCGCGCATCTCCGAAAAACTATCCTTATGAAAGCCCATAGCTCCCGGATGTCTGGCATCCGGATGTCCGTCAAAGGATTTTTGAGGAGGGTGTTCTCATTCCTGCTCCTGCTTCCTATCTATTTTTATCGGATTTGCATATCCCCACTTACTCCTCCCTCCTGCCGGTTCACGCCGACTTGCTCGGCATACGCGGTCGAAGCGATTAAGAAACATGGTCCTATTAAGGGTTTTTATCTGGCTGTGAGGCGTATCTTGCGGTGTCACCCTTGGGGTGGTTCCGGCTATGATCCTGTACCTTAAACTCCAAAATGTGGAAAATGGAAAGGAATACAAATAATATTCTGGATATTCATACCCATAAAGCAGAACCGGTTTCTGCCGGGAAGGCGATTATTAACCGTAAGTTGGCGACAGATGCTTTGTACGAAGGATATTTCTATTCTGCCGGTATTCACCCTTGGGATTTGACGGAGTTTGATACGGAGCGTCGATTGGAATGTCTTCGGGAGCAACTTGCAGAAAAACAGTTGGTGGCTGTGGGTGAGGCCGGACTGGATAAGCTGGCTGCTGCTCCGATGCAGCTTCAAGTAGCTGTGTTTAAAGAACAGGTGGAATTGTCGGAAAAGTATGAATTGCCGTTGATTATTCACTGTGTGAAGGCTATGGACGAACTGCTTGCCTTGAGAAAGGAACGTGCACCGAAACAGCCGTGGATATGGCATGGATTCCGTGGAAAGCCTGAGCAGGCAAAACAATTGTTACAGAAAGGATTCTATCTTTCTTTCGGAATGCATTACTCCAGTGAGGCGATGAATGTAGTGCCTGATAGCCGTTTGTTTTTGGAAACGGATGACAGTCCGGAAAGTACGTGGTGTGGAAGTAGAAACGTTGCAGGCTATTGTCCGTAAAAATATTCAAGACATCTTTTTTAGGGCGTAAGAGTTGTATCTTCCGAGAAAGAGTCGTACTTTTGCCCCCACGGGATTGAAATACAATAAAAACCTAATAATTAAAGAGTAATACGATGAATTTTGTAGAAGAATTGAGATGGCGTGGCATGTTGCAGGACATCATGCCGGGAACGGAAGAGTTGTTAAGCAAAGAGCAGGTGACTGCCTACTTGGGTATCGACCCGACTGCCGATTCGCTACACATTGGTCACCTTTGTGGAGTGATGATCCTTCGTCATTTCCAACGCTGCGGTCATAAGCCGTTGGCACTGATCGGTGGCGCTACAGGTATGATTGGTGACCCTTCAGGTAAATCGGCAGAACGTAACCTGCTGGACGAAGAAACATTGCGTCACAATCAGGCATGTATTAAGAATCAGCTTGCCAAGTTCCTCGACTTCGAGTCGGATGTACCTAACCGTGCCGAGCTGGTGAACAATTACGACTGGATGAAAGACTTCACTTCCTCGATTTTGTTCGCGAAGTAGGTAAGCACATCACTGTGAACTATATGATGGCGAAAGACTCTGTAAAACGTCGTCTGAATGGTGAAGCACGTGATGGATTGTCATTTACTGAGTTCACTTACCAATTGCTTCAAGGATATGATTTTCTTCATTTGTATGAAACAAAGGGGTGTAAGCTCCAAATGGGTGGTTCTGATCAGTGGGGAAACATCACTACCGGTGCCGAACTGATCCGCCGTACCAATGGGGGAGAGGTGTTCGCACTGACTTGCCCGCTGATTACAAAGGCTGACGGTGGTAAGTTCGGTAAAACAGAATCCGGAAATATCTGGCTGGACCCTCGCTATACTTCTCCTTACAAGTTCTATCAGTTCTGGTTGAACGTAAGTGACTCCGATGCCGAACGTTATATTAAGATCTTCACCTCCATCGAGAAAGAAGAAATTGAAGCATTGATTGCAGAACATCAGGCAGCTCCGCATTTGCGTATTCTTCAGAAACGTCTGGCTAAGGAAGTGACTGTGATGGTTCACTCTGAAGATGATTATAACGCAGCAGTAGACGCATCGAACATTTTATTCGGTAATGCGACTTCGGAAGCTTTGCGCAAGTTGGATGAAGATACTCTGCTTGCTGTATTCGAAGGAGTGCCTCAATTCGAGATTTCTCGTGACGCGTTGGCGGAAGGAGTGAAGGCTGTTGATCTATTCGTTGATAATGCG
>VOFI01003731.1_pt1 | contig 22018 bp, 40 predicted proteins | sample 5384131 | NCBI WGS metagenome assembly VOFI01 (sample SAMN12384728, study PRJNA508395) | human gut metagenome | isolation source: healthy gut H | host: Homo sapiens | reverse complement strand
GTTTGACATATCCATCACCTCATGAAAGATTTCTGCCAGGTCCATAAAAGAGGACCGGACATTTTCAATGCCAGGTCCTCCTAACCTTCCTACCCCTGTGCCATCCGCCAGGGGTCATATCCATTAATTGCAGTGGCATTATATCCTATAATGGGATTTTACGCAAGATGAAAATGGTTTTGCTGCTCAGGCATGGATTCTTCCGGGAATAACTGTGGTATAATGGATAACGATGTAAGAAGATGGGATTTTCCGTCTTCAATTCGCTAAGGGGAGTGAATGGCAATGGATTATAAGGAACTGATGGAAAACGCGCGGAAATGTCTGGGCAAATGCAAGGGCTGTCCCGTCTGCAACGGGGTGGCCTGCCGCAATACGATTCCGGGACCCGGAGCTAAGGGTGTAGGCGATACCGCCATCCGTAACTATAACAAGTGGCAGGAAATCCGGGTTGTCATGGATACCCTGTGTGCCAAACGGCCGGTGGATACCAGCCTGGAACTGTTCGGCAAGACCTTCAAATACCCGATTTTGCCGGCCCGGTGGGGGCTGTGGCCATGCACTACAGCGACAAGTACAATGATGTGACGTACAATGCAGAACTGGTGCCCGGTGCGGCCGAAGCGGGCATCGCCGCCGCCTTCACCGGCGACGGTATGGATCCCCAGGTGATGCAGGGGGCCACGGCTGCCATCAAGGCCTGCGGCGGTCTGGGCGTACCCACGGTGAAACCCTGGAATACCCGGATGATCTCTGAAAAGATGGAACAGGTGAAGATTCCAATGCGTTTGCCGTGGCGATGGACGTGGATGCGGCCGGGTTGCCTTTCCTGAAGAATTTTTGTTCCTCCTGCGGGGAGCAAATCTGTCGAGGAAATGAAAGAAATCATCCAAATGGCTGCAGACCCTTCATCATCAAAAGGCATCATGAGGCGTCAAGGGAGCCCTGAAGGCCCGGGAAGCAGGGGCTTCTGCCATTGTAGTCTCAACCATGGGGGCCGTGTACTGGACCAGAGCCCGGCCACTGCGGAAGTGCTGGAAGAAATCGCCGTGGCTGTGGGCGGCACCATGAAAATCTTTGTGGACGGCGGCATCCGCAGAGGCGTGGACGTGTTCAAGGCCCTGGCCGCCATGGGCGCTGATGCCTGATCGCCCGTCCGTTCGTGAACGCGGTATACGGCGGCGGCAGGAAGGCGTGAAAATCCTGGCAGAACAAGCTGGGCGCCGAACTGGCCGATACCATGGAAATGTGCGGGGCTGCTTCCCTGAAGGAAATCACCGCGGCCATGATCCGGAAATAAGGTGCAGCAATCTTGAACCAGATCAGACGTTTTCTCCTTCCCAGCTGATCGCCCTGACGTTCGTGGGGCTGATCCTGGCCGGTGCCCTGCTGCTGATGCTTCCCATCGCCAGCACGGACGGCAGCTCTCTGTCCTTTGTGGACGCCCTGTTCACGGCCACCTCAGCCTCCTGTGTCACCGGGCTGGTGGTGGTGGATACGGGGAACGTATTTTTTCTGTGTTCGGGCAGCTGGTAGTCATTGCGCTGATCCAACTGGGTGGCCTGGGGCTTGTGCTTTTCGCCACGTTGTTCTCCGTGGTCATGCGGAAGAAAATCGACCTCCAGTCCCGGCTGAATATCCAGGCTTCCCTGAACCAGAATGAACTGGATGGGGTGGTGCACATGAGTCTTCGGATCGCCAAATATACGGCGGCCATCGAAACCTTTTTCGGGACCGTGCTGGCTCTGCGTTTTTCCCTGAGTATGGATGGAAGGGAATCTACTTCGGCTACTGGCATGCCATTTCTGCCTTCTGCAATGCCGGCTTCGATCTGTTTGGTCATTACCAGAGCCTGACCGCCTATGTGGGTGATCCGGTGGTGAACCTGTCCATCTGCCTGTGCATCATCCTGGGCGGCTTGGGCTTTGCGGTTATGCGGGATGTGCTGAAGAAGCGGAATTTCCGCCAGCTGAAGCTCCACAGCAAGCTGGTCCTCACCTCCACGGCAGCCCCTCATCGTGGTAGGGCACCGTTGTGATTGCCTTCCTGGAAGGGCACAAACCCGGGGACGTTGGGCAGCCTTTCCGGCAGCGATGCGTTCTGGGCCAGCTTCATGCAGTCCGTGAGCCCCCGTACGGCGGGGCTCAACACCATCGATCTGAACTCCCTGCGGATTCCTACCATGATCTTCATCATCCTGCTGATGTTCATCGGGGCCAGCCCGGCATCCACTGGTGGCGGCATCAAGACCACCACCTTTGCCCTGATCCTTTTGAACATTTCCCAGGTAGTCCGGGGTCGCAGCGAATGTGAAATCTTCGGCCGCCGGGTGGGGGATGACACCATTTTCCAGGCTTTCGCCATCACCAGCATGTCCATCCTTTGGGTGGTGTTCGCCACCCTGCTGGTGACCTGCCTGGAGGATACTTCGTTCCTGTATGCACTCTTTGAGGTGGTATCGGCCTTCGCGACGGTGGGACTTTCCACCGGGCTTAGCCAGCACATCTGCACCGCCAGCAAGCTCATCCTGATCCTTTCCATGTACGCAGGCCGGGTGGGGTTCATGACCTTCGTCCTGGCACTGACGGCACAGAAGCCGGAAAAACATATCCATTATCCCAAAGAGAATATCATTATCGGTTAGGAGCTGTCACAAATGAAAGACAAACGGCAATTCATCGTCTGGGGCCTGGGCCGCTTCGGCAGCAGCATCGCGGAGACGCTGACAGCAATGGGGCATGAGGTCCTGGGCATCGACAACAATGAAGACGTGGTGGAAAACATGGCGGACAAACTGACCCATGCCGTGGTCTGCGACGTCATCGACGAAAAAACGGTCAAGAGCCTGGGAGTACGGAACTTCGACGTGGGCATCGTGGCCATCGGGACGCTGGAACCCAGCCTGCTGGCTACCATGCTGCTGAAAGAGACCGGCGTCAAGACCATCGTGGCCAAGGCCTCCAATGCCATCCACGCCAAGATGCTGAAAAAAAGCTGGGTGCCACCCAGATCATTTCCCCGGAACGGGACATGGGCCGCCGTGTGGCCCACAACCTGGCTTATACCCAGATCATGGATTTCGTGGAGCTGTCCGACAACATCTGCCTCATGGAAGTGAAGCTGACCCCGGCCATGTACGGCAAGAGCCTGGCCGAGATGGATATACGGAAAAAATACAATGTGAACGTGGTGGCCGTGAAGTACAAGGACGGCACCAGCGAGATGACCCTGGAACCCAATAAACCCATGAAGAACGGGGATATGCTGGTGGTCATCGGAACGAGAAAGAGTGTAGAAGCCCTGGAGGACGGCATATGATCCAAACCATCACTTCTTTGAAAAACGACCTGGTGAAGCGGGCCGCTTCCCTGAAGGTGAAAAAATACCGCCAGCGGGAAGGGCTGTTCCTGCTGGAGGGGAAACGGGCCGTGGAAGAGGCCCTGGCGTCCGGCTGGAAGTTGCAGTGCCTGTTTTACACCAAACTGCCGGCACAGGCTGGGAAGAAAGGGCACAAGGCAGCGCCTTGCCCTGGTATGAAGTGCCCCTGCCGGTGCTGCAGAAGATCACGGCCACGGAGGACCCCCAGAGCGTGGCGGTCCTGGTGGAACTGAAACAGGAGGAGCTGGAAGCCTTTGCTCCGGAGAAGGGCCTGGTGCTGGTCCTGGACCAGATCCGAGACCCGGGGAATCTGGGGACCCTGATTCGCACGGCGGATGCCCTGGCAGTCGCCGTGGTTCTGATGGAAAACACGGCGGACCTGTACAATCCCAAGGTGGTGCGCAGTACCATGGGGAGCCTGTTCCATTTGCCGGTTTTTCACAGGGGTGAGCGTGGACCAGCTGGCCGCCTGGTGCAGAAAACGGCAGTTCGCCCTGTGGGCCACGGCCCTGGAAGGAGCCGAAGACGTGACAAGCTCCAGTGGCCGGAAAAAGTGGCCCTGGTGCTGGGCAGCAGGCCGAAGGGGTCAGTGGGGAGTTACTGGCTAAGGCGGACCAGAAGGTAAAGATTCCCATGGCCGGCCACGCCGAAAGCCTGAACGTGGCCATCGCCGGCGGCATTTTGCTGTTCGAATCCTCTTTACACAGGTAACTATTGTTGTTATAATAGAGGAGAATTTCAAACCAACAGGCAATGACAGAGACAGTAGGCTGCGAGGCTGGTGCAGCGATCGGGGAGAGTGGGAGCCCCGGACAGGAGGCCATGCAGCGGAAGATCACTCTGGAGCCGGTCATCGAATCAGCAGTAGGTGGCCCGGGTTATGATCGTTATCTCATACAGAGTGGCAGCCTGGCTGTCATGAGGGTGGTACCACGGGCCCTTTTTGTCCCGTCCCTTTGGGGACGGGGACTTATTTTTTGAGGTGTAAAACTGTGAGCAAGAAAGATGACAAGTATTCAGCAACCCTGAATCTTCCGGAAACCGATTTCCCATGCGGGCAGGCCTGCCCAAACGGAACCGGATTTCCTGGATTTCTGGTATAAAAATGATATCTATGGAGAAAAGCAGAAACCCATGCAGGTCATAAGAAATTCGTCCTGCACGATGGCCCTCCTATGCCAACGGTAAGATCCACATGGGTCATGCCATGAACAAAGTGCTGAAGGACATCATCATGAAATATAAGTACGCACAGGGCTTTGATACCCCGTACGTACCCGGCTGGGATACCCACGGCATGCCCATCGAACATGCCTGCCTGAAAGCCACCGGCGTGGACCGGCATAAACTGTCCGCTCTGGAACTGCGGAAAATGTGCAAGGAATATGCGCTGCAGTGGGTCGACACCCAGCGCAAGGATTTCAAACGCCTGGGTGTGCTGGGGAATTGGGATCATCCCTATGTGACGCTGGATCCCCACTTCGAGGCAGAACAGATCCGCGTGTTCGGGGCCATGGCCAACAAGGGCTACATCTATAAAGGGAAGAAAACCGTATACTGGTGCCCCCATTGTGAAACTGCTCTGGCCGAAGCTGAAATCGAATATGCCGACCAGAAGACCCCGACCATCTTTGTGAAGATGCCGCTGGTCAAAGACAACGGTCTGACGCCGGAAGCTGCCAAGGGAAAGAAAGCCTACATGGTGATTTGGACTACCACCCCTGGACCATTCCTGCCAACGTGGCTGTGGCGCTGAATCCTGACTTTGAATATGCCTGGGTGGAATACAACGGGGAAGTATTGATCATGGCTGCTGATCTGGTGGACAAAGTGGCCCAGGAATGTGGCGTGGAATTCGGCCCTGTGCTGGGGACCACCAAAGGTCGTGACTTTGAATATGCCGAATGTGAACATCCTTTCCCGGAATACAATCACCGGAAATCTCTGGTGGTACTGGCCGACTATGTGGATAAGGAATCTGGTTCCGGCTGCGTCCATACCGCTCCTGGCCACGGCGACGTGGACTATCTGACCGGTCTGAAATACAATCTGCCCATCCTGTGCCCTGTGGACACCAAGGGCTGCTTCACCAAAGAAGCCGGTGAACTGTTCGAAGGCAAGTTCGTGTTCGACAGCAACGGCCTGGTGATCAAACACCTGGCAGAACAGGGAGCCCTGCTGGGCAAAAGAGCATCCATCACCAGTACGCCCATTGCTGGCGCTGCAAGAACCCCATCATTTTCCGGGCTTCTGAACAATGGTTTGCTTCTGTGGACGGCTTCCGGGATGATGCCCTGAAAGCCATCGCCAACGACGTGCAATGGATCCCCAGCTGGGGCGAAAGCCGCATCCACAACATGGTGGCTGACCGCCATGACTGGTGCATTTCCCGGCAGAGAGTCTGGGGCGTCCCCATCCCCATCTTCTACTGCGAAGATTGCGGAGAACCCCTGATCAACGAAGACACGGTGGAAAAGATTGCCACCATTTTCGACAAAGAAGGCAGCGATGCCTGGTGGAAGCATACGGCTGAAGAACTGCTGCCGAAAGGCACCAGGTGTCCCAAATGCGGTGGCACCCACTTCCGCAAGGAAAAGGATATCATGGACGTATGGTTCGATTCCGGTTCCTCCCATATGGGCGTTTGCAAACGGCGCCCGGAACTGTCCTGGCCGGCCGATATGTACCTGGAAGGCAGTGACCAGCACAGAGGCTGGTTCCAGAGCAGTCTGCTGACCTCCGTGGCCGTGACGGGCAAAGCTCCGTACCGCAGCGTACTGACCCACGGCTACGTGCTGGATGGGGAAGGCCGCAAGATGAGTAAATCCCTGGGCAATGTGGTCGTGCCCCAGGAAGTCATCGACCAGTATGGCGCTGATATCGTCCGGCTGTGGGCTGCTTCCTCCGACTACAAGCAGGATGTGCGGATCAGCCTGGTGATCCTGAAGCAGCTGGCAGAAGCCTACCGGAAAGTCCGGAATACCATCCGGTACATCCTGGGCAACACCCACGATTTCGATTACGAAACCGAAAAGGTGCCCTTCCATGAAATGGAAGAACTGGACCAGTGGGCATTGATGCGGTTCGAAGGCCTGAAGAAGGACGTGACCGAAGCCTACGAGACCTACGATTTCCATGTGCTGTTCCATGCGATCCATGACTTCTGCACCGTGGATATGAGCTCCTTCTACCTGGATATCATCAAGGATCGTCTGTACACCAGCAAGAAGGACAGCAAGGCCCGCCGCTCTGCCCAGACGGCCGTGACCCAGATCCTGCGGGAACTGATTGTCATGCTGATGCCGGTGCTGAGCTTTACCATGGAAGAAGTGTACCAGTTCATGAACAAACCGGCCGATGCCCCCAAGAGCGTGCAGATGCTGCCCCTGGCCCCAGGCACATCCGGAATATGTCCACAAGGAACTGGAAGAGAAATGGGATGCCTTCATCTCTCTGCGCAGTGAAATCACCAAGGTGCTGGAAGGCGCCCGCCGGGCCAAGACCATCGGCAACAGCCTGGATGCCAAGGTGGAACTGTATGCCACCGGCGATGCCCTGGCTGAACTGAGAGCCGTGGAAAAAGACCTGCCGACCCTGCTGATCGTTTCCCAGGCTGTGCTCCACGAAGGGCTGACCGATGCCTGCGAAGCCACCGGCCGGGACGACCTGAAGGTGGTCGTGGAAGCCGCTGAAGGGGAGAAATGCGAACGGTGCTGGTGCTACAGCAAGACCGTAGGCCAGGATCCGAAACATCCGACCCTGTGTGCCAAGTGCTGTGCCGCTTTGGAGGATTAAGTCACTAGTCACTAGCTGAAGGAGGCAAGCTGACGTTGGAATTGAATGGAATTTGCCCTCTGGGCGACCTGGGAACGGGCTCCCCTGACGGGTAGCCCCTACGCATTTCACGTAAATTCCGTTGTTTTCGTAGGGATGGCCCATAAGGGACATCCGGTCCCAGGTATGGAGGTTTTATTGTTTTGCAAATTTGCTTGAGCAAATTTGTTCCATCGGCTAGAGACTAGGGACTAGAGACTTTAAAAGAAAGGGATTGTCATCTTGACAATCCCTTTTTAAATAAACCCCGCAGTAATGCGGGGTTTTTCTTTTGCGGCAAAAATACGGCAAAAATAATTAAATTAAATTTTCCATTGAGGCTGCTGCCTGTTTCCGAATATCCTGGGTATAGTCAAGATACGTGGATGATACGGTGCCCACTGTATCCCCCAGGACGTTTGCTACCAAGTTAATATCTCCAGTTCTTTGCAGTAGTAAGGTTGCAAAGTGTGCCGAAAGCTGTGGAATGATCTGCCAGGATAATGGACCCGAATATAATTCCCGATTTGGGCAAGCAGGTTCTTCTCTGGGACCAGACCAAAAATTCTGCCGTCAATGGAAACGGGCTGCTTCTGCCACTGACGTAATGCGCGTAGCAACTGTGCGCTTGCAGGGATGGTCCGATAACTATTTTTTGTCTTACAAGCCTTGCACCCTTTTTCCGATAGGCAATCCGGTTCCATTGTTTGTTAATTCGAATGGTACAGTTAGCGAAGCTAATGTCTGACCAAGTCAGTCCTAGAATTTCGCCCTGCCGCATTCCGGTTGTAGCTGCAATTAAACAGAGCAGATATACGCCCGCACCCAGGTCTTCCATAGCAGTTAAAAGCTGCTTGAGCTCAATCCTAGAAAAGGCACGCATGGGATTCTTTTCCTTACGTTGTATTTTTTGGACTTCGCAAGCAGGGTTGCTCGGAATGATTTTATAGAACTTTTGGGCATGCCGCAGCACTGTACGCAATACCTGTAACGCATGGTTTTTGGATCTATCAGATTGTGGCATGGATTGAATAGCCGCTAAAATATTGGCTGGCGTTAACTGACTGATTGGTATATCCAATAAGGCCGGAAGCATCTTCAGCACACTGTGATACGTTTGCCGCGTGGAATAAGCAAGTGCATCAGCACGATCCCGAGCAAACATTGACCAGAATTGACGGAGTGTGATGTTCTTTAACGTAGGATCGATAGCAGTTTTTGTTGGGCCTTGACTTGTTCCAACAATATATCTTGGTAGGCACGGGCTTCCCGCTGGGTCTTGAAGCCTTGTTTGGTCTTTTGTTTCCATTTACGCCCTACTTTGTAAGACAGAATCAGGCAGACAGAGCCGTTTTTCTCTCTATAAGAAAAAGTATATTCCATAAAAATCAGCCTCCTTTGCTGGCTTGAAGGGGGCAGACTGTGGTAAAAATGATACAGTAAGCCCCTTGTGGTGAGGGTGGTTACACTGTCCCTGCTGGTATTCGCAGTACCGGCAGGGATTTTTTTATTTTAATAGTAGATTGTTTTTCTGAGGTGTTTTAACTGCTGAACACTTTTTGGATTATTGCGCAGTAACGATTCCATTTGATAAATCGCAATTTGATTCAATTTGTATAAGCGTTCAGATTGGGAATCCCTTCTCGAATTAATTCTGCATTCATTGTTTCGAGGTTGGCTAAAATGATTAGCTGTTCAATGGTTGCAGCATCTCTCATATTGCCTTTTTTCCCCTTTATGTTTATTTCTCCATTGTTTTGCAGTTTTACCGAAAAGTGCCATATTGATTACATCAGCCTCACTAGCATAGGTATGGGCTGCATCTACTTTAGATAACTCAGGGGGAATCAAGTTTTCTTTGATGGCATCTGTGTGAATTTTGTAATTTGTTTTTGCAATTTCTCTTTTTTTACTGTCCAATTCAATGCTTTTGTGTAACTTTCATCAGACTTCAACCTTTGGTAGTCTTTGATGATATAAAGTTTAAATTCAGGAGAAAATCCATGAGGCGAACTCGAAAGCGATATCTGAATGAGCGAGAGTCCCACCATAACGGCCAGATTTTGAAATAATGCCAATGGCATTAGTAGTATTAATCCATTTCTGCGGAGACAATACAAAAGAATTTCGACCAGCATCTTTTTAAACTGGTCGAATTCGACCAGTTTAAAATTAGGATTATTCAACGTTTCCCAGAGACCTAAAAATTCAATTGTACTGCGGATTCTCATCCAATTCTTGATGACATCAGCAGGAGCCTCTGGATTATGATATTTCGCAATATCCGTTAAAGATATATAGTCAGATTCTGCAGAGCTTGATAATCGAATGTCAATTCCATGCGCATGAATAACTGATTTAATTTCTTTCATGGTATAACTCCTTTCGGTTTTCAACTAGGTTGTAACTATTAAGGATTCCTTACTAGTTCATTTTATTCAAAGGAATTTGCATAATTTGCAAATTCCAATAGTTATTTCCATTTTTGAAACAATCACTTGCGAGTTTTATCGAGTCTTTTTTTCGAGTACGATCATCTACACATTTGGCAAATTCTTCCATGGTGAATGCATTCTCCCGTTCAATCAGATCCTCGATGTAGTCAAAGAAACCACTCACCAACCGTTCCAGTTTATGAATTTGATCCTGGGTCAGGTAATTCTTGGCTACCGTTACATCAGAAGCCAGGATCCTGCCATCCGGGGAGTCTTTCCATGTTGTCAGCCCCATATGCTCTTTTTCATGGTTTGCCCGCTGCCAGATGATTTCGGCTGCGGTCTGGCCGGTAATGGCATAATGGAATTTGTTTTGGACCATGGCATAGAAATCTCTGGCTGCCTGGGAATTTTTATCGTAGTCGATAGAGCATTCTGCAAAGATGTCGGTGATCTGCAGCCAAATCCGGCGCTCACTGGCACGGATGGAACGGACTCGTTCCAGCAGTTCCCGGAAATAATCCTTGCCGAAGACAGCTTTGCATTGTTTCAGTCGTTCGTCGTCCAGGACAAAGCCCTTGCGGATGTATTCATTTAGAACTTTGGTGGCCCAGATCCGGAATTGAGTGGCCCGGTGAGAATTAACTCGATATCCGACGGAAATAATGGCATCTAGGTTATAAAATTGCACCAAGTGCGCTTTGTGTTTTTCCGTCCATTGCGCCATGCTGAGTGGTATTTGCACAAAAATGCAACAACCACTTTTTCGTTAAGCTCACCTTCCTCAAAAAATATTTTTTAAAGGTGCCGACTGATAGTTTGATATACTGCAATCGAATAGTTCTGCCATGGCTTTCTGAGTGATCCACAGGGTATCATCTTTTCACGATGGCATTGATATTCACATCAGTATCTTCCATGTGGTACAGGAGCACCTGCATTTTCTGTACTTCATTTGTCATTTTCTTCATCCTTCCTTTTACACGATTTCGCACGATTCCAAACCGCCGCCAACCCGCACCACGCCTTATGGACAGCTGTTTCGACGGTTTCGTTTCAAACGATTTCGTACGATTTCTTTCGATTCATGATTTTTTGACTTGCTTATGCCTCGATTCAACTCGATTTATGACTTCATCCCACGATGGTACTTTTATGATAATTACTCAATTCCTTTGCATAGCGTACCAAATTAGGTATTTCACTAATTATGTCTACGATTGTCTTATGAGTTTCCCATCTTACATTGTCCTTGGTTAAAATTTGGATAGAATGACCAGTTCTGGAAAATTTTATTCTCTTCCTTGATTTGGAATTATAGCATTCCATAATAAGTCAAATTCAAGGTGCCATCACTCATGGCCTCGGTGTGGAGATAGTTGATGCCTACTGAAGCGAGTTGCGTTTTTAATTCTTGAAAGAAAATAGTTTCATTTTTCTGGATTTCTTTTTCTTGGTGTAGATAAACCTTCTTCGTTCATCCATGATGCTTCACCTCCGTCCTAGAATTGAAAATAGCAATCCAGCGGATTAAGTTTGATTTCCGATATCATTTATTACCCGATCTTAGTGACCGGGCATTTTTTGCCTTCAGAACTTTCTCCGCAGCTCCACCACCTTGCCGATGATCCGGATGGGCAATTGCTCACACTGTTCCTTGGTGGTAAGTGATGGGGCTCATAGACTGCTTCACATTATAGCCGATGAGTGTCAGGCCAGAAGGGGACTCCTGTACCTTTTTTTACTGTAGCCTCATCCCCATTTACCAACACAATGGCTACTTCGCCGTTTTCTACGGTCGGTTGCTGGCGCACAATTACTACGTCACCTTCCCGCAGCACGGGTTCCATGGAGTGGCCCTTGATTTCCAGGGCAAATATTCGCCGCTGTGTCCCATTTCTTCCGGGATTTCTTCATAGTCCAGGATGTCCGTCACGGCCTCCAGGGGCACACCGGCAACTACTTTTCCCAGGACTGGAATCCGATACCCACCTTTGATTTTCTGCATGATGGTACTTGTTGTAGTTTCGGATGGTGGATTTGTACCCTTTGTCTCCAAATACTAAATAAGCAACATCCACATCTAACGCCTTGGAAAGTAAATAAGTGTTTTTCTGTTTTGGGAGAAATCCTCCAGAGAGGTAGCGTGAAATAGTAGCTTTACTGATTTTAGTCTTTTCTGCTAACTCTGATGCTGACATATTTGATGCGTTCATTGCCGCCCGTAAACGATCTGCAAAAGTGCTCATAATATGAAGCCTCCCTTAATTTTATCTCTTTAAATTATACTTTCTTTGTTGCGAAATGACAACAAACTTTATTTTTTATAATAAAAAACTGTTGCTAAAACGAAAAAACCGTGCTATATTATACGTGTGGTTACGAAAACGTAACAAAAAAGGAGGTGAAATTATGGAATACGATTATAGTGTCCTGCGTGGCCGGATTAAAGAAAAGTTCGGAAGTGAATCTGCGCTGGCGTCTACGATTGGCATGAACCGTTCAACGTTTAGCCAAAAATCAATAATCAAAGTGAATTTTCCCAGCAAGACATGATTCAAATTATGTCTGCTCTGGAAGCCGATACTGGACTAATTGGGCTATACTTTTTACTCCAAAAAGTTACGAAAACGAAACAAAAGAGCGTGGTGTAGAGAGGAGGTCCAACTATGGAACGTTATTACATCAAGGGAGCAAATGGCAAGCTATTTGAGCCGGGACGGAAAAAAGCGGAACTATGTGGACGCTGACGGAACCCAGTACACCGTGTGGGTGAAATGGGTTGGCGGCCAGTGCATCTACCGGCCGCACAAACGGGCAGATGGAAATTACCGGGTGGTGCCGGATACCAAGTGGCACCAGACCGAGCAGGCGGCCCAGGCAGAGCTGGACATTGAGGCCAGCGTGCAGGGGTGGAAGGAAGAAGAAAATGGGGACTGAACCTTTAGAAAAAGAAAACGCCGATCTCAAGCGGCAACTTGAAGAACGGCGCAATCTGGCTAAAAAGAGATTCTATGCAGACCTGTTGATTTATTGTCTGCTGGAAATCAATCTTTTCGCAATATCCGGCAGATGGATGGCAAAACCTTGCCACGGCTTACTAAATTGAAAGGCACTATCCGTTTTGCCCTTAAAGACGTGCTGGCCTGTGCGGACGAAACAGAGGCAGCCATCCGTCCATCTGAGCTTAAACGGCTGAAGATGGAGCTGGAATCAGCTCAAAACGAAAATCAAAGGGTTGCGCAATGTAATTCGCAGTATATGTGCTGCTGCGAACATTGCGGCGGTGCAAGAAAAGCTATAGCAGGAGGTGATTTTTTATGGACGCAGAAATGATGGAAAATATCAGGGCCAATGCCCGGTATTACCGGCTTGCCAATGGCATGTCAAGGGCCTACATCGGCGATGCTATAGGCCACGATGCCAGCTGGGTGCAGCAGTTCGAAGCAGGAGTAATCCAAAAGCCGAAACCGGCTGACCTGATCAAGCTGGCCCATGCCCTGGGACTTCGGCTCAGTGACCTGGTCAAAACAGAACCAAACCTGCTGCTGTATTTCAGTCCGGAAGAACATAGGACCGGAATGGAAAATCTGGAAAAAGATCCGGCACCGGCGAGGGTATCCAAGAGACAGTTCGGCCTATCCTTGGGGCTTGCTGAAAATCATTACAATCAGGCCCTCAATGGCTACGGAAATTTCAGCATCAAGACCTGGTGGAAGATTGCAGATTCCTATGTATGGATTTTGCGGGAGTTGATAGGGGAGGCACGAAGATGACGTATAAGATTACTGACGAATTCCTTTGATAAGGTGGATGCACTGCTTGATGCAGTCATGGAAGCATCACAATACTCGATTCTCTGACGGGGCGGAGTTACTCTAGTGAACCTGGAAAAATTCGAAAGGATGAAGGAGCGGTTTATAGTTCTCTGCGATGCGATGGACGACGGATTTCCTGAATATGGAAAGGATGATGGAGATGAAAAGGAGACCGAAGAATGCACCGATCCTGGTGACAGCGATCCTGCTGCCGTATTCGATTATCCGGATGACGTTGGATGTGATAACTGCGCTGATTGAGTTTGTGTGGGACGGGTTAAGGCGCTGGGGCCCAGGTTCCAGGGCTTTGTCCTGGGCATATGGGCGGCCATGGCGATGTTCCTATTTGCCTGTACTTTGGCAATTTGGGGGTAAGACAATGACCAATGAAAACAAAAATGACCCGCCAGCATGGCAGTGCCGACGAGTCTCATAAGAACTTCTGATTATCAGTATATCACAGGAGGAGAAAACATGGAAGAACTGGAAAAATCCCTGGCAGAAGCTATGGAAAACAACAACGGCCCGTACCTGGAAAACGATGCAGATGCCGACAGTGCCCTGCATAAAATCCAGCGGCTGAACCAAGGCATTAATTATGTCCGGAAAATAGCGGAACAGCAGATCCAGAAAATCGTAGCCTGGAGAGACGAACAGATTGCCAACCGGCAGGAAGCTATTACTTCCGAACAAAATCTGCTGCAGCTTTACGCAGAGGAACGGCTGAAGAATAGCAAACGAAAATCGGTTTCTCTTCCCAGCGGGAAATTTGGCTACCGGAAACAGCCTCCCAAAATCGCTCATGATGACACTATCCTGCTGGCCTTTGCCAAAGAAACCGCTCCCAGTTCGTGAAAGTCAAAGGAATCTGTAGACTGGGCAGGGCTGAAAAAATCCTGTGTGATTGACCAAGACAAGATGATTGATGAAAACGGGGGAAGTGCTGCCGGGTATCACCATCGAGCAGCAGGAACCGAAATTCTATGTGGATACAAAGGAGGATAAATAATCATGGGAATGCCTGTATTTGTCATTGGATTTTCCGGCAGTGGGAAGTCTTCCAGCCTGCGTAATTTCCAGCCGGATGAAGTCGGGGTCTTCAGTGTGGCCGGAAAACGGTTGCCGTTCCAGAGCCAAATCAAAGTGGCCATGAACAGCAGCTATTCCATCATCGAAAACAGCCTGAAACGGAATGCGCTGCGGGCCTATGTGATCGATGACAGCCAGTACCTGCTAGCCTTCGACAGCTTCCGGCGGGCAAAGGAATCCAGCTACAGCAAGTTCACGGATTACGCTGTTTCTTTTTATACGTTGCTGGATACCATCAAGAAGACCAGCCCGGACACCATCGTTTACCTTCTGCACCATGCTGAGGAAACCGACCGGGGCATGGTCAAGGCAAAGACCATTGGAAAGATGCTGGACAACCAGCTAGTGCTGGAAGGACTGTGTGAGATTGTGCTGTATGCCGAAACCGATGGAAAAAGTACCAGTTGCTGACCCAGAGCAATGGCTTCACTACAGCCAAAAGTCCCATGGGGATGTTTCCCCTGGAGATTGACAATGATCTGAAAGCTGTTGACTCTCGGATCAGAGAATTCTATGGAATGAAACCGATTGTGGAAGAAAAAGCAGAGGAGGAAACAAAATGAAATTTATCGATTGGGATGCTGTAGAAGAAAACAACGGGAGCAGCTTTGACCGTCCGCCTGTAGGTGGCTATGTAATCACCATTGTAGAAGCTGTAGAGTATGAAGATAAGGAATACTACAAACTGTCCTATGACTACGCTGAAGGCGAATGGGAAGGCTACCGGATGGCCCTGCACCAGACCCATGGCTGGAAACTTCCTTCTTTCATCCGCTCCTACAAAGACAGCGCCCAGAGTTTCTTCAAGAAATTCATGGTTACTTTGTCCGAATGCAATCCGCGGTTCGACTGGCATGCCTGGGTGAAAGCCGGCGCCAAACCGGAAGCCCTGAATGGCCTGAAGTTGGGCGTTGTAATCGGGGAAGAGGAATACCAATGGCCTGTCGGTGAAGGCCCGGTGAAAAACTCGGCAGAACGTCACGGATATTCTGCCCATTGCAGATATCAAGGCCGGGAAGTTTAAAGTACCTCCGCTTAAAAAACTGAAGCCCAGCAATGAAGTGCAGGACCTGCCTCCTGCTCCGGCGGCCAAACCGGCACCAACTGCGCAGCCGTCCCCGACCTATGACGCAGATCAATGTCCGTTCTGACTCCGGATGAAATTTTAGCGAAACTGAACAACGTGCACAAACGGGGCAGCGGCCTAGTTGCCGAATGCCCCGTTTGCCATGATGACCACCACCTTTATATCACCCAGGAGAATGGAAAGCTGCTGATGTTTTGTCAGAAGTGCAAGGCAAAGTATCCAGAAATCATCAAAGCCCTGGACATGGAGTCTTCCGGCTCCTGGCAAGCTTCAGCCCCCATTCTCTCAAAGAAACCCAAGGATCATGGCAAACAAATCGAAGAAATCCGTTATACGTACAGGGCTCCGTCGGGGAAGCCCGAGTACCAAAAGATACGGAGAAAATTCGAGGATGGGCACAAGGTTTTCAGTTTTTGCTATACCGATGCAGATGGCCAGGTGAAGTACAAAAACCTGACGGCTGCGACAACCTGTATAACCTGGACAGAATGGCAGCAGCGGATCCTTCCACTGTTCTGTACATCGTAGAAGGGGAAAAATGCGCTGATGCCATGACAGCAAAGGTTCTGGCCACCAGTACCAATACCGGCAGCCAAAGAACCTGAAGCTGTCAGATACTGACCGCCAGACTCTGGAAAAATTCAAGCGAAAAATCATCATCCCGGACAACGATGATCCTGGTGTGGAATATGCCAAAGCCTGGGAAAGAATGGGGGCTAAGATTTTCCCATGGAGAGAAATCTGGCCGGACATCCAGAAAAAAACAGGACATTGCCGATTACTTCCAGGCTGGCGGAGATCCGGAGAAAATCCGGGGCTGGAAATATCCGGCCATGGAATTCAGTGAAGAATTTTTCTCCGGGCTGGACAGGGCCGACATGATCAAGACAGAGCTCTTTGCCGGACTCAGGCAATCGAAGACCCTTTGAACGGCAGCAGGCAGAAAGCCTGGCTGCTTTCGGGCTAAGGAATTGGGCATCTCAGGGAATTTACGAAGAACCAAAAGGCATGGAGAGCTGCCCAGGCTCAGGCAATCAGGACAGCAAAACTGCACGAAATTTTCCTGGCAGCCGCTGTCCCTGGAATGCGGTGATTGGATTGCCGATGATGGCGGGGTACGGAAGATGGAAGCTTCCGGCAATGGAGATTTTCGGTACCAGTGGGCTTCTCCCATTCCCATCCTGCCAACTGAAATCTGATGAACCAGGAGACCAGTATGGAAAAAAATTCGGCTCAGCTACTACAAGCCGGACGGATGGAGATCCTGTGTAGTGCCCAGGGAAGTGGCAGCCAACAGCAACAAAATCATCTCCCTGGCTAACATGGGCATTGAAGTGAACAGTGACAATGCCAAAAGCCTGGGGAAATATCTGGCCTGCTGTGTAGCAAAGAATCCTGCTGTGCTTTCCAGGACTAAGAGTATCAGCCACATGGGATGGATAGGAGATGATTTTGTTCCCTACACGGATGAAGTTTCTCTGGACAGCACCGACGAATACGGGACACTGATTGACAGCACCACGAATCCGTTGCAGAAAAGGCACTCTGAGCGGATGGCTGAAAGCTGTGAAACCGCTCATGGGGGAACCTGTATCTGCGACTGGCAGTAGCAGCCAGTTTATCCGCTCCACTAATCAAGCCCCTGGGGCGCTGTCCTTTGCCTTCCATTTGTGGGGCGGAACCGGAGCCGGGAAAAACGGTGGGACTCATGGTGGCGGCTTCTGTCTGGGGGAATCCTGCTCCTGGTAAACTGCTGCAGAGCATGAACAACACGGTGAATTTTACCACCGGCTGTGCTGCTACCCTGGGGAATTTACCTTTTTTTGGCGATGAACTGCAAACCATTAAGTCAAAATTTGACAACTATGATCAGTTCATCCACCAGATCACAGCTGAAGTGAGCCGGGGCCGTATGGATCAGACGGGCCGGATGCAGATGCAGAAAAGCTGGAAGACGGCTTTCCTGTTTACAGGAGAAGAACCGATTTCCAGACCACCAGTGGTGGTGGGGTGGAGAACCGGCTGATTGAAATCGAGTGCGCTCATAAAGTTGTGGAAAATGGACCGGAAACGGTCCAGGCAATTACAAGCCAGTATGGGACCCTGGGCCCGGCCTACATTGCCAAACTGCAGGAGAAAAAGCGGGATGGTATCGACCTGGGGCAGTCTTCAACGACTACCACAAAAGGCTGCTGCGGATGGAAACAACGGAAAAGCAGGCCATGGCCATGGGAATCATGATGACTGCGGATGAGTTTTTCCGTATGTATTTTTCCCCTGAACTGCCATCTTTGAAGGTGGAAGAAGTAATGCCGTTCCTTAAAACAACTCATGAGGTAGATACTGCGGAACGAGCGTACAACCTGGTCATTGACCTAGTTGCCCAGAACAACGAGAACTTTTCTACAGTATCAAGAATGATTACAATGGTGAGCAATATCATCATGCACCTGTTCGGGAGGTGTGGGGAAAGATAGACGGGAATCACGTGTGGATCATTAAACGAGTGCTGGAAAAACTGCTCTCTGATAACGGATTAAGCTTCCGGGCGGTGTCAAAAAAATGGGCAGCAACAGGAAGATTGATTCCTACGAAACAGGGAAAGTTTGCTGGGCGGAAGTCTGTAAATGGGATTTATGGGTACTTTGTGGAATTAATCAGATAATTTTCTACCTTTTTACAAAGGTAGAAAAAAACGGTAGAAATTTTTTTTAAGCCTGAAACTCCGCATGGAATCTGGCTCTATGATTACTATTTTACCTTTCTACCATTTCTACCTACATATATAGATACACGGAAAACAATTTAATTTTGAACATCAAAAAGTCAAATACGACTCAAATTAAATTATTTTTTCATAGCTGTATCCGGAAAAGGTAGAAGGTAGAAATTTCCCTGTAAAGTAAGTACTGATGGGGAAACAGCTTCTACCTTTGAAGTTTTAAAAGGTAGAAAGGTAGAAAATTCAACGAAAGTGAGTATAAAAAGTGGAAGACTTTACGAAATGAGAGAAATGTTAAACACGGATGAAGAACATATTGACGATCTGGAAAGAGAGAATGAAGCCCTGCGGGATCGTATCACGGAACTGGCAGCGGAAAACCATAGGCTGGGGCAACGATCGACCAGGATAACAAAATTATCTTGGCGTTAACCCGGGCATTGCATAAAGAAAGGACGGAAGGAAAATGAGAAAAACGAATAAATTACCCGTTGTTAAAATCAAAGTGTTTCCCGGCGGGCACATGCCGGAAAAAGAAAACTGGCGGGCGCAGCAGCCTATGACTGTTACGCAAGGATTGATGGTAGCGGGAACGATCAGTATTATAGCGCTAGTATAAAAAAGCATTACATCCCTGGTATCAATGGCATCACGACTAAAACCCCGTTAGGGTTTGCCCTGGAAATGCCGGAGGGCGTCCACGCGTTCATCCTTGCAAGGTCCAGCATGGGATTAAAAACGATCTGGTTTGTGCCCCCAACGGCGTGGGGCTGATTGATAGCGACTACCGCGGCGAGGTTTGTATGTTATATCGTGAGATTGACCTGGACTATGATATGTCCAGCTGGAACATGGACGACGCCATTTATAACGGCGACCGTATCGCGCAGCTGCTGTTTAATGTTCCGGTTGAGTTACAGCAGGTGGACGAACTGACCCCAACGGAACGGGGCAACGGCGGCTTCGGGAGCACGGGGCGGACGGATAAACCAAACGCAGAAGGGAAGGAGTGAAACTATGGAAATGCTTATGAAAGCATTAATCCTTTTGGCCTTTATTGACCTGGCTATTTTTACGATTAGGGAAGGTGTGAGAATTTATCGCCGGTATCAGGCAAAGAAAGACCTGGAAGCGTTTGCAGAGTGGGCAAAGAAACGCCTGGAAGAACGACAGGAGGAGAAAAAGAAAGAAGGGTAACAGATGGAACTACGACCTTATCAACAAGACCTGGTGAATAAAATCCGGCAAGCTATCTGTAGCGGTTCCAGCCGGGTATGTGCGGTCTTAGGCTGCGGGGGCGGAAAGTCGGTAATTATTGCAACCATCGCAAAAGCAGCAACGGATAAAGGAAACCGAGTTCTTTTCCTGGTCCACCGGAAGGAGCTGACGGCACAGATCAGCCGAACCATGAACGCCATGGGGAGTGGATTCCTTCCTGTGCAAAGTGGCTATGGTGCAAACCATGGCCAGGCAGAAAACATTAGCAAGGACCATCCCACCAGCGCTCATTATCGTAGATGAAGCACACCATTCCTTAGCTGCCGGATATCTTCGGATTTTCGATTACTTCCCCAGGCGACGGTTGTGGGCTTCACGGCCACACCGCAAAGAATGGGAACCGGAGGACTGGGTAAAAGTGTTCCAGCAGCTGGTGGAATCGGTATCCACAAAGTGGCTGATCCAGAATCATTATCTGGCTCCCCTATCATCTCTACAGTGTTCCACTGACAGAAGTGACCGGAATCCACACCCGTCACGGAGACTATGACCAGGGAGAAATCGCAAAAGTTAATGGACAAAGGAACCATCTTCGGCGGAACGGTAGCATCCTGGAAGCAAAGAGCAGAAGGCAAGAAGACCATAGTTTACTGTGCCAGCATCAAGACCAGCCGTGCCACTGCTGCAGCCTTCCAAGAACAGGGTATCCCGGCCGCCCACCTGGATGGCGCTACCCCCAAAGCAGAGCGGGAACAGATTGTCCAGGACTTCGGGATGGGGAAATTCTAGTCCTGTGCAATGTGGACTTATTTGGCGAGGGTTTTGATGTTCCTGACTGTGAAGCTGTTCAGCTGCTCCGGCCAACTAAATCCCTGACCCTCTATATTCAGCAGGCCATGAGGCCCATGCGGATTAATCCGGCGGATCCCGGCAAGGAAGCTATCATCTTGGATCATGTTGGAAACTATACGAGACACGGCTTCCCCGATGATGACCATGACTGGTCCCTGGAAGCCAAGAAGAAAAAGAAAAAATCTGAGACTTCCACTAAGCAGTGCCCGGTCTGCTACCACGTATTCATCCCGCCTAAAGACCGGGGGCCAGGGGCCGCTCCATTGCCCCTACTGCGGCACCATTATGGAGGAAGACCGGGCCCCCAGGGAGGAACAGAAACAGATCAATGGAATTACCCTGGAAGAAATCAAGGAAAGCCCGTATTCCGATTATCGTAAAGCAAAAACATGGGAGCAATTGGTTTTTTTCGGAAAGGAAAACACTACAAACTGGGATGGAGCCTGCACAAGGCTCTAGAACTGCATATTCCCATTCCGCCTAAATATCGGCGCATTGCATCGAAGATCATGGAGAAAGGCGGCCAAAACTGGTTCAAGGAAGCAAGAGGAGGTAACAGTAAATGGTAGAAACAGACCTGATGCACCTGATTATGGATGCAGTAAAGCAAGAGGGGATGCCTGGTATTCGGAGTAATGTGGGGAAGGTTCAGGACTTCTGACGGACGCTGGTTTGACACCGGCCTGCCCAAAAGGCTTTTCAGACCTGTTCGGATTCCTGCCCAGGTCCGGCAGGATCTTCTTCATCGAATGCAAGGTGAAGCCTAACAAACCGACGCCAGAGCAGGTTAATTTCATCCATGTGGTCCAGAATCTGGGAGCCATTGCCCTGGTGGCCTACAGCGTAGAAGAAGTGGAGCAGGCCCTGGATGATGCTGCATGGGCAGATTTCGGCCTGGTCATTCAAGATCCTCTTGAAAAGGAACCGACACAGAACAATGGATGAAGCTTTTCACTTGGGCCAGCACCATGAAGCAAGAACTGTTTGCTTGTCTGCAGACCATCAGGAGAGGAGGCGCCCATCTGGCACCGGATCCGAAATTCGGACTGCGGATTCTCCCCGGGGCAGATACAGCCCAGTATAAAATGACAGCCAGGTCCTGTTCAAATACCGCATGAATCCTGACCAATGAGCTGGCCTGGCTGGGGAAAGGAGCGGGGCAATGAAAATTTGGAAATGGGCACCGATGAGAGCAGCTGCGGCGGCGTCCCTGCTGGGTCCTGTGGTTCATCACCATGGACTTTCTGGCCCTTTACCTTTTGTTTGAAAATGTGCACCTTTCCACCGGTGCATGCGGGATTTTTTTTTTTCCATGAGGAGGAACCATATCCGATGAATACTGAACAAGAACGCTGGGTGAAATGTGACTACTGTGACCTTGAAGATTTCTTCTGGGATGGCAAGAGGCTTTTGCTTACTTTACCGCTGCCGGATCTATCGGGACACTATCCAGAAGGCTGCGGCCAAATGCCCCTACCACCTTAAAGCGAAAAAGCCCACGGGAGATATGATCCGGCATCCAGACCACTACACCTTCCGGGGCGGGAGGCCATCGAGGCTGCACGAATCATGGCCGGGGAATCCGAAAATAAAGATGGCTATCTGA
>VOFI01002252.1_pt1 | contig 22056 bp, 45 predicted proteins | sample 5384131 | NCBI WGS metagenome assembly VOFI01 (sample SAMN12384728, study PRJNA508395) | human gut metagenome | isolation source: healthy gut H | host: Homo sapiens | reverse complement strand
CCAAGCCGTGAAAAAGCGGCTTTGTGGGGCAACCTTCGGGCAACCTTCGAAGCCAGAGGCTATACGGCCTTGGACTGTACCTCACCGGCCTTGTCCATGAATCCCCACGGGGCACAACGCTGCTCTGTATCCCGACGATTTTCTGTTCCTATACCGGCGAAGCGCTGGATAAAAAAACACCGCTTCTCCGTTCCATGGAAGCGCTCAGTGTTCAGGCGCTGCGTATCGTCCGGGCCTTCGGGAGATACCGAAGCGGCCAAGGTCACCACGAGCGTCGGACCGGAACAGGAGTATTTCCTTTGTGGACCGGGATACATACAATAAACGTGAAGATTTGATTTTTGCAGGACGTACCCTGTTCGGAGCGCCGGCGCCGAAGGACAGGAACTGGACGATCATTATTACGGCAGCATTAAAGAACGGGTTTCCGCTTACATGCACGATTTAAACGAAGAACTCTGGAAACTCGGGGTTACTGCCAAGACACAGCATAACGAAGTGGCGCCGGCCCAGCATGAAATGGCGCCGATTTTTGAAACCACCAACATTGCAACCGACCACAACCAGTTGATTATGGAAACGATGAAAAAAGTGGCTCTGCGTCACAACCTGGTCTGTCTGCTCCATGAAAACCATTTGCAGGCATCAACGGTTCCGGTAAGCACAATAACTGGTCCATGTCAACGGATACCGGCATTAACCTTCTGGACCTGGGAACCACACCGCACCAGCACAAGCAGTTTCTACTGATTCTTTCTGCGATTATGAAGGCCGTCGATGAATACGCGCCGCTGCTCCGGGAATCCGCGGCAAATCCGGGAAATGACCACCGTCTCGGCGCTGACGAAGCGCCTCGGCTATTATTTCCATGTTCCTCGGCGAACAGCTGGAAGACGTTTTAAACCAGTTATGTGAAAAAGGGGAAGCGACATCCAGTAAAATGGGCGGCAGGCTGGATGTGGGCGTTTCTACCGTGCCTTCCTTTATGAAGGATGCCACCGACAGAAACCGGACCTCACCTTTTGCTTTTTACCGGAAACAAATTTGAATTCCGTATGGTCGGTTCCATGGCATCGATTGCAGACCCGAATACGGTCATCAATACCATTGTCGCAGAAACACTGAGACAGGCAGCCGATGTACTGAAGCTTCCGATGATCCGATCATGGCGGCCCATGACCTGACGAAGGGAGTGGATCAGCGACCATATCCGCATTATCTTTAACGGTAACGGTTATTCTGAGGAATGGGTGAAGGAAGCCGAGCGCAGAGGCCTTCCGAATATCAGGAACATGGTCGATACCCTGAGCTGTCTGACGGATAAATCCACCATTGAATTATTCGAACGGCATAAAGTGATGACCCGTGTCGAACTGACCTCCCGTCAGGAAGTCGGTTATGAGTCCTATGCAAAAAGCCATCAACATCGAAGCACGGACAATGATCGACATGGTAAAAAAAAAGAAATTTTACCGGCAGTCATCAAATACACAACGACGGTTGCACAGTCCGTTGCCGCCGTCAAATCCGTCGGCGCCGACGCCTCTGTTCAGGAAAATCTGCTGGCAGATATTTCCGCAAATCTGGCATGAATCAGGCCATGAAAAAAGCTGGAAGAAAGAGACCAATAAAGCGGTCGTTATCGAAGATCCGAAAGCCCAGGCCGTCGCCTACAGAGACCATGTCTTTTCTGCCATGGAAGCGCTTCCAGATTCCTGCGGATGAACTTGAAAAATTGTTGATAAATCTGTTTGGCCGTTCCCGACCTATGCAGACTTATTGTTTAACGTATAATTCCATAAAAACATCGCCGGGCAGGCTGTTGTACTGAATGTAAATTCGTACAGCAGCCTTTTTTTGAAAAAATTATTTATATCCGTCCGTTAAGATGGTATTAACAAAAAGCAGATGCACCGATGAATGGGAGAGAACCTATGAAAAAATAACTGGTATAAAAATTAATGACGGCCTGGCCTTTGGAACTGTCTGTATCCGGGAAGGTCCGGAAGACGCCTTCCGATTTCCGGAATCTGATACGCCGCCGATCATTCTATCTGAAAATCTGACTCGAATGAAAACCGTCCGGTTTGGACAGATGGGCGTGAAGGCGCTTGTCGTCACCGGGGCAACGGATACCTCACATACGGCGATACTGGCCCGGACAATGAATTGGCCTGCGGTTTCCGGAATAAAAATCGACCCGGCCTGGGCGCATAAAACCGCCATTGTGGACGGGAATCACGCCACATTGATTATTGATCCCGATGAAGCTGCCCGGCGGTATTATCAACGGAAGCAGGCGGAAGCCGAAGAAACAAGAACACACTGCTGCGCGCCTATAAAAAACAAAAAACCGTCACAAAGAGCGGGGAAGAAATAAAGCTCTATGCGAATATTTCAAACACCGTCGGATATTTCAGATGTTTTGGCGAATGGCGCTGAAGGCGTTGGCAATTTAAAAACCGAATTTATGTACTTGAATTCTCGGACTACCCGGAGGAAGAAGCGCTGTTTCAGGCTTATAAAAAAATAGCCGGACAGATGTCCGGTCAAAGGTTGTTATACGAACCTTTGATATTGGCACCGATAAAACCGCCGATTATTTCGGAATCGGCAAAAGAAAAAATCCGGCATTGGGCTATCGCGCAATTCGTATCGTATGACCGCCCCGAAATTTTCAAAACCAGTTAAGAGCCATCACATCCGGGCAGGCGCCTATGGAAAGGGTTGCCATCATGTATCCCGATGATTATTTCTGTGGATGAGGTTCTGAGTATAAAAAAAACTGGTCGCCCGGACTATGGATGAACTGGAAAAGAAGGCATCCTTTTGACCGTCATATGGAGCAGGAATCATGATTGAAACGCCGGCCGCTGTCATTATGAGCCGTGAACTCGCACAGATCGTCATTTTCAGTATCGGCACGAATGATCTGATCCAGTATACCTTAGCTGCTGACCGTCAGAATCCAAAACTTGGCAGCATCTATAATCCATATCACCCTGCGGTCCTGCGTTCCATCCGATATGTTGTTGAAAACGCACACAGGGCGGGCATATGGACATCCGTCAGCGGAGACTTGGCGCAGATTCTGCCATGACGGAAACCTTTATAAAGTGGGGCATCGATGCCCTCGCTGCCCCCCGTCAAAAATTCTTCCTCTGAGAAAAAAATATGAAATGAATGAAACTATGTGATTGAAAAATGATTGAAAAAGGAAAAAGGAGAAACGAATATGGCAATGAAAATGTTGATGAAAAGTTGAAGAAAAAATCAGAAAATGTATGGAAAACCTGCCGCTGACATTAAATACACGTTTTTGGAGATCCCTTTCAGCCGGACCAGTGGGAAAATACACTGGAAAAATTAAAATATCTGAAAGCCCAGAATTATCAGGGGAAATTGAAGTCTCCACAAAATGGATCATTACCGATGAACAGATTGACGAATTATATGCGATTTATCCGGATCTGTGGATTATCTGTGGAATCACCGGTATGAACGAAATGCCCGGCGTATCTCCGGAGACAAGGTTTGACAATTATCTCCGGATCTGTAAGAAGTTCAAAAAAACGATTTTAAATGTCGGCCCCTGATTCCCGGAATTAACGATTCTATGGAGGTCCTGACCCCGATTATCGAAGTTGCCGCCAAAGGAAGGAAAAATTATTAAAGCATGGCGGTTACCTGAATCCTCAGTCCTTTGAAAATAAAAAAACAAACTATGACGCTCTTAAAAAGAAATTCATGAATTATGTGAAAAACTTGGCGTCAATGACGGTCCGAGATGTACCTGTATTGTAACGGACGTCACCGGAAAAGTATGCAGTACCTTTTCCAAAGAAAAGCTGTACATCTGGATGTTCTGGCGGCGCTCGGATATGATTTCGAGATGGAAAAGGGGTATGAAATTAACCGGATTTGAGGGAAGCCATACCGTGACCAAGGGCGATGTTTCATTTGCCCGGCTGATTATTGAATCTTCATATATTCTGGATAACTGGAACGATCCCCACGTGTATATGCAGATGAAAGGCCCTGACGGGCAGGTGATGGTTGCACATCGAGCTGGCTTCACTGGGCGCAGGAAGTGACCTGTATGGTCAATTGCTTTTACTGCCATGTCCGCCGGAAAATCCGATCATCAAAGAAGCCTTTGAAGCCGGAGATACCGGATGCAGCCCGATCGATCTTTATACATATTTATTTGAAGAATAGGAGTTTGAGATGATTATTACAATTGATGGATACAGCTGCCAGGGAAAAGTTACGTCGGGAGAGCGCGCCGAAGAAATGGGCCTGGAATTTCTTGCAACCGGCAGGCTTGTCCGTTATGTGGCATTTCTGTTCAACCAGCTTCAGGACGGCATATCCGATACAAGTTTTACTGCAGAAAGCCGTTGAGATAATGAAATCGACGGCGGTTGTGTGACATCGTAAACTGCAGTATCTGGAAACCGAGACCGAGCGCACACTAAAATCACTTCCGAATATCCCTTTGTTTTTGAACAGGTGGTCCGGGTGATCCGCGCCTATGCTGCGGACCGGGATATTGTGCTGGACGGGCGATTCACATTTAATATCTTTCCCCATGCACACCGAAGCTATTATTTTCGGTCATCGGCGGTTCAAAAGAAAGGGGCATCTCTGGAGGTTTCATCCAAGAACATGAGTTATGACGAAGCCCTCCGCTATATTGCTTTTTCGCGATTCCTTCGAAAAAGCAATATGATCTTCAGGAACGTGTACGGATCATTGATCTGGCCCCTGATATCAGGGCCGGTGACCTGATTCAATATCTGAAAAATGACATACGAAATGAAGGGTGATTTTATGAGTAATGGTTTATTTAAATATATTGATTCCGTTGAAGCAGAAGATGCGGACATCACAGAAATATTTTTTTGAAAAATGGAATCCGGTCATCCGGGAACAGTTCCGGCTGTCCAGGGATTTTCAAATTGAAGCCTGCATCGATCTTTTTGGCGGTTATTGGCTGGCTCCCCAGAAGAATATGCACGGATGGATGCCGGGCTGATAAACTCTACGATCAAAGAGTCCGTCAAGGGCGCCCGGATTTATTTGAGGCTATGATTACTACCAGGCGGACCCGCTTTTACACATGCAGTCTGAAAACTGCGGACACCACCGTCTCTGGCATGTCTTTTTCGCGGGAAATGGAAAAATTATCAGCGCATCCAGTCCTTTTGATTATTTAACCGACACACCGTCCGTTGAAAACTGGATAGGAACCCTGGGGCTGCTGGGTATCTGTTTACAGATCTGACCTCCCTGCGATGGTTTATTTTCCGTAATAACCCCCGGATTATTTCCGTTTTTTGTAGAAGCTTATGGTGCACTGGTCAATGACATTCCTTTTCCGACATCATCGGCTTCCATTCGGACCATGCTCAGTTTCAGGATATTTTAACTGCGCCGCTGCTGGACGATTCCCCGTCGAAGTTCCATCCGGACCATGCGTGAAGGGGATTCCTGGATTGCTTATTTAGCGGCATATCTGTTAAAGACTGAAACCCTTCTGTGAAAACCACCGATGGAAAAAAATCCGGATTATAAGCAACGCCTTCGGTGCAATGAATATCGGACTGATTTTAAAACATCTCATGGCGCCTGTGTGCGGGTGACACACAGCAATATTTTATATGCACAGCATCGAAGTGAAGGGGATTTCATACGATGATTCCCTGATCCACAAATGCTGCCGGATAAATACGGAAGTGCCGGATGAAGCATCGGAAGCCGAAGCCGTTTTTATTGTGGATGACAGTATCTGCTTCGGAAAAAGTTACCGGTATATCAAAAGCTTCTGTCGATTGCAGGAACGTCTACGCACTGCCATTAACGCTGAACTGTAATGGTATGAAATATTTCAAACCGGCCTGAATGAAGAGGATTCTCTGAATTCTATGGTACATCAGTCTGTCCGATGGGCCGAAGAGGTCAACCGGACGCTGCCGCCATTTTCTCCTTCTGGGATTTTCGTCAGACCGTTCCGAAACAACGGCCCGTGGATGACGAAACCTTCTGTTTTGCCATGTTTGGAAGTGATCTGTTATTAAAACATTTATGGAAAATCTATACCGACGACATTACCGCCTGTAAAAAAATTTTTATCCGTCCCTTAAGATGGTATTAACAAAAACATTAAAAACAGATTGTAAGGAGGTTTTTATATGAATTTTCATGCACTTTCATGGATTATCAACGATGAATGTAATTTACACTGTGCCCACTGTTACCCGGACTCCGGCCCGAAAACGCCGCCGCCCTTTGACGCGGACCGTCTTTTAAAGATGACGGACCATCTCCGGCATATGCCACTTTGACAAAATTTATATTTCCGGAGGCGAGCCCCTTGCCTGCAGCCATTTGGAGGATTATTTAAAGGCCGCTGATAAGCTGGCAGACCGGCTGTATATCTGCACGAATGCATTGCTTTTTAGATGATGAAATTCTGGATCTGCTGATAAAATACCACGTTCACATTACCGTCAGCCTTCAGCATACCGACGGCTCTGCCGCTTCCGAAATTTACGACGCTCCGGATATCGGTCAAAAAATACAGGAAAAATTAAATATCTCCGGCATAAAAGGCGTTCCGGTAAAAGCTTGAAGTCACCGTAATGCGGATCAATCACAGGGATCTTGAAAATTTCTTTATTTTTGCACGGGAGAACGGTATTCACAAAATCGACTTCAAACGTTTCCGCCCGGTGGGCCGGGGAAACCATCATAAAAATACATTCGGCCTTACGAAATCCGAAAATGCCGATGCATTGAGCCGGATCTTCCGCTTATCTCAAAAATATCCGGAAATGGACATTTCCACCGATGACCCGCTGTACGGCATGGTCGTTTCTTCTGAACTGCATCGCCAGGGGTGGACGGATACCGCCGTCAGCGCCTATATCAAAGACAAACAGATTTTTGGCTGCAAGGCCCCGGAAGACGATGGGTCGGACTCAATCCGTCCGGAAATATCGCCCCATGTCCGTTACTGTTATACTGCGGAATTTCCATTGGAAATCTTCTGGAGGATTCTCTTGAAGATATTCTCGAAAATTCCGAAATGATCCGGCAGTTAAAGGACAGCCGCTGTGATGGCTGTGCCCATGCGGATATCTGCGGCGGATGCAGAGTCTGCGCCTGTTATGAAAGCGAAGATATCTATGGAAAAGACCCGATGTGCGTCTTTTAAAGTCTATTTATAAAGGGAAATAATAATGACGACAACATTTCCAATGAAAAATTTACATCTCCGGCTGACTGCCAGATGCAACAAACGCTGTGAACACTGTTTTGCCCATCTGGATAACAAGGCGCCGGAACTCGGTGCGAAATACTGGCTTGGAATTGAAACCGCTGAAAAAAAATGGGCGTATCCAGTATCACCCCTCACCGGTGGCGAACCATTTATTTACAGTGAGATTCATGAACTTCTGGACCGGTTAAAAAAACCTTTCCACACCTCTGAAAATTGAAACGAACGGTCTGCTGTTACACGAATATAAAGAGGAACTTCTCCGGCTTTCTTCCCTTCAGACCATCGCCCTGAGTCGGGACTGCACTATGAAAAATCATATATGGAAGATCTGATGGCCCGGATAACCGCCGCCTGCGTCAGGAAGGCCTTCCGGTCATGCTTCAGGCATCGGTGATTCTCGGTAATATTGAAAATCAACTGTCATGGCTGGAAAAATTTGCGGATCATGGGATTCCCGTCCGCCTGATGGCCGGCCATAACGGTCTCGGCAGTTCTGAAAATCTGAAAAATATTTCCTTTGAATCCATGATCCGGATTGGACGCAGATATGTCGCGCATCCGCTGATTCAATGCGAACTTCCGGGCATTTTACTCGGAAGGGAAACGAGTCAGGGCTGCGGATGGAATAAAAACCGTGCAGATATTCTTCCGGACGGACATCTTTCACCCTGTGCGGCCATTGCGTGGAACTATCCGCCATTTGTTCTCGATTATGTGGATGCAGATAATTTTGCAGCAGGTATGGGGAAAACCATCCTTATCTGAATCGTATCCGTCATCTGAAAAAAGAAGATTTTAAAAGGCCACTGCGGTCACTGCGATCAGTTTGATTCCTGCTGCAGCAGTTGTGCGGCGACAAGTCTCGGAATAAAAAAAGATCTGTTCGCCGGTTATCCACTGTGTGATTTTTATTTCGGGGAGGTCGAAAAATGAACAAAAAAAATGAATCCTTAAAATTACCGAAGATGTCAGTGCCGTTACCGCGCCCTTCAGAAAAACCGGGGGTCCGTCTGATCTGGGAACTCACTGGAAGATGCAATTTGCACTGCAGACACTGTTTTGCCGCTGTAGCCTCCGCAGGCGCTTCTTCCGCCCGGGGAGCTGACAACAAAACAGGCCTTTTCTGTCATCGACCAGTTCAGAGAGCTTCCGGTGGCCAAAGTCATGCTCACCGGCGGAGAGGTCATGGTACGAAAAGATCTCGAATGTATTGTCGAATACATGCGTCATAAAAATAAAGATATTGTCATCGATATCACAACCAATGCGCTGCTGTTGACCGATGAAACCATAAAAACACTGCAGGCATGCGGCATTGATGAAATCAGTGTCAGCCTGGACGGACCGGAAGCGGTCTACAAAAAAATGTCCGCGGAAAAAATGCGGACTACGGGAAGTTATTACATAATATTCAGCGGCTGTGTGACAGCGGCATCCATGTGGACGGAATTATGGTTTTAAACCGGCTGACGGTCGAAACCATCGAAGAAACGATCGACCTTGCCTGCCGCCTTGGCCTGTCATCCTTTACCATTTCAAATCTTGATGTTCTTCCCCATTCAGATTTTGATTACGAGGGGCTGCGTCTCACTCCGGAAGAAATCGAAAAGAGCCTGCGTCAAATCGACCGGTTGCGTGAAATTTACGCTCAAAAGCTCATTCTGAGAACCACCAGATTTACCGGCACAGACTGTTCCGGTAAACAGATCTGCACCAATAAGAACATTCTCGCAATTAACAGAAACGGTATGTACTGCCATTGTTTAAATGCCTATACACCGGAAGAAGACTTCCTGGACAGCCGCAGCGTTACACTGGGCAGCGCATTTGAATACTTTAACGGCAGAATATGATCCGGAAGGAGGAGATTTTTATGAAGAAACTTTATTCTGTAGGACTTGGCTTTTCCTCAAACTGCAATATGAACTGTCCGTTTTGCTATAGCCGTGCAAAGCGAAATGAGGGCAGGGACCTTTCTCTGATGTGTGGTACGACTTTTTTTCCGCAGAAATGCGTCTTCAATCGGAAGTGTTAATTATGGAACCGGCGAAAATACGACCTCGGATGCATGGTATGCGCTGATTGACCATATTCACGAGCATTATCCCCATATCCGTCAGGCGGTAACGACTAACGGCTCCCTGTATCCGGTTCAAAAGGATGATTTAGAAAAACGCGAAGCGATCATCCGTTCCATCGACGAAGTGGATGTTTCACTGGACTTCGGTGAAAAAGAGAAATGCATAATGCCTGCCGTGGAAATTCACATGCCTTTGACTGGGTCCTCGGAACCCTCGAGTTCTGTCAGGCCCATGACATCCTGCCGACAATTGTCACCCTCGGGACCGACGAAACTCTGAAAATTGAAAATATGGAACACATTTTTTGAAATCGCGCAGCAGTATGGCGCCAAAAGTTCGGATCAACCTGTACCGTCCGGTACAAAAGGACTGTGAAATCCGGCCGGCAAGTCTGGAATCTATTTTAAAATTTTTCGACTGGGCCGACCGGGGAGCATCAGATCGTATCCATCAGCGATCCCCACTTTTCAGCGCCCTGCTCTGCGGCGACCATGATTGCCCCCGATCCTCCGGAAGCAGCAGTATACGCATTACACAGGATGGCAGCATTTATCCTTCCACCTACTTATTGTTCGAGAATTTCTTGGAAATATCCGGGATTTTCATCTGGACACAGACATTCCGGGAAACCCGGGCGCCGACCGGTTATTACATGCACCGATTCCATCTGCCTGTAAAAAAAACCGAAGGTATTCGGATGCCGGGGCGGTGTTTTGGACCGCAGATATCTCTGGTATAAAGACTTTAAGGAGAGATCCTTACTGTTTTGCCGAACATCCGGAGTTATTCCGTCATTACCGTACCCATAAAGAAGACTTTTGCTTCGGTCCACGACGGTTTTGCCGACACTTTTCTTTAAAAAATTAAGGAGGCCAACCTATGATCCGTGAAATTAAAGCCTATTTAGAAAAAAGAATTATTTGAATCATCCCACGATATCGAACATTCCTATCGTGTTGCACAAAACGCCGAAATACTTGCCGCCCGGCGTGAAGATGTGGATATGGAGGTCTGAAAATTTCAGCCCTTCTCCACGACATTGCAAAAAGCCCGTGAAGACCGGGATGCCTCCCATCAGACAGACCACTATGTGGAAGGTGTAAAAATGGCTTCCGGACCTTCTGCGAAAATTAAATTATCCGGAAGCGAAGCTTGAAAAAGTATGCCAGGCCATTCGTTATCACCGGGAATTCCAGCCGGACGTTCCGCTGTGCATCGAAGCCATGCTTATTTACGATGCGGGTATTCTGGAAAAATCTTGGCGCCATCGGAATCGCACGTACCTATGATCGCCGGAGAGTTTCAGGAGAAGCTTTATAATCCGGAGCCGCTGGCGGCATATATTCAAAAAAATGTCAATATTTCAACCGGAAAAGTCATGGATTTTTCCATTCATGCGCCAAATCTCGAATTCGACCTCAACTGGGCGGATGCTGACAGGCGCCTTTTATACACCGGAAGCGAAAAAGACTGCCAGAGAGCGGATTGCCTTCAGTAAAATGTTCTTTCGGACATTACACAATGAATGGTATGGGAAAGGAGAAGAACGGATTGGAAAAAGCTAAAAATCATACCGTGTATTTTAAAACAGGATGCCCTTGAACGTCATCTGGAATCCGATATTAAAAAAGCGCTGTCCGCCCATGTGACCATTGTAAAGACGATACCTGTGACCCTTTCGAGGGCAGACGTTCTGGCCTACAAATCCTGGGAATGGCAGCACGACACTTCGATGCCGGTTCCAAAGGGACTGTTTTTAGACTGTATTCTGGCCTATGAAGCCGCCCCCTGTATCCGTTCTGATGATCGCCGTGCCGCCGGAGATGGACTTTGAAGCATTAAGAGCAATGAAAGGAAAAAGCTTTTTACCCGCCCGCTGTGATCCGTCGAGCATCCGTGGAATGTTCGCTGATAAAACCCAGATTCAACGTCTGACCGTCATCGATGGAACCACTTATGAAAAGCTTCCCGACAAAACCCTTGGTTTTCCGAGAAATATAATCCATATTCCCGACAGCCCGCAAAGCGCCAGCCGTCTGACAAATATTATCCGCAGATATGGGAGGTGTCCGATATGAGATGTAAATTATGTATTAATTCTTCAGAAAATCCAAGCAGAACCTTTGATGAAAATGGTGTATGCAACGTCTTCAGGGAATTTAAGACCAATTTCAGTCAGGCCGCCCTGGATGCAGAGCTTTCCTTTCTGAAAACATTGATTCGAAAGGATGGTTCCACAGACTGTCTGGTGGCGCTTTCCGGCGGAAAAGACAGCGCCGCCGCATTATATACAGTCCGAAAGATGGGGTTTCATCCGAAGGCCTTCACCTTTGATGCCGGTTATAATGTGATCTCGACCGTCAGCGTGAAAATCAAAAATGTCACACAAATACTGAAGGTCCCTCATGCCTATATTGATGCCCGGCCCTATATCAGTGAAGAAGACCGGGAAAGTTTCCGGCTGACGGCAGAATTTTATGATTCACAGATTGAACATATGGATTCCGAAACGGTTTTTGAAAAAATGTTCCGTGATGAACGTCACTGTAACCGTCCGAAGGATAAAACCATACGGCCCTTTTGTCCGGCCGTGCCGGCTGTGCCGGAGAGCCGTTATCCGCGGATACTATGCCGAGGCCGTCCGGCATCATGTATCGGTCGTATTCCTCGGTATTAACGAATGGTGCGGTGTGCATCAGAATAACTATACGGCCGTGCGTAAACTGGAACCGGTTCCCGGAAAGCCGGTCTATATCGTCCATCTTCCTTTTTTAATCCATCGAAAAATGGAAGACCTTGTTCCGATTCTCCGAAAAATCGGCTGGAGTGAAGATGACATGGATATCCATATCGGCACCGGAAGATCCGGCTGTCTTCTGGCCCGGATCGCAGAAAGCAAGGCGACCGGTCTGTTGGGATTTAATCCGGATGAAACGCGTCTGGCACGGGAAGTGACCGTTGGTTTTATCCATCGGGCACAGGCTTTAAATGCCGTATCCCAGAAGGCCGAACCACCGGATACTTCCATGATGGATATTCTCATCTCAAAGAATATCCTGCCGTCTTCCGATAAATAACGCAAAGAGCAGCAACAAATAAAGGTGTCATAAAATCATTTCTTTTTGTCATGATTTTATGGCACCTGTTTTTTAATGTTAATGAAGCGGTCCTTTGGCCAGTATCGCATTAATGACTTCCTTAGGCAGCTCATGAATCGATTTCGGCGGTCCCGACGGTTCTGTATAATCCTGAAGCATTTTCGACATAATCGCTGTATCATGCCATTTTCCCAGCTTAAATCCGCAGTTCTTCTGAACGCCCTCCATGGAAAAAGCCAAGCTGTCTGTGAAGACCGATACTGGCTTCATTCGGCACGGTAATAACACCATAAGCGGTGTAATATCCCTGAAGGGTGAGTAAGTCCATTAATGCAGAGTAGAGGGTACGCCCAAGATCCATCCCCTGAAATTCCGGACGGAGATAGACCGAAAGTTCGCAGCACCACTGATAGGCTTCCCGCTCCCTGTAGGTGGATGCGTAGGCATATGCGGCAATCTTTCCCTGTTCTTTGGCAACAATCCACGGATACTGTTCCGTATAATGGCTGACCCGTTCAGAAAAGCTTTCCAGAACAGGAACTTCGTATTCGTAGGTAATCGCTGTGTTCAAAATATAAGATGTATAAATTTCAAGCACTTCGGCCACATCTTCTTCTTTGATTAACTGAAGAATCATCATGTATCCTTTCTCCAACAATATTATGTGGGAAAAATGTGGTAATATATGGTACAAACTAAGGCTATAATAGTCCTTTTCTGTTGAAAAATCAACTTTTTTCGAAAAAAAGTGGGGAATATGATGGAAAAAGTGGTGAAAAATGAGTAAAAATGGGGATTTTAGCGAAAGCTTTCGGATTCGGTTGACATTATTTTAGGAAAAAAGATAAGATGTTATAGGAAAAGAATTCGATACATTCCATTTATTATATATAGAAAGAAACCGGAGGAAACAAACGTGCCACCATTAACACCTATGATGCAGCAGTATGTAGAAACAAAGGAACAGTACAAGGACTGTATTTTATTATACCGTCTCGGAGATTTTTATGAGATGTTTTTCGAGGATGCACTGATCGCCTCCAAGGTCCTGGAAATCACACTGACAGGAAAGGACTGCGGACAGGCGGAAAAGGCTCCGATGTGCGGCATTCCCCATCATGCTGTTGACAGTTATCTGAATAAATTAATCGACAAAGGCTATAAAGCGGCCATCTGCGAACAGGTTGAAGACCCGAAAACAGCCAAGGGAATCGTCAAACGCGAAGTGATCCGCATTGTCACCTGGGAACCAATCTGAATATCCAGTCATTGGATGAAACAAAAACAACTATCTGATGTGTCTTTTTATATGGATGACTGTTTCGGCATCAGCGTGGCGGATATTTCCACCGGCGATTATTATATGACGGAAGTGGACTCCGATAAAAAGGTGATGGATGAAATCACCAAATACAGTCCGGCAGAAATTCTCTGCAACGATTACTTTCCGATGTGCGGCATGAATCTGGATGACATCGGCGAAAAGATGCACATCTCGGTTTCCATGCTGGAAAGCTGGTATTCCGACGAGGCGCTGTGCCGCCAGAAGTTAAAAGATCATTTTCACGTGTCGTCACTGGAAGGTCTCGGCCTGTCCGATTATCCGACGGGAACGATTGCTGCGGGCATGCTGCTTCAATATCTTTATGAAACCCAGAAAAATGCGCTGCCTCAGATGACGAAAATCACCCCGTATCAGACCGAACGGTTCATGGTCCTGGATACGGCAACCCGAAGAAATCTTGAGCTTCTGAGACCCTGCGTGAGAAGCAGAAGCGTGGCTCTCTGCTCTGGGTCCTTGATAAGACCAAAACCGCTATGGGCGCCCGCCTGCTGCGTACCTGCATCGAACAGCCCTTTCTCCAGAAGGAGCTGATCGAACGGCGTCTGGAAAGCATCGAAGAATTAAATAACGATGTGATTACACGGGACGAAATCCGTGAATACTTAAATGCCATCTATGACCTTGAACGTCTGATGAGTAAAATCAGTTACAAATCCGCAAACCCAAGGGATCTGATCGCCTTTAAAAATTCCCTTTCCATGATTCCTCCGATCCGGTATCTGCTCCGGAATATGACAACCCCGGACATGAAGGAAATCTATGAAGCCATGGATACGCTGGAAGATATTGCGGAAACCATTGAAAAATCCATTGAAGATGAACCGCCGATTTCGATCAAAGAGGGCGGTATTATAAAAACCGGATACCATGAAGCGGTCGACAAGTACCGCCATGCAAAAACCGAGGGCAAGCAGTGGCTGGCTCAGATGGAACAGACCGAACGGGAGAATACCGGCATTAAAAATCTCCGTATTAAGTACAATAAAGTTTTCGGCTACTATCTGGAGGTGACCAACTCCTATAAAGATCTGGTGCCGGAAACATGGACCCGGAAACAGACGATGGCCAATGCAGAGCGGTATATTACCCCGGAACTTAAAGAACTGGAAGATGTGATTCTCGGTGCGGAGGAAAAGCTCTTTTCTCTGAATACGATTTGTTCGCCATGATCCGCGACCAGATCAGCGGCGAAGTCAAACGGATCCAGCAGACCGCAAAGGCTCTGGCAAAGACAGATGTCTATGCTTCTCTGGCCTATGTCGCTGAACGGAATCACTATGTCCGTCCAAAAATCAATGAAGACGGCATCATCGATATTAAAGGCGGCCGCCATCCGGTCGTCGAGCATATGATACCGAACGATGCCTTTGTGCCGAACGATACATGCCTGGATAATCACGAACGCCGGATTTCGATTATCACGGGGCCGAATATGGCCGGTAAGTCGACCTACATGCGTCAGACCGCCCTGATCGTACTGATGGCTCAGATGGGGTCCTTTGTCCCGGCAGCAGAAGCGGATATCGGTATTTCCGACCGGATATTTACCCGTGTCGGCGCCTCCGATGACCTGGCCAGCGGACAGAGTACCTTCATGGTGGAAATGAACAGAAGTGGCCAATATTTTAAGAAATGCAACGAAAAACAGTCTCCTCATCCTGGATGAGATTGGCCGCGGAACGTCGACCTTTGACGGACTGAGTATTGCCTGGGCCGTGGTGGAACATATCAGCGACTGTGGAAAACTCAGGGGCAAAAACACTTTTTGCCACCCACTATCATGAACTGACCGAACTGGAAGGGACGGCTTCCCGGTGTCCATAATTACTGTATTGCGGTCAAAGAGCAGGGGGATGACATCATTTTCCTCCGTAAGATTATTCAGGGCGGCGCCGACCAGAGCTATGGCATCCAGGTGGCAAAGCTGGCAGGAATTCCTTCCTCCGTCATCGAACGGGCAAAGGAAATCGCGTTCAGTTAAGCGATGCGGATATCGCATCGAAGGCCCGGGAAATCGCCATCGAAGAACCGAACCGGATGATACATGCACCGGAAGCTGTTCCGAAGATTCCGCCGTAGGACCGGATCATCTGGTCATCGCCCAGATTGCAGCCCTGGACCTCGGCCGGCTGACGCCGCTGGAAGCGATCAATCTTTTATACCAGTATCAGGATGAACTAAAAGAAACGGTGATAACATGGGAAAAATACAAGTATTAGATGGAGAAACCATTAATAAAATTGCCGCCGGAGAAGTGGTGGAACGGCCGTCCTCCGTTGTAAAGGAACTGGTGGAAAATGCCATCGATGCGAGCGACCGCCATCACTGCAGAAATACAGGATGGAGGCACATCGCTGATTCGTATTACCGACAACGGCGGCGGCATGGAAAAAGAAGATATTTCTATGGCTTTTTACGACATTCCACCAGCAAAGATCCGCAAAGCCGATGATCTGCAGACCATCGCCTCCCTTGGGTTCCGCGGCGAAGCGCTTTCCAGTATCTCTGCGGTATCTCAGGTCGAACTGCTGACCAAAACGCCCCATGCCATGCTCGGCTGCCGCTACCGGATTGCCGGGGGCATTGAGCAGTCGATGGAGGATATCGGCTGCCCTGACGGAACGACATTTATTGTCCGCCAGCTTTTCTATAATACGCCGGCACGCCGGAAATTTTTAAAATCCAATATGACGGAAGCCGGATATATCAGTGATCTGATGGCGCGGCTTGCCATGTCCCATCCGGAGATTTCATTTAAATTTATTAATAACCGTCAGAACCGGCTGCATACCTCCGGCAACGGACGTTTAAAAAGACATTCTTTATCATATTTACGGACGGGAGATTTCGGCAGGACTGCTTCCTGTCGATGCCGAAGAAAAACGGCGTCCATATGACGGGCCTTATCGGAAAGCCCGTCATCAGCCGTGGAAACCGGACCTATGAAAATTATTTCATTAACGGAAGATATATTAAGAGCCCGGTCATCACCCAGGCCATCGAAGATGCTTATAAAACCTTTACCATGGTGCATAAATTTCCTTTTGCAGTCCTCCATTTTACCCTGGATACGAAGGATCTGGATGTCAATGTCCATCCAACCAAAATGGAAGTGCGATTCAGCCACGGCCAGGAGCTGTACCATTTTGTCTATACAGCGCTCCGAAAGGTTTTACTCGGAAGAGAACTGATCCCGGAAGTGACAACGGACCACCGGAAAGAAGCGGGTAAATTGCCGCCCGCTCCGAAAAACAGCTTTTCCGGAACCTTTTAAAGCAGCGGATGACCGAAGTCCGGGACAAACCGGACCTGCTGTCTGCCTGGGAACGACCGCTGAAAAAACGAAGTTCACCAAAACCGGAAATGCTCCGAAAACCGGACGTTCTCCGGAAACCGGAAATAAAAACAGCCGAAGAAACGGAGATCCGTCTCCATCAAAAGCCGACTGTCAAAAAGCCGGACGTAAAAACCGGATGGAAACATCGGTTCTTAAAAACCGGAAGTTCCCGCACCCGCCCGGATTCGTGAAGATACCCAGTACGAACTTTTTGAAACCGGTCTTCTGACTGAGGAAGCCCGGATTCGCCATAAACTGGTGGGACAGGTCTTTGACACCTACTGGATTGTGAGTATGATGGCAAAATGTTTATTATCGATCAGCATGCGGCCCACGAAAAGTGCTTTATGAAAAGCTGATGAAACGGTTTAAAACAAAACCGGCCCGCCATTCAGATGGTTCAGCCGCCGATTATTCTGAGCCTGTCGATGGCTGAAATAACGCTTCTGGACACGTATAAAGAAGATTTTCGGAAAATGGGCTTTGAATTTGAATCCTTTGGCGGAAAGGATATGGCTCTGAGAGGTGTTCCGTCGGATTTATACCGTTTTACCGGAAAAGAACTGATCCTGGAACTTCTGGATGGTCTTTCCGGTGAAGCAGACCGGATACGTACCGACGCCATTGGTGATAAAATCGCCACAATGGCCTGCAAAGCCGCCGTCAAAGGAAATATGCGGATTTCTCCGAAGGAGGCCGACGCCCTGATTGAAGAACTCCTGAAAGCGGAAAAATCCATACACCTGTCCCCACGGACGCCCGACGATTATTTCAATGACAAAGACCGAGCTTGAAAAAAATTCAAGCGTATTGTCTGACAGATACGAGGTAACTGACGTATGAAACCTTTAATTATTTTAACAGGTCCGACGGCTGTCGGAAAAACAGAATTATCGATTGCCCTGGCAAAAGCCGTCAACGGTGAAATTATTTCTGCCGACTCCATGCAGGTCTACAGGCACATGGACATCGGGACGGCAAAGATCACCCCGGAAGAGATGCAGGGCGTGCCCCATCATCTGATTGATATTCTGGAACCGGATACGGCATTTAATGTCGCTATGTTCCAGAAACTGGCCAAAGAAGCTATGGAAGGCATTTATGCCCGGGGACGGATTCCTGTTGTCGTCGGCGGCACCGGATTTTATATTCAGGCGCTGCTCTATGATATTGATTTTTCCGAAGAAAATGAAGATATGTCGATTCGAAATGCCCTGAAGCTCTGGCAGAAACGCGGGGCGCCGAATATCTCCACGAAGAACTCGCCTGGTGGACCCGGAATCCGCAGAGCAGATTCATGCCAATAATGTCAAACGGGTGATCCGTGCCCTGGAATATTACCGGATGCACGGTGAAAAAATTTCCCTGCATAATGAAATGAACGGCAGAAGACGTCGCCCTATGACTTTTTCTATTTTGTTCTGACCCATGACCGTCAGGTCCTTTATGACCGGATTGAAAAGCGCATCGACCTTATGCTCCGTCAGGACTGGTTGAAGAAGTCCGTGGTCTGATGGCAAAAAAGGGCTATGATAAAACCTGGTCTCTATGCAGGGGCTTGGATATAAAGAAATCATTCCTTATCTGAATGGCGAATGTTCCCTGGATGAGGCTGTTTATATTCTTAAAGAGACACCCGGCATTTTGCCAAGCGTCAGTTGACATGGTTTCGCCGGGAGAGGGATGTCCGCTGGCTGACAAAAGCCGGACGACCTCTGAAAATGAAATTTTAAAATGAAATATTAAATACAATACACAGAGAATGGAGTTTTACAAATGAAAGAAATATATAAAAACGCAGGAATCCTGCCGGAAGTTTATGATTTTTGCGACGCTGTCATAAAAAAGTCTGGAGGACCGGTTTAAAAGCGATCGATGCGGGTGGCAGAATATAACCAGATGAAAGTCGTCATGGCCATGCAGGCCAATAAAGTGAGCGCTGAGTGTTTTCAGCCATCCTCCGGTTACGGCTATGATGATTACGGACGGGATACGCTTGAAAAGGTCTATGCCCATATCTTTCATACGGAAGATGCGCTGGTCCGTCCCCACATTACCTGCAGGGTACCCACGCACTGACGATTGCCCTGTCCGGAAATTTAAGACCGGGAGATGAACTTCTTTCACCTGTGGGAAAACCTTATGATACCCTTTGAGGGCGTCATTGGAATCCGCCCGCAGACCGGTTCTCTGGCCGAAATACGGTGTCACCTACCGCCAGGTAGACCTTCTGGAAAAACGGTGATTTTGACTATGATAATATCCGAAAAGCGATCAATGAACGGACAAAGCTGGTGACGATCCAGCGTTCCAAAGGCTATCAGACACGGCCGACGCTTTCCGTAAAACGTATTGGCGAACTGATCCATTTTGTAAAATCCATCAAACCGGATGTCATCTGCATGGTTGATAACTGCTACGGTGAATTTTGTTGAAACCATCGAACCGACAGATGTTGGCGCCGATATGTGTGTCGGCTCCCCTGATTAAAAATCCGGGCGGCGGTCTGGCTCCGATCGGCGGTTATATCGTCGGCAAAAGAATGTGTTGAACGGGCGGCCTTTCGTCTGACCGCACCGGGCCTCGGAAAGAGCTCGGCGCCAGCCTCGGCGTAAACCAGGCCTTTTATCAGGGGACTGTTTCTGGCGCCTCAGGTCGTTTCCGGCGCATTAAAAGGCGCCATTTTCGCAGCAAATATCTACGAAAAGCTTGGCTTTGAAGTTGTTCCGAACAGCACCGAATCCCGCCATGACATTTTCATTCAGGCCGTTGTCCTCGGAAGTCCGGAGGGCGTTATTAAATTCTGTAAAGGTATTCAGGCCGCCGCCCGGTGGACAGTTTGCGACCCGGAACCCTGGGCCATGCCGGGCTACGACAGCGATGTCACATCATGGCTGCCGGCGCCTTTGTTCAGGGCTCATCCATTGAACTGAGCGCCGACGGACCGATCCCGCCTTATGCCGTATACTTTCAGGGCGGCATCACCTGGTATCATTCCAAGTTCGGAATCATGATGTCTCTGGAAAAACTGGTGGAGAGCGGTATTATCCGAAGGCAGCGTTAATCACAGAATAGTCACAAAATATTCATAGAATAAAAAGTATACAAGGTACACAATTTATGATAGTATAAATTAGTGTACCTGTTTACTTTTTTGAGTTTACAGTAACAATATTATGTAAAGCAATCGCCTTTGAAATAAAGAAAGGTGATTCGATGAAAACAAAAAAATTATTGATTTCAGAAATGCCGGAACAGGAACGTCCGCGGGAGAAGTGCGCCTTATTAGGCCCGGAAAACTATCCGATGTGGAACTGCTTGCTCTGGTTTTACGTACGGGCACAATGAAATCAGAGCGCTCTGGCTCTGGCCGATGAAATACTGGGCGGCGGCGGCCTGGAAAAGCTCTATCATTTATCCGAAAAAAAGACTTCTGCTGGCGATTCGCGGAATCGGCAGGGCAAAGTCTTCTCAGCTTCTGCGATCGCCGAGCTTCCATACGGCTTTCGAAGCTTGAATTTCGTGAGAGAAGCTGTCCTACCGTTCGCCCTACACGATTGCCCGGTACTACATGGCCGAATTCCGTTCATACCGTCAGGAACATCTGATGATGATGATGTTTGATGCCAGAAGCCACCGGATCGGCGAACAGCTCATTTCCAAGGGAACGGTCAATGGTTCTATGGCCGAGCCCCGTGAGATTTTCGTTGAAGCCCTCCGCAGAAATGCGGTTTACATTGTTTTAATCCATAATCATCCCAGCGGCGATACAACGCCAAGTCCGGATGATCTGTCGGTGACACAGCGGATTTATGAAGCCGGAAATTTAATCGGCATCCATTTGATGGACCATATTATTGTGGCCGGCGACAAATATATAAGTTTAAAAGCTGAGGGCTGCATTCCCTTTCTCAGAAACAGTCCGATTCAGTTTGATGAAAGGAGAATTCCATGGCTGTACAGAAATATGGTCTGGATTTAGGAACAGAACCATTAAAGTTTATAAGGAAGGTCAGGGAACTGTTCTGAAAGAAAAAAACAGGATTGCCATCCGAAAAACCGAACTGGTCGCTTTTGGTGATGAAGCTTATGCCTTGTATGAACGGTGTCCCGAAATATACGTATCGACTGCCCGGTGAAAAACGGGGTTATCGGCAGCCTTCATGATATGCAGGTTCTCCTGGATATGTTTTTGAAAAAAAATTAAATGCACCAACGGTTTTGTCCGGGAGCAATGTTTTCTATTTTGCCGTGCCTTCACAGATTACCGAAGTGGAGAAACGGGCTTTTTTCGATTTTAGCCCTTTGGCTCTGAATTCCGGACCAAAGATTTATACATCGTTGAAAAACCCAGGCCGCTGCTCTGGGAGAGGGGATTGATGTTTCACATACCCCGGGAACCCTTATTGTTGATTTTGGTGCGGACACCGTCGAGATTTCTGTGAATGAAGTCATCTGTGAATCTGTCAAAGAAAAATGCCGGCTTTTTGATCGGCATGAAGACGGCGGAAGCCTTAAAGCTGGAACTTGGTTCTGCCTTAAACACTGTTTCATCCAGTAAAAACATCCTCGGAAGGGATATGATTTCAGGCCTGCCTGCCGAAGTCTCCGTTTCTTCAAAGATCGTCTGCGAACCGATTCAGGAGCTTTTGCACCGGGTTATTTATAAAATTAACGGTATTTTTGAACACACGCCGCCGGAAGTGCTTCGTTCCATTCAAAACGGCGGTATGATCGTTACCGGCGAAGGCAGCCGTCTGTCCAACCTCCGGATGTATCTGGAGCGGGAGCTTGGTATTCCCGTCGTCATGTCGGAATCTCCGGATGAGAGTGTTGTCCGCGGGCTCGGAGCCATTATGGCCCAGCCGAAGCTTTCCGGTATGGCCTTTTCCGTCAAAGAAGCAATATTT
>VOFI01003537.1_pt1 | contig 22074 bp, 29 predicted proteins | sample 5384131 | NCBI WGS metagenome assembly VOFI01 (sample SAMN12384728, study PRJNA508395) | human gut metagenome | isolation source: healthy gut H | host: Homo sapiens | reverse complement strand
CACTACGTATTGCTGCCAGTTCGTCCGAGAATTCAGCGCGAACGCTGAATGGCTGATTTCAGTAATTCATAGCGTTACTGGTCGTCTGCACCAGTAACCACACAATTATGGAAATGACAGCAATGCAAAATTAATTGTAATTTACACGCATACAAACAAAAAGAAACAACTGCATGACGTGAGAAAAATGGCAGAAAATAACCAAAGGCACACAACAATTTCAGAACAAAACCGATCTTAGAGCTGAAGCGAAAAGAAAACCAGACCTACATAACGCAATGGAAGAAAAGGCTATAATCCTGTGAATCAGATCGTAGGTTATATTGTCCGGTGATCCGACTTATATCACCAGTCATAAGGGTGCCAGGAAGCATGATCTGCCAGCTGTTGGTTTTTGATGAAACTCGTTTATAACGTCAATTTTGTTAAGGTCAACGGATCCCTGTAAACAATATCGCTACATTTAATGACGGACTTGTTCCAAGACGGTGGGCGTTGCCGTCAGCATCCACCGCATCATCGCCAAGGTGTGGAAACTGTCTGGCGGAGAATGTCGCACTAGATGGCACGGATTGAAGAACTGATTTTGAGGCCTGGTGCAGAGCTACCGTACTTGACTGGGAAGAACATGAATAATACTGTAGGCGAGCGGGCGGTGAAATCTCTTGAAGCTTTAAAGAAAAGCTGAAGAGGACCAACCGCCCTGCCAGATGGGATGAACGACCAATTTTAACGCAATTTTGATGGAGACCGGTGTCGACGGCGAACGGCAGCCAGCCTCTTAATCAGATGCGGTTTCGACCCTTGTACGCCTGCACCTGAACGAATAGCACGGTGACGAAAATAAATGGCAGAAAACAAACTTAACTTGAGGATGGATTATAGAAATTTGTGAAGTTAACAGACTACAGTTGCAGGAATCACTTATCTTCTGGTTTGATTCACAGGACGATGAGGCAAACGCCAAGTATTAAAAGATGTTTCAGAAGAGGGGGAAGCGAAGCCAGCTAAGCGGTAGAAGATGATGAACTGCGGCAATTTCCAAAAGTATTTGCCCAGATGTTGATGACGTAGATCTTGAAATGTAATAACGGTTGGGCAGATCGTGAACAGACGCAAACGTTTCGCAGCTTTTGTGTATCGGGAAGCAACTGTGGAAAACACGAACAGTTACCAGCTGAAACAACAAAGTCGCTTATCCAGAATGTGAGTTTGAGGATAAAGTGCAAAAATGGAGGATAGAATGAATGAAGACGAAATGAAATGAACCAAACAACGGGCGCACCCTCGGCAGTTTTGAACGGAACAAGAAACCAAAATTTCAGCACATAAAATTACAGATATAAGGCACAGCCGAAAAAGGGACGGAAAAGTTACATGGTCGCAAAACGCTTACTGCATGCTGCGCCAGCGGAATTACAAACTCAGTTCATAACAGTGCTCCTGCCCGTTATGATCATTAATGGTCATTAAGATCATTCCACTTGGTGGTCTGGAGCAGATTGGAATGAATATTACAGCTTTTGAGTATGAAGACAGTATAGTAGTAGTAGACTGGTGGACTCGCTTTTCCAGAAGATGATATGCCGAATCGATCTTAATTCCGATATTACCTACCTGAAAGAGAATATTTCCAAGGTGAAAGGATTTGTGATCACCCATGGTCATGAGGATCATATTGGTGCGCTTCCATATGTACTGAAGGGAAGTAAATGCACCGATCTACTCCACCAAACTGACGCTTGCGCTGATCAGCAACAAAGCCAGCTGGCTACTAACCGACCAAAACCACTAAGCTGGCCCAAAAGTGAATCAACTTTGGCATTCCGCAATCGAAACCTTATTAAGACGAACCATAGCGGTCCAGACCATCCGCATCATTATTTATTCGTGAACCGGTACACAGGTGACTTGGTTGTGGACCACACCCCTGTACGGATATCGATGACGGCGGAAATCGGATCGAAAGCGCGTTCTGCCCCCAGCGCATCTTCGCGGAACGTCCGCCTGTCTGAGCGTACAGTTGGGTCAATTAATCTCTTTGAATACATCTGCAAGAACTATTCAAGCCCAATGTAGACCGTGTACAGCAGATCAACACCGCATACCGCTGCTTTGACGCAAAGCGGCATGGCTGATACCACTGCCGCAACTCCGCTATCTGGTGGAAACTAGAATCGATCGCAGACCAACGAAAAGAACCATCCCATGAGTACGAACACCACAGCAGCTTGCGCGAGTCCATATTGCTCTTTTCCTGCATGGCCGCCAATATCCACAAGAAGATTACCATTAAAACCTAATGATGCAATTATTTTCAGCTCTCATCCATTCCGTACGGCGAAAGCTGTATCCAAGGTTATCAATGAGCTTTCCATGCGCCGCCAGCCATTTTCCAGGATGCACATGTATCCGACATGCCCGCGGAGGAAAACCGTCGGATCTACTCCCTTGTGAAGCCGAAATATGCACCGGCCACAAGTGAACATCTGACTGCTCAGAAGCTTGTCAGAAGAGAACCTTATCTTGGACAATATTTTTATTCTGAAATAGGAAATGTTCTGAGATTGGATGAGAATAGTGCGGCTGTTACTGGTTCCGTACACAGGCGCAATTCTTGTAGACAGTCTTGGAGTCGGAGATGTTGGGTAATATTGTACTTCGCGACGAACAGCACCTTTCCAAGATGGTATTATGATCGTTGTTGACATTAGAGACACAGCAATGTGGTACTGGCAGGACCGGATATTGTTCCAGAGGCTTTATTGTATGTAAGAGAGTCAGAAGACCTTATGGATCATGCAAGAGAAGTGGTGGAGCTGGCTCTTGATGTCTGGATAAAGGTATCACAGACTGGAACAAGATTAAGGCAACAGTGAAGGATACTTAAGGACTACGTATGGAAAACGTACCAAGTCCATTCGATCCTTCCAATCATTATGGGGCATAAGCAGAGGCGCGATGAACGAGATAAAAGACTGTATAGATGCACTTTGCAGCTGTACAGAACAGTGAAGAATATCAGGAATTTGAGAAAATACAGAGATCTTCTGAAGGAGAACCCGGAGCTTATGGACCGTGTGAATACATTCAGAGGAAACAATTTCAGACTACAGAATGAAGCAAACAGAGATGAGCTGTTCCGGGGAACGGAGCAGCTCAACAGAAAAAATCCAGGGAGTTGCGCAGAGATCCCCTTGTAAACGCATTTCTTGATGCTGAGCTTACTCTTTGTAAACTTATGCAGAAGATATGCAGGACACTTACAGAGGGAATCGATCTGGACATTCCTGAGTTATAAGGGAGGAAACATGGGTAATACAAGAGATCAGGTGGGAAAAGCAGGGCTTTTTGTAGCTGGTGGAATTTTCCGTACTGCTTTTACGTCTGTGTTGCAGTGCTGATTTTCTGGATCGGCAAGTCGGCCTATCAGTTTGGCTACAATGTTTTTAACCAGCAGGCAGTCAGCCCGGGAGCAGGCCAGAAGTGACAGTTGTGATTCCGGAAGGCCATCCACTTATGAGGTGTGCCAAGATCCTGAAAAGCAAGGGACTGATCGATGACAGTCTGGTGTTCTTTGCACAGGAGAAACTTTCTACATATAAAGGGACAGATGCAGGCTGGAACTTATCTGTTAAAGTACAGCTTACACTCCTACACGTATTATGGGGATTCTTGCTGGTGATGAGCAGACTGGTGTTACGCAGGATACTGCCGCAGCAGCTGATACAGCGGCCCAGACAGATACTCAGACTACAGATGCAGGAACTGATACGGCTGATACCCAGAGTGCAGACGGTACAGCGGATACTCAGGCAGCTGATGGAACTGCAGGGGAAGGAGAGTCCGGACAGTGATCGTGGAGGAGAGAATGCGCACTTACATCAATTCTCTTGATATGGGGAATACTCCTTTTCTGGAAGAACTGGAAAAAAAGCACTTGCAGGAAGGGTTCCCATTATCCGCAAGGAAATGCAGAGCTTTCTGAAAATGTTTCTTGCAGCAACCCGGCCAATGAAAATACTGGAGGTTGGAACGGCAGTAGGTTTTTTTCCACTCTGCTGATGTGCGAATACGGACCTGAGAATCTGAAAATAACAACAATTGAGAATTATGAAAAAAAGGATCCCTATTGCCAGAGAGAATTTCAGGAAGGCAGGACGGGAATCCCAGATAGAGTTCCTTACCGAAAGAACTTACTGGAACTTATGATCTTATTTTTATGGATGCTGCCAAGGGGCAGTATATTAACTGGCTGCCGGATGTGCTTCAATTAATGCATAAGGGCAGCGTTCTTGTTTCTGATAATGTTCTTCAGGAAGGGACATTATCGAATCCCATTATCTTGTAGAGAGGCGCAATCGTACCATTTATAAGCGCATGCGTCAGTATCTCTATGAACTGAAAACACAATCCGCTTTTGAGACCTCCATTCTTCCGTTGGGAGACGGGGCATCCATCAGTGTAAAGAAAGAGGAGTTATATGCGTAAACCAGAATTATTAGTTCCGGCAAGCAGTCTTGAAGTTCTGAAGATTGCCACGGTTTTCGGAGCAGACGCTGTTTATATCGGAGGAGAGGCTTTTGGTCTTCGAGCCAAGGCCCGCAATTTTTCAAAAAGAAGAGATGGCTCAGGAATTGCATTTGCTCATGAGCATGGTGTAAAAGTCTATGTGACAGTGAATATTCTTGCGCATAATTATGATCTGGCTGGTGTAAGAGAGTACCTGAAAGAGCTTAAGGAGTTAAAACCGGACGCCCTGATCATCGCTGACCCTGGTATTTTCACCTATGCCAAGGAAATCTGTCCGGAGATTGAGCGTCATATCAGTACACAGGCAAACAGTACAAATTACGAAACCTATCGCTTCTGGTACAAGCTTGGAGCGAAGCGTGTGGTAACTGCCCGTGAGCTTTCTTTTAGAAGAGATTCGCCAGATCCGTGCCAATATTCCAGATGATATGGAGATTGAGACTTTCATTCACGGAGCGATGTGTATTTCCTATTCCGGACGCTGTCTTCTCAGCAATTTCCTGGTAGGAAGAGATGCCAATCAGGGATCCTGCACATCCGTGCCGTTGGAAATATTCCATTGTGGAAGAATCAAGACCCGGGGAGTATATGCCGGTTTATGAGAATGAGCGCGGTACTTATATTTTCAATTCCAAGGATCTTTGCATGATCGAGCACATGGATGACATTCTCACAAGCGGAATCGACAGTTTGAAGATTGAGGGTCGTATGAAGACAGCTCTTTATGTAGCAACTGTTGCACGTACTTACCGCAAGGCTATTGATGATTACCTGGAAGATCCGGCCAAATATCAGGCAAACATGTCCTGGTATCAGAGCAGATCGCAGGCTGCACTTACCGTAAATTTACAACTGGCTTTTTTATGGCAAACCAAGCGAGGAAGCACAGATCTATGACAATAATACCTATGAGAAGGGATATACCTATCTGGGATTTGCAGAAGCTGTAGATGAGAGAGGCTATGTGCAGATTACACAGAGAAATAAGTTTACAGTAGGAGAGATGATCGAGATCATGAAACCGGATGGAACCAATCTTCTGGTTCCTGTAAAGCTATCTATGATGAGGAGGGCAATTCCGTAGAAAGCGCTCCCCATCCGCAGCAGAAGCTGTTTGTAGATCTTGGCGGTGAGGCAGAGGTTTATGATATCCTCCGCCGTAGTGAAGCATAAGTCTGAGAGTAATTCAGAAAATAATCATTACTGTTCACTGGTAACGTTCCGCGAGGTGTTTTTGTGAACAAAGTTCACAGAAAACCCGAGAATTGCGGCGCGAAATCATGCGAATGCATGATTTCTGTGCATCGCGAAGCGCGTTACTGGTCACGGAGTGAACAGTAACAAATAAGCACAGGGGTAAAACTCGCAGAACGTGTTTTACCCGTTTTCAGGAAAAAGCGTCCGCAGTTTTGCAGGGCGTTTTTTCGATTCTGGATACATAGGAGCGGCTGATGTGAAGGTGCCTGGCGATTTCCCGCTGCGTCTGTTCCTTTTGCCCAAAGAGACCGAAACGGCAGCAGATCACCTCATATTCTTTGGAAGACAGTACAGACTTCATGGAATCCAGTACATGACGGATGTCTTCTCTGGTGGAATACTCTTCCACAACGTCCACTGCCGGTCCTTCCATTACATCCAGAAGACTGATCTCATTGCCTTCTTTGTCTGTACCAATGGGTTCATACAGCGAGATTTCCCGGGAATGCTTCTTGCGGGATCGGAATAACATAAGCAGTTCATTGTTGATACACTTTCCTGCATATGTGGACAGCCGGGCTGTTTTTGTGGAATCAAATGTGGAGATGGCTTTCATTAATCCAATGGTGCCAATGGAAATCAGATCGTCCAGTTCTACATCTGTTCCCTGATATTTTTTACTACATGGGCAACAAGCCGCAGGTTACGTTCTATGAGAATATTTTTTGCTTCCATATCGCCCCTTTGGTACTGCTGAAGATAATACTGCTCCTCGGCCATTGTCAAAGGTTTCAAAAATGTCTTCAAATCGCTACCTCAAAGGGATTTCTATATAGTCTATGAAAAATACAGGCTTTAAGTGCCTGGCTGCCTTTTTTTTACTGCGGAAAAATCGCGGCAGGATTCTTTTTTATATTTTACATTGATAGAAAGGGGGAGAATCATTATAATAATGTCAGAGTAACTGCCTGGAGCGTGTTTGAAAAAGGCTCTGGTTCGAAAGAGGCAGTGACAGCGAGTAACAGGATTACTGTTCCACAGCAATGTTCTGAGAAGCGTGTTGCTGTGAAGGTTGTGGACAGTAACAAGAACACGAAAGACGTAAGGTGAATGATTTTGAAAAAAAAGATCGAACAGCTTTTAAACGGAAAGTTTGAATATGAACAGCCCCAGCTCCTTTTTTCCAAGGAGAAGATTTCCCTGACCATGAAAGCAGGGGAGACGAAGAGAGGGGAAGTGTACGTTGGAACAGAGGATAATCAGAAGATCCGCGGTTATGTTACTTCCTCCAGCCGCCGGGTGGTACCGGGAATGGACCATATTTCAGAACTACTGTGCGTCTCCCGCTTGGAATTGATACGGTAGGACTTGCCCCGGAGAAAACTCTGAAGGGATGGCTGTGCTTTACTACAAATATTGAGAGGCCCGTCTTCCTTTTTGAAATTGAGATCGAGAAAGAGGAAATTGCAGTTTTTCAGGTGTGGTAGGGAATCTGGATGAATTTGTAAAAGTTGCCCGGGATGATTTTAAAGAGGCATTCCGTATTTTTAAAGATGCCAGCTTCACCAGAATTCTGGAAAATGAGGATCAAAAGATCCAGACACTTTATTATGGTCTGTCCAGACAACCGGTGACGTATCAGCATCTGGAAGAATTTCTCATTGCCGCCGGCAAGAAGGAAAAAGTAACCATAAGTGCCAGAGAGGTGGGCAAAGAATACTATGAACTGAAAGACTCTTTGAAAGAATCTTTTTATATTCAGAGAAGCGGATGGGGACATCTGCGCCTTGATGTGGAAGCAGTTGGAGATTTTCTGGAAGTTCCCCGCAAGGTGGTAACAGACGAAGATTTTATTGGCAGCCATTATGAAGTGGAATATCTGGTACACAAGGAGAAATTAAGACAAGGCAATCAGTTTGGCAAAATTATAGTAAAAGCCCTTATCAGGAGATTACTTATACCGTTGTTGCATCCACAAGTGGGAAATAAATGTGGACATCCGTCTGACTCAGGAGAAGAGAGTAAACTGGATCTTCAAAAAGACTGTCTGGCCTACTTGTGCTATGAGACTGCTGTGGCAAGCTGTCTTGCGGGAAAGGAGAATCCAGGTGTCAACAGCTGGATGGATTTTTCCACCTGGAGTGCAAGCAGCCACTATATTCTGAACCAGCTTCACCAGTCCGGATGTGATTATCCGGAATACCAGATGTATGAGGCCTTTCTTCTTTACATGGAGAACCATCATGAGGAAGCAAGAGTTCTTCTGGAAAGCTATCAGGATAAATCCTATACAAGAGATGATCTGGGTTTGCCGGAATTTATCTGTATCTGTGCACGCTTACCGGTTTATATAAAGGACAAGGTTCACGCCCTGTCCAGAATCCGCAATTTTTACATGCAGAAAAAGTGACAGTTTTCCCGCTTTTATGGATCCTGCTGAAGCTGGATCCTGCATACAAGGAGACTCCGTCCAAGGCATTATTTGTGCTGGAAGAGCAGTTTGGCAAGGGCTGCAGGAGTCCGTTCCTCTATCTGGAAGCATGGAAGATCATCTGCAAGGACATGACTCTTCTTCACAGGCTGAACAGCTTCTGGGGGCAGGTATTCCGCTTCGCGGCAAGAAGAAACCTTCTTACAGAGGAACTGGTAATGCGCCTTGCATATCTTTCCGGATATGAGAAAGATTATAACGAAAGTATTTATCAGGCATTGGCAAAGGGCTATGACCAGTATTCTTCGGAAGATACCCTGGAAGCCATCTGCAAATATGTGATGAAGGGAAACCCAAGAAAGACCGAATATTTCCGCTGGTTTTCCCTGGCAGTGGAGCATGGGCTGCGTCTTACAAGACTTTATGAGTATTATGTGGAGACTATGGATACTTCCAGACGGATTGAGCTTCCAAAGGCTCTTCTCATGTATTTTACTTACAACAGCGATTCTCTTGGAGATTCCAAGCGGGCATTTATCTATTCCTGTATTATTGCAAATAAGGAAAAAGAGCCGGCAGCATACCAGCGTTATATGTCAGGTATGCGGGATTTCGCCAGGAAAAAACTGGCTGAGGGCAAAATGAATGAGAGCTATGCCGTTTTATATCAGGAGTTTCTGATGGAGCCTCGCAAAAAGAGGCGGCAGATTCCATTGCGCAGAAAATGTTTACCCACCGCCTTTATTTTGATGATAAAAAAGTCCGCTATGTGATCGTTCGTCACAGTCAGATGGAATCAGAGGAGACTTATACCTGTGTTCAGGGGCGTAGCTTATCCAAGAATTTATACAGAAGATGCTGCTATCCTTTTCAGGATGACAAGCAGCGCAGATACAGTGCTACTGTAGATTACAGCTTGAAGAAGACCATGGATGAGGATGGGGCAGTGAGAAAAGTTCTTGCCCTTGGCGTGGACGAGCCAGGTGTGCTTCTTCATTATTGTGAAAGCCATGAACTGGACAAAGATAATCTGGATATTTTTCAGAGACTGGTAAAATCCGATGCTTTTTGCATGGAGTATAAGCAGAAGGTACGTCGCAGGATTCTGGATTATTATGCAGAGCATGTATTTGGCGAAGATCTGGATCAGTATTTAAAGCAGATGGATTACCGGGAATACGCCCGTGTGGACAGGCAGAAGCTTCTGGTGGTCCTTATAAGCCGCGGCCTTTTTTCCCAGGCACAGGCCATTGTGGAGGAATTCGGCTATGAGGGCGTGGACATGCGAAGCCTTCTGAAACTGGTGAGCCGCATGATCGTGCGCTGCGACATGCTGGAAGATGAGGAACTTCTGGCTTTGGCATCTGATGTTTACAGAAATGGATTTTATGATGAGGTGATCCTCACATATCTTATGAAATATCGTTTTGGACCTGTGGATGAAATGTTTTCCATCTGGAAAAGTGCTGTAGGATTTGAAATGGATACCTATGATCTGGAGGAAAAAATCCTTCAGCTTCTTATGTTTACCACGGATTACCGCAAGGAGGGAGAGCATGTTCTGGAATCCTACATTCGCCATTCCGGAAGGGAGTGGATCGTAAGCGGATATCTGACCCATGTTTCCTATGGCATTTTTGTAAAAGAATACACCATGAGTCCTTTTGTGAAAAACTGTCTGTTGAATGCATATATGCAGAAATGGATGGTAAATGAAGTCTGCTATCTGGCTTTGTTTAAAGAGCTTTCCAGGGAAAAAAGAGCAGAAAAAGAGGCTCTTCTTACCATAGAAAAAGAGCTTCTGAAAATGTGCATGGACAAAGAAATGGTATTTTCTTTCTTCCACAGACTTCCACCGGAAATTTGAGCCTGTATCAGATGGATGATAAAACATGTGTGGAATATCACACCAGCCCGGAGGCGAAGGTAACCCTTGTATATGCTTTGGATACCGGACTTGGACGTGCGCTGGAATATAAGACAGAGCCTCTTAAGAATGTATATGAGGGTATTTTTACCAAGCCGTTTACCATGTTTTACGGGGAAACTTTGCATTATTATTTTTCAGAGGAATGTAATGGACAGACCAAAAGAACGCCAGAGCGGGTACTTGAATGAGTAAGGTGGAAGGTACACCATTCAGCAAGTACCAGATGATTAATCAGATTTTGTCTGCGCGGAAACTGGATAAGCATCATGAGGTGAAACAGGGACTGAAGCAGTATTTCCGCCAGGAACAGTATGTAAAAGAAATGTTTGTCATTACAGAAGAGGACTGAATATATGAACGAAATTCGTGATTTGATCATAGGAATTGATTTTGGAAAAGACTATTCCCAGATCTGCTATTATGACCGGAAAGGGGAGGAGCCCTGCTCTGTGTCCATGAAGGTTGGTGCTCAGGAGTTTGAAGCACCTACCTGTATTTGCAGGCGCGGAGAGCATAAAGAGTACACCATTGGTCTTGAGGCAGTTTATTTTGCCCGGGAAAAAGGGGGGACAGATGGTAGATGACCTGTATGGAATCTGTAAGAAAGAAGACAATGTGCAGATTCTGGGAGAACAGGTGGAGCCATGGGAGCTGCTTCAGGTTTTTCTGGAGGGTATGCTGAAATTTCTGGGAGTTGCAGATCTTGTAAAAAACACAAAAATGTCTGGTGATCACAAGTCCTGAGCTTGAGGACCCCCAGGTGAAAAATATGGAAAAAGCCTGCCAGGCCATTGGTTTTTCGAAGGATCAGTACATGCTGATAGACCATGGAGAGAGCTTTTATTATTATTCCCTTTACCCAGAAAAGAGAGACCTGGAACCGGAGTATCGGCTGGTATTCTTTTCACCAGGATGAAGTGAAGTTTCAGCAGCTGACTATGGACAGCAGCACAAGGCCGGTGCTGGTACGCCTTGAGGAGCCGAAGAAGACGGTCCTTCCATCTCTTACAGCACCTGAGGAAGAGGGAGAGAAGGCTGTGGAAGCCAGAGATGAGGCTTTCCGCGATTTTATTAAGGAGACTCTTGGAACCGGTCTTTTTTCCAGCATTCAGATTACAGGATATGGTTTCAGCCCGGATTGGGCGAAAATGTCCATTGGAAGCCTTTTGCATGCAGCGAAGAAAGGTTTATTATGGAAATAATCTTTTGCAAAAGGTGCATGTGCAGCTGGAAAGGAGCGCCTTGAGGATAAGATCCTGAAGGGGTACCGTTATATGAGTCCTGCTCTTGTGCTGAAAGATGTGGGAATGGAAATGCGGGTAATGGGTGCACCGGCGTATTACCCGCTTATTGAGGCTGGTAAGAACTGGTATGAGTGTAAAGCTGGATGCGAGCTGATCCTGGATGATATAACAGAGCTCGTTTTTGTTGTTGGAACCTTCGGCGAGAAGCACAAGAAGAAAGTAATTATGGGACTGCCCGGACTTCCTGAGCGTCCCAATAAGACTACAAGACTGTCTCTGGCCCTTGCATATGTGTCACAGAAGAAATGCCGCGTTGTTGTAAAAGATCTTGGATTTGGAGAAATGTTCCCTTCCAGTGGCAAGGTCTGGGACGAACTGGTAGAGTGGTAAAGGAGGCTGGAAATGAGCGGTTATATTTTATGTCAGACAAAAAAGGCGGACAAGCCGTTTTTTGTGGAGAGTATTAATACCAATATTTACTCACTGGAGGAGCTTTGCTACTTTCTGGACCACAATCTTTATCTGGTGGATTCTTCTGTTATAAATGAAAATCTCTGTACCTGGATCAGCGAGGAACTGGATCTGCCAAGGCTGGCAGCCAAGCTACGTCCTCATCTTGGTAAGTTTGCCAGTGCGGAGGATGTGCTTTATCCGGTATTTAAGGAGATCAATTATCTTACTTACGATGAGCTGAAGGCATTGAATGTAAAGCTTGCCAAGCTGGATCAGGAGGCACCTCTTCTTCGAAAAAAGAGAAAAGGGGATGCCCTGGTAGCGAATAAGATGTATGTAAGTGCCATCAAGGTGTATCAGCAGCTTCTGAAAAAAAGGGCTGGAGCTGATAAGACCGGGGCTGACCATGAGTGTGTGGCATAACCTTGGATGTGCGTACAGCTATCTTTTTTCAGATGGAGAAAGCAATGGAGTGTTTCTGGGAGGCGTTTCTTACCCAGAGCGATCCTAAGGAGCTGGTTTGCTATCTGCTTGCTTATCGCAGCGTGAAGAAGCCGCAGGAGTATGAGAACAGGCTGAAGGAGCTGAATGTATCGGATGAAGTGAAGGATACTTTAAAAAAGGCACTGGATGAGTTTGCGCAGAAAAAGGAGGTCAGCATAAGACCAGGGAAGGCGGATGAAATGCTGGAGAAGCTGACAGGAGAGTATCATAGGAGCACAGGTTCGTGATGAACCTGTGCTTTGTTGGTTGGTGAGTGAAAAGTTATTTAAGGCGGACGCATTCGGACAATGGTTATTACTCACTCGCCGGCGCAACGCTACGATGAACTAATCGCTAACTGCGACTAATGCGTTCGGGAGAGCCCTCACGCATAAGTCTTCGTAAGCGCTGGATTTCATCTACGCTAAGAACGCGCCTGAAATGGCTCGCTAGAGCAATAACCATTGTCCAAATGCTGTGTATTGGCTGGAACTTGCTCGTCAAATTGCAAAAACTATATTGACAGAATTACTTTCGTATGCTACCATACAACCATGCTTTAACATGGTAGAGTGAAAACGCACTAAAATAATGAGAATTAGATTTCAGGAGGATAGATATTATGAAAAAAAAGAATGCTGGCGATTATGATGAGTGCCTTGGTGGCAGCAGGTATCTGCTCTGGTGTGACTGTTTATGCAGATGCTGACAGTAAGACCCTGACTGTTGGATTTGATGCAGAGTACCCGCCTTTTGGTTATATGGATGAAAGTGGCGAATATGTTGGTTTTGACCTGGATGTGGCGCAGAAGGTATGTGATAATCTCGGATGGGAGCTTGTGAAGAAACCGATCAACTGGGATTCCAAGGATATGGAACTGAATTCCGGTTCTATCGACTGTATCTGGAACGGATTTACCATTAACGGACGTGAGGATGACTATACATGGTCAGATCCATATCTGAACAATGAGCAGGTGATGGTAGTCACTTCCGATTCCGGAATTGAGACACTGGCAGATCTGGCAGGGAAGAATGTTGTAGTACAGGCTGCATCTGCAGCACTTGATGCTTTGAACAGCGAGGATAACAAAGAACTGACAGACAGTTTTGCATCCCTTACAGAGAATCCGGATTACAATACCGCATTTATGAATATTGATTCTGGCGCAGCTGATGCTGTTGCTGTTGATATCGGAGTTGCCAAATATCAGCTGGCTCAGAGAGAAGAGGGCAAATATAAGATTCTGGACGAGCCGATCCAGAGCGAGCAGTACGGCATTGGCTTTGCCAAGGGAAATGAGGAGCTTCGTGATACCGTATGGGCTGAGGTTATGAAGCTGTACGACGAAGGTGAGATTGATAAGCTGGCTGAGCAGTATGGTGTAGCTGACATGCTTTGCCTGGGAGATGAGGAAGCAGCAGATAAGACAGAAGAGAACACAGATGCGGCAGAAGAAAATGCAGATTCTGATGAGGCAGCTGACGCAGATGCTGCTGAGGATGAGGCTGAATAATTCACATAGAATATAAACAAGAATATATGTAAAAAGAGGGTACCTGGCGCACCCTCTTTTCTTAGCGAGAAGGGGTCTGCTCCAAAAGAAGGAGCTTGATTCGCAGAATGTGAATTATAGAATGAAATGAAACGTGAAATGCGATCCCTTAGAACACAAGTATCAACAGGAGGAACACAGTAACTATGAGTTTTAGTGTAATGTTAAGCCAGCTTGCAAAGGGAATGACCGTAACTACGGAAATTTTCTTTGTAACCCTTATATTTTCCCTGCCACTTGGCCTTCTGGTCTGTTGGGGTAAAATGTCCAAAATAAAGATAATCAGATGGATCGTTTCTGCTTATATCTCCATTATGCGCGGAACACCTCTTATGCTGCAGCTGATGGTAGTATATTTCGGACCATATTTTATTTTTGGAATCCGAATTTCCATGGGTTACAGCCTGATCGCTGTATTTATTGCTTTTGCAATTAATTATGCCGCTTATTTTGCAGAAATCTACCGTGGTGGAATTGAATCCATGCCAGTAGGTCAGTATGAAGCAGCCAGAATCCTTGGCTACTCAAAAGCACAGACCTTCTTCCGCATCATTCTTCCCCAGGTATTTAAACGGATTTTGCCATCTATTACCAACGAAGTAATCACTCTGGTAAAGGATACTTCATTGGCGTTTGTTGTAGCGGTAGCTGAAATGTTCACTTTGGCGAAACAGATTGCCAGCTCTCAGACCACGATGGTGCCGTTTGTGGTAGCGGCTGTATTTTATTATGTATTTAACCTGCTGGTAGCAGTGATTATGGATAAAGTAGAGAAAAAACTGAACTATTACCGCTAATAATTTATCATCAACCTGCAGTGAATATACATTGTAAAACTGTGTGCGGGTAACCAGAAGGAGTCACTATATGAAATTATTTGAAATGAAACACATAAAGAAAAGTTTCGGAGCCCTGGACGTTCTCCGTGACATTTCCTGGAAGTAGACAAGGGCGAGGTTCTTAGTATTATCGGTCCCTCCGGCTCTGGTAAGTCTACATTGCTTCGCTGTGCCACTGGTCTGGAGACACCAGACGGCGGCGAAATTATCAAAAACGGAAAAATCGGATTGGTTTTTCAGAATTTTAACCTTTTTCCCCATTTTTCCGTGATTAAAAATATTACAGACGCTCCAATTAAGGTACAAAAGAGAGACAAAAAAGAGGTTTATGTGCAGGCAAGGGAGCTTCTTAAGAAAATGGGGCTTTCTGATAAGGAGAATTATTATCCCTATCAGCTTTCCGGCGGACAGCAACAGAGAGTTTCCATTGCCAGAGCCTTATGCATGAATCCGGATATTCTTTTCTTCGATGAGCCCACATCTGCTTTGGATCCGGAGCTCACTGGCGAAATCTTGAAAGTAATCAAAGACCTGGCAGCCGAGCATATCACCATGGTGATTGTTACCCATGAGATGAGCTTTGCTCGTGATATCTCCGACCGGATTATTTTTTATGGATGACGGTCTGATCGCAGTGGAAGGCACTCCGGAAGAGGTATTTTCATCAGAACATGTAAGAATGAAGGAATTCCTTGGGAAATTCCATCAGGGGCTTGCTTAAAATCTTTGGATGTTATATAATCCCCTTGTATGTGGAAAAAAACAGTTGATCCGCAAAGTAAATGATAAAAACTTACTTAGAAACAGGAGAGAAAGAATGAGTACAGACAGATATGTAAGTCCTTTATCAGAACGTTATGCCAGCAGAGAAATGCAGTATATTTTTTCCCCGGATATGAAGTTTCGCACATGGAGAAGGCTGTGGATCGCACTTGCTGAGACAGAAAAAGAGCTGGGCCTGAACATCACTCAGGAACAGATTGATGAACTGAAAGCTCATGCAGACGATATCAACTATGAGGTTGCCAAGGCAAGGGAAAAAGAGGTGCGTCATGATGTTATGTCTCACGTGTATGCGTATGGCGTACAGTGCCCGAAAGCAAAAGGGATCATCCATCTGGGAGCAACCTCCTGCTATGTAGGCGACAATACAGACATTATTGTAATGACAGAAGCTTTAAAACTGGTTCAGAAGAAACTGGTCAACGTTATTGCCGAGCTTTCTGCTTTCGCAGATAAATATAAAGATCAGCCTACTCTGGCATTTACTCATTTCCAGCCTGCGCAGCCAACTACCGTTGGAAAGCGTGCCACACTGTGGACACAGGAATTTCTGATGGATCTGGAGGATCTGGAGTATGTTCTGGGAACAATGAAGCTTCTGGGATCCAAAGGTACAACCGGAACACAGGCAAGCTTTCTGGAACTGTTTGACGGAGATCAGGAGACCATCGACAAGATCGATCCGATGATTGCAAAGAAGATGGGATTTAAGGAATGCTATCCGGTATCCGGACAGACCTATTCCCGCAAGGTAGATACACGTGTTGCCAATATTCTTGCAGGAATTGCAGCAAGTGCACATAAGATGTCCAATGATATCCGCCTTCTTCAGCATCTAAAGGAAGTAGAAGAACCATTTGAGAAGACCCAGATCGGATCTTCCGCCATGGCCTATAAAAGGAACCCTATGCGCAGTGAGCGGATCGCCTCCCTTTCCCGTTATGTGATGGTAGATGCCCTTAACCCGGCGATCACATCGGCAACTCAGTGGTTTGAGAGAACTCTGGATGACTCCGCCAACAAGCGTCTTTCCGTACCGGAAGGTTTCCTTGCTATTGACGGTATCCTGGATCTCTGCCTTAATGTTGTAGACGGACTGGTTGTTTATCCGAAGGTTATCGAGAAAGACATGATGTCTGAGCTTCCATTTATGGCAACTGAGAATATCATGATGGATGCAGTTAAGGCAGGCGGAGACCGTCAGGAACTTCATGAGCGTATCCGTGAGCTTTCCATGGAAGCAGGAAAGAACGTGAAGGTAGAGGGTAAAGATAACAATCTTCTTGAGCTGATCGCAGCGGATCCGGCGTTTAACCTGACTCTTGAGGATCTTCAGAAATCCATGGATCCGAAGAAATATGTGGGACGTGCCAAAGAGCAGACCGAAAGCTTTATTGCAAAAGGTTGTAAATCCGGTTCTGGATTCCCACAAGGAAATGCTTGGAATGACAGCTGAGATTAATGTATGATAAAAGGTTGTTAATTTCTTTTTTATGAAATTCAGATCAGACACAGGAGGAATTTGAGTTATGATCAAAGCAGTAGTTGGAGCAAACTGGGGAGATGAAGGTAAAGGCTAAGATCACTGATATGCTCGCACAGAAGGCTGATATTATCGTAAGATTTCAGGGTGGTGCAAATGCGGGGCATACGATCGTGAACAATTATGGAAAATTTGCCCTTCATACACTTCCTTCCGGTGTTTTTTACGATCATACTACAAGCATTATCGGCAACGGCGTTGCACTGAATATTCCTGGTATTTTTTAAAGAGTACAATGAAGTGGTAAGCAGAGGTGTTCCGGCTCCGAAGATCCTTATCTCCGAGAGAGCACAGATGGTTATGCCATACCATATTCTTTTTGACCAGTATGAGGAAGAACGTCTGGGCGGCAAATCCTTCGGATCCACCAAATCGGGCATCGCTCCATTTTATTCAGATAAATATGCAAAGATCGGCTTCCAGGTAAACGAGCTGTTCGACGATGAGCACCTGAAAGAGAAACTGGCAAGCGTTTGTGAAACTAAGAATGTTCTTCTTGAACATCTTATATCACAAACCGCTTCTGAAACGTTGATGAGCTTTTTTGCAGAGCTGATGGAATATAAAAAAATGGTTGAGCCATACGTATGTGACGTTTCCCTGTATCTGAAAATGCACTGAAAGAGGGCAAGAGATCCTTCTTGAGGGACAGCTTGGTTCTCTGAAAGATCCTGACCATGGTATTTACCCAATGGTTACCTCTTCTTCTACATTAGCAGCATATGGTGCTATCGGTGCTGGCCTGCCTCCATATGAGATCCAGAAGGTCGTAACCGTATGCAAAGGCATACTCCAGTGCAGTTGGAGCAGGTGCATTCGTTTCTGAAATCTTCGGCGATGAAGCAGATGAACTGAGAAGACGTGGCGGTGACGGCGGTGAATTTGGTGCTACAACTGGAAGACCGAGACGTATGGGATGGTTCGACTGTGTTGCTTCCAAATACGGATGCCGTCTTCAGGGAACTACAGACGTTGCTTTCACAGTTCTTGATGTTCTTGGATATCTGGATGAGATCCCGGTTTGCACAGGTATGAGATCGACGGAGAGGTGACAACAGAATTTCCCGACAACTGTGCAGCTTGAGAAAGCAAAACCGGTGATCGAGACGCTGCCAGGATGGAAATGTGACATCCGTGGAATAAAGAACTATGAGGATCTTCCGGAGAATTGCAGAAAATATAGAGTTTGTAGAAAAACATATTGGATTCCCGATCACAATGATTCCGGACCAGGAAGAAACGACCATCATTTATAGATAATTATTTTTACAGTATCTTAACGGACCAGGAAGAGATATTCAGTTAAAATAACAGATAGAATAGCGGATGTATCATGTGAAAGGGAAGTTCAATGAAAAATTTTAAAAGAATCGCAGCACTTGCAGGTGTTGTCATATTACTTCTTATATTCTGCCTTCCAATGGCATTTGCCTGGGAAGCAGTGAAAACGCCCAGGCTTTGTTCCGGGGGGCTTTTGCGGCAGCAGTTCTGGTACCGATCGTAGCGTATGTTTTCTGGATGGCGTATCGGATCTGGGAAATAAGAAGCCGAGAGGATGAAAACCGTATGATCGAGAATATTATTTTTGATGTAGATAAATTTGTGGAAAGTGCACCGGAATATGAAGCAGATATCCGTGAGGTGGTACGACGTGATCCGGAGTGTATGCATCTGTATGATTATGCGGAAACCTGGGTGAAATATCTCAAAAATCAGGGATATCATCTCTATGTCCTTTCCAACTACGGAACTTATATACTGGATCGTACAAAGCAGGATATGTCTTTTTCTGAAATATATGGACGGAGTGGTATTTTCCTGTGATGTGCAGCAGATCAAGCCTGAGGTGGATATTTACAAAACACTTCTGAAGCGTTACAGCCTGAAACCGGAGAAATCGGTATTTTTGGATGATCGTGCCGTGAACTGTGAGGGAGCCGGAAAAGCCGGTATCCATACCATCCAGTTTGAGAATTTGAAGCAGGCGGCGAAGGCGCTTGAGAAGCTTGGTGTGAAATGACCTTCAGTGTGAAAAGAGAAACGCAGAGGGCCTGCACCATCGCGAAGCCCTCTGCATTCTAAAGGGGAGGATATGATAAGTATCTCCCGAACGGCATCTGTTATACAGAAAATATATAAGATCTTGTAATCTTTTATTCCCTGTTCTTCTTCTTCGGTATTCACCGGGGGAGTCATTCCATATGTTTTTTAAAAATACGCATGAAATGCTCCGGACTTTCATACCCTACAAGTTCACAGATCGCAAGATTGCTGAGAGAGGTTTCACGCAGAGCATGACATGCCTGGTTCAGCTTGATATCCCGATGATCTGTAAAAACAATCCGTCCGGTACTTTCCTTTGATCAGGGTACTGAGGTGGGGAAGTTATAGCCAAAATAGCTTTGCAGCTTCATGTAAGGTAACGCTCTAGTAGTGACGGTTCCAGGTAGTTGAGGATTTCCGTTACAGAATTTCCGGTGCTGTCCTTTGTAAGGATGGATTCAATATCATTTTTGTGAAAACATAGCAGCATGGCCCAGAATATTAAAAGCAACACTGTCATCAAAAAGATCCCCACACTGTGAGTGGTATGCGGTGGGATGATACAGATATCTCCGGTTGCAGTGTGTGTTCGATCCTTTGTATCGCAGTGTGGGCAGTTCCGTCATACAGACAGAGGATCTCAAAAATTCATGTTCATGGGGAAAAACAGGGTATAGCGGTAATGCTTGGAAAGCAACGATATTGCCATTTATATCATGAGCAAGTCAGGTATGGATGATCCTGGCGGAAGCAGTCAGGGCGAAGAAGGAAGCAGAAAATACTGGATCGTCTGGTGGAACTGAAACCGGAAAAAAAGCAATGGTCTCTCCATACATGAACCATCATTATGTAGAAGCACTTTTGATGTGTGGTAAAAAGACCAGGCAATGGAATATATGAAATATTACTGGGGCGGCATGATCAATCACGGTGGATACTTTCTGGGAGCTCTACAATCCGGAAAATCCCGGGAATATATATGGAAGCAGCATTGTCAACAGCTACTGTCACGCATGGAGCTGCACTCCGACTTATCTTCTCAGAAAATATTTTAACTGAAGCAAGTAAGTCCTCTGCGGGGGCGCGAATATCTGCTTGAACTAAATCACAGTGTGATAAAATAACTCGGATATGAAACAGATGTATTTGATTTCTTCGCCAAAAGATGATATAATAAATAGAAATTGCGAAGCGGAATATAAATCTCCGTCTTATTTATCTAAAATTTTGGAAAAGAGGATCAGACAATGAGCGATATGACAATTCTTGAGCAGTGGCGTTCCATTGCTTATAATCAGAATGCAGATAAGAATAAGCTTCAGCGCTTCTGGGCAAATTATTTTAACTTATTGAGAAGAATATTTATGAGCAGCTTGAGAACCCGGATGAGATCGTTTCCGGAACTGTAAAAAGAGCTTGCTGAGAAATACGGTCAGACGTTATGACTATGGTTGGTTTTCTTGATGGAATCAATGACAGTCTGAAGGTTCCGAACCCGATCGAGACTATGGATGAGGATACCAAGGTAAACCTTGCATTTGATAAAGAGGCACTCTATAAGAACATGGTAGATGCCAAGGCTGACTGGCTTTACAACCTTCCTCAGTGGGACAAGATCTTCACAGAAGAGAAAAAGAAAACCCTCTACATGGAGCAGAAGAAATCCGGCACAGTTGTAAAGGCACACAAGATTGGACGTAACGATCCGTGTCCATGCGGAAGCGGAAAGAAATACAAACACTATTGCGGAAGATAATGAGCGTAAAGAAGAATTCGGATTACATTATCGTAAAGTTAGGTGCCCATGGACGGAAATGATGACACTTTCTGTTCTTCTGAACGAGCCAGAAGGGCTCTTTCTTTATCTTGAAGAAAATCCGGGTACGAAGGCAGTGCTCTCTGGAGGAAAAGGCGATGGAGAAAAACATTTCCGAGGCAGAGGCCATGTATCGCTACCTTACCGGTCACGGAATAAACGGGGACAGACTGATGCGGGAAGAGGAATCTACCAGTACTGAAAGAGAATTTGGAATTCAGCCGCAGAAAGATCGGGGACCACAGACTGTTCCGTAGGCGTGGTGACGAACAATTTTCTCATGTATGGAGAGGAGCAGCCATTGCAAGAAAATGTGGATTCCGGGTGGCCATGGTACCTTCCAGGTATCGAAGCTGGCGTTTTTATCTACATCCCCGTGAGATTCTGGCCATTATCAAAGACAAACTCATGGGAAATCTGTAGATCTGTGCGAGAAGAGAAATTCAAAAATTTTGTCAACATGCGTTGACAAAAAAAATACTGCGCTTATAATGAACCACAGAAAAAGAAAAAACACGCTGACGAAGAGACAGGCTGTGAAACGTTACAGAGAGAGATGTGAAGTGCTGGAAACATCTTATCGGGAAACAGCCGAAGACTACCTCCGAGTGGCCCCAATCAGGTCCGGTGATTCCGTTATCATCATAATTGAGAGGCTTTGCATCCTGGCATGACCGGGCAGCAGAGCAAGCAGGGGTGGAACCGCGAGAATGAATGAACTCGTCCCTACAGTATGTGATGTGCTGTGAGGGATTTTTTTATTGCAGAATCTCTTGCAAAAAAGCAGACACATACTGTGTACCATAGAAACTTCATTTAAAATGAAAGGAGAAACAACAATGATCATTACATTAAAAGACGGCTCAAAAAAAGAATACGCTGAAGCAAAATCCTGTAATCGACATTGCTTACGACATCAGCGAGGGACTTGCACGTGCTGCCTGTGCAGGAGAAGTAAACGGAGAGGTTGTAGATCTCCGTACAGTTCTTGACAGTGACTGTGAGCTGAATATCCTACAGCGAAAAGACGAGAAGGGCCTTGCAGTTCTCCGTCATATGTGCATCCTCACGTAATGGCACAGGCAGTACAGACCTTATTCCCGAACGCAAAAGTTGCCATCGGACCATCTTCCATTGATACAGGATTCTATTATGATTTCGATCATGAGCCATTTTCACGCGATGATCTTGATGCCATCGAAAAAGAGATGAAAAAGATCATC
>VOFI01002928.1_pt1 | contig 22076 bp, 35 predicted proteins | sample 5384131 | NCBI WGS metagenome assembly VOFI01 (sample SAMN12384728, study PRJNA508395) | human gut metagenome | isolation source: healthy gut H | host: Homo sapiens | reverse complement strand
CCGTTTGCGTCAGCTCATTTATAATATCATGTGTTCAAGTGTTTGTCAACAACTTTTTAATTTTTTTGATATTTTTTGAGCTAGCGGAAAGGAGGGATTTGAACCCTCGCGTCGCTGTTAACGACCTGCACCCTTTCCAGGGGTGTCCCTTCGGCCAGCTTGGGTACTTCTCCGAATGAATGTTGTTATTCATTTGCTATGCGCCTTTGGCATATAGCGGAGAGGGTGGGATTCGAACCCACGCGCCCTTGCGGACAAACGGTTTTCAAGACCGCCTCGTTATGACCACTTCGATACCTCTCCATGTGCTCTCTGAATCGACGCAAAAGTTATTCTATCATCATTGATGAATTGTGTCAATAACTATTTTGTATATTTTTCTACTTTTTCTATTTTCTGCTCTTTTACTGCTTTTTTTTTCGCAGAGTGCTTCCGCTATTTTCAGGTCTTCCGGGGTGGTGATCTTTATATTCTGATAGCTTCCCCTGACCAGTTTGACCGGTATGTCTGTGAGTAATTCGACAACCATTGCATCATCGGTTGCACGCCCCCGGTTTTTCCTGTAATTTTTTACTTTCTGCTTATTTAACAGGCTGTCATATGGCAGTGTCTGTTCCGGCTCTGCTGTGTTTTCTGTTATCAGGATTTGCCTGATAGATCAATTCATAGGAAAAATGTCTGTGGTGTCTGTATCATCCATTTAACTTCTGTCGGGCGTTGCAGCCGCAAATTCTTCTTCATCGGATATTTTGATGGTGTCTTTGACCGGCATTCCCCACACATGCCTGATATTCGCGTACTGCCTGTATGTTTCTTTTTATGATCTCCTCATCTAAAAACGGTCTTGCCCCATCATGTATCAGTACATAGTCTGCCCCTTTTATAGCTTTTTAATCCACAATAGACAGAGTGATACCGCTCTGCCCCTCCCTCGATAATATGGGATATTTTCTGAAAACCGTATTTTTCTACGATTTCTTTTTTGGCAGTATTCGATCTCACCTTTGCCGACCACCAGTACGATCTCCTGTACCGGACTCTCTTTCAAATGCCTTTAATGCATAATATAAGACGGGTTTCTCATGTAAAGCGGTATTGCTTATGTACACTGCTCTCCATACGTTTTTCCCCGTCCTGCTGCTAATACAACTGCTGCAAAGACTTCTTTTTTCCTGTCTCCATTATCGTTCTCCCAGTTTGAGGTTCGGAACGGCATTCAGATCCCAGCCATCCCTTCTTCCCTCGCAGATACTCATAATACGCCGCTGAACCGATCATGGCGGCATTATCCGTACAAAATATAGGGGACGGATGGTAAAACTGTATTCCGCGCTCTTTACATGCTTTTTTCCATTGCCTCACGAAGTGTCTGATTCGATGCGACACCGCCTGCTATGGCAAATTTATCGATCCGGTATTCTTTTTGCCGCATGAACGGCATGCTCTACTAAGACATCGATGACTGCTTTTTGGAAGGATGCCGCAATATCTGCCTCGTTGATCTCCTGCCGCTTCATTTTACATCCGTTGATGTAGTTTAAGACAGCGGACTTTAAGCCACTGAAACTGAAATCATACGGATTTTCTGCCACTTTTGCCTTTGGAAATACGATTGCTTTATCATTGCCTTCTTTTGCTTTTTTTTTCAATCTTCGGTCCGCCCGGATAGCCAAGTCCGATGGCTCTTGCCACTTTGTCAAAGGCTTCTCTGCCGCATCATCCCTGGTTCTTCCGATAATCTCATATTTTCCATAGTCTGCTACTTTTTACTAAATGCGTATGACCACCGGATGCAACCAGGCATAAAAACGGTGGTTCTAACTCTTTGTTTTCAATATAGTTGGCACAGATATGTCCTTCGATATGGTGCACTCCGACCAACGGTTTTTTTTCGCTGCATAGGCGATTGCTTTTGCTTCCGCCACGCCTACTAAGAGTGCACCGACCAGTCCCGGCCCGTAGGTGACACCGATCGCGTCTATCTCTTCTAACGTAGTATCCGCATCCTCTAATGCCTGTGTGATGACCTGATTGATCTTTTCAATGATTGATACTATGCAGTGCGATCTGGGAGGATATGACGTTAGAACGTACCTCTCCGTCCGTTTACCACAACTGCTGCCGCGGTCTCATCACAGGAACTTTCGATTGCGAGTATTTTTACTTCTTCCTTACTACTCATCTGAAGAATCTCCTTTTGTCAGTTGATATCCTAATATTTTCCACTGCTTATTCGTATCTTTCCGAAGCACATATTCTTCATAGGTACGGGTATAGGAATTGCCCTCTTTGACAAAATAAGAGGCTGTCACATAGGCACACTCCTCCCCCTTTACTTTCTGATATTTGATATCACTGCTGTTTGCCACCGTGGTATCTGAAATCGTCTTGCCCTTATCCTTAGAATCCTGAATATCGCTCTCTAACAGCGTCAGGTACTGTTCCTTCGGGTTATTGGCCAATAAAGCATCATCCATAAGCAGACGAGCCTGTCCTCCAAGCTCCTCGATCTCACTTTTGCTGCAATCCTCATTATAAAAACACTGCAGCAGCTTGTTATAAAATTTGACCACTTCCCGCGGAGTCGGTGGATAATCTTTCGCCAGATCCCGGCTTAATGCCTCATCCACTTTGCTGATTTCCGTGCTGTTCTCTACGTCTTTTTTTCCGTGGTTTGACAGATAATAGTAATATCCGACAATGATTCCTATACATATGATCGCAATTCCGACGATCCTGATTCCTTTCTTCATCATTCGTCCTCCTCAAAATCCAGTTCTATGCTTTTTCCATCTTTCCCAAGATAGGATGCCGGAAAAATTTTTTCTCACCTGTTCCATGTATCGTTCCGCACCGACTAATGACGGACTGAAATGTGTCAGCCACATCTGTTTTGGCTCTGCTTTTTTTTTGCCAGCTCCGCTGCCTCATAAAAAGTCATGTGCTTGTATTGTTTTGCCTTTTCTACCTTTTCCGGTTCTGCATACATCCCTTCGCAGATAAATAAGTCTGCGTCTTTGGCTGCATTTGCTATTTCCACAACCGGTCTGGTATCCGTACAATAGGTTACTTTGATCCCTTTTCTGGCAGGTCAAGCACCATTTCCGGTGTATAGGTCTGTTCTCCGTCTTCGATGATTTCCCCTTTTTGCAGGCGGCTCCAGTATTTTTGCGGTATCTGATGTCTGTTTGCCTCTTCTACACTGAAACGCCCTGCCCTGTCTATACTGAGGCTATAGCCATAGCATACGATATTATGATTGACACGATACGCCTGTATCCTGTAACCGGCAATCGTGATCTCTTCTTTGGGATTGGCCAGTTCTATAAATTCTATTGGAAACGGCAGCTCCGGTGCAATGATTCGCAGTGCATTGACTACCCGCTCCAGTCCCTTCGGACCAATCATGGTCAGCGGTTCCGTCCGATCCGTATTTCCCATGGTCAACAGCAGTCCCGGCAGCCCGCTGATATGATCTGCATGGTAATGCGTAAAACAGATAACATCGATCGGCTTAAAACTCCAGCCTTTTTCTTTGATTGCTACACTGCGTTCCCTCCCCAGTCAATTAAAAAGATTGCTCCCATTATATCTTGTCATCAGTGCCGTTAAACGGCGGTAAGGAAGCGGCATCATTCCTCCGGTTCCTAACAAACAAACATCTAACATAGTTTCTCCTTTTCTAGAGGAGTTCTGTTAGCAGCTCCTCTTCGAGTGGTATTTTGAATGTTTTTGCGATCCGTTCAAAACATTCCTCACATATTTTTCCTCTCTGGATTGTTCCATCCCTGTCAGAAAAATATCCCCATTGTTTTTCAATATTGATATATTCTTCCTGTTCCAGTACTCTTCCACAGCAGTTACAGATGCTTTTTCCTTCGTTTCTCATTTGCATACCTCCTAAGATTTTCTATCTCTATTATAAAATCTTAATCCTCTCCCGTGGTAGTGGAAATCTCTGGTGTATATACCATAACATAGGCATCTTCTTTTTGGTTTTTCATAAAATCCCCTGCGGGTTCCGCAGATGGAAAATCCCATTTTCTGATAGAGTGCGATCGCACCCGTATTACTGCAGCGCACTTCTAAAAAAGATACTGTGGGTTCCACGCCCTGCGGCTTCTTTTTTTGCATTTCTGCCACCAGTGCTTCTGCGATATGGCGCCTGCGGTATTCCATCTCTACGGCAACATTTGTGATCTCCGCCTCATCCGCAGCAAAATAAGCTCCAATGTAACCCACGCAGTGTTCTTTTTTTCTTTGCGGGGAAAAATACGGTATATTCCTGTTCTAACGCCTCTAAGAAAGACTGTTCTGACCATGGCGTGGAAAATATCTTTTCTTCTATGCGGGCAGCATCTGTGACATCCTCTGTCTTCATTCTGCTAATGACCATTTTTTCTTATCTCTCTGCCTTTTCTTTTTTTCTAAACGTTCCCGTTCTGCCTGTGACAGTCTTAAATAGTCCGGCTTATGCTCTGCTGCACTCTGATATTTTCCCCTCGCTTATAATATTCCATTCCAAGCACACCGACGGCACCTGCGCGCTGACGGTTTAAATGTGCCGGTGCATAGCTGTAAGGCACTCTGCATTTTTCTTCTATTATAGCACGAAATACAGGAACGCCGTCTCCTAAAAATACCACCGGACGGCCATATTCATTTATTTTTTCTAAAATCTCTTCGATCCCGACGGCACAGGATTCTACTAAGATGTTCATGCCGTCTTCCGTAAATTCATACAATCCCGTATAGGTCTGGTTTCTTCTTGCATCCATCAGCGGGCAAACTAAATCCTGATGTCCCCAGAGATTGTATGCAAGTCCATCTACGGTCGGTACATGAATGATGGGTTTGTCCAATGCAAGCCCTAACCCTTTTGCCGTAGCAGAACCGATGCGCAGTCCCGTAAATGAACCCGGTCCGCCGGCAACTGCAATTGCATCTATGGACTGCAAATCCAGTTCTATCATCTTCGCCAGTTCATCTAACATCGGAAGCAAAGTCTGAGAATGTGTCTTTTTATAATTCATGGTATATTCACCCATCAGATTTTCATCCTCTATAACGGCAACGCTAGCGGTCAGCCCTGAACTGTCCAATGCTAATATTTTCATGTTATGCCTCCTAAATTGACTCTATTGTGATCTTTCTGTAGTCAAATCCTTTTTTCTATATCTTTTTTCTATGGTGATCTGCTGATAATGTTCCGGCAAAATCTCTTCAATCAGATTCGCCCACTCGATCATTGTCAGTCCGTCCCCATAAAAATAGTCCTCATATCCGATCTCATCCATTTCTTCGATATCTCCGATCCGGTAGACATCGAAATGGTAAAATGGCATCCTGCCCTCCTCATAGACCTGTACGATCGTAAACGTCGGGCTGTTGATCGGCTCTGTAATTCCGAGACCTTTTGCAATTCCCCGTAAAATACTGTTTTTTCCTACGCCCAGATCACCGATCAGGGTGCAGACGGTTCCCGGCTTTGCTTCTTTCCCGAAATGGATTCCCAACTCTTCTGTTTCTTCCGGGGAAAATGTTTCTATGACCATAAATAAGCACCTACTTGATTTTCAAACGATAACTTTCTAACTGCTGTTTCATGATATTGCATACGCCCTCGTAATGTTCTCCTAATTCTCTTTTTTGGAAAAACATAGGCGTTGACTCTGGTACTGTATACCAAAAGATTGCTCTTGGTGTCTACTACTTTATAGACCTGTTTCCACTCTAAGAGTGCCTCTTCACCATCCTGTGAGATCGTCACGCCTTTTTTCATCTACCGTAAAATGCTGTGTATTCCGTAATGCTTCGGAACGCTGCAACAGCATTTTTGCATGAAACCAGAGGCTGAGCGGGATATATCCTACAAAAAGTGCAGCCAGTACAAGATAGATTGCACTGTAGGTCGCATCTAAATCGCCCCAGGTTACAATGGTTACAATGATGACTAAGATTGCCATCACAATAGACAGGATTCCATGAAATCCATGATAGGTATGATACATATTAAAACGGTACATATCCTGTGGGGTCAGGTTGACGTCAAATTCTTCTTTCATAATTCTCTACCTTTCCTGTGCTCCTTTGATAATCGGAGATATATGTTTATAAACTAAAAATGTAATCAGCACGTTCATCATTCCTTTTGCAAAGGTAAACGGCATATTGAAAATTACCAGACACTTTAAGAGTGTGTCTGCACGCGGTAAAATCACCTGATATGCATTGATAATTGCCTCCATCGGCATAAAGGCTGTGTATACCGGATATACGATAAAATAGTTTGATGCCACGCTGACAACTGACATCAGCACTGCTCCGACTAAGGAACCGATCAATGCTGATTTACGACCTTTTCTTTTCTTATAAAAAGTCCCGCCGGAATGACAAACATTGCTCCTAAGATGAAGTTGGACAATTCTCCGACTCCGCCGGTGGAACTCATCGGAAGATGCAAGAGGTTCTTGATCAGGCAGATGACGGTTCCGCTCAACGGTCCCATTGCAAAGGAACCGATCAGTGCCGGAAGTTCCGAAAAGTCCAGTTTGATAAAGGACGGCATAATCGGTATGCTGAATTCTAACATCATCAGCACAAACGCGATGGCTGAAAGCATGGCGGTCATGGTCATGTATCGTACGTTTACTGGTTTCTTTTTTGGTATTCATAATCTAAAATCTCCTTGGTATTATTTATTTTGCAATTTTCATCGTAAGCTGTATTCTCTGTTTTTCAAGTCTACGGACATGACCTGTACTTCTACAATATCCCCGACACTTACTACTTCTAACGGATGTTTGATATAGCGGTCCGTCATCTGGGAAATATGCACCAGTCCGTCCTGATGCACGCCGATGTCCACGAATGCGCCAAAATCTATGACGTTTCTGACGGTTCCTTTTAATATCATACCTTCCTTTAGGTCTTTCATTTCTAAGACATCTGTTCTTAAGATCGGTTTTGGCATCTCCTCACGCGGATCTCTTGCCGGTTTTTCTAACTCTTTTACGATGTCTTCTAAGGTCATCACACCAATGCCAAGTTCGTCTGCTAAGGCTGCTTTGTCTTTTATTTTTTTAGAAAGTCCTTTCAGGTTTCCGCCTGCAATGTCTTCTTCCTGACATCCAAGTTTTTTCAACAGTTCTTTTGCTGCTTCATAGCTTTCCGGATGGACGCTGGTTGCATCTAACGGCTGCTTTCCGCCTGTGATACGCATAAAGCCCGCACACTGCTCATACGCCTTCGGTCCGAGTTTTGGGACTTTTAACAGTTCTTTTCTGGTTAAAAATCTGCCGTTCTCTTCACGATAAGCAACGATGTTCTTAGCGATCACTTTGCTGATACCGGAAATGTATTCTAACAGGGGAAGCGGATGCCGTGTTCAGATCCACGCCTACACGATTGACGCAGTCTTCTACGACTCCGCCTAATGCTTCTCCTAATTTTTTTCTGGTTCATATCATGCTGGTACTGACCGACTCCAATGGATTTCGGATCAATTTTTACCAGCTCCGCTAACGGGTCCTGAATCCTTCTTGCAATGGATGCGGCACTTCTTTGTCCCACATCAAAATTCGGAAATTCTTCTGCTGCTAATTTGCTTGCAGAATATACGGATGCTCCCGCTTCATTTACGATCACATAACGAACCGTAACCGGAAGCTCTTTTAACAGCTCCACGATGATCTGCTCGGATTCTCTGGATGCCGTTCCGTTTCCAACGGAGATCAGGGTAATGTGATATTTGGCAATGAGCTGCTTTAATACTTTTTTCGACTCCTCTACTTTGTTCTGTGGTGCAGTCGGATATATGACCGTGGTGTCTAATACTTTTCCTGTTGCATCAACCACTGCTAATTTGCATCCAGTACGAAATGCAGGGTCCCAGCCTAACACTATCTGATTTGCGATCGGCGGCTGCATCAGTAACTGCTCTAAGTTCTTTCCAAAGACACGGATTGCCCCATCCTCCGCCTTTTCGGTCAATTCGTTTCTGATCTCACGCTCGATCGCCGGTTCGATCAGTCTCTGATAGCTGTCTTCTATGGCTTCACGCAGAATCGGTGTGGTGTACGGATTTTGTGCCACAATAACTTTCTTTTCTAAATAGGAAAGGATCCTGTCTTTCGGTGCCTGCACTTTTACGGTTAAGATTTTTTCTTTTTCCCCGCGGTTTAATGCCAATATCCGGTGTCCTGCCAGTTTTTGCACCGGTTCTTCAAAATGATAATACATTTCATAGACGGACTCTGTATTCTCATCTTTTTGCTTCTGAGAGCAGCATTCCCTCTTTTTCTGTCTGTTTTCGGATATGCATGCGATAGGTCGCCTCATCGGATATATGCTCCGCAATAATGTCCTTTGCTCCTGCTATGGCTTCTTCTACCGTATGCACTTCTTTTTCTTCATTAAGATATGCTTTTGCTTCTTCCTCGATCGGATGTGTGACCTGTTGCAGTAATATCAGATTTGCAAGCGGTTCTAATCCTTTTTTCTTTCGCTATGATCGCTCTTGTCCTTCGCTTTGGACGATACGGACGATAAAGATCATCTACGACTACTAAGGTCTGGGCTTTTTCTATCTGCTGCTTTAATTCTTCTGTCAGCTTTCCCTGTTCTTCAATGCTTGCTAAAACCTGTTCTTTTTTCTCTTCTAAATTTCTAAGATAATTCAACCTCTCATAGAGATTCCTGAGCACCTCGTCATTTAAGGCCCCGGTTGCTTCTTTCCGGTATCTTGCAATGAACGGTATGGTATTTCCCTCATCGATCAACCGGACTGCAGTCTCTGCCTGAGAAGTTTTTATCTGTAATTCTTCTGCAATCTGTTTTATGATATCCATGTTTTCTTTCCTTCCATGTTATATACCGTTCTATTATAGCGAAAAAGGCTTTTTGCTTCAAGTACGACATAAGGCTTTCCGTGACTCTTTTCGCACAGAAAGCCTTACTTTTTTTACTTTTATTTTCTTACTGACTAATAACTTATTTTTTTACGATACTTATTGTAAACGCTTTTTTTTCATCGTCGCAGTCTTTACCTTGCTGTAATTTCCATAGATTTTATGACCAAATGGATCCTGTACAAATCCTTTAACTTGTACATAATATTTTCTCAGGATTGGGAAACGGGTAGTTAACGTTACTTTTTTCCTGAATTACCGTTGTTAAACAGAATGGTTTCTTTTTGCAAGATTTCCACTCATATTCTTTTTCTTGGCTACTTTTACATAATATCCCTGGCAGTCTCCACTGTTTTTCAGTTTAACATAAATATCCGTGTAATTCGTTCCGAAAATTCATTATGTGCCGTACCGCCTACTCCGGTAATTGTTGGCTTTTTAATATTGAGCTGTCTTGCTGGTATTGTTATCCTCTGCTTCCCAGTTTTTAGTCGTCTTATAGGATACTTTTATATCGAAAGATGTTCTCCATGCATAGTAACCATCTTCTACCTTCAGATAATAAGTACGATTTCCTTTTGATGAATAGTTTGGAAGAGAATACGTTACTCCTGATACTTCCGGAATGATCTCATTGTTATTGGAATCATAAAGACTTGCGTCTAATTCCTCATTACCGGTTGGATTGGTATTTTTATGGTAACTGTAAAGTTTCCGGTATTTGGCACCCGGAATGCACAGACTCTTTTGCCAAATTCCTCGATTGTAATGTTCTTTGTCTCATTTAAGTTCAGAGTCCCATCTGCTGCTCTTACCTCTTTTGGCATACCTAAAAATGTAAGGACACAGCATATTAACAGTGCTCCACACCACAATGGCAATTTTTCATGCTTTTTTCATTTCTACTTTCCTCCTTTGCAGACATTTCCTTATGTCTGAAATCATATCATGTATTCTGACAATTTCAATCTTTTTTTTCTTCTTTTTCATGGAATGATTGTCTTTCACTTTTCCCAATGATATAATAAGAAAAAATAGATTTATCAGGAGGTTCTTTTATGGATAATTACGAATTTCAATCAGAACCGGAAAACTCTTTTCATGAGAATTACAATCTTTACCATGATAAACGTTCCCAGTCCTTTGCGACCGCGAGTTTGTATTGGGACTTATCGCCGCACTGACTCCATACTTTGTATTTACGAGTCTGATCTGCGGACCGCTTGCCATTATTTTCGGACTTTTGTCCAAAGGCGGGGAAATGACAATGGATACCAAAGGTAAGGTTGCTGTCATTCTTGGGATCATTGGTCTTGTACTGACAGTCCTTATCATGCTTGTAGCTTTCCGTGTTGTGATCCTTGATGAATTTGGTGGATTTGAAAACTTTTTAAAATACTATCAGATAAACTCACCATCTTCTTCAGATATGATTTAAGTTGAACGAAAGGAGTGTGGATTTTATGATGATCGGAAATGTTTCAGATGCTTATAACGATTATAAAATTTATCCTTATGCTTTAGGAAATGACCGTGCCGAAAAAGATTCTGCCGTTTCTTCCAGCGAAGAATGCCAGACCTGTAAAAACCGTAAATATCAGGACGGTTCCGATGAAATGGTTTCTTTTAAATCGGCTGCCCATATTTCTCCACAGGCTGCTGCCGGAAGAGTCCGTGCCCATGAGGGCGAACATGTTTCAAATGCTTACGATAAAGCCGCACAAAAAAAACGGCACCGTGGTTTATGCCTCTGTTTCCATCCACACCTCTGTGTGTCCGGAATGTGGAAAAACTTATGTTTCAGGCGGAACAACGAATACTGCTATCCGCTATCCGAATGAGGATAACCCATACCAGAAAAACAGAAAGGCCGCAGATGCAACCATCCTTCCGGAGGCAAATTTTGACGTTGCAGTCTGAGGTTAGAAAGGGAGATTTACTACTATGAAAACATCATCTGCTGAACTTAAGAGGACTGCTCGCGAGAATCTGAGCGGCAAATACGGCGTGGCTATGTTAGCCATGATTACTGTCTCATTGATTCCGTCTGCTTTTTACTCTATCCTTTTGCAGATAACGCCAGTCACGGCGGTGCATCACAAAAAGACAATTTATTATCTGGCTTCTATTATTATTACTGTGCTTCAGTTGATTTTAACCTGTGGTCAGTTACGACTTCATTTAAATATCGCAACCAGACAACCTTATCAGTTTTCTGATATTTTCTTTAGTTTCCGTGCTCATCCGCAAAAAATTGTAGGTGCCTACACCGCTTCTAATGCTGTATATGATTCCGGCTGTTTTACCGGGCGGTATTCTGCTTGCCTTGGCTCTGTCGCTGTTTGCAAATTCAGCTCCAATTACCGGGCTGGCAGTCATTGTTCTATTAGCCGGTATGATTATTGATATCCGTATTGCTTTACAGTGCTCACTGGTATTTTTTTATGCTTGTGGACAACCCGGATGCTCCGATTCGCAGTACCTTCCGCAGAAGCAAGGAACTTATGGAGGGCAACAAACTTCGCCTGCTTTACTTGCAGCTTAGTTTCATCGGTTTTTATCTGCTGGCTGTTTTAAGCTGTGGTATTGGTTTATTGTGGCTGATGCCTTATATGCAGCAGACCATGGTAAGTTTTTATCTGGATGTTCAGGACGTAAAAGGAGTTGCACATAGCTGATGTAAATCAGCTATGTGCAACTCCTCTTTCAGGTTCTTTTTATAGTTCTATATCTCTTAGTCCTCGATAAATTTGTCATGTACTGCTTTTGTTGCAGTATCTACATCTGCCTCATCGATTAATACGGTGATTCTGATCTCTGAAGTAGCAATCATGCGGATATTGACTCCGACATTATAAAGTGCCTCAAACATCATTCCCGCAACTCCCGTGCATTAGACTGCATTCCTGCACCGACCACGGATACTTTGGCAACCGTTGTGTCTGTCTCTAATTTTTCAAAAGTCAGTCTGGTTCTGTTTGCCTCTAAGATTTTTCTACTTCTGCTACATCATCTCTTGCAACGGTAAAGGAAATATCCTTTGTACCATCACGTCCGATGGACTGTAAAATTACGTCTACATTGATGTTTTTTCTTTCCTAATAAATCAAATACTTTAAATGCAATTCCCGGCTCATCCTTTAATCCGATTAATGCAACTCTGGCTGCATTTTTATCTACAGCTACTCCGCTAACAAGCATACTTTCCACGTCTACGTCCTCCTTCACCACTGTTCCTTCTGCTCTGTTGAGACTGGAACGAACAACTAACTGTACTCCATATTTTTTTGCCATCTCCACGGAACGGTTATGCAATACTTTTTGCTCCGAGGGTTGCAAGTTCTAACATCTCGTCGTATGTGATCTCTTTCATTTTCCTTTTGCATTTGGCACAACTCTTGGGTCTGCTGTATAAACTCCGTCTACATCTGTATAGATCTCACAGGCATCTGCATGCAGTGCTGCGGCAAGTGCAACGGCTGTTGTATCGGAACCGCCACGACCTAATGTGGTAATGTCATCATATTTGTTGACTCCCCTGGAATCCTGTAACAATGACAATTTTCTTATTGTCTAATTCATGACGGATCCTGTCGGAATCGATTCTTTTAAATCTTGCATTTCCATAACTGGATGAGGTATGCATTGCTACCTGAAATGCATTCAGAGAAACAGATGGAACTCCAAGGGTTGCCATCGCCATAGACATCAGTGCTACGGATGTCTGTTCTCCGGTTGCTAAAAGCATATCCATCTCTTTTGGACGGATTTGGATTGATATCATGTTGCCATATCAATCAGATGGTCTGTTGTTTTGCCCATTGCAGAAAGTACTACGACAACATCATTGCCCTTTTTATACTCTTCTACACATCTCTCTGCAACGTTGAGAATTCTTTCTTTGTCGGCGACTGAACTTCCGCCGAACTTCTTAACTATCAGCATAACTTCCTCCTAGATGTTTTACATCTTATTCTAAACCCTTCGCTACTATGAAAAAAAGTTCATCTATCAGCTTATGACCTTCCTCTTTTAAAATTCCAGTCTCGGCTGCTTCTTTTTCATTGTAATGATAGGTATGATGTTCTTCTTTTCTGCTGTCATATAGCAGATACGGAACATTGTCCGCGGTATGTGTACGGATACAGATTGGTGTCGGATGATCCGGAAGTACCAAAAGTCTGTAATCTTCTCCTGCATCTCCCATTCCCTGTACGATCGGGCGGATGACACGTTCATCTAAGTTCTCTATTGCTTTGACTTTCTTTTCTACACTGCCCTGATGTCCCATTTCGTCAGGAGCTTCTACATGAACGTATACAAAATCGTATCCGTCTTCGGTCAGCACTTTTTACGGCTGCCTCTGCTTTTCCTTCATAATTGGTATGAAGTCCGCCATTGGCTCCTTCTACCGTAATGACTTTCATGGATGCACCAACCGCAATTCCTTTTAACAGGTCTACTGCTGAGATCATGGCTCCGCTCTTTCCTGTCTTTTCCTCAAATGAAGACAGTGACGGTTTTGTGCCGGCTCCCCCAGAACCAGCGAGGAGTTCGCCGGATGAAGTCCTTTTTTCTACGCTCTACATTGATCGGATGATTGACTAAGATGTCATAGCTTTTTTTTCATCATCTCTCTTAAATCCTGATCTTCCGGCAGCTTGTCGCCAATCTTTTGTCCTAAAATATCATGTGGCTGCACTAAATCCACAACCTCGCCTTTATCCCAGATGAGCAAATGGCGGTAGCTGGTTCCTACATAGAACTGATACTGTTCTGTCTGCAATTCTCTTTTTACTGCTTCTAATAAAATTGCCGCATCCTCTGTGCTGATCTCATCGGAACTATGATCGATGATGGTTCTTTCTTCATAGGTATCTTCGTCCTCAGAAAGTGTTACCAAATTGCAGCGCAGTGCAATATCGGTATCTTTCATTGGTGCACCAATACTCAATGCCTCTAACGGAGAACGTCCGGAATAGTATTTTCTCGGATTGTAGCCTAATACGGAAAGATTTGCCGTATCACTTCCCGGTTTCATTCCATCCGGGATCGTATGGACCATTCCGATTTCTCCCTAATTGTGCAAGACTGTCCATCATGGGTGTCTTTGCATACTCTAATGGTGTCTTATCTCCTAATTCCGGAATTGGCTGATCTGCCATTCCATCACCTAACACTACAATATATTTCACAAAAACTGCCTCTAATCTACACGGATCATCTGTTTGATGCCGCTAAGCTGTTTTGCTTTTTTCTAAATATGTTTCTTCTTTCATTTTTGCTGTTACAAATGCTGTCTCGCCTGTCACTTCTTTGATCTTGATCAGTGCCGGATTGTCGAAAACGGCTTTTGACCTGTTCTTCGCTGTCTGTCGTTCTGACAAAGTATGCGTATTCTGCCTGTTTATAATCCAACAGGTTCATTTTTTCAGCACTGTAGGTGATCATGATATTGCGTTTTAAATGCTTTGCTATGTCTACGATATCTGCTGCTACTGCACTTGCGGTTGGGAGTTTTCTGCTCCGCTTCCATAGAACATCGCATCTCTAACATGTTTCCATGTACAAAAATGGCATTGAACACTCCGTTGACATTATTTAACGGATGATCTTCTCCTAACATAAACGGTGCTACCATTGCATAATATCCGTTTCCGTCTCCACGACTGGTTGCTAATAACTTGATGGAACGTCCCATTGCTTTTGCATACGCGATGTCTTCCGGTGTGATCTTAGAAATTCCTTCAGTATGTATTTCTTCAAAATCTACGGTTTTTCCACATACTAAGGATGTTAAAATTGCAATCTTACGACATGCATCATAACCTTCTACATCTGCTGTCGGATCTGCCTCTGCGTATCCTTTTTGCCTGTGCGTCCTTTAACACTTCATTATAATCGGAACCCTCGGTACTCATTTTTGGTAAGCATATAGTTCGTGGTTCCATTCAGGATTCCTGTAATTTCTTCTACGATATCGGCTGTCAGTGAAGTTACTAACGGACGGATGATCGGGATTCCACCACCTACACTTGCTTCAAACAAAAAGTTGATCTCTCTTTCTTTTGCAATCTCTAAAAGCTCTGCACCATGTTTTGCAACCAATGCCTTATTGGATGTTGCAACGTGCTTGCCCTTCTAGTAATGCTCTTTTTACAAATGTGTATGCAGGCTCTACGCCACCCATTGCCTCTACAACGATCTGAATCTCCGGATCATTTTTGATAATTTCATAATCGTGTACGATTTTTTTTCCTGGATCGGATCTCCAGGGAAATCTCTTAAATCCAAAACATATTTTACTTCAATCTCCTAACCTGCGGTCTGTGTGATATGTTCACGGTTTGTCTCTAAAACTTCTACCACACCGGAACCAATAGTTCCATATCCTAATACTGCAATTTTAATCATCGAATCACTCCCCAGCTAATATTTTTTAAATAATGGATTCCTTCATGCTCCTCCATTGTCCGTGTCATTGCCGCAACATCACCGGTTTCCGGCAGCATCCACACTCAATGTTAAGGATGCGATCCCATTGACCGGAATACTCTGATGTATCGTCAATATATTGGCATGATATTCTGCCACGGTCCGGAGTACGACAGACAAAAAGCCCCGGCTCATCATCCATCTGAAGAACCATCGTGATGGTCTTTCCTTTACTGTTTTCATGGAAAGGAAAAATATCATCTTTATATTTGTAAAAAGAACTCCTGCTGATACCTACTCGCTCTGCAGCTTCCTCGCACAGATGCGACTTTTTCTGATTCCAGCAGTCTCTTTGCTTCGACTACTCTAAGCAGTACATCCGGGACTGCTTTTTCTTTTTAAAACAAAGTATGAGGTTTTCTCTTCCATTGTCTGATTTGACCTCCTGTGTTTGCGTCAGAAATACATTTGTGCTCGTAAGAAAGATAATAGCATATTTTGTTAGTGGATTGCAACTGGTTTTCGTATTTTTTTGAGGTACATGATACTGCTTCCCCGGCTATTCCCACAGACATGCTGCGTTTCCTGTTCGTCTCACACGCCTTTTTTGCTCATGTTTTGTGCAACTCGCCCTACGGGCTCAAACAGACACAAAACATGAGCGGCAGTGTGCTCCTCACGACGGAAGCCTCGCAACTGTCTGTGGGAACAGTCGGGGAGGCGGCATTGTGCATATCTGGAGATTTCTAAAACAAAAAATGCCACTCATTCTTTTGAGTGACACCTTTTATTTAACTCTTCCTCATTTTCTCTGTAAATGATCTTGGGAAATCTCCCCAACTGTCTTAGAAAGCGTATATCCCAGCGAGCTCCCACCAATGATGAAGAGTTTCTTTTTTGTGCTATGGAGATGAAACTCCCGGAAGCGTGGAGCCCTCTGGCGAACACGATTCCTGCTTTGGGGGAGGTTCATCGGAATGCCCAGCACAAAGGAAACTTGGAATCATTGGCGGGGAGCTCGCTGAACATTCCCTCTTCCTAACACGCCTCAGGTTTCATAGAGAGTTTCATCAAAATAAATGCTCCTACTTCACACCTTTCTGTGCCACATACTTCAGATATGCATTAATAAAAATATCGATCTTACCATCTAACACACTGTCGGCATTTCCTGTTTCTTCATTTGTCCGATGATCCTTTACCATAGTATACGGCTGCAATACGTAGGAGCGGATTTGGTTGCCCCAGCCGATTTCGGTAACATCTCCACGGATGTCCGCTGCTTTTTTTTGCATTCTCTTCCTGCTTTAACAGATACAGCTTTGCTTTTAACATCTGCATAGCCTTATCCTTGTTCATATGCTGGGAGCGTTCATTCTGACACTGCACTACGATTCCTGTCGGTAGATGTGTAATACGGATTGCCGAGGAAGTCTTGTTGATGTGCTGTCCACCCGCACCGGAAGAACGATAGGTATCGATCCGGATATCATCGTCTGCGATCTCAATGTCTATGTTGTCCTCTATATCCGGCATTACATCGCGAAAACAAAGGAAGTCTGACGTTTTCTGCCGCGTTAAACGGCGAAATGCGTACCAGTCTGTGCACTCCTTTTTCAGATTTCAGATAGCCGTATGCGTTTTCTCCACTGATCTGGAAGGTGATCGACTTAATTCCGGCTTCATCTCCATCTAAGGAATCCAGTACTTCTAACTGATATCCTTTATCCGAAGCCCACCTGCTGTACATTCGAAAGAGCATTGCTGCCCAGTCACAAGACTCTGTTCCGCCTGCCCCGCATGCAGGGAGAGGATTGCATCATTGTGGTCATACTCGCCGGATAGCAGTGTTTTGATACGAAGCTGCTCATAACTTTCTTTCAGACTGTTTAGTTCCTCTTCGATCTCAGGAATGATCGAAGCATCATTTTCTTCATAGCCCATTTCGATCAAAGTCTCTATGTCTTCATAGCTTGTTTCTAACTGACGATATACCTCTACATCATCTTTGTAACTTTTTAACTCCTTCATCTTCTTTTTGGGAAGTCTCTGTATCATCCCAGAAGTTTGGAGCCTCCATTTCTCTTTCGAGTTCTTCGATCCGCTTTTTCCTTATTTGCTAAGTCAAAGTGAATCCCTCACTTCACATAATGGTTCTTTGTAATTGTTCAATTCTGCTTTGAACTGGTCTAATTCTACCAACATGCCACCTTCTTTCATAAAAATTATTTATTATTCAATATTTCTATTGCCTTTTGAATCTGATTATCATATGCCTTATCATAATCGGCATTTTTATCACCGGTATATTCATATTCTAATTCCACATCCGGTTCAATTCCCACTTCATGGATATAGTTCCCTTTTGGTGTGTAGTACTTTGCTGTGGTCAGTTTAATGGCACTGCCATCGGATAACTGGCGTACACTCTGTACGATTCCTTTTTCCAAATGTTTTTGTGCCGATCAAAGTTCCATATTGATAATCTTTAATTGCACCCGCAAAAATCTCAGATGCACTTGCACTGTTCTCATTTACCAGCACTGCCATCGGATAGTCCATCTTGTGCTCTTCATCCGAGGTATAATTCTGCCGGTTTCCATACTTATCTTCTGTATAAACAGTCAGACCTTCCGGGAGGATATCATCTAAAAATCTCTGTGACTGCCGTCAGGTATCCGCCCGGATTGTCACGCAAGTCTATAATTACTGATTCCATTCCCTGATCTTTCAAAGAGTTGACAGCCTGCATAAACTGTTCCTCGGTCGGCTCTGCAAATTCTGTGATTGCAATATATCCGATATGATTGTCTAACATTTCAGATGTAACGGTCGGAACCTCTACTTTATCTCTTTCAATATCAAGCTCAAGATAGTCCGCTTCACCTTCTCTGGCGATCTGCATATGTACCGTTGTACCTTTGTCGCCACGGATATGCGTCACCAGTTCGGACAGTTCCATTTCTGCTGCATTGATGTCCTCTACTTTCACGATCACATCCCCATCTTTTAACCCCGCTTTTTTCTGCCGGTGTGTTTTTCATATACATGAAGGATGCTGACCTGCATTGTTTTTTACATCCTGACTTAAAACAGCTCCGATTCCAAAGTAAGTACCACTGGTTGATGCCATCATGGATTCATATTCTTCTTTGGTATAGTAAACGGAATAAGAATCTCCTAAACCTTCAAACAATCCCTTATACAGTCCGTCTGTCAGATCCGCCTTGTCGGTGTCTTTATAATAATACAGATCGATCTGTCCAGCTCTTTGATCTTCGATTCCGACTCTGCATCTAAGACATCCTGTGAATCCGCTGCTTTTTTATTAATAAAACTTACCATATAATGATTTCTTACTGCTACCGTAATAATGAGCATCAGGACCAATACAATGGCAACACCCACGGCTATTCCTGCCCGGATCCCCCGTTTAAAACTTCTTTTTTTGTTCGTCTGCCTCAGGAAGTTCTTTCACTTCTTCGATCTGTTCCTTTTCTTCTATCATACCTGTTCCTTTCCGTGTTCCGCTATTTTTTCACAGCTTCTCTTTTTTTACAAAAGTATATGTCTGCTTTTTAACGGTCAGTACTTACGCCTAACTTACATATCCCCATGGACTTACATAGACACCGTTCAGTGTTACGCCAAAATGCAGATGATTTCCGGTTGAGATACCGGTGCTTCCTACTTTTGCAATAACCTGTCCTTTCGACACGGTCTGCCCCGCCGACACTGTTAAAGAAGATGCATGCATATACACGGTACACAATCCGCCGCCATGATCAATGATCACATAATTACCGCCACTGCTGCTGTAAGTCGCTACTAACACCGTTCCTCCGTCCGCTGCCACAATATCTGCTCCATAAGCCGCACCGATATCAATGCCTTTGTGGTTCGAGGACGCTCCATTTGTCGGGGAGGTACGCGGTCCGTAATCACTGGTCACCCTTTTGCTGCTTGGGCATGGCCACATCATACTTCCGGTGGACTGTCCGTTCCCGGATGGTGTGGTGTTCTGGGCAGTATTCTGATTTTCTCCGGCTGCATCTGTCGCACCCTGATTTTCTTCTGCCGCCTGTGCCTGTTGTTGCGCCGCCTGCTGTTCTGCTGCCCTCTTCTGGGCTGCCTGAATCTGTGCGATCACTTCATTTTGTGCCTGAATCTCTGCCTCATATGCTTTTGCAACAGTCTGTGCATCTGTCAGATCATCCGCAACATCATTCAGTTCCCCTTTTTTTGCCGACTCTAAGGCTGCAACTGCCTGTTTTTCCTCCCCGCACCTTTGCCTGCAGGGATTGCAGTGAAGCATAATCGGTCTCCAGTGTCTTTTGCGTATCCGCTATGGTCACCCGCATGTTCTGATATTCCTTTAACATTTTACGGTCATATTGTGAAATCTGTGTGATATACTCCACCGCATTTAAAAAATCCGTAAAACTATCCGCAGAAAGAAGCATTTCCACATAAGAGGTCTGTCCGTTCTCATACATGAACTGGATCCGTTTCTTCATATTCCGATACTGCTTCTTTTCCTGTTCCTTCGCTTTATTTAACGCACTCTCCGTATCGGCAATCTCCTGACGTTTTTTCGAAAGCCGGCTCTCTAATTCTTTGACCTTACCGGAAATCTCATTTAACTGCTTATCTAATTTCTCAACCTCGCTTTGGATGTCTTCTTTTTGAGCCTTTGAGCGAATCGATCAATTCTTTTGCCTTTTTTGCAGATCGTTTTCTAACGTCTTCTTCTCTGCTGCGCTTCGCTTAAATTACTTTCTTCTGTTGCCTGAACATTGCAAACCGGCTGCATACAGAAAATAAGTGTCAGCATGATGGCTGTAATGATTTTAAGTCTGTTTTCATGGTATTTTCCCTATATTATCAAAACATCCCAATAGAGCATCACACCCTATTGGGACAAATTTACACGTTCAAATGTCTCTTTGTTGTTACGCGGCTTCCAAGAAATCCGATGCCGACACCTAACAGCAACGCTACCGGAACCAATACACGGAATACCTGTCCTACCGGAAGGAAATTCAGCATACTGCTTAAAAATACAAACTTCTCCGAAACATAAGTAATGACACTGCTGTATACGAAGTAAAAGTAAGATCAGCGGTAACACGGAACCGATCAGTCCGATCATTACACCCTCTACGATAAATGGTGCCCGGACAAAATAGTCCGTCGCTCCGATCAGCTTCATGATCGCAATCTCTTCCCGCCTTACGGAGATACCCGTTCTTATAGTGTTACTGATCAGGAACACTGCAACAGCAATGAGAATCAGAATAATGCACGCTGAAATATATCCGATCAGAGAATTCAGATCTGACAGAGTATTTGCTGCCACCTCTGACTGATGTACCTCACGCACACCGTCTAAGCCCTTCAAATAAGTAACCAGTGCCTTTTTGCATAGACACATCATTGAGATAAATCTCATAATGCGAGGAATTTGCAAGCGGGTTATCTTCTTCAAAACCTTCGGCTGCTTCTTTGTTGCCTTTAAAGTATTCCTTCTGGAAATCCTTCCATGCCTCATCCGCAGATACAAAATCATACTTTGCTACCTCCGGACGTTTTTTAATCTCTTTTCCAATCTCATCTATTTTGTCCTGTTCTATGCCTTTTTCAAAAAACACGGTAACAGCGACTCCCTCTTCTGCCGTCTTGACCATGGTCTTAAAATTGGTCACAACAGAAAAGAAGATACCAAACAGAAAAATACATGCTGCCATTGTCGCAATGGAAGCTAAGGAGAACATCTTATTTCTCCCGATATTTTTTTCATTCCCTGTTTTACGGAATAAAAAGAAATGTACTAAATCTCATTTGTGCCACCTAAATCTTCATCGCTGATTACGACGCCTTTCCGCATGGTAATTACACGCTTTTTCATCGCCTTTACAATATCCAGATTGTGTGTGACCACAACGACGGTTGTTCCTCGTTCGTTAATCTCTTCTAATAGCTTCATGATCTCCCATGCATTGTTCTCATCCAGATTTCCGTTCGGCTCATCTGCTAACAGGATCTTTGGCTCATTGACCAACGCTCTCGCAATCGCTACCCTTTGCTGCTCTCCACCGGAAAGCTGCCTTGGCAAGGATTTATATTTTTGCTGCAAGTCCCACCATGGAAAGCATCTGTGGTACTCTGCTGCGGATCGTTTTGGTACTTGTGCCAATGACACGCTGTGCAAAAGCAACATTTTCATATACGTTCCGGTCTCTCAGCAAACGGAAATCCTGAAATACAACACCGATGTTCCGGCGGAGTTTTTGGAATCTGTTTTCTCTTTAACCGGTTAATTTCCTGACCATTAATGAAGATTTTTCCCGAGGTCGGCTCAAGTTCTTTTAACAGCAGACGGATAAAGGTGGATTTACCGGAACCACTCTCTCCGACTACGAACACAAACTCGCCCTCTTTTATATGCAGACTGACATCATTCAATGCCGGTATTCCCGCAGAATATGCCTTACTGACATGTTCGAGCTTAATCATGTGTGCCTCCTAAACTTCTAGTAATCTAAAGACTCCATATACTTCATATATTTTACTACCATCAGGGCAATCTTAAATGTGATCGCATCTTCAAAGACGCGCAAGTCCAATCTGGTACTCTTTTGTAATTTATCCAACCGGTAAACTAAGGTATTACGATGAATATAGAGCTGTCTGGAGGTCTCAGACACATTCAGGCTGTTCTCAAAGAACTTG
>VOFI01002948.1_pt1 | contig 22087 bp, 37 predicted proteins | sample 5384131 | NCBI WGS metagenome assembly VOFI01 (sample SAMN12384728, study PRJNA508395) | human gut metagenome | isolation source: healthy gut H | host: Homo sapiens | reverse complement strand
TATACGCAACATATAATGATATCGTACGATTGTTTTAATAATAAATAATATACAATCTAGAAATGGATACTAGATATATTTTATGTGATTTTTTGATATAATACACTAGTTAGATATATTTTATGTGGAGGGTCTTGATGTTTTTAAAACGTATTGAATTACAAGGCTTTAAAGCTTTGCAGATAAAACAGTGATTCAATTTGATCAAGATATTACAGGCATTGTAGGACCAAACGGATGTGGTAAAAGTAATGTGAATGATGCCATTCGTTGGGTGCTAGGTGAACAGAGTGTTAAATCACTTCGTTCAGGTACTAATATGTCAGATATTATCTTCTCAGGAAGTGAATATAGAAAACCTGTAAACATGGCACGCGTTACATTGGTATTTGACAATTCAACACGTGTTTTTGATTCGGATTTTGATGAAATCGAAATAACACGACAAATTTTACGTGCCAATAATGAAGCAAGTTATTTTATAAATAAAACACCATGCCGATTAAAAGATATTAATGATTTAGTCATGGATACAGGATTAGGCAAAGATTCCTTAAGTATAATTACGCAGGGAAATATTTCTTCTTTTGCGGATGCAAAGCCAGAAGATAGACGTTCTTTATTTGAGGAGGCTGCGGGTGTCGCAAAGTATAAAAAGAGAAAAGTCATTGTCTAAATTAGAGCAGACAAAAAGAAAATCTAGATCGTTTGCAGGATATTCTAGATGAGCTTGAAAGACAAATTGGACCTTTGGAAAAACAAGCTAAAAAGGCAGAAAAATATATTTCTTTAAGAGATAAACTATCTAAAATTGAATTGAAATTAGTGTATTGGTTGAGGATATTGATCAATATAATGATAAAATCAATCAGATCAATAAAGAATTGTTTGATATCAAGCTATGCATACATCAGAAAATGCGGAGCTTTTAAAGCAGGAAAATCGCTTAGAAAGCATTCGAAAAGAAATGTATGCTCTAGATAAACAAATCAATGAGCTGCAAAGGAAAATACACAAAGGCGATGGAAGAAAATTATCAGCTTGAAAGACGTAAAAAATCGAGCAGGATGAAAAGCGAAAGTATATGTTGCAGGTAGCGGATAAACAAGCTCGTCAAAAAGAATTGCAGGCTATGCTTGAAGAAGCACGATTCGAATATCAGGATCGTCATCAACGTTTGATGCAGACGCAACAAGATTTAAATAACCGTCGTAATATTGTGAATGATTTGAAAACAAAAATTTCTAAGGCTCGTTATGAATCGGATCAGGCAAACAATATCTTGATACAGCTACAAAATCGTAGACAAGTATTGGAAAATATGATGAAGACAGCCATTTGCTCATCAACAAGGTGTGCGTTCCGTAATGCAGGCAAAAAACTCTTTATCTGGCGTTTATGGAGTTGTCAGTGAATTGTTGATTGCACATACCGATAAAGCATTGGCGGTAAATGCAGCATTAGGTGGAAGTATCTATCAAATCATCACTAAAAATGAGGCAGATGCAAGAAATGCCATTTCATTCTTGAAACGAAACCGTAGTGGACGCGCAACTTTCTTACCATTAAGTGTATGTCATCCTAGAAAAATGAATGAACAAGTGATCACGGTTGCTTCAACAAGTCCAGGCTTTCTAGGCTTTGCGAGTGAATGTGTTGACTGTAAAGAGATCTTTGATCCCGTTAAAGAACGATTGCTTGGTAATGTGATTGTGGTGGATACATTGCAGAATGCGAATGAAACCGCGAAACGTTTACGTTATGCATATAAAATTGTTACACTAGACGGTGATATCGTACATACAGGTGGTAGTATGACGGGTGGTGTTACGAAGAATCAAAAGTACACCGGTCACAATGCGTCAGGAATTAGAAACAATCAATTCAAAAATTGAAGGGCAAAAAATCAAAGCCGACAATTGTTTGGATGAAACAGAGATTCTTACGCAGAAACTTCAAAAAAAGAAAATGATGCGATTGTAACTTTACAGATTGAATTGGCTAAGCTAGAAAATATTTATGCGACTAAAAAGGCAAAATACGATTCAATTTTAGCTGAATATCAGGAGTTAGGTGTAGATATTGAAGATAGTGGTGAATTAGCACAAGATGATCTTGTTGTACAAATGTCTAAGATGCATGCCGTATTGGATTCATTGTCTTTAGAGATTCAAAGCTTGCGTCAGACTCGTTTTGATAAAGGAAATGAAGCAGAACAACTTGAAAATCAGATTCGTTTAGTTCGTAGAGAAATGAGTTCTAAACAATCGCAGATCCATAACTATGAAATGGAAGTTGTGAAAATCAAAACGCAGTTAGAGAACGCGTTGAATCGCTTAAGCACAGATTATGAAATGACATATGAGTATGCGTTAACTAAAAAAGAAGATGTCGAAATCGAAAGAGCTAAAGAAGAGGTTATTCAACTTCGTCAAGCCATTTCTCGTTTGGGAAATGTGAATTTGGATGCACCGAACGAATATAAAGAAGTCAAAGAACGTTTTGATTTTATGACAAGCCAAAAAGAAGATTTAGAAAAGGCAAGTCAACAAATATTGGCAGCCATTGATGAGATGGACAAGACAATGATCAGTCAATTTACTGAGATGTTTAATAAAATTAATGCTGAACTAGATGGCGTATTCAAGGCTATGTTTGGTGGAGGACGTGCTAGCCTTTCCATGGTGGATCCAGAAGATGTATTGAATACGGGTATTGATATTGATGTTCAGCCTCCTGGAAAAATGGTTAAAAATATCCAGACATTCTCGGGTGGAGAAAAAGCTTTGATTGCGATTAGTGTATTGTTTGCGATATTGAAGGCTCGTACAATGCCTTTATGTATCTTTGATGAGGTAGAAGCAGCATTAGACCAGGCAAATGTTGAGCGTTTTGCTCGTTATTTATCTCATTATCGTGGTCAATCTCAATTTATTGCGGTAACACATAGACCAGGAACTATGGAACAGTGCGATACGTTATATGGGGTTACAATGCAAAAAGATGGTGTTAGTAAAGTGTTAAAAGTTCAATTGAAAGATGCAGTACATATAGCTAAGGAGGAAAAGTAATGTCGGTCTTTTCGAAAATAAAAGAAGCTTTCGTAAAAAGTGAAGATAAAGATAAATATTTATCAGGCCTTGATCGTTCAAAGAAAAGCTTTGGAGATCGTATGCGTGCTTTATCCAATAACTTTCATGGAATTGATGATGACCTATTAGAGCAAATTATGGTTATTCTACTTGAGAGTGATGTGGGTATTCATACAGCACAAAAAATTGTGGATGCGTTTGAATCAAATGGAAAACATGTTAAAGAATATGATTCCATGTTAGATTATTTGGTTTCAATTCTTTATGATTTCTATGATGAATCAAACGACGAACCAATTAAAATGAATGAAAAAGGTCCAACAGTTATTTTAATGGTTGGTGTAAATGGTAGTGGTAAGACAACTACAAGTGCAAAATTAATTCAATATTATAAGGAACAAGGTAAGAAAGTTGCGGTTGCTGCAGCCGACACATTCCGTGCTGGAGCCATTGATCAAATTGATACTTGGGCAACACGTTTAGGTGTTCATTGTGTTAAAGGAAAAATGAACCAAGACCCAAGTTCCGTATTAGTTGATGCTTGTCGTTATGCCAAAGAAAATGATGTTGATATTTTGATTTGCGATACAGCGGGTCGTTTACAAAATAAAACAAACTTGATGAATGAATTAAGTAAGATGCACCGTGTTGTACAAAGAGAAATTGAGGGAGCACCACAAGAAGTCTGGTTAGTTTTAGATGCGACAACAGGTCAAAATGGTATTTCACAGGCAAAAGTATTCTTGGAAGCAACTGATGTAACAGGTATCGTTTTAACGAAGATGGATGGTACGGCAAAAGGTGGAGTTGTACTCGCAATTCGTGATCTATTACACTTACCAGTTCGTTTCCTAGGTCTAGGAGAAAAGCCTGCTGATTTAAGACCATTTGATATCAATGCCTTCTTGATGGGAATCACAAAGGGTATGGAAGAATAATGATTTCAAAATTAGATGCGAATGATTTATTAGATGTGTATGGAGAATTGTTGACAGAACGTCAAAGAGAGATATTATCTCTTTACTATGAGGAAGATTTTTCTTATACTGAAATAAGTGAGGAACTAGAGATTTCTCGTGCAGCCGCGATGGATTCGGTACATCGAGCTACGAAATTACTGGAAAAATATGAAGCAGCGATTGGTTATGTTGCTAAGAAAAAAATTATTGGATTCATGGATTCTACATCATGAAGATGTTGAACAAATCGAAATATTAAAAGAAATTTTTTAGGAGGATCAAAAAATGTCGATTGTTATGAGTGTTAATGCAGGAAGTTCGTCTTTGAAATTCCAAGTTTTCAAAATGCCAGAAGAAGAAGTTCTAGCTCAAGGAAACGTAGAACGTATTGGTTTAAACGATTCTATCTTTGGAATGAAAGCCAATGGAGAAAAATTGAAGAGATCTTAGATATCAAAGATCATGCAGTAGCTGTAAAAAAAAATTAATGGAAGCATTAATTGAACACAAAGTTGTAAATAGTTTAGAAGATATCAAAGCGATTGGTCATCGTGTTGTTCATGGTGGAGAATATTTCTCTCATTCAGTACCTGTAGATGCTGATGTTGAAGCTAAAGTAGAAGAATTATGTGTATTAGCTCCATTACACAACCCAGCTGCATTAGTTGGATATCGTTCATTTAGAGATGCTTTACCAGAGTGTAAACACACATTCGTATTTGATACAGCATTCCACCAAAGTATGCCAGAAGAAAACTATATTTTCCCTCTTCCATATGAATATTATACTAACGATAAAGTACGTCGTTATGGTGCTCATGGAACAAGTCATGAATATTTGACAAAACGTTTGGCTGAGCTTCAAGGAAAAACACAAGAAGAAATGAATATCATCACTTGCCACTTAGGAAATGGTGCTAGTATTACAGCTGTTAAAAATGGTAAATCATATAAAACATCAATGGGATTCACACCTCTTGGAGGAATCATGATGGGAACTCGTTGTGGAGATATTGACCCTGCAATCGTTCCATTCTTAGAAAATAAATATGGATATACACCAGATGAAATGGATACAATCATGAATAAAAAATCGGGTATGTTAGGTGTAAGTGGAATCTCTAGTGATGGTCGAGACATTGAAGCAGCTATCAAAGAAGGAAACCCACGTGCTATTTTAACTCAAAACGTATATGTAAATCGTATTGTCGAAGTTGTATCAGGATACTACGGATTAATGGGTGGTGCTGATGCGATTGTTTTTGCGGGTGGTATCGGTGAAAATGACTGTGCAATGCGTCAAAGAATCTGTGATGGATTATCAGCATTTGGCGTTGTTGTAAAACCAGAAGACAACGATGGAGTTCGTGGCGTTGAAAAATTATTAAGTGCTCCTGAATCAAAAATGCAAGTTTGGTTATTGCCAACAAATGAAGAATTAGTCATTGCACGTGATGCTTACAAGGATTTGATGGCTAATGCCTAATGATATTTTAGAAAGCGTAAAAGATTTTAATACAATCACAATCTTTCGCCATGTTTTTGCTGACATGGATGCGATAGGATCACAATTTGGTTTAAAGTATTATTTAGAAAGTGCCTATCCGAATAAAAAAATCTATTGTTTAGGTAATGATTGTCCAGTTTCACAAAGAAACAACGTGCATATGGATGTTGTAGATGATGAAGTAGTAGCTTCCAGCTTAGCAATTGTTTTAGATACTTCAAATGCTGCACGCATTGATGATGACAGGTATCAATTGGCAAAAAAATCAATTCGTATTGATCATCACGTACAAGTAGAAACAATTTGTGATGAAGAATGGATTGATGATAAGGCAAGTGCCACATGTGAGTTATTAGCTTTGTATTTACAAGAAAAAAAAGGCCAACATTCCTCTACAAAGTTCTCTGATGTTATATCTTGGATTAACAGCGGACAATATTCGTTTTACGACAAATAATGTTCGTCCAGCTACATTTGATGCCGCAAAATATTTATTTGAACAAGGTGTAGATGTCACAAAAGTGGAACAATTGAACTTTTCAAAATCCATGGAAGACTATAAATATGAAACTGTTGTACGTAATCATACAGTGTTTAAAAACAAGTTCCTTTTATTCAATTCTAGAATGTGAAGATTATGAAGAATTTGGTTTAAGCTTTACAGATGCGAAAGACAAAGTCTATTGTTTAGCAGGTATCGATTGTGTTGAAATGTGGGCATTGTTTACGCGTATGGAAGATCGTGTACATTATAGTGCGTCTTTTACGTTCAAGAAATATTCCAATTCGTGATGTTGCTATGGAATTTGGTGGCGGTGGTCACGAATGTGCAAGTGGAATCAAAAACTTAACACGTGATCAAGTCAATCAAATTATTGAAATTTTATCGAATCGAGAGTAGCTTAATAAGCTATCTCTTTTTCTTATGGTATAATATTTTAGAAAGAAAGGTGGGATTTCATGGTTCACTTACATATGCGAAGTTCATACTCTTTACTTGAATCACCTATTCGTTTAGAAAATATGATTCTTCATCAAAAACAACTTGGATTCAACCATGTATGTTTGACCGATCATAATGTGATGTATGGAACGATGGAGTTCTATCAATTGTGCAAAAAGCACAATATACATCCGATTATTGGTTTAGAAGTTGATTCCATCTATAATGATGAGCCATTTCATTTTATTCTTCTAGCGAAGAATGATATGGGTCTACAGAATTTATATAAATTAAGTTCGATCATAAAAGAAAATGTATCTTTTGAAGAAGTTATAAAGTATGCCAAAGATTGTGTGGTATTAACTTCCAGCGACGGAAAAAGATACATTCAGTGCATATATTGAACATCAAGATTTAGAAAAGTTAAATGCATTTGTAGAATTGTGTAAAAAATCTTTTTCAGATTTCTATATTTCTGTATCTATGAATGATTCGGGTAAAAAAAGAGCCGATAATCGTATTTTAAAACAACTTGATTGTAAACGTGTGGCTCTATCTCGAATTCTGTATGAGAATAGTGAAGACGTGAAATCTTTACAAATATTAAGGGCTATTGCCAAACAAACAAATATTGAAAATCAAGGTTTGGACGTACAATTTCAAAGATATTTAAGAAGTCCACAGGAAATGGAAGTGTTGTATGATGAAAGTGAATTGATCGCTACAGAAGAAATCGCAAGAATGTGCAATATTCAAATGGCTTTTCAAAAGTCCAAGCTTCCTGTATTTAAAAATAAACTTCAAATTGATTCGAGGGACTATTTGATCAAACTCTGTAAGAAGGGGTTAGAAAAACGTTTAAATGGGAATTTAAATCCTACCTATATCAAACGTTTAGAATATGAATTAAATGTCATAGTCACTATGGGATTTACCGATTATTTTTTGATTGTATGGGATTTTATTCGATATGCCAGAAGTCAAGACATATTTGTAGGTCCAGGGCGTGGTAGTGCAGCCGGTTCTTTAGTAGCTTATTGTTTAGGTATTACACATATTGATCCAATTCAGAATAATTTATTGTTTGAAAGATTTCTAAATCCATCACGTGTTTCCATGCCGGATATCGATACGGATTTTCCAGATGATAGAAGAGATGCGTGATGTAGGGCGTGTCATGAATATTCCGGCAAGAATCGTGGATGAACTTTCTAAGATGTTAAAGAATACACCTAAAATTACGTTGATGCAGGCCTATAATGAGAATGTTTTATTTCGAAAAAGGATTCAGTCAGATCAAAAATTAACTGAATTATTTAAGATGTGTGTAAACGTTGAAGGATTACCAAGACATACATCTTTACATGCGGCAGGAATTGTTCTTTCAGATCAGCCTATTGTGAATGTCTGTCCACTTGTCAGTGTCGATGGAGATATTCAGGCTACACAATTTACAGCGGAATATCAAGAAGATTTGGGCTTGATCAAAATGGATTTTTTGGGCATTCGTAATTTAACGACGATTCATGAGATTGTCACAAATCTAAAAGAACAAAAACATATTTCTTTGGATATGATGAAAATCAATTTAAAGGATGCGAAAACATATCAATTATTATCGTTTGGAAACACATTAGGTGTATTTCAATTGGAATCTAGTGGAATTACGTCTTTACTACAAAAGATACAACCCAACAAATTTGAAGATATCAGTGTTGTACTTGCTTTATATCGTCCTGGAGCGATGCAGCATATTGATACATATATTGAAAGAAAAGAGGATCCTTCAAAAGTCGTGTATCCTCATCCTTTACTAGAACCAATCTTAAAGGAAACCTATGGTATCATGATTTATCAGGAGCAAGTTATGCAGACAGCCCAAGTGATTGGTGGATTTAGCTTGGCACAAGCAGATACACTAAGAAAGGCTATGTCGAAAAAGAAATTGGATGTCATGCAGAATTTAAAAGAGCAATTCATTTTAGGAGCTCGAAAGAAGCGTATTAAGGATTCTGTTTCCAATGAGATATTTTCTATCATGGAACAATTTGCCGGTTATGGATTTAATAAATCACACAGTTATGCCTATAGCTTAGTAGCTTATCAAATGGCTTATTTAAAGGCAAACTATCCTTTATATTTCTATCAGAGCCTTTTTAAATAGTGTCATTGGTTCAGGTATAAAAACATCACAATATATTTATGAATGTAAACGAAGAAATATCGTTGTGAATGGGTGTGATATTAATCATTCAAAGGCTTTCTATACGATTGAACAGAATTCAATTCGTATGCCACTACAAGTTTTAAAAGGTGTAGGGAAAACAATTTATCCAACGATTTTAGAACATGCACCATATGCAGATTTATTTGATTTTCTTGCCAAAGCAAGTATGTATAAGATCAATGAATCTACGATTCGAATTTTAATTGATGGCGGAGCATTGGATTGCTTTTGGATATAATCGTGCAACTCTTAATGAGAATTTAAGAAAGCTGATTGATTATGTAAATATTGTGCGAATTGAAGATCCGAACAATTTACGTTTCGATTTTAGTATTGTCTCTCGTCCAGGTATTCAAAGAATCAAAGAGAATCCAATACAAAAAGCTCAAAAAAGAGCAATATGTGTACGGTTTCTATGTGAGTGAACATCCTGTGCAGTCTTTACGTATGCACAACTATCCAAATTGTATACCATTGTTAAATGCAGTAAATAAAGATGGATATATGAGTATTTTAGTGCGTGTGGCATTTTTTAGAACACATAAGACAAAGAAAGGCGATTGGATGTGCTTTATGAGTGTTGAGGATGAAGCTGGTAAAATGGATGCGGTTATCATGCCTCGTTTGTATGAACAACAAAAAGAAAAAAACATTCAAAAATCGTCGTATTTGTCTGATTCAAGGAAAAAAGGATCGACCAACATCGATTGTAGTGAATAAAATAGAATGGATCGAGGTGTAAAAAAATGATCACAAAACGAAATGATTTATTGTCTAAAAAAGTGATTCAAAGCTTAAAAAACAGACATATGAATGGGTATTATGTGCATTCGAAACAAGAAGCTGTAGATTTGGCATTTGAAATTATGAAGCCGGGCTCAAGTGTAGGCTGGGGAGGCTCAGATACTTTAAATAAGATTGGTATCAAGGAAGAGCTTTATAAAAGAAATTTTAAAGTTATTGATCGAGATCAGGCAAAAGATGCCGAAGAAAAGTACAAGTTGGAAAGAGATTGTTTTTATGCAGACTACTATTTAATGAGTACCAATGCGATGACAGAAGATGGAATTTTAGTCAATATGGATGGGCATTGTAATCGTGTGTCATGTTTATGCTTTGGGCCTAGACATATCATAATGATTGTAGGTATGAATAAGGTGACAAAAAGATTTAGATAGTGCAATTTCTAGATTAAGAAATGTGGCTGCACCCATTAATAATCAACGTTTTAGTGGAAACAGACCTTGTCAATTAACAGGTAGTTGTGCAAATTGTTTAGCCCAAGGCTGCATTTGTGACCAATTGGTTATCACAAGAAACAGCATGGAATCCGATCGTATTCATGTCATTTTAGTGGACGAAGTATTAGGATATTAGAATGAAATGGCTATACAATTTAGCCATTTTTTTCATATGTGTATAATAATGGTGATGAATTTCTTGCATTATTTGTAGTTTCATGTTTTAATCTTTATGCGTAAAAAAATTATCCAGAGTTGAAGTAGAGAGTTAGCTCGTTGACTTCACGCCAACCTGACAATATGTTAAGGTGGTCCTGCTAACAGCGATAAGAAGTATAAAGATTTGTAACATACTTCTTAAAGTATGTTTTTTTTATGGATAAGCAAGAAAAGAGGAGACAAAATGAAAGACTATATTTTTACAAGTGAAAGTGTTACTGAAGGTCATCCAGATAAAATTTGTGACCAAATTGCCGACGCAATCGTAGATGCTGCATTAGCTCAAGACCCATATTCAAATATGGCTGTTGAATGTACTATTAAAGATGATTTTGTATTAATTTATGGTGAATGTAATACAAAGGCAGAATTGGATTATGAAACAATCGCATTAAATGAAATCAAACGTATTGGGTATACAGAAGAATATCATGTACATACTGTTGTAAACCAACAAAGTCCTGAAATTCACAATGCGGTAAACCGTGATGAAGTATGTGCTGGTGACCAAGGTATTATGTTTGGTTATGCATGTGATGAAAATGATGAATACATGCCATTAACTATCTATTATGCACACCTTTTAGCTCGTCAATTGTCAAAAGTCAGAAGACAACACCCAGATTTATTAAAACCAGATGGAAAAACACAGGTATCTGTTGAATATGAAAATGATGAAATCAAACGTATTGATACAATCGTTGTTTCAACTCAACATTCAAAAAGATATTACGCAAAAAGAAATTAAAGAATTAATCATGAATGAAGTGATTAAACCTTGCAGTGATGAAAAATATTTAGATGAAAACACAAAATATTTCATTAACCCATCTGGAAGCTTCGTTGTAGGTGGATCATGGGGAGATTCAGGAACGACAGGACGTAAAATCGTATGTGATACATATGGTGGACGTGGACGTATTGGAGGAGGATGCTTCTCTAGTAAAGACCCTACGAAAGTAGACCGTAGTGCTGCTTACTACTCTCGTTATGTAGCTAAAAACATTGTTGCCAATGGCTTAGCTCGTCGTTGTGAAGTTGAAGTTGCGTACGCAATTGGTAAAAAGCACAACCTGTATCTTTATGTGTAGACACTTTTGGAACTGGTAAATTTGATGATGAAAAACTATTAGAAATCGTTAAGAAAAACTTCAATTTTGAAGTAGGAAACATCATTTCCGAATTGGATTTAAGAAAGCCAGTTTACCACAAAACATCATGCTATGGACACTTTGGTGATCCTCAATTTACTTGGGAAAAGGTTAAAAAATTGAATATTAATCGTTTAGAACTACAAATCTTGTAGTTCTTTTTTTACTAAAAAGTGCAAATTAATGGGACGAGCTCGTTAATAATGGCAAATTTAAACAAATTAATATGTTAAATTGTGGGAAATACGGGTATTCTTTTGACACTTACAAGAAATTAGTGTAGCTTCTTTAATTGTGTGAGCAATGAGGAGGCCCATAACAATGAAAAAATTAATGCAAGTATTTGCGAGTGTGATGATTGCTACATCTACATTTGGAGGCGTTACAAGTGTTGCGGCAAAAGAAAACACATCAGCTTATAAAATTGAATATCAAGATGCAGATTCAATGCAGTCTGTATTTACAAAAGAATTACATAAAAAATATGCGAATGTAAAATTTAAAAAGAAATCAAAAAAATGTATCTGTATATGAATCAAAAAACTACAAGGTAAAAGTAAAAGATTTAGATATAGAAACAGTTGGTAAACAAACTGTTTTCTATTGAAGGAAAAAACAAAAATACAAATGAAAAGCACAGTGCTGAAGTAAGTATCAAGGTAGAAGATACAACAGCTCCTGTAATTACTTGTGAGGATACAATCACAGTGGAACAAAATGAAGCATTTGATATCAATCGCTATGTTTCATTAAATGAAGAAGGAACTATGACTGTGACTAAAAATGTAGATACAGCAAATACAGGAACTTTTACAACATCCATTAAAGCGAAAGATAAAGCGGGAAATGTAAGTGAAAAAATATTACAGTTAATGTAGAAAAAGATTTCTATCAAAGAATTGCCGATGCTGCATTAGCTCAGATTGGTGTTTATCAAGATTGTACAATGTTAGTGACAAATTCACTTGCTGCTGTAGGAATCAATTTCCATGGTGCACCAGCAGCTTATTTAAGTTTAGGAACTTTGACAAACAATCCAGTTCCAGGAGATATTTGTGTCTATCAAGGACATGTAGCATTATATATTGGTAATGGGCAGGCTGTTCATGGTGGATGGTTTGGATGTCAGACAACAATTTATAGTGTTGAATGTAACCAACCATTTATTGGATATGTTCATGTAAATCGTTAATGAGATGAGAGTGATCTCATCTTTTTTTTGCACAGAAAGAAGGCAACTAGATTGCCTTCTAAATGGATGTATTAGTCTCTTCCGTTAAATGCGTATTTATATAAGTCGAAGATCAATTCTTTAGTACATGGACGTGGGTTACCACCTGTACATACGTCAGCCATAGCTGAATCTGTTAATGTAGGTAAGTCTTCTTCTTTAACACCGATTTCTTTTAAGCTTTGAGCAATTCCACAATCTTTACTTAATTGAATAACGGCATCAATAGCTGCTTGACGATATTCTTCTTGAGACATTTCATCAACACCTTCAACTCCCATTACACGAGCGATTTCTCTAAATTTTTCACCAGTGTAATCTTTGTTGAATTCCATAACGTATGGAAGTAATGTAGCACAAGCAACACCGTGAGGGATTCCGTAGAATGCGCTTAATGGGTGAGCCATACCGTGGTCAACACCTAAACCAACGTTAGAGAATGCCATACCTGTCATATATTGTCCTAAAGCCATGTCTTCACGTCCTTTTGGATCGTTAGCACATGCAGCACGTAAGCTTCTTGAAATGATTTCGATAGCTAGCGTGAGTTAATGCGTCAAGACCAGTACTTGCTGTTAAGCCCTTTGGCATACTTGACATCATTTCTGGATCGATAATCGCAACAACTGGAATATCGTGAGCATCTACACAAACGAATTTTTCTTTTCTTTTCAGTATCTGTAATTACATAATTGATTGTAGTTTCTGCTGCAGTACCTGCTGTAGTCGCAATAGCGATAACTGGGACAGATTTGTTTTTAGTTGGAGCAACACCTTCCAAGCTAACAACATCTTCAAATTCTGGGTTTGCCAAGATGATTCCAATACCTTTACAAGTATCTTGTGGGCTTCCACCACCAATAGCGTATCTTGTGGGCTTGGGTTTGCCTTAACCTCATCATAGATTTCAATTCATCTAATAAGCTGATTAAATTTGAGTCTTTGTCTGTAACAACTAAACCTTTCTTTAATCCACGTGCTTTAACTTTGTAACCACTTTTTGATGGCTCCAACCATGTAACTTGTTTCATTTAAAATAAAACGATTTGCCTTATATACTTGTTAATTTTATTTTACGAACTAAACCGCTTACATACAAGTTACAGATTGATAATAATGTCACATATAAGTGTTTTAGTGCATATTGTCCAATATTTGTGCTAAAATTTTAAGAAAGTTTTGGAGGGATTTTTGTGGAAAATTTATTATTTAGCCTAAATGCAACGATTCCCATCTTTCTATTGATGGTTGTCGGTTATTTCTTAAATAAAATCAATGTGTTGGATGACATACTGGCATCGAAATTAAATTCATTTGTCTTTAAAGTATCATTGCCACTATTGTTGTTTGTCGATGTGTCTAAATCTAATTTTAAAGATCTTTGGGATACAAAGTTTGTCGTATTTTGTGTTGTATCTACTCTAATTAGTATTCTATTATCTATATTATTTTCATTGCGATTAAAAGATAAAGCGATTCAAGGTGAATTTATTCAAGCTTGTTACAGAAGCAGTGCTGCCTTATTAGGACTTGCATTAACATCAAATATTTATCCAGATGTAGGTGTTGCCCCATTGATGTTGATGAGTGTTGTATTTGTTTATAACGCAGTATCTGTTGTGATTCTATCTTTCTTTAAGGCTGAACAATCGAAGGTTGATTATAAGAAAACATTCATTGGAATTTTAAAGAATCCACTAATTCTAGGTATTGTGATAGGTGTACTTGTTAGTATATTACCGTTTAAACTGCCACAAGTCATCAATAAAACAATTTCTATGATTGCAAGTACGGCAACACCACTAGGTTTAATGGCGATGGGAGCTACTTTTGATTTTGATCAGGCGAAAGGAGAATTGAAACCATCTTTATTTTGTACATTTATGAAATTAATTGGTTTTTGTACGATCTTCTTACCAATTGCAGCTTTATTAGGATTCAGAAATCAAGCCTTAGTTGCGATTTTGATTATGTGTGGTTCAAGTACAACCGTATCTGGTTTTGTGATGGCTAAAAGTATGGGACATAAAGGTGTTTTAACATCAAGTGTTGTGATGCTGACAACATTGCTTAGTGCTTTCAGTATTACATTCTGGTTAACGATATTAAAATCGTTTGGAGTTGACCTAAAGTTCACTTTAGGGTGTAGAATAGTATAAAGATTTTAGGGAGGGAAAGAATGGAATTGTTTTAGAATCATTCCCAAAGATATTTATTTCGGGAATTGTAATGACATTACCTTTGGCAGTCATTTCTTTTGTTCTAGCTATGATATTGGCCATTTTTTGTGCCTTGATACAATATGCGAAAGTTCCGGTTATGAAGTATGTTGTTCAATTCTATATTTGGATATTTAGAGGAACACCTATGCTTGTACAATTATTTATTATGTATTTTGGAATGCAATCGATTGGCGTGAGAATATCGGCTATTACGGCAGCGATTATTGTATTTTCATTAAATACAGGCGCTTATTGTGCAGAAACCATTCGCGGATCGATTGAAAGTGTACCACAAGGACAAATGGAAGCCGGACTATGTGTAGGAATGAGCTATATGCAGATTATGATGCATATTATTTTACCGCAAGCTTTTCGAAGTGCATTTCCATCATTGTTTAATAACTTGATTTCACTTGTAAAAGATACGTCTTTAGCTGCGAATATTACAGTTACAGAAATGTTTATGCAGACCGAAAGGATTGCAGGAAGAACTTATCAGTTTATGCAGTTATACATAGAAGTGGCTTTAGTTTATTTGATTTTCTGTACAGTTTTAACTTGGCTGCAAGCTTGGGGTGAAAAGAAGCTGAATTATTATCAGGCAGGGAGATAGAGTATGGCTTTATTAGAAATTAAAGATATTCATAAATCATTTGGGAATTTAAATGTTTTGAATGGAATAGATCTTACGGTCAATAAAGGAGATGTCATTGCGATATTAGGTCCTTCAGGATCGGGTAAGACAACTTTGCTTCGCTGCATTAATTATTTAGAGACAGCTGATGCAGGGACTATGATTTTTAATGGAAAATCTTATGATTTATCGAATACATCAAAGAAGGATGTTGCCCAGCTTAGAAAGTATACGGGATTTGTATTTCAAAATTACAATTTATTTGCGAATAAGACAGCCCTACAAAATGTAATATTAGGTCTTACTGTAGCGCGAAATGTTTCTAAAGAAGAGGCCAATGTGATTGGTATGCAGATGCTTGAAAAAAGTAGGAATGAAAGATCTTGCGACTCATTATCCTTCACAATTATCGGGTGGACAACAACAGCGTGTCGCAATCGCAAGAGCTTTGGCAACAAATCCAGACATTATTTATTTTGATGAACCGACTTCAGCTCTTGATCCAGAGTTGATTCAAGAAGTTTTAAGTGTTATGAAAACACTGGCTAATGAAGGAATGACTATGGTTGTGGTCACGCATGAGATGGCTTTCGCGAAGAATGTTTCTAGTCATGTGATTTTAATGGAAAAAAGGAAAAATTGTTGAAGAGGGCAGTTCAAAAGAATTTCTTTGAAAATCCGAAACAAGAACGAACAAAAGATTTTTTAAGGAAAGAGGAAATGTAAGATGAAAAAATTATTAGCAAGTTTATTAAGTACGGCTATGGTTTTTACTTTAGCAGGATGTGGATCAAGTAAGGATCATTTAGCTACGATTCAAGATAAAGGTGAAATCACAATTGGTTTAGAAGGAGATTGGCAACCATTCTCTTATCATAATAAGGATGATAAATTGATGGGTGTTGATGTGGAAGTCGCTAAGAATATTGCCAAGAAATTAGGTGTAAAAGCCAATATTGTGGAAGGCAAATGGGATGGATTATTAACTGGATTATCAACGGGTACGTATGATTTAGTTATTAATGGTGTCGATATCACAAAGGAAAGAGAAAATAAATTTGATTTTTCTACACCTTATGCGTATGATCATACAGTCTTAGTTGTTCGTAATGATAATACGACAATTACTTCGTTTGATGATTTAAAAGGAAAGACAACTGCCAATTCGATTGGATCTACCTATATGGAATTGGGTGAAGACTATGGGGCAACTGTAAAAGGTGTTGATGATTTAACGAAATGTATGGATCTTGTAAAAAGTGGTAGTGTGGATGCGACAATCAATGCGGCTACTTCAATCAATGATTATCTTCAGACGACAAAGGATAGTTCATTTAAAATTGTTGATCAATCTAAAGAATCTACCCCCTATGCCATCCCAATGGTAAAAGGGGATGATAATGCCTCTTTAAAGAAAGCTGTAAATAAGGCTTTAAAAGAACTAAAAGAAGATGGAACTTTATCTAAGATTTCTATCAAGTATTTTGGTGAGGATCTAACGAAAGAATAAGCGGCTATGCCGTTTTTCTTTTTGCTTGAAATATAAAAATAATTTATAACTAGATATAAATAAATAGAATTTGAATATAGCAATTGTTCTTTGTACAATAGACTCAACTTTTAGGAGGAACTATTTTATGTCAGAATTAAAGAATCAAATTTCTCAATTTATAGATACAAACGCAAAAGTATATCAAGATATTTCTTTGGCTATTCATGCCAAGCCAGAAGTTAGTGACTTTGAATATTTTGCTTCTCAAACCTTGAGTGAACAATTAAAAAAAGAAGGCTTTGAGATTGAATTACCAGCGGCAGGACATCGTACAGGCTTTGCGGCAACCTACAAAAGTAATAAATCAGGTCCTACGGTTGTTTTTCTAGCAGAATATGATGCTCTTGCAGGTTTAGGCCATGGATGTGGACATAATGTGTTTGGTGCTACTTCTTCTCTTGCTGGTGCTGCTTTAAAAAGTGTCGTGGATCAAATTGGTGGAGAAGTACGTGTATATGGTACGCCTGGAGAAGAGGGTGGACAAAATGGAAGTGCCAAAGGTTCTTTTGTGAAGAAGGGATATTTAAAAGATGTGGATTTTGCCTTATGCGTGCATCCAGGCTCAGGTCCAGAAGATGGATTAAGTACGCGTAATTATGCATGTGCACCTGTAGATATTGAATTTTGGGGAAAACCGGCGCATGCAGCAGGATGTCCTCAAGATGGAATCAATGCGTTGGATGCGCAGATCTTAACTTATGCAGCCATTGGTGTTTTACGACAACAACTAACAGATCGCATTCGTATTCATGGTGTGATTGTGTCATTCCAGAATACACAAAGGCCAAATATTATATTCGAGCTGCCGATATTGATACGTTGCATGAGTTATATGAAAAAGTAGAGAATATTGTGAAGGGTTCCGCTTTACAGACGGGTTGTACATCGAGTATGAAGTTGTATCAAAATCTTGTAGAAAATATGGTTTTAACACCTTCTTTAGATGCAATCTATGAAAAATATATTACAGAACTTGGCAATACTGTAAAACATGTAGAAGATGTGGTCATGCCTGGAAGTAGTGATGTGGGTAACATTAGTCAGGTTGTACCTACGATTCAGCCACATATTAGTATTACAGATGTACAGATTGCAGGGCATAGTCAAGATATGGTCAATGCTTCATGTAGTCAAAAGGCAATGGATGCGATTGTCAAAGGTGCAAAAGCATTGGCTTTTACGGCACTCGAATTATTTGAAAATCCAGAAGAACTTGCGAAAGTGAAAGAGGATCATACTTGGCATGTAGAACATCAAAAAGAGAATTAATTATTTTACGCTTAAAGGGCTTTTCAAGCTCTTTTATTTTATGGAATCTTGAAAATCAACAAATATTCATTAAAATTATATAAATAAAGGAGACTGAAAATGACGCTTCAACAATTACTTTATGTATTAACGGTGTCAGATGAGAAATCTATGAATAAGGCGGCTGAAAAGCTTTTTGTGTCTCAGCCTACTTTAACGTCTGCCATTCAATCACTTGAAAAAGAACTGGATATTCAAATCTTTAATCGTACAAGTCATGGAGTCACTGTGACGCAACAAGGACAAGAGTTTTTAACATACGCAAGACAGTTGTACCAACAATACGAATTGTTAAAAATCGCTATGAGATAGGAATCTTATATTTATCCAACTATAATCGTCGTTTTATGATGAAACAATTTGATGAGTGGAATTTAGAATTTCATAAATTAGCGGATTGCGATGCCTTTGTGTATTTGTATAAGGGGCATCCTCTTGCTAATAAAAATCAATTACGTATGAAGAATTATTGCCATATCCAAATATGACTTTTGATCAAGGGGATAATCCTTCGATGTATACGGCAGAGGGAGATATTGGTTGAAAATGAATTTCCAAGAAAGATTCAAGTGAATGATCGTGCTACGATGCTGAATTTAATGAGAGGACTGAATGGATATACTTTATGTTCTGGAATTATTAGTCGTGATTTGAATGGGGATGACTATGTAGTTGTGCCTTATGAAGCGAATGTAGAGAATCCCAATTCTATGATGGAAATTGGGTATATCACAAGGAAAAATACAGTGTTGAGTGAGATTGGTAGTACGTATATTCAAACGATGAAGGATTATTTTAGTAATAAATAAAATTTATTACTGCTTCAAAAAATTTAACAATTAGACAATAGCTAAACCTTCTTGTAGAATACAAACATGCAAGGAGGAAACGAAAATGAAAACAATGATGATGTCAATGATGCAAATGTATATGTTAAAAAATGTGACCCGGTTTTCAATTCGTTTGTCGCTTATTTAAGTGTGTGATTGCCGGGGAAATACCTCGGCTTTTTTTGTTAGATTGAGTGTTATAAATGATTAATATAGAGCATTTAGATAAAACCTATCATTTAAAGAATGCAGACGTACATGCCGTAGATGATGTTTCACTACATATTGAAAGTGGGCAAATCTATGGGGTGATTGGATATTCTGGTGCTGGTAAAAGTACTTTGGTTCGATGCTTGAACTTTTTAGAGATTCCAGATTCTGGAAGTATTGAAATTGAAGGATTTGGAAAAAGTAAGTGCAAATCAAGGAAGTTTAGATATAAGTCAAAAAGAAATTAAGAGAGTTAAGACGATCCATAGGAATGATCTTTCAACATTTTAACTTATTAGATCGAAGCACTGTATTTGATAATGTGGCGTACCCATTAAAATATACGGGGTTATCAAAGAAAGAAATTGAGACTCGTGTGGATGAATTATTAGATCTTGTGGATTTGGCAGATAAAAAATACGTGTATCCATCACAATTATCTGGTGGACAAAAACAGCGTGTAGCCATCGCAAGAGCCTTATCAAACAATCCTAAGGTGTTACTTTCTGATGAAGCAACTTCTGCTTTAGATCCAGATGCGACAGAATCCATTCTAAAGTTATTGAGGGATTTAAATAAAAGATTAGGAATAACAATTATCTTGATCACACATGAAATGAGTGTGATTAAATCTATCGCAAATCGTGTGGCAGTTATGGAGAATGGTAAGGTTGTTGAAGAAGGAGATGTATATGATATCTTCGCCAATCCTAAAGAAGAGATTACCAAAAATTTATCAACTCGTCTTCTGCATTATCGAATATTACGAAGTTGATTGAGAATAAGACAATTATTCCTGCAGATAGTAAATTAGTTAAACTTACATTCACTAGAGATAGTGTTGGTAATGCAACCATTTCAAAAATATCTCGTGAATATAATGTGGATGTAAATATCATGTTGGCTAACGTGGATGTCGTTAATGCGGATGCTTTGGGTGGCATTATTGCTTCAATTGAAGGGACTAAAGAAAATGTACAGCGTGCCATAGATTTTCTACATGAATCTAATGTAAAAGTGGAGGTGATTCATCATGCCTAAATTTATAGCAGATTTTTTTCCAAATGTTGCCAATTACTGGGATATATTTTTAACAGCATTGACTGCAACGTATCAAATGTTTTTCATCGCAGGCTTGATTACATTACTAATTGGAGGTGCTTTTGGAATTTCATTGATTGTAACAAAGACAGATGGTATTAAGCCAAATCGGATTATTCATTTTATTCTAGAAGTTATCACGAATGTGTTTAGAGCCGTACCATTTATCATCCTGTTGATTTTCTTGATTCCGTTAACACGAAGTATTGCGGGTACTTCGATTGGAGTCAAAGGGGCTGTTGTTCCATTAGTCTTTGGAGCGGTTCCATTCTACACAAGACAAGTCGAAACGGCATTAGCGGATGTAAATCCAGGAAAAATAGAGGCCGCTAGAAGCATGGGAAGCTCAACACTAGGAATTATCTTTCGTGTTTATCTGCATGAGGCGTTACCGGATTTGATTCGTGTAACAACCATTACGGCTATTTCATTGATTGGATTAACAACTTCTGCAGGTGCAGTTGGTGCTGGTGGAATTGGTTCGTTCGCAATTAATTATGGACAAAACTTACATTATCAAGATGTTGTGAATTTATGTGTAATCTTATTATTGATCATTGTTTCGTTGATTCAATTATTGGGAAATACATTGTCAAAAGCAACAACGAATAAAGAATTGTTTCATAAATAAAAAGAGGGAGAAAAGGATTATGAAGACAAATAAATTATTTAAAACATTTTTAACAGTAGGCTTAGTAGCTACAACATTACTTACAGGATGTTCATCAAAGTCATCAAGTGAACCTGTAAAAATTGGTATTCCAAGCGATGCCACAAATGGTGGAAGAGGGTTATTGCTTCTAGAAAAAGCTGGCTTGATTGAAGTGGATGACAAGGCTGGTTGGACTCCAGAATTGAAGGATGTTACGAAGTATAAATACAATATTGAAATTGTTCCTACACAAGCCAATACATTAGTTTCGACTTTGGATGATTTTGGAGCAGCCACAATCAATGGAACATATGCGGTTCCAGCTGGATTAAAACCTAAAAAGGATGGTTTAATTACGGAAGTACAAGAAGTAGGAAGTGATAATCCATTTATTAATGTGATTGTTGCGCGTACAGCTGATAAAGATAATGAAGATTATCAAAAGGTAGTAAAGACATACCAAAGTCAATTGGTGGCTGAATATATTTTAGAAAAGAATAGTGGCGCTACGGTTCCTGCATTTGAATATGATGAAGATTATACAGTCGATAAAAATTTTGTGGGCGATATTGAAGGATATCAATCAAGTTCAGATGGAAAGAAAGTTATTAAGATTGGTACTTGTGGTTCTGCCGACACATTTAGAGCGGTACAAAAAGTATTAGATGATGAAAATTCTGGAATCTATTTAGATGTAGTTGTATTTGATGCATATAACTTACCAAATGAAGCTTTAAATAATGGCGAAATTGATTTGAACTCATTTCAACACAAAGCGTATTTAGAAAATGAATGTGAAGCACAAGGATATGATTTAACAGCGATTGGTGATACTAGTTCTGCTCCATTAACTTTATATTCAAAGAAAGTTGATTCTTTGAAAGCATTAAAAAGAATTAGCTGGTAAAAAGAAGACTAAATGAAAAAAAGCCGATTTATTTCGGCTTTTTACTTCATATATTGTTTAATATCTTCCTTTAGCTCATCACTAAACTCATCTAGATCATC
>VOFI01003782.1_pt1 | contig 22126 bp, 29 predicted proteins | sample 5384131 | NCBI WGS metagenome assembly VOFI01 (sample SAMN12384728, study PRJNA508395) | human gut metagenome | isolation source: healthy gut H | host: Homo sapiens | reverse complement strand
ATCCGATACTACGAAAGACTGTGCATTGTCTACCTACAAAATGTATGTATTGTATATCAGTGTGACATATCTATACAAAAAGATAAGGGAATAAAAAACAAGTGTCTTTGATCTACTAAAATTTTCTTATCCTTCAGCTTTCATATAATTGTTCAATAGGATTTAGTGCCTATGCCAGGCATTTGGTATAAAGCTTCAAATCCGTTATATTTAATGAACCTTAAAAAGATCTCTCCAATTGGTAGATATTATGGTTTTCTGAATGCACGTAAAAGTCCTGGAGTTTATATCCAGTTTACTTAAAGGGTACTTAATAGATCCACATATTCCGTTGGAATATCCTGCTCTTTCAAAACAATCTTTACATACCTGAAATTCTTTTGAAACCTCTTCAGAATGTGTCAAAAGCAATTCATTATTTCGGCATTTGATATATATGTGATCTAGTTCTCGTTTTAATTCTGAATAAGGTTTCCACTTCAAATGGATCTGTCGGATTCCCTTTATACATGGAAACCAGATTCTTGGACGAAATGCCTGTTATTCGTGAAACACATAGAAGATCTTTCCTAAAGATAGTGAACAAAATATTTCCCCGTATCTGTTTGTCCTCAATCAATTCTGCCATCTCTTTATAATCTCTTTGTAAACCGATAAGCATACCACAGGCAATAGCTCCATACGGTGTATATCCATATTCTTTCCTGAAGTTGCTATTTCTGGTGCTCTTCCGATTTTTCCATAAAAAACAATTTTATTTAATCCATTACATCCTTTGACAATATGTTGTTAGATGTGGCGAAAGAACTGAAGCCCAGTTCTTCGGCTATTTCCTTAAAAAAGAAAATTCCGATCATTAATCATCTCCCTGTATTTGTTCCGCTTTTTTCTTCTGGATCCATTTATAAGGGCTTTCCCTAAAACAAGAATGAAACTTCCGGTTGAAAGATCGTTCTTGATATATGGGTAATTATCCAAGACAAATCTTTCAAATGATTCCCCGATATTGGTTGATGCGGAAAAAAAGCTGCCAGTTCTTGCTTTGTGTAAAAACCTCTCAAGACTAGGAGCAGTTCCTGCTGTTTCAGTGAATGCATATGCCTACAAAGTAATCTTGCATCCAGATACAAGTTAATGGACTCTAATATATTCATTAATGGACTTTTTGATCGGAAGAATAATATTTTTATATCTGTATCATTCTCTTTAGAAAGCAAAGAGTTTAAAAACAACTTATTACATACATTCAAGTGCTTATCCCAAAACAAAAGAATACATCTTGAACTTGTTATGGATTCTATCTGGGCTTTCATATTCTGAGGTATGTATAACATCTGTCTCTGCTCCATTTCCCCCCCTCATAAGATTTCCCTAAATCGAAATTCACCCGGCCTTGAATCACAAAGAGCGTACAGGATGACTTGCTGTTGTCAATCTGGTATACATCATCCTTGTCTAGTTGGTGGCAAGAGAATCCGGTATTCAATTCATCTGATAATTCGAACAACATAAATGTTCTCTCAAATATAATAGTTTCACTTTTCTTCTTTCAAATTGTTTATATACCCAATACAGGCATTACCTGCACGGTATTTTTTTATTCAGGTAAATATTGTTTATAATCATCTGTTATATCCGGATCGATAACCGGACATTACGGAGAAAGGAATCATACAACGCCCTGTAGCACTTGGCATTGGGAAGCAGGACCTCCAGTGGAATTAAGCAGATAATGCCCTGCATGAGTATCGCTTCTGGCTTGCCACGGCGAAAAAATGACTTCATTACCTCCAGATTTGCCATCTGTAAAAACTGCCGTCATAGACACTTCCAGGCAGCGGTGTGTTAAGGCCGGAACGACTTGCATAATAATATGCAGACCTCAAAGTTACAGCCTCTTTCTGCGACATAATCCGGAATCCGTAAGGAGAAGGGTCAAATACGGTTTTCCCGCCTACATCCTCCGGATTCCCTGTCCGAGAAGGCTGGTTCCATGGATACAGGAATACCCAGCGGTCTTTGAAATAACTAACAAACCTATGCGGGAAACATTCATACAGCCAGAAACTTTGATGAGAGACGATAGCGTTTGGATGTTCGATGCTCTGTTTCATCGTAAGAGCAGCCCCTCTCGCTTGCTGAGCATCTGTTTTTCCATAATCCACATCATTTCCTCTCTGTTCCCAAAGGAAATCAAATAGCTTGCCACTGCCGTCATAAAAGTTTTTATTGACACGAACATCATGTGCCGGGAACGGATCTTTCCTGCCCCATTGATATTGCATACCAAATTCCCTATATGCATCTGCACTATACTGTGATTGGACCCTTTCGTACGCTCCCAACAGATGCGACATCAATCGAACCGTTTTCGGACCATCACCTCCCTGACTCGCAACATCCAATACTGTCGGATACTTGTCAACAATCCAGATATGCCAGGACCAAAGTGTCGGATTCCCTTGATCTTTCCAGATTTAATTTCTATCAACACATTTCCCGGAGTCTGCCCTGGCTTGACATAAATATATGATCCCGGACCGGAACCTCCCTGTTCGGACAATTCACTGAGTCCCGCTTTTTCTATATCATTATGCCCACCAGCCTCTTTAATATCCGTCCACACGATATTGACTCTCCAATCATCATCTGCATCCAACTTATTCAACATGAAATCCTCTTTGCTACCGGGAAGTCCCTGCTTATCACTTAAAACAGCGTCATGATCCAGAAGCTTTTTGTAATACTCATAGGCAGTATTTACCCGGGAAACAGGAATAAAGATCCCTTGCTTTGCTCCCGCTTTAAGCATATATGTATTCGCTTCAGGCTGCACAATTCCGGAAACCAGCTCCAGCTCAAATTCTCTTTCCGGAAAAAGACCATCAGGGGAATAAATCTTGAATTTCGCCTTACCGGAGTAAAGACGTGAAGGGAAGGATCCTTCTCATAGAAAGGAGCGAACGTCTCTATCACATCACCTGCTCCGTTGTCGGACAAAGCGGAAACCAACTCAATTTTGTATTCGCTGTTGGCTTTGACATAATATTGCTTCTGTTTGCCATCCATCAGATAGATACTGTTATTGGATACCAGCAATGACTGATGCAGGAATTTGTCAAAAAAGGGGATAGCACTATATTCTTTCTGCAGGAGGCTGAGTTTTCCCGACGCACTTCTACCGGTTTCCACGTGTGTGACAGTCAAAGTATAAGTGGTATTAAAATTATCGAAATACTCCGTATTTCCTGTAATGTCGGGAGCCGTCACCGTGTACTTCCATATTCCCCCGGCAAGTTGACCCGTTTTCTTTATCTTGAACGGATTGGCGGCTTCGGCATGGAAAACGGGCTCCAAATCATGCGGTTCTGTCTTTACATAGAAAGTAACCCTGGCACCTGCCTCTTCCGCTGTAAGCGTCCGCTCGTCTTTCGTTATCACTTTGCCTGCCTGCCCATAGCTCTCGCCATACTGATTGACCTCAATAAACCCAGCGGCCGGCTGCAGGCCTCGTCCGCAAAAAATCTGTAAGGTGACATTGATATCCTTAGACTGCTCAAAGCCAAGAAACCATTTCATACGCCCCGCCTTCACATAAGCGGCTTTCAACGCATTCTGGGCATCTTCCGGCTTTTCCGGCCACCTTCGGGATGCATCCACATGCTCTGTGACCGTAAAGGTCGCGGTTTTCTCATCCGTCGGTGCGGTCTTATCCGGATCCGAAGGTTTTATAGAATTACTGATCCATGCAGGCAGTCCCTCTATCGTAAATCCTTCCGGCCAGGAAGTCTGCACTTTCGCCGTCAGGCTGCCTCCCTCCCTATAAAAAGTGAAATGGTCGGCACTGACCCCCAGCATATATTGCCCGTCATACAATACATCAGACATAGTGGACTCGTTCCATACCACAACATTATACATGATGTTAGCAGCCGGCCCTTTCCTAGCATCCTCTTCCGTATCGAATCCCGGACCACCTACAGCCTTGATATTTACCAGATAACGGTGGTTACGCAGCAAGGGAAGGTACTCGTATGTCGCATCAGCCTCGGCTCCGGTACGTTTCAGGTAGTCTATCCGGAAGAAAGTTTCCTTGTCAGGACGGCTCTTATCTGCACCGGTCAGTCCGACAACGATATAAGGACGTTTCAAGTAATTTTCCGTATTATTCTCAGGAAGAGTTTCTCCGTTGGCTCCTTGCGTGGCAGCCGTCGGCACATTGACCGCCTCCGGAACATATACCTCACGTAACAAGATTTTCTCATCCACTATGGAAGATGTTCTATCAATCTTTCCTGTCACAGCCGGAGCAGGATCAGGAATAGAAGGCTGTTTCGCCTTTCTATTGGCCTCATCCCAGTAAATCCCGTTCTCGAACGGAGAGACCCGTCCCGTCGTATTGGTATTATAAAAAAACACTTTAGTCAGCGTTATCCCTTCAATCCCCCCGGCTTTCTCATCGAATGTAGAAGCCCCTTCCGACATGTTGCTCAAGTTAAGCCCCACGTCCACACGTGCTACGGCACGGACCAGATAGACAGTTCCAAGTTTGGGAACGGCACCGGCACTGTGATCCACCCTGACCGGGTCCGAGGCACCCCACATCGGCAACTCCCCGTCTTTCCATATCCCCTTGTCCGGCATGGAGAAAGTGAAAAGTTGCATGACTTCCTCCCGTGTCTTTCCAGCCAGTCCGTCTGCGTCTGTATTAGCTGACCGGGTGACATTGGCCAGCATCACGAATGTACTGGTATCGCCTGAAGGAGTATTTTTCGCCAACAAGGTCATGGTACCCTTGTCTTTCTTGTCAGCCGGATCACCGGAAGGAATATAGGAGGTCACTTTGGCCTCATATGAAAACTTGTTGTCCTTGTCAAACACAAGTACCCTAATCCTCTCCGCTGCCGTGGAATTCTCCCCCTCCGGTGTAAGAGACCGTGTCAGGGGATTTCGAAGACCAAGTCCTTCGACAGACATGCTGACAGACGTCCAGCCGTCCCTGACAGGCATTTCTGTCCCGCCGTTTCCATACTCATCGAAAGGATCACTGCACCCTTGCACGAGAGGGGGATTCCCATAGATATCGCCAGAAAAGCGACTATCAAAGTGTAATGTTTGATTCTCATATGTATCTATTCTTTAAACTGTTTTTCTTCGTGATGGCATGACTGACCATACCTTAGTTACCAGGGGATAGCCACCTCCGTATCCTCCCATTCGTCCACAACTATGTCATATTCCATATTTCCGGGTCCTTTCAGTGTGGCGAAGACACGGTAAACCGTATTACGCCGGATGTTGTAATAATCCTTATCATTCTCGGAAAGATCCGGATTATAGAGTTCGATCCTATACGGCTTATCGGGGGTTCCCATCCGATAATCGACGGATAAGACCAAGGCCAGCGCCCCCTCTTTCCCTTTCCCGTAGACTCCCGGAGCCACATAGATGTAGCTAGGTGTCTTACCCATATATGGAAGCAGTCTTTCTTTGCATTTGGTCACAAAAGCGGATTCTCCGGCCCCCTCGTTGGCACCGTCATGGAAACTGGCTCTTTCCGGCAATAATAGGGGAGTCCCCGCATAATCTACTCCTCTCATATCCGGATTACCACTTCCAGTGGCGGTGTATTCCCCAGAAGAAGGCAGTACAGAATAACCGCTAGCTTCATTGTTCAGGGTGAGTTTTGTCACTTTGGAAAGAGGTAACAAAGGAGACAGATAATTCCCCCTGTCATCAACTGTTGTAAGTATGAACTCAATACGGGCATGCATACGTTCCAGAAGTATGCAGGGAGAAAGGGTAATCCTATTATTACTAACTACATTATCCGGAACATGGAAGTTACACTGCCCAGTCATGGGAAGATACTTCCGGTTTTCTCCTTTCAGATCGTCAGATGTGAAAATTTCGGTCTTTTCCATTAATTGCTTCGGATCAGGAATTGTATGTCCATTCCTGATTTTTTCCAATCCGGATTCACAATTAACCAACAAAACAAAATTATAATCGCCTCCCATCAACTCCAGGTCCAAGGCTATATTGGATTCGCCTGCATTCACTCTACCCATCTCTCTCATCTCAAAATGCTCAATGCCGGTTATACCCGCCAACGGGTTGGTTGTTCCTTGGGAATAATAGAAAATAACTTTTTCCGGAGAGCTCTCCATATTCTTAAAAGCGAAGAGAAGAACATGTTTAACAGTTTTCTCATATTCCTCTGCACCGATATAGTTCTCTTTCCACTCTCCGGATGAACGTACAGACGCCTTTGTCATCTGAGAAATACCAGTTCCTCCATTCATTTCCGCCACAATCCGGATGGGAATACCCGAAACTGACTTTTCTAACTCTTCCGTATCAGACGAACATCCGGTCAATTGTACAATTGATACACAGGCCACCATCAACAGCTTTATCACAATTCCGTATTTCATTATCTATCATTTTTATAATAATACCAATTCCTTTCTAATATTACACGAATCATTAGTTTTAAAATCTGTCTGATTATCAGTTCTCCAATTCTATGGGGCGGGAAACGACATTCCAATCCAAACGGTCGCTTGTATCAGCATCCATGTTTCCCTTTTCGTACTTGAGTTTCAGGGTTATGGGAAAATCATGGTCACATTCCAGACTATACGGCGGTTCACCCGCATCTCCCCGGAACATGAGGATGTCATCAACCAGATTAGCGGTATAAAGAATCTCCCCGGTTGTCTTGTCAATCAGAGATACGATCGCATTTCTTCCCTCTTCCAGTTTCATCAGCGTGAAATCCGCTTTCAATGCCCCTTCAGCGTCATGTACGGCTTCGGTCGCGTATTCAAAACGTTCACAAAGGGCGATCCGGCCGTTGAAATCATACACACCGTTGTCATCTTCTATCCTGATGACGAATTCCTCGTCTATGGGGAAAGGGGAACCTATGGAACTGATTGTGAAGTGTACCCGGTATGTCAATTCCTGCATATTGAAAGCCACCCGTTCATACACGCTTCCCATATCCTTCCGGTTCTCCAGTGATATGGAGGCGAGACCGACATACAGAGGCCCGGGGGCTGAGGAAATCCGTCCGTTTTTCAACCGCAGTGACACCTGCATTTCCTGTCTGGTAGTAACGCCTTCCCGAAAATCTGAAAAATCATAGGCCTCCAGGTCACTGCCACCCCATGCGACAAACGTGAGTTCCCCCGTATGCCGCAATGTGGCGGACAAAGAATAATCTGCCGAAAGGACTGCCTTCTTGTCAGAAAATTCGCCCACCAGCAGATCATCATCATCAAAGACAAATACCCGGACTTCTCTGATATCTGACGGATATCCAGGAAATTGTTCGCAAGGGGTCTGTCTATAGAACTGGAAATAAACACCTTGCGGACAACTACCCAAGTCATCAAATACCGCAGAATTACATCCTATAAGACAGTAAACCAGCAACATGATAAATGTGATGTAATGTACACTTCTGATTCTCATTTGATATAGTTTATGTTGGGGTTATTTAACAGTTTGAAACCAAACTGTTTGTTGATTGGAGAAAGAAGAGGAAAAATTCCTCTTCTCTCTCACAGCTATGTAAGAAATTGCAGGCTGAATTTATCAGCAATCTAATACTAAAATTACTCCAGAACGACATCACGTGAAACGAGGTTCCATTGGAGTACTTTGGCCTCGACACGCATATAGGTTTCTTCTTTCTCGATATCCGGATTTTCTGGATTTGTCGGTTCAGTAGGATCTTCGGTTTCGGCAGATATGGATCTTTTGGATCGGAAGGATCCCATGGCATGCCCAATCCTTGGAAAGCCTTGATTGTCAACAGATAGGTGTTGTTACGGCGCGTGTCAGCGTTCACAATCGATTTTCCATCAGCTGTAACAGTCTGACGGTTCCACAACGCACGGTATGCACATTTTCCGTTCATGTAAGTATAAGCTCCTTGATCCGGATTTAACTGGCTTTTCTTTGCGGCTTCCTTGCTAGCATAGATAAGACCGTCTTTCCCGGAAAAATGTTGTCCCTTTTTGAAAATTAGTCTCTTTGACCAATTTTCCGTCTTCAAGTTTCCATACTTCATTCGGAGTATAAGTGGTATAGACCTTGGCATAGGGAGACGATAGTAGTAACCGAAATTCTTGTTTTTAGCAGTGAATGCATCCTTTTTTACGGAATTTTCCAGAAAATAAATGCCTGCTCCTGTTTTAGCTTCAGAGGCGCTTGCTGCAGCATTTTTAGCAGCATACATACCAAGATCATCCTGCTGTGGATTGTCTTTTGACAGAAGATTCCCCAAACGGATTAAATTTTCTTTAGCTGAACCTTCCGGTTCTTTGGCCGTCTCAAAATCGGTATATCCATCAATGGCTGATGCAAAGCCCTCGTAAAGGCCGTCGGCATCTCCAATTGTACGCTTTCCCGCATGGTTACGGAAAAGATATGTCTTTGCGGCACCGTTGATGGCAGTATACGTGATGTCGGTAAGATCAACCTTTCCTTTCCATCCGCGGTTGTTTCTTTCAATGCGGCATCCTTCGCAACCAGCCCTTGTGCCACGATACGCTCCACATCAAAGGAGAATACATTTTGAGCCTCACTTGTACCCGTTTTGGCAGCATCCTCGGAATGCTAACAATATGGTTTTCTGCTCGGCTCTCGAAGTCATGACAAACTTGTTGTCTGTGGCAAGAGCAGCAATATCTTTACTGCGGTAGCTGTACTACCATATGTCTCAGATCCGGCTGTTGCAATATCGGCGGAAAGGGTACCCTTGTTAAACAACAGTGCCATGGATTGAGGACCGGGATTCGTCTTCCATGGAGCAACCTTGAATGCCGACTGTTTGTCGTTTCCCAAATTGCCTGTTTCATCAGCTACCGTTCCTAACATCCATGTCCTTGAGGTGGACATTTGAGAGAAGCTGTAATTCCGTAAGCTTACTCTCTTCCGTTCTTCCTCCATAATCTTCCTGATTGTCATTCACCGCTCTGGTTGAAACATCCTTCATAGCGGAAATATACATTCCTGCAAATGTTGTTCCCTCGCCCGGATTGTTTGCACCTGAGGGACATCCTCATTATTACAAGCTGTCATGCCCAGACTTAAGGCTGCAACTCCCACTAAAAATAAATTGTTTACTTTCATAACTTAAACTGTTTAGTAAATAAATAATTTAATTATTAATACATTAAATGCTTGCTATTTATCCGTTAATCCTGTCATGGAAAGTCCAGGAGTTTTCATTCCCGGGGCTCCATGTCTTTTTTCAGTAATTCCTCCGCCTTCCGCCAGTCTCCTTTCATACTATGGGCAATTGCTATAGGATAAACAGAACGGCTGTCACTCTTTACTGTGTCCAATATCATCAGAGCCTTATCCGCATCCTTTTCATACTTTAAAAGCGCATTGGCATAGTTGAGTGCCGCCAGCGGATCAAGTGCAAACTGTTCATAAGCCTTCTTGTATATGTTTACCGGATTTTTTCCCTGTTCGGCATACTGTTGCGCCAGCCTGTACATCTCATACTGGCTCAGGCATCCGGGAACGGTAATAAACATTTCCTCCAATTCGTCATCCGTATAGGGACGAACATCAAATTCCATGTGAAAAACGGTACGGCGCAAAGTGGGATAAACTGTGGAAAGCAACTCCGCATAAACCTTTCCCCCATCTAAAGAGCGTATAGCCGCTTCACGGGCCACATCCGTATGATGCCTTTTAATAGCGGATAAAATTTCATCCTTATATGGCAAAGAAGATACATTTATAATATTTTCCAAGCCTTTCCAGTCTTCACCCACCCCTTCTATTTCGTATATGGAGGCTTTCTTGAGCTGCGGATACTTACTCAGTACATAATAAGAAAGCGTATGAGTACGACGTTCCGCCAAATGTTTATTATAACTAAACTCACCTTCCGGAGAAGCGTATCCCATGATATGTACCTCACGAAGCCTAGCCCCTTTGATCCGAAGCCCTTTGGATACAAAATCATCCAGACGGGCTAATTCTTCCTGATTTTTACCAAATCCAAGAAGAAGTTCATGCTGTGCGGATTTGAAAGTGACCTTACAGTCAAATTCTTCTTCATAACATTTTATCTCCACCTTTTCCGAGTATAAAAATGTATTTATAGTCTTCCGGGCCAAAAGGTCTATCCCGGTTACCGGTATATTCAACTGGCTCACACCTTTACCGCACTCGGCACATCCATACACCTCTTCACGAAGCAAGAGATGGCCGGAAGCCATCCAACGTTCAAAAGGCAATGCTTCCCTGACGGAGATTCCAGGCTCCCTCAAATCTCTGGAACTGCGAATATCCTTCACAGGAAGTAATGTACCCGGGTTACCACCCAGTTTTTCCTTACGGGCAACAACCTTGTATCTTTTCTTTCCGGAAATACACAAAGGCGAGAAAGCAGTCCTGATATTGCCGTCAGAAGATACCAGAGAAGGATAGATATAAACAATTTCCTGTGTTCTCAACCGATTGATGGATTCTACTATATTGAAAGAAACGGTAAACATTTTCCCTTCCGGGCTACGTCCGGTTTTCACATCTGTATATTCCAAACGGGGATTCCCCTTTCTGACAACCTTATCCTCCACCTGTCCTACCACCGGCAAACAGTATACATACCCCAGCACAGAGAGTATTCCTATATAATATTGTATTGGTTTCATTGATTCTGTTTTTAATGTTTATATATGCAAAGCATCATTTATTTAATTATATAGATAATCGAAACGGCAAGCTTTGTAGGTCCCAGATAATCAGCTTTCCCCTTACCATCCTTTTTCCCACAAGAAGTACATCTGAACCTGTCATATTTAACACGCGCATAGCCCAGTCCTAAGGATGCCTCTACACTGAATCTGCTGGACAGTATCCAATGGTAGCCCGTACTGATACCCCCACCGTAAAAATACCCTTCATAACGGTAATCTTTCATTTCTTTGGAGTGGTTTTGAATGATAAAAGGAATATTTATGCCTCCTACATTCATTTGTCCTCCGTGGGCATGAAGACCAAGAAACCAGCCGTTGAATGTTTCACAGGTCCAATATCTTATCTCCGGCTGTACAAGCCAATGGCTCCACTTCCTTATTTTGTAACCGTTTGCCGTAGCATCACTTTCATAAAAGAAGAAATTCATACCCACTTGGGTATCCAAAGTCCATTTCTTCCCCAGGGAAAACTCTACAGAAAGATTGGGTGTCAGCAGGGCGTCATAGACAAGGTTGTTTTTTAGCACAACCTTCTGTGAGAAAGACTGCAAGCTGAACAGCAGAAAGAAAAAAAAGCATATTTTTTTCATATTGTCGCTGATTGTTTTTGAACGAAAAATGCTTGTTTTATGATGTTAATTATGATAATGCAAAATTAAAAAATGAGCAATCGTATTTTCATTATATACATTGGACATAGAATTATGTAAAACAGTCTTTTTGTTTATACAAGGTAGCCAGACAGATATTCTTTTTAATATTATCATAAATTCGAAAAGAAGTTATCATTCCGCCTTTGTGAAGAAAAGAATTTGAAAGCCATCTATTCCAATGTGATGTTCACCGACTACATTTCTCCTTGTCCGGAATTCAACTATCTATCAAATCCCTATGCTGGTTCGCTCACTGGTGTACGGCTCTAGTCTCGGTCTCACAGGTTTCCTCTATGGCCCGCATCAGGGAGCTGATCTCGCTGTCGGAGAGATGGATGTTTCCTAAAAGGGCAGCAGCAAATGGCTGTTCCTATGTAACGGATTTAGCTAAATATAAAGGACAGATAAAAGACAAAGTATTATATGCCGAAAGCCTTGTATGAATGCAAAATGAAACATTTACAGACATTAATGGTTTCTGTCCTATATTGTTCAGGCAAAAGGAGCTGCTGATGTCCATAGACGGTGTTGGACGTGTAGCAGCAGCCAACATGATAATTACTACGGAGGCCTTTACACATTTTGATGCTCCAAGAAAGTTCAACTGGTATGGCGGAGTAGCCCCTTCCTCTTATTCTTCCGGAAGTTCCCAGTACTCGAAAGCAAGAATATCGGCTGATAATTGATGACTAACAATGCGAAGTTTTCCGGTGTCAGCAAATGATCCGTCTTAGGATCTCTGATAGGTTTAATACTACTCATTACTTTATAATGTTTTTATAGTTAAACAAATTGAGATAGCGGCATGCACAGACCTCCATCTCGGTTTACTGATTGCAAAGGTAGTAAGCTTATGCCCGATATTCCTGCTCTAAAAAAACATAACCTATTCAAATACAATACTTTTCGTAGTCCCACATAACAGACTCATCAGCTTTAGTACCAGTTCCTTTCTGATGATACCAATGCCATCATTTTCCAACACAGATACATATATTTATACGACTTCGTGTATAATCCGGCTCTTTTGTATATCTGCTCTTTTCTTTTGTATCTTGCTGCCCTTTTTCCATATCCGCTCATTGGATGTCAGGCTTTTATCCGAGTTTATAGAAAAAATGGTCATTTTAGAAAAATATATAGAAATAGTTTGTGCTTATGGAACATACCAAAGAAACATTGTCTACCCTGGTGCGGGAAATGCAGACAGCCACCACATACAATAAAGGAGTTTATATCCTAAACATTGAGTTTTTTTTAGACAAGTACAATAATGAGATGTTCCGTGCCGGTGCTTTCTTTTATATACTGGTGGAAACCGGAACAGCAGAATTTGTAGTTGACTGTCATTCCTATATTGTAGGAAAGGGGGACATGCTTCTTGTCGCTCCAAGAATGTCTATAAAGTTAATGAAAAAAAGTTCCGACTTCGGTACATGTGGTCTATGCATGGAGCCTTTCTTTTTTGACTCCCTTTCCATAGGAAGCTATGTATACAAACGGCTTTATAACAGCAGCCATACGACATATGTTTTACGGCTAGAGGACAGCGATACTGTACATATACGCAAAACGCTAGACCTGATGTCCCACTACCTCACCTCCGACCATCCTGCAGAAATGGCTGGTTCACTGGTCAATTTCCTATTGCTGCAAATAACGGAAATCTTCCACAGTCAAAATGTACATCCAGCCGGAAGGGTCAAGCATTCCGATGCTTTGTTCCGTCTTTTTAGAAAGTTGTTGGCTGAGAATTACAGGAAAGAACATGAACTTCAGTTCTATGCCGACTCCCTTCACGTATCCCAGACCTACCTGTCAAGAGTGATACGTCAGATTTCTGGAAAAACAGTGAATAATTATATAGCCGAAGCACTTTATACAGATGCTAGACGCCTGCTGGTCTTTACGGATCTGACTGTAAAGGAGATTGCTGAACAATTAGGCTTTTCAGACCAGTCATCCTTCGGAAAATTCTTCAAAAAGAAATCAGAGACATCTCCTGCAAACTTTCGTGACGAATATAAAAAACTCCACAACTTGTAAAAGTGGATGCTGTACAATACACGCACAAGTTGGGGAGTGAAACTGGAAAACTTTTCCACGCGAAAGAACCCCTCTGGAATATTCTATGGATACGGAGCGGAACATGTTGACAAGGAGGGATAACCTCATAATTACCGATAATTTTTCTTTTAGGGATACAATCAGACTTCCCATTCTAAGTTTCGATAGGTTATGTATTTCTCAAGTCTATTAAAGCAGACAATATCTACTATATTTGAGACATATTTTGAAAATACCTGACTTCATCCGTATTTGCCTTTCATTATTTTACTATTTTCACACCGCTTTAATGTGAATATGTTAAAGTCAGTTTCCTTTTATTTACATACGGCAAACTGTATAGAAGTATAAATAATATTCTTCCGGGCCTTATGTATTGAACTGGTGTGGATTGAAAAGCCCGTTGTCATACTGATTGGTATGGATGGAAGTCCGTTCCAAAGAGCTGGGATATCCGGCTGGATATATATCAATTTGATTGTAAGCAAAAAGCATGTACATCAGAATTAAAAATATTTTAATTGTAATGAAACATATATTTTATCATCTGACCGCTGTTATGGTCGTCGTGGTATGGGAATGACTTTTATTTCCACCAAGGTTCTAATAGTTCATGGTCTGTCTCCTCAGGAGATTTTCCTATTCCGTTTTTGCTGGCTTATGCTGCAGTGTGTCCTATCTCCTTCCATCGTTTTTTTTGCCCGTAATCTGAAAGATGAGCTATGTCTGGTGGGTGGCGGAGTATTGGGTGGTTCCCTGTTCTTCTTTTTACAGAACATGGCTCTGGGGCTGACACAGGCTTCAAATGTTTCTTTCATCATATGTACGACCCCGTTGTTGACTGCTGCTCTGACCGTATTGTCCGTTCGGATGGAAAAGGTCTCAAGAGGCTTCATACACGGATCTATTGTTGCTCTGTTGGGTGTAGGCTTGCTGATATTCAACGGAAGTTTCATTCTTCGGATATCACCTTTGGGAGATTTACTGACTCTTTTGGCTTCTCTGTCATGGGCGTTTTACAGTCTTGTTATTCGGAGTCTCACCCGGAAATATTCTCCGGCTTTCATTACCAGAAAAATATTTTTCTATGGTATAATAACAATTCTGCCCACTTTCTTTTTTCTGCCCTCATTGATAAACCCTGCTGTATTGCTAGACAGTGAAGTGTGGAGCAATCTCCTTTTTTTAGGTGTCATAGCTTCGTCTGCCTGTTATCTGTTGTGGAATATTGTCGTAAAGCAACTGGGGACGATACAGGCATCCAACTATCTTTATCTGAATCCTCTTGCCACAACGGTCGGGGCGACTATATTCCTACATGAGGAAGTGACCCCAGTTGCGATAGTCGGAATCGTTTTGGTTCTCTCGGGCGTATATCTGGCTAGCAAAAACTCTCGTCCTAACTGTACTGCTATAAAAAGCAAGCGGACTAAATTCTGTTTATTTTATTATTACTATAATCATATGCAGATCACACTTGGTGATAAATTTACGATTCAAACAATGTATTGTTTGTGTCGCAATTAACCAAACAAGGTTCTATTTGGAACATGGAGTAATAATCACGATTTCCGAACTTTGCATATGACAATTAATAGAGATAACAAAGATTATTTCAGAAAGATATTAAGATTCTTAATTTCTAAAAGCTGATGAATAAAATGCTGATAAGATCTGGTTCTTCCGGTTTGAGAGAGTCTGGTATAGAAGTTTGTTATCACAATATTCATAGCTTTTGCTGCAATGAAAACAATAACCAATAACCAATATTAATATGAGAAGTATAACAAGATTTGATTTACAGTATGCACACAGATTTTATGGCTTTCGAGGAGAAGCCCAGTATCTTCATGGACATACCGGTGTTCTGACTATTGAAGTGGAGGATACTATAAATACGGGAGTAAATATGGTATATCCTTGTAATGAAATCCAAAAAATAGCATGGAATGTGCTGAAAAACTTTGACCATGCTTTAATTCTCAGGGAGGACGATCCGCTTTTACCCGCAGTTCTTGGGGTATATGAAAAACAAGGTATCAAGAATGGAAATCCTCAAAACACAATGAAGGGTGAGGCTTTCAAGACTGAGCTGGCCACGGCATACCCGGATGCGCGTCTTGTAGTAACAAAAGAGACCATGACTGTGGAGGGCATGATAAAGATCGTATACGCTCTTCTTAAAGAAAAATTGAATATAGCAAAAATTACATTCACAAGCGGAGTAAATGCAGCTTCTGCTGAATTTGTTACAAAAAATAAGATTCAACGCTGTCCTCTTTGTGGTGTTACGCAGAATGAGGAAAGTGCATGTCCTAAATGCGGATACAAAATAAATCATATCCGGTAACACAGTCCAATGATGTTGGACTGTGTTACTTGTTTTTCTTGCCATATTCATGAACATAAAATAAAGACATGGTGAGATTATAAAATAGAATAGGGTGTTATATAGTAATAGATAATGGATATCAGAGGATTCTATAATTTTCAATATTTTGTTATATTCAAATCGCAGATTTTTATAATTCTCTTATAATCTATATATTATGCAGCTAAATTTTATTTTTCATGAAAAAAAGAATCATTTCGTTTTCATGGCAACATTTATTGCTCATCGTTTCATTGTTCATAATGGCATGTGGAGTAGCCCTCTGCATACGGCCAAACTTTGGCAGTAGTGTGATTGCCACTATCCCATTTATTATAGCACTCGCAGAAGAAGCTAGCATAGTTTCCCTATTTACAATTGTAGAATATACTCACATAATGAACTTTCTTTTCATCGGGCTTCAGATTCTCATCCTCCACCAGAGGTTCCCACGGATACAACTTTTCCAATTCATTATTGGTTTTGTATTCGGTTTCCTATTAGATGTTAATATGTAGCCTACATCAATCATAGTATGTAATAAAAGTTATACCTCTTGGAATCAGCAATTTATAATGATATCATTTTTTCAATGTCAAAGATTTAAATGATTCAAGTGAACTGAACTTATTTTATTTTTAACTATGTTCCTTTTTTAGTGGGCAGTAATGAATTATGATAAGAATGATACTGCAAAATCACATCATACCTGTAAATGAGAACGGCGGTTTACCGTTATCCAAGCGTTATTGGGCTATTTTAGCCACTGCTCTAGGAGTTGGAATATCTGTGATAGACGTTACAATCGCCAATGTGGCTTTACCGACCATCGCCCACGACCTAGGAACTTCACCATCCGTAACGATTTGGATAGTAAATGCTTATCAGATGGCTATTACCATTTCACTCTCTCTTTCTCTTCATTGGGAGACATTTACGGTTACCGGAAAATTTACTTATCTGGCGTTTTGCTATTCAGCATCACCTCAGGGATCTGTGCTTGTGCCGACTCGTTCTGGACGCTGACTACCGCCCGTATTTACAAATTGGCGCTGCCGCAATCACTGGTGTGAATACGGCGCTACTCCGGATCATCTATCCCAAACGTTTTCTTGGTCGCGGAATGGGCATCAACGCCCTTGTCATTGCCGTGTCGACCGCTGCCGGACCGACAATCGCTTCAATTATTCTCTCATTGGGTTCATGGCATTGGCTTTTTGCCATCAACATCCCAGTGGGAATTGCTACACTCATAATCGGACTGATATACCTTCCTGACAATCCGGTAAAAGTAACCGGACGCCATTTCGACAAGTTCAGTTGTCTGATGAATGCAGTCACCTTTGGTCTACTTATATTCTTATTAGAGGGTATTACCCACAAAGAAAACACAACATTGATCATAGTCGGGGTATTTGCGTTGTTAATAATTGGTTATTTCTTTGTACGTCGCCAATTACGCCAACAATTTCCTTTATTACCAGTCGACCTGATGCGTATCCCTATTTTCTCCATGTCTATCGGCACATCCATCTGTTCCTTCACCGGGCAAATGCTAGCCATGCTCTCCCTCCCCTTTTTCCTCCAGGAGACTTTGAAACGTAGCGATGTGACAACCGGATTACTCCTTACTCCCTGGCCAATAGCGACAATGATTATTGCTCCGCTTGCCGGACGGCTAGTAGAACGTATCCATGCCGGAATACTGGGAAGCATCGGCATGACAATATTTGCTATAGGACTTTTTCTGCTCGCAGTACTCCCTTCCAACCCTACTAATATGGATATTATATGGCGGCTGTTCATTTGTGGATCCGGTTTCGGCTTATTCCAAACACCCAACAACAGTACCATCATCTCCTCCGCTCCATCCAACCGTAGTGGAGGAGCAAGCGGTATGCTGGGTACTGCCCGTCTACTGGGACAAACACTGGGAGCTACACAAGTTGCCATGATATTCTATTTAGTTCCAATCAACAGTTCGCAAACATGTCTGTATTCAGCAACAGGTTTTGCTATTGTTGCAGCAATAGTCAGCTGTCTGAGAATTTCGCAACCACGTCCATTATAAATATGCAATTAAATTGAATACTTATAATATACAACTTTATACTTTATAAGTAAGGAAACGAGCGATAGAAAACAACCGCTACTGTCATTACTGACATTTCTTATATTGTAGCCATAAATAGAGACATTTAGCAAGCATTGTAAATCATCTAAATAATTCATACACAAAGTATTGCAATTTAGTTGTTTTTTGTATCTTTAGACATTTGTCCGGCTTTTGTCCACTGTTTGTCTGCCTATCTCATGGGTTCAAAGATATGGCTTCTTTTTGAACTATGCAAATATTTGATTTACAATCTTTAGGCTTTAGTGTAAGGATAATTAACTTATATAACGTATCAATCATTGATATTGACACTCTTCACATATTCCCGATGAGCAACACCCCATTGAATCATTGCTGCAATTAATTCTTTCAACCGAAACCCAGAAGATGTCAATTCATATTCTACCGTCACTGGCACTGTATTATAAACAGCTCTCTTTACAACCCCGTTCAATTCGAGTTCTTTTAATTCCTTTGACAACATACGGGGAGTAATATGAGGTATTTTCTTTTGAAGTTCATTAAACCTATATTTTCTAAAAAGCAAAGCCCGGATAATATTAAGCTTCCATTTACCGGATAAAATGGTCAGCGTATCATTTAGAGCAACAACATTTGAATAAGGGCATCCATTAAAGTCTTCCATATAACCAGTTTATTTAAATAGGTTGAGGTCCGGCAACATTGTTTTGGGTATTCTACTTATACCATGTTTATCGATGCGTTGCAAGATGCCCTTGCAGGAAAAGAAATCGTCGTGCTATCCAACAATCACGAAGCCCGAAGCGGTCACAAAACCGTTCATACTCCTGAAGAAGCGGTAGAATACCTAAGAGGAAAAGGTATGGAAGAAATAATCGTTGGTGGCGGAGTACAGACTTACAATGCTTTCCTTGACAAGGATTTGGTAACAGATATTTATTTCAATGTCACTCCAATGGTTATTGGTGACGGTGGTGTTATTGGCTCAAAAGATGATTTATTCGTCAAGTTTGATAAAATGAATTATGAACCCATCATTGAAAATGTAATCAGACTTCATTTGAGTAAATAACAAGAGCAGATATGAAAAAATAATTTTATCAGTTTTATTATTGGGCATTATAATGGGATTACAGGCTCAAGAATTGAAAGTTATAAATTTGAATAAGCCGGATAAAAGCAGAAATCTTACATTGATGCAGGCATTGAATAAAAGACATTCGGAACGAGCATTTGCCAATAAACAACTGACGCATCAGGATTTATCCGACCTGCTTTGGGCAGCCAACGGAATAAACCGTCCGTCAGAAGGCAAACGTACCGCACCATCGGCAAATAATGTACAGGAAGTTGACGTATATGTATGTATGAAAGATGGGTGTTATTTATACGATGCCAAAAGCACATCAGTTGCAACCTGTTGCTAAAGGTGATTATCGTTCTGCCGTAGCCAGACAACAGAATTTTGTAACAGAAGCCCCTGTATGTCTGATACTGGTTGCTGACTTGTCCCGCTTCAATAGCGGAAATCCTGAACAGTTGCTAATTGTAGGAGCTTGTGATACTGGGATTATTTCTCAAAATATTTCACTATTCTGTTCCTCGGCTGGCTTAGTTACAGTACCACGGATGACAATGGATAAAAATGCATTGGAAAAAATATTAAAGCTAAAAAAGTCCCAACATTTATTACTAAATCATCCTGTCGGATATGCGAAATAAAGAGGGGATAAAAAAAAAATTCAAAACATCTTTTTGCTAATTGAATAATTGCTTTTAATATCTAGTAAGGATAAGAATAAATCGAGGGTGCCAAATATTTTTACGTTGGTCCTTTTTAGGCTCAGTAGATTTTTAGTGGGGATTATTTTTTATACTCATGAAGTATTGCTTACTTCGCATTATGAATAACAATTATTTGAACATGCTAGCCAGCCTTGTGTTGCCGGCGCAGATATTAGATTACTTTCTTATCTCAAGAGTTGAACAAACCTCTCAAGAGATTCATATCAGTCTGGATGAAAAGATGAATCCAGAGTTAAGCAACGACGTACATCTTGAATCCAAAGGTTTTATGGAAGCTGTAAATGTGACGGACTTTCCCATAGGAGATCATAAGGTAATTCTCAGAATCAGACGTCGGCGTTGGACAGACTTAAGCACAGGCAAAAGCTTTAGTATTCCCATCGACCTCAACGTTGTGCCAAGGGGACCCGATACTCAAAGAATTTGGAGTTTTAAAAAAACGTATGGAGACCATCCCCGGTAACCTGCCGTACGCTTGAGGAATTCTATCATATAGACTGTCATACATTTGAGAAACAGTATAAGGAGGTCCTCAGTGGATATCGCAAGTGGGAGCAGCTATCTCATGCTGATGAATGGATGCTGTTTCCGGAGAATATGGGACTGCATTTGGCAATTGACGAGACCTCACTCTCCAACGGTAAACTTTACACCTTTGTGACCAACCACGATGCCTGTACGAGAGAGTGTTCCCTGGTTAGCTGCCGTGGCAGGGACTAAATCAGAGGATGTAATAGCTGTGCTGCAACGAATTGACGAGGAAAGTCGCTATGCCGTTAAAGAGGTAACACTTGTTCTTTCAGACTCCATGCGCAAGATCGTACGGACTGCATTTCCTAAAGCCGGTCGTGTTATAGACCGTTTTCACATTCAAAAATTAGCTTGTGATGCCGTGCAGGAATTACGCATCAAACACCGTTGGGATGCCATACAGCAAGCCAACGAGGAAATGGAGGAAGCAAAACAGAACAACAAAGATTATGTCCCATACCGATATTCCAATGGTGATACTCGTAGGGAATTGCTTATACGTTCTCGGTATTTGCTTTTCAAGTCAGCCGATAAATGGACAGAAAGACAGAAACAAAAGAGCAGCCATCCTATTTGAAGAATATCCTTATGGAATAACGGCTACCGTCTCCTTCTTCCTGAAGGGACATTGGATTATTTCATCATCTCGACGTAAAGGAAAGCGCATCGGAAATAGTGATTTATTTTAGAAGAAAAGAATGAAGTTCCTAAAGAATACGCAGGAATGAAAGTTGAGAGCAAGGGGTTTTTACGAACCTGTTGTGGTTCAGGGTTTCCCCTCATACGCGGCAAGAAGCTTTTTCTGAACGTGCGCCGGCGCAGGTGGGTTGTCAAGGATGAGAACCGTTACGTGAGCCGTGACTGGAATTCTTTCGAGAAGAACATCGGTGCTTATGTGGGACTGGATGAAGCCTGGCTCTTTCCGTGGAGAATATATATACCGTGTTGGATAAACAAGCGAGAAAAGGCCGTCACGCAGCTCTTTATCGCCGCTGTGAGCGGAACAGATGTAAAGACCGTGACCTCCGCACTGTCTGTCTTTTCTGCGTCGCAGACGCTTTCAGGTCAGAGATAACCATGGATATGGCCTCCGAACATGGAGCAGATCGCCTGCCTTCTGCTCCCGCCGCACGCCGCGTCACAGACCGTTTCCATGTGCAGAAACTCGCTGTAGGAGGCGGTTCAGGATATGCGCGCGTTAAAGCACGCTGGGGAAGCTTCGATGAAGAATCCGTTCAGATCGCCCATGCCAAAGCCTGCGGAAGATATATCATGCGCCGGTCTTTGAAAACGGTGATTCACGCAAACAGCTTCTTCGAGAAGCATTTACCTGTTATATAAGAAGGAATCCTTGTGGACGGAATCACAGCGTGACGCAAGCGGCATCCTGTTCCGGGAGTATCCTGATATTAAGAAAGCATACCACCTCTCCATGAGGCTCCGGACTGATATACCACCAATGCAGGCACAAGGATGCGGCATTGACGTCGTCTTGCCTGCTGGGTAGCGACGAGGTGGATCAGGGTTTCTTGCTTTCGGAAGAGTGGCACGTTCCGCACAGATGCATTACCGGGAAATAATCAACTTCTTTGATAGAGGCACCAACAAACGCTGCTTCCGAATCAAAGACCACACGCACAAAGGAGTTCCCGCACACAATCTTAGAGGAGTAAAGGACAGAGCTTTCTTCCTGTTCACAGACTGGGCGAGAAATTTATGCACAAGCTATGAATCCCCAGGTTTTACAAGCTGACCCCCTTGGCAGTCAAAAGAAAACTGTATATTACTTACAGGGATTTTTGTTTTGGCAATTTCGAAGCGATGTTTTTGAATTTATATTCATAAGAATAACAAGTAACAAATTACC
>VOFI01000320.1_pt1 | contig 22162 bp, 27 predicted proteins | sample 5384131 | NCBI WGS metagenome assembly VOFI01 (sample SAMN12384728, study PRJNA508395) | human gut metagenome | isolation source: healthy gut H | host: Homo sapiens | reverse complement strand
TGATGCGGTCCAGCATGGCGTTGATGGCCTGGGCCAGGGTTTTCAGCTCCTTCTGGGTGCCGGGCAGGTCGATGCGCCGGTCCAGATGGGTGGCGTTGATCTCGTCCAGCTTGCCCGCCAGGGCCTTCAGCTCCTCCGGCGACATGCGCTCCACCTGGTTGAGCTTGGCGGCGGTGGCGGCCAGCTCCTGGATGGGGCGGAGTACCTTCTTAATGGAGCCGGCGTTCTTGAACAGGTTGGTCACCAGGCTGGCCAACTGGCAGATGAACAACACCCGGGCGGCAAAGACGAAGATGGCTGCGGGCTGGGTCAGATCCAGCCGGATGGCGTAGGGCTCGTCCCCCGGCATCTGGAGGGTGTAGCTGGTGGCGTCGCCGGAGGAGAAGGTGACCAGCAGAAGGAGATCCACCGTGCCGGGGTTGAAGTAGCGCACGCCGCCCCGGGTCTCCTCCGGCGAGGGCAGCCAGCCGGGCAGGCGGAGGCCGTCCGCCTCCGGCGTGCCGGCGGTGACGGTGTAATCCCCTGCCGTCATCCACTCCGTGGCCTCCGCCGAGGGGACGCCCCGCTCCTCCACCAGAGTGCTGATCTGGGCCGCCTGCTGCTCCGACCAGACGAACCGGCCGCCGCAGAACAGGAACAGCAGCAGCAGATCCATGGTGAAATAGATGCCCAGCAGCCGGAAAAAAGAGGCGCGTGTTGAGCCGGGCCACGATGGAGGACTTGATGCGCCCCGGCGGGCGCTTGTTCGCTCTGTGTGCCATGGGAACTCCCTCCTCCTAATCCCCGTCCAGCCAGGCCAGCACGGGCGCCAGACGCTCCGGGGAAACCCAGTCGCCCCCGTCCCGGAAGGCGTCCCGCATGGCCCGGTCGGCCTCCGTCTCCGCCGGGGCCCTGGACACCAGCCGGGCCATGGGGGCCATCATGGCGCGGTAGAAGCCGGTGAGCTTCTCCGGGGCGTAGCCGCCCCGGAGGTAGAACAGGGGAACGCCCTCCAGCCGGTTGTCCCGGCGCAGCTTGGCCTCCTCCACCTCCGCCGCCATGCCCACGGCGCACACCGCCGCCGTCCGGAAGCGGCGGCGGGCCCCCTTCAGGCCCTTGATCCCCCCAGCGCACAGCCAGCCCAGGTAGATAACCGCCGTCCCCCGGGGCAGGGCGGCGGCCTCCTTCAGCGGGCGGCAGGGCAGGCCGGTGCGCTCCGCCAGCAGGGCGGCGTACCGGGCGGTGAAGCCGGTCTGGCTGGTGTAGACGATGGCGGCCGCGTTCATTGTCCTTCCTCCCGAATCACATAGCCCACGCCGCGGACGGTGTGGATGAGCTTGATACCGAAGTGCTCGTCGATTTTGGCCCGCAGGAAGCGGATGTATACGTCCACTGCGTTGGTCTCCCCCACGAAGTCGAAGCCCCACACATGGTCCAGCAGGGACTCCCGGGAGATGACCCGCTCCTTGTTCTCCAGCAGGTAGCGCAGCAGATCGAACTCCCGGCGGGTGAGCTCCACCCCCTCGCCATTCACGCTCACCTCGTGCCGGTCGGTGTCCATGGTGAGGGGACCGGCGGTGAGCAGGCTCCGGGGCGGCTCCGCGGCCTGGGCGGGGCGCTTGCGCAGGGCCGCCCGGATGCGGGCCAGCAGCTCCTCGATGGCAAAGGGCTTGGTAATGTAGTCGTCCGCCCCCATGTCCAGGCCGGACACCTTATCCACCACGGTGTCCCGGGCAGTGAGCATGATGACGGGCATGGCGCTCTCCCGCCGCAGGCGGCGCAGCACCTCCATGCCGGACAGGGCGGGCAGCATGATGTCCAGCAGCACCAGGTCGAACTCCCCCGACAGGGCCCGGTCCAGCCCGGCGCGCCCGTCGAAGGCCTTCTCCACCTCGTACCCCTCGTATTGGAGCTCCAGCTCCACCATGCGGGCCAGCTTCTCCTCGTCCTCCACCAACAGGATTCTCTCTGCCATCTCTCTCGCTCCTTACTTGCCTTTTTTCCCCCTGGATTTGTCGAATTCCCGCTTGAATTCGTCCCGTACCTGGCCCACCGCGTCCCCCACCTTGGCGGACACCTGGTTGACCACCTCGCCCACCCGGTTTTTGTCCAGATCCGGGCCGGAAAAGCGGTATTTACAGCCGAAGAACAGGCCCACCACCAGCAAGGGCAGGGAGATCCAGTAGGCCACCAGCACCAGCAGGATCAGGATCAGCACGGGCAGGGCGGTCATCCGCTCCCCGTTGCGCCACACCTCAAACTGGTTGACCGTGCAGTGGCGCAGCAGATCCACCGCCGCCGCCAGCAGCTCCCGCAGGCGGGCGCGCCAGCTCCCCCGCTCCTCCCGGCCGCGGTGGCCGCCCGCGGTCACGGCCAGCCCCCAGAACCGCTTCTCGTCCTTCCCGGACGCCTCCGGCCCCCGGGTGGGCCCGGAGGGCGGCGGCTCCGGGGCGGCCCCGGGCTGGGTGGTAAAAAAAGCGCCCCGCCCGCCGCCCGGCGGAATCCGGCCCTCCCGCTCCAGCAGGATCAGGGCGTCCAGCAGATCGCCGTCACAGGCCTCCAGGGCCCGCCGGGCCTCCTCATAGGAGACTGCCGCGTGCGCGCGGAGTTGTTCCACCTGTTCCAAAGTCACTGACATAGAGGCCGCCACCCTTTCAACGGTTTTGTGATTACAGTATACCCAAGCCGCGGGGCGGATGGAATTGATCTTTCCTTAAAAACACATTAAATTGGGTTCCGGGCAACATCATACCACGCCGGGCCCGCTGGTGCAAGCTGCCGCTTTACCCGGCTGGGATTTCATGATATAATAACCGCAAAACGGCGGTTATACCTGACGCGGTCCACCTGCTCCCGCCTTGGGGCGGGACTGCGAAATCCGGCGTCATGCGGCCATTCCGCCGGGCTTCATGGCGGAATGACAAGAAAGGAACGGCTTTTGCCGGGAAGGGAGGGGCGCCATGCGCCGCATCCAGAAATATCTGTCCGGCCTGTGCGCGGCGGCGCTGCTCCTGAGCCTCCTGCTGGCCGGGACGGCCAAGGCGGATGAGATCACCATCTATCTGATGGCGGAGAACGACCAGATGCTGGACCTGCCCCTGTCCGCCATGCCGCCTGGATCAACGGGGACATATATGTGCCCTACACCGCCTTCGACTGGACGGTGACGGGGGTGAACCTGGGAGTCTCCTACGGGCAGGAGCGGACAGAGACCGAGTACAAGTTTACCCTCTACAGCCTGAACGGCATGCTTGTGTTTGACCTGAACGCGGGCACCTGCACCGACGGCTTCTCCGGAGAGGCGAAGGACATGCGTGCCGCGCTGCGCAACGGGCGGGTGTTTGTCCCCCTGGCCGGGGTGTGCAGCTTTTTTGGCCTGAATTACACCTATACCCCCACCAACTACGGCACCCTGATCCGTATCACAAACGGGCAGGAGCGGCTGGACACCCAGCAGTTTGTTACATCGGCCAGCGGGCTGTCTATGCCCACCCGCTACTATAAGTACCTCCAGGAGCTGAACCAGGGCACCCAGCCCACGCCCAGCCGTCCCCCACGCCATCGGGCGGCGGCACGGACGAGCCGGAGCAGGAGGACGGTCTGCCGGTCTACCTGTCCTTCCAGTGCACCGGCGGCGGGGCGCTGGACAACATTTTGGACACCCTGGAGGCACGCGGCATCCGGGCCCTGTTCCTCTTTACGCCGGATGCCTTGGCGGCGGCGGAAGGTCAGCTCCGCAGGCTGGTGGGCTCGGGCCACGCGGTGGGCCTGTCGGTCCCGGGCCAGAGCCTGGATGGGGCGCGGGCGGCGTTGGAGGAGGGGGCCGGCCTGTTGGAGCAGTTGGTCCGTGTGCGGCCCCATACCGTATATCTGGAGGGGGCGGCCTCCGGCGTGGCGGATGCGCTGGAGCGGGAGGGCTGGGCCTGCTGGTCGGCCAACGTGGACGGCCGGCCCGACGGCCGAAGCCAGAGCACCCAGGCCAACGCCCTGTTGCGCACTCTGGAAGGACGGCGCAGCGCGGCCCGCATGCTGCTGGACGACAGCGGAGAGAGCGCCGGAATCCTGTCCCGGCTGCTGCCCCGCATGCCGCGGGACGCGTACTGGTTCCAACTGGCGCTGGATACCCGGATCTGAGAGAATCGGAGCACATACAGGCGGGCGGAGCTTGTCCGCCCGCCTGTTTTGAGGAGGAGTCACACATGCGCACCGTATATCTGGACAACGCGGCCACCTCTTACCCCAAGGCACCGGGGGTGGGGGCGGCTATGGCGGACTACATTGAGCGTGTGGGCTGCAACATCGGCCGGGGCGGCTACCAGCGGGCCTATGACGCGGCCGGGGGGGTGCTGGAGGTGCGGGAGCGGCTCTGCACCCTGGTGAACGGTCCCGGGCCGCGCAATGTGGCGTTCACCTCCGGGGCCACCCACGGGCTGAATCTGCTGCTCAAGGGACTGCTGCGGCCCGGCGACCGGGTCGTGACCTCCCCCATGGAGCACAACGCCGTCCTGCGCCCCCTCCGCCAGCTGGAGCGGGCGGGGGTGGAGGTGGAGTACCTGCCCTGCACGGAGCGGGGGGAGCTGGTGACGGAGAATCTGGCAGAGCGGCTGACGCCCGGCGTCCGGGCGGTGGTGCTCACCCACGCCTCCAACGTGTCGGGCACCCGGTTCCCCATCGGCGCGGTGGGGGCCCTGTGCCGGGCGCGGGGCATCTTCTTCCTGGTGGACGCGGCCCAGACTCTGGGCGTCCTGCCGGTGGACATGGGGGCCATGGGCATCGACGGCCTGGCTTTTCCAGGCCACAAGGGCCTGCTGGGGCCCCAGGGCATCGGCGGCGTGGTGGTCAGCGATGCCCTGGCGTCGGAGCTGGAGCCCCTCCTCGCCGGCGGCACGGGCAGCCAATCCGAGTCGCTGGACATGCCCTCTTTCCTGCCCGACCGGCTGGAGGCGGGCACGCTGAATCTGCCGGGGATCTTCGGCCTGGGGGCTACCCTGGACTACCTGAACCGGGAGGGGGAGGCCCTGCGGGCGCGGGAGCGGAAGCTGGCGGGCCACCTGTGGGCCCGGCTGATGGAGCTGGAGGAGGACGGCCTGCGGGTGCTGGGCTCTGACGACCCGGTAAACGGGTGGGGGTGGTGTCTGTGGACTTTCTCTGCGCCGACAACGCCGAGATGACCTTCCGGCTGGGCGGGAGTACGGCATCCAGACCCGCTGCGGCCTCCACTGCGCCCCGCTGGCCCACAAGACCCTGGGCACCTTTCCCCAGGGGGCGGTGCGCTTCTCCGTGGGGCCGTTTACCACCTTTGAGGAGCTGGACTACGTCCACGGCGCGGTGTACGACCTGCTGCTGGAGGTGGGCAACCAATAGTTGCGGCCATGAAACCCGGAAGCGGTGGCGGCCCAGGCCCGTCTCTACTATTCTGAACGGCGAGGAGGAGTGCCCATGAATCTGGAGATTGCAAACCGCCTGCTGGCCCTGCGCCGGGAGCACGGCTATTCCCAGGAGGAGCTGGCTTACAAGCTGGGGGTCAGCCGCCAGGCGGTGTCCAAGTGGGAGAGGGCGGAGTCCTCTCCAGACACGGACAACCTGCTCGCCCTGGCCCGGCTCTACGGCGTGTCCCTGGACGCGCTGCTGCTCCACACCCCGGCGGGGGAGGCGGCCCAGGCCGCGCCGGAGCCGGAGGAGGCCCCGGCGGACGAGGACGCGGAGATTTTTGCCGCCGCCCGGGCCTGGGACGCCGCGGAGGAGGCGGAGCAGAAGGCCCGGAAGCGGGCGCGGGCCAAGTGGAAGGAGGGGCTGCTGTGGCTGCTCACCCTGGCGCTGATGGTGATTCCGCCCAACCTGACCTACTGGCTTGGCATCTCGGAGGTCTATGCCGTGGTGGTCACGGTGGCCTTTTTGATCACCGGCTTCCTGCTGGACAACTGGCACCCGGGCTGGATGCTGTTTCTCACCATTCCGCTCTACTATGTACTGATCTTCGGACGTTAAAAATGGAGTTCCCGCACTGCGGGAACTCCATTTTTTGCACTTTACTGGTGGATAACCGTGCCGGTGCGGCCCGCCACGCCGTCCTTGGCCTTTTCCAGAAGGGTGATCAGGGCGGTGCGGCCGGGGGCGCTCTCGGCGAATTCCACGGCAGCCTGCACCTTGGGCAGCATGGAGCCGGGGGCGAAGTGGCCCCGTTCCATGTAGACCTTGGCCTCGGCGGGGGTCAGGCTGTCCAGCCAGGTCTGGTTGGGCTTGCCGAAGTTAATGGCCACCTTCTCCACGGCGGTGAGGATGATGAGGGTATCGGCGTTGACCTGCTGGGCCAGCACGCAGGAGGCGAAGTCCTTGTCGATGACCGCCGCCGCGCCCTTGAGGTGGTGGCCCTCGGTCTTGTAGACCGGGATGCCGCCGCCGCCGCAGGCCACCACCACCAGTCCGGCGTCCACCATGTCGCGGATGGACTCAATCTCGATGATGGACTGGGGCTTGGGAGGCCACCACACGGCGGTAGCCCCGGCCCGCGTCCTCAATGACGTTATAGCCCCGCTCAGCCACCATTTTGTCGGCCTCCTCCTTGGTCATGAAGGCGCCGATGGGCTTTGTGGGGTTCTGGAAGGCCGGGTCGTCCCGGTTTACTTCCACCTGGGTCAGCACGGTGGCCACGCCCTTGGAGATGCCGCGATCCAGCAGCTCCTCCCGCAGCGCATTTTGCAGATCATAGCCGATATAGCCCTGACTCATGGCCACGCAGACGGAGAGGGGGCAGGGGATGTACTTCTCCGGCTCCGAGCGGGTCAGCTCGGCCATGGCCTTCTGAATCATGCCCACCTGGGGGCCGTTGCCGTGGGCGATGATGACCTCGTGGCCCTCCTCGATCAGATCCACGATGGCCCTGGCGGTCTGCTTCACCGCGATCATCTGCTCCGGCAGATTGTTGCCCAGGGCATTTCCGCCCAGGGCGATGACAACACGTTTACCCATGAATAGCACCTCATTCAAGATAAAGAAAAGTCAAAAGGAGAGGGGCGGAAATGCCCACGCGCCGGGAGGCGCGTACAAGCGTTTTGCCCGAAGGGCAAAACCTTGGCGCAGGCGGAATTCAGTTCCGCCGAGCAAGTAAAAACAGAAGGGGGCCCCCAGGGCGGCGTGCCGTCCTGGGGCGTTTTCCGCCCAGGGCGATGACAACACGTTTACCCATGAATAGCACCTCATTCAAAATAAGAAAAGTCGAAAGGAGGGGGGGCGGAAATGCCCTCCGCGCCGGGAGGCGCGTACAAGCGTTTTGCCCGGAGGGGCAAAACCTGGCGCAGGCGGAATTCAGTAGGGGCGCACCTGTGTGTGCACCCTGCCTGTTCCGCGGGCCGCCGGGCCGATGAGGGCATCGGCCCCTACGGAATACGGAGGGGCGGGCGGCCGCAAGGGGCATCCCTGCCTGTGTGTCCGCGCCGAAAAAGACGGGGCCCGCCCGCAGAATACCGGAGTACCTGTATTTGCGGGCGGGCCGGAGCGCCCTGGGCGGGGAAATTCGCAGATTTTACTTCTGGAACCAGCGGGCCAGGCCGCGCTCCTCCAGGGCCTTCAGGGTGGCCTGGGGATCCTTCACCTTGGCCAGGAAGATCATGGCGGCGATGATATAGGGCTTGAAGGAGGCCTCCTTGTAGAGAGGATCGCGGTAGCGGTCAAACACGCTGGCCTCCACCTCGCCGTCCACGCAGGAGACGTCGTTGATGTCGGCGGGCAGGCAGTGCAGGTACAGGGCCTTGCCGTCGCGGGTGGTCTTCATCAGCTCCTCGGTGCAGCACCAGTCCTTGTGGGCGGCGTTCTGGGCCAGCAGCTCCTTTTCCAGGGCCTTGATGCCGTCGGTGTCGCCCTCGGCGTACAGGTTGGTGCGCTTCTCCATGGCGGCGAAGGGGGCCCAGCTCTTGGGGTACACGATGTCGGCGTCCTGGAAGGCCTCGGCCATGGAGTGGGTCTTGGTGAAGGTGCCGCCGCTCTTCTGGGCGTTGGCCTTGGCCACCTCCTCCACCTCGGGCATGACCTCGTAGCCCTCGGGGTGGGCCAGAACCACGTCCATGCCGAAGCGGCTCATCAGGCCGATGACGCCCTGGGGCACGGAGAGGGGCTTGCCGTAGCTGGGGGAGTAGGCCCAGGTCATGGCGATCTTCTTGCCCTTCAGATTCTCCACGCCGCCGAACGTATGGATGATGTGCAGCATGTCGGCCATGCACTGGGTGGGGTGGTCGATGTCGCACTGGAGGTTCACCAGGGTGGGCCTCTGCTCCAGCACGCCGTCCTTGTGGCCCTGGGTCACGGCGTCCATGAACTCGTGCATGTAGGCGTTGCCCTTGCCAATGTACATGTCGTCGCGGATGCCGATGACGTCGGCCATGAAGGACACCATGTTGGCGGTCTCGCGGACGGTCTCGCCGTGGGCGATCTGGCTCTTGCCCTCGTCCAGATCCTGCACCTCCAGGCCCAGCAGGTTGCAGGCGGAGGCGAAGGAGAAGCGGGTGCGGGTGGAGTTGTCGCGGAACAGGGAGATACCCAGGCCGGACTCGAAAATCTTGGTGGAGATGTTGTGCTCGCGCATGTAGCGCAGGGCGTCGGCGATGGTGAAGACGGCCTCGAGCTCGTCGTCGGTCTTTTCCCAGGTCAGGAAGAAGTCGCCCTCGTACATCTCTTTGAAGTTGAGCTTGTTGAGCTTGTCAATATAGTTCTGAAGGTTTTCCATAGCGGCAATCTCCTTTTCTTTTTTGTTGTGGGGTAGGGGCGGCCCTTGTGGCCGTCCGCGGGCGGGGACAAATCCCGCCCCTACGGGCGCGCTTCTTACTGAATGTTATTATTGGTCTTGCCCGCGCGGAACTGGGACACGTCGGCGGTCTTGTTCTCCTCCTTGTAGTTGCCGGGCACGGCGGCGTACAGGGCGGCGCAGGTGACCAGATCCATCTTCCAGGTGATCTCGTTGGGGGCGTGAGCCTGGCTCTCGGCGCCGGGGCCGAAGCCCACGCAGGGGATCCCGTACCGGCCCTGAATGGACACGCAGTTGGTTGAGAAGGTCCACTTGTCGATGAGGGGGCGGTCCCGCAGGTGCATGGCGTCCCGCTTGGCCTCGGCGTCGGCGTGGCCGATGCGCTTGTCGCCCCAGAGGGCGTGGTGGGCATCCACCAGAGCCTGCACGTGGGCGGCGCTTTCTTTGTTGATCCAGGTGGGGAAGTAGCACTCGGTCTCGTAGACCTCGCCGGTCCAGGAGGGCCGGTCATACATATACATGGACACCTGTACGTCGTCGCCGTACTTCTTCACGCTGGGCAGCTCGCGGATCTCCTCCAGGCAGGAGTCCCAGGTCTCGCCGGCAGTCATGCGGCGGTCGATGGAGATGGAGCAGGAGTCAGCCACAGCGCAGCGGGAGGGAGTGGTGTAGAAGATCTGGGAGGTGGTGCAGGTGCCCCGGCCCAGGAAGCGGGCGTCCTCAAAGTGCTCGGGGTTGTACTTGGGATCCAGCATCTTCACCAGGCCCTTGATCTCCACGGTCTCGTCGGCGGGGTTCTCGTTGAGGGCGCGGACATCCTGGAGGATGTCGGCCATCTTGTAGATGGCGTTGTCGCCCCGCTCCGGGGCGGAGCCGTGGCAGGAGACGCCCTTCACGTCCACGCGGATCTCCATGCGGCCCCGGTGGCCCCGGTAGATGCCGCCGTCAGTGGGCTCGGTGGACACCACGAACTCCACCTGCTCCTTGCGGATGCCCTTGGCGGGGAAGAACTTGTTGACGATGTACTGCCAGCACATGCCGTCGCAGTCCTCCTCCTGCACGGAGCCCACCACCATGATCTTATAGCCGGCGGGAATGAGGCCCAGATCCTTCATGATCTTGGCGCCGTAGGTGGCGGCGGCCATGCCGCCCTCCTGGTCGGAGCCGCCGCGGCCGAAGATCACCGCGTCGTCCTCGTAGCCCTGGTAGGGATCGGCCTCCCAGTTGTTGATGTTGCCGATGCCCACGGTGTCGATGTGGGAGTCGAAAGCGATGATCTTGTCGCCCTCACCCATCCAGCCGATGACGTTGCCCAGGCCGTCCACTTCCACCGCGTCATAGCCCAGCTTCTCCATCTCGGCCTTGATGCAGGCCACCACTTCCTTCTCCTCGCAGCTCTCGCTGGGGTGGGAGATCATCGCCCGCAGGAAGCGGGTCATGTCGGCCCTGTAGCTCTCGGCTGCCTTCTTGATCTGCTCGTAATCCATGTTCGTTTCCCTCCATCATTGATCCACAGGTAGTTATATTATCTTAAAAGCCTTACAGAGTGCGTGCCGCAGGCGTGCAGTTTGTTCGTTCCGGGGACATGTGCCCCGGAACGAACTCCGCTCAGCCAGCAAGTGTGGGTGCTGAGCGCTTTCAGCGTTCAGCACCTGCGCGCGGCGGGCTGTATTCATCCCAGAAGCGGCTTTGCCGCTTTTGGGATGAATTAAGCGGTGGGATATTCACCGTCCCACAGCACCTTGCGGAACTTCATGGGGTCGGTGTTTCCCTCGGTGGAGAACATGAGCACCTGGCTGAAGCGGTCCAGGCCGATGGCCTCCCGGAGCTCCTTGTATTCATCGGTCTCCATGATGGCGGCGATGAGGCCCATGCCCACCGCACCGGACTCACCGGAGATCACCACCGGATCGCCCTTGACGGGGACACCCAGCATCCGCATGCCCCGGGCGCTCACCCAGTCGGGGCAGGAGACAAAGGCGGTGGCGTGGTTGCGCAGGATATCCCAGGAGATGGTGTTGGGCTCGCCGCAGGCCAGGCCGGCCATGATGGTCTGGAGGTCGCCGTCCACGATGCGGGGGGCGCCGTCGCCGGCCAGGGCGCCCCGGTAGAGGCAGTCGGCCGCCTGGGCCTCCATGACGACGAACTTGGGCGGGTCGTTGGGGAACAGGTTGGTGAAGTAGCCCACCACCGCGCCGGCCAGGAGCCCACGCCCGCCTGGACGAACACGTGGGAGGGACGGTTGACGCCGAGCTGGCGGAGCTGCTCGGCGGCCTCGCTGGCCATGGTGCCGTAGCCCTGCATGATCCAGGAGGGGATCTCCTCATAGCCCTCCCAGGCGGTATCCTGGACGATCACGCCGTGCTCGGTCTGGGCGGCCTCGGCGGCGGCCATGCGGACGCAGTCGTCGTAGTTGACCTCCTCAATGGTGACGGCGGCGCCCTCCTTGGCAATGTTGTCGTACCGGGGCTTGGAGCTGCCCTTGGGCATATGTACCACGGCCTTCTGACCCAGCTTGTTGGCCGCCCACGCCACGCCGCGGCCGTGGTTGCCGTCGGTGGCGGTGAAGAAGGTGGCCTGGCCGAACTCCTTGCGGAAGGCCTCGCTGGTCAGGTAGTCGTAGGTCATCTCGGACACGTCCCGGCCCATCTCCTTGGCGATGTACTTTTGGCCATGGCGAAGGAGCCGCCCAGCACCTTGAAGGCGTTCAGGCCGAAGCGGAAGGACTCATTTTTGACGCACAGGCCGGCCAGACCCAGGTATTGGGCCATGCCGTCCAGCCGGTCCAGGGGGGTGACGGAGTACTGGGGAAGGTGCTGTGGAAAAAGCGGGCCTTGGCCACGTTGGAGAGTGACATGATGGGCAGCTGCCGGTCGTCGCTCTTGGGCATGGTGTTGAGGACCCATTTGATCTGGTCCTTCATTGGGACGGTCGCCTCCAAATTATTTTGAAGTTGCACTCACTTTTTGTTTTACGAGACCATCATACCACGTCCCGTTCAGATGTCAAGAGGATATTCTAAAAAAATGGTGTAATACTAAAAATTTTTAGCATCCATAAAAATGCGCCTGAAACATAAGGGAAAAAACAGGAAAGTGGGACCCCGGACGGACGGCCGCCGGGACCCCGCGGAAGGTCAGGGGGCGGCCTTCTTGGCTGGCTTTTTGTAGAAGGTGTCCTGCATGGGCAGGCAGGTGCGCAGGATGTGGTCACGGGCGTAGTAGGCCCCTGGACCGCCGGGCGGTGGGGATAGTGGCGATCTCGCCGATGCCCTTGGCCCCGTAAGCGAAGGGGAGCAGCTCCTCCTTCTCCACATAAATGGCGTGGATGTCGGGAATCTGGTCGGCCCGCATCAGCCCCAGGGTGCCGAATTTGGCCTGGGGCACGCAGTCCTTGAGGGGAAGTCCTCGGTGAGGGCGTAGCCCAGGCCCATGAGCACGCCCCCCTCGATCTGCCCCTGGATGGAGGTGGGGTTGACCACCTTGCCCGAGTCGTGGGCAGCGTAGACCTCCTTCACCCGGCCCTCGCCGTCCAGAATCACCACATGGGTGGCGAAGCCGTAGGCCACGTGGCTCTTGGGATTGGGCTTGTCGGCCCCCAGCTTGTCGGTGGGATCGAAAAACTCGGCGCTGTACTCCAGCCCCTCCAGGGCGGACAAGTCCCCGCCCGCCCCGTCCAGATCGGCCCTGAGCTCGGCGGCGGCCATGCGCACCGCCTCGCCTGTGATCAGGGTCTGGCGGGAACCGGAGGTGGTGCCTGAGTCGGGGGCCACCTCCGAGTTGGCCCCCATGTTGCGGAGCTTTTCCAGGGGCAGGCCGGTGGTTTCGGCCAGCATCTGAAGGAACACGGTGGCGCAGCTGGCCGATGTCGGAGGCGGCGGAGTAGAGCTCCACCACCCCATTGCGCACCGCCAGCTTGCACCGGCCCTTGTCGGGCAGGCCCACGCCCACGCCGGAGTTCTTCATGGCGCAGGCGATGCCGGCGTGAGCCGCGTTCTGTTCATATACGTCCTTCACCGCCAGCAGGGTTTCCTTGAGGGCGGTGGAGCAGTCGGCAATCTGGCCGTTGGGGAGGGCCTTCCCCCGGCTCGATGGCGTTGCGGAAGCGGATCTCCCAGGGGAGATGCCCACTTTTTCCGCCAGCAGGTTGATGTTGGACTCCAGGGCGAACTCGCTCTGGCACACGCCAAGCCCCGGAAGGCCCCGGCGGGGGGTTGTTGGTGTACCAGCCGAAGCCGCGGATGTCGGTGTTCTGGTAGCAGTAGGGGCCCACCGAGTGGGTGCAGGCCCGCTCCAGCACCGGCCCGCACAGGGAGGCGTAGGCCCCAGTGTCGAAGTGGATCTCGCAGTCCAGGCCGGTGAAGATGCCGTTCTCGTCGCAGCCCAGGGTGAAGGTGCCCTCCATATAGTGGCGCTTGGGGTGGAAGTTGATGGACTCCTGCCGGGTGAGCTTTGCCTTCACGGGCCGGTTCACCCGGAGGGCGGCCAGCACCGCCAGGTGCTGCACCGACACATCCTCCTTGCCGCCGAAGCCGCCCCCCACCAGCTTGTTCTCCACCACGATGCGCTCGGGCTCCCACCCCAGCATGATGGAGATCTCCTTGCGGGTGTCGTACACCCCCTGGTCGGAGGTATAGACCTTCACCCCGTCCTTGTAGGGGAAGGCCACGGCGCACTCCGGCTCCAGAAAGGCGTGCTCGGTGAAGGGGGCGTGCGGTAGGACTGGGTGACGACATACTTGGACTGGGCCAGGGCGGTCCTGGCGTCGCCCCGGGTGACGTGGCGCTGCTGGCACAGGTTGCCGTTGGGGTGGAGGCTGGGGGCGTCCGCCGCCCTGGCCTCCTGGATGGTGCGCACCGGCTCCAGGGGCTCATAGTCCACCTTCACCAGCTCCTTGGCCTGCTTGAGCACGGCCTCATTCTCCGCCACCACCAGGCAGACGGCGTCCCCCACACAGCGGGTGATGTCCCCCTTGGCGATCATCACGTCCCAGTCCTGCTGGAGATGGCCCACCTTGTTGTGGGGGGCACGTCGTCGGCGGTGAGGACGGCCAGCACCCCGGGCAGGGCCAGGGCGGCGGAGGCGTCGATGTCCAGCACCCTGGCCCGGGGGTACTGGGAGCGGACGGCGGAGGCGTGCGCCATGCCGTCCAGGTACAGATCGTCGCAGTACTCCCCCCGGCCCAGCACCTTGTCGCGCACGTCGGTGCGGAAGGCCCGCGCCCCCACGCCGTAGTCCTCCCCCTCCTCCAGGGCGGGATCGACGGACGCCTCCCCGCGGAGGATGGCCCCGGCCAGGGCAATGCCCTCGATGATTTTCTTGTAGCCGGTGCAGCGGCACACGTTGCCCCGGATGGCCTTTTTGATCTCCGCCTCGGTGGGGTTGGGGTTCTGATCCAGCAGGGCCTTGCCCGCCATTACCATGCCGGGGATGCAGAAGCCGCACTGAACCGCGCCCACCGCGCCGAAGGCGTAGACGAAGGCCTCCCGCTCGGCCTCCGAGAGGCCCTCCACCGTCACGATCTCCTTGCCTGCGGCCCGCTTGGTGGACAGGACGCAGGCCTTGACGGCCTTGCCGTCCACCAGGATGGTGCAGGTGCCGCAGGCACCCTCGCTGCACCCGTCCTTCACCGAGGTCAGGCGCAGCTCGTCCCGCAGGTAGCGCAGCAGAGGCTTCTCCTCCTCCGTGGAGCAGGGGACGCCGTTGACCACAAAGGAATAACACTCACTCATGGCAGGTTCCTCATTTCCTGATTCAGATTCCATGGGCGCGCGGAAAGCCCCAGCGAAAGGCTGAGGCTCACCGCCGCCGGATTATCCCAGCAGATAGGCGTAGTTTTCGTATACCGCGCAGATCAGGCGGCGCAGGGGTCGTACAGGCCGCAGGCGGCGTCGGACACGTCGTAGTCGGCCACCTGGCCGCCCAGGCGCACCCGGGTTCTGACGTCCTCCAGGCGGAGGAAGCCCTCGTTCCGGCTGTTCTCGAAGTCGTCCGCGCTCCAGAACAGGGTGAACTTGTCCTGATAGGGGCGGCTGTCATAGGGGCAGAAGGTGGCGCAGTTGCCGCACTCGTTGCACATGCCGTCCACGTGGATGATCTGGCGCTGGCGCATGCCGGGCACCCACACCGCCACATTGGCCCGGTTGGGGCACACCTCGGTGCAGGTCTCGCACACGGTGGCGCAGCCCAGGCAGCGGCTGTCCTCACAGGAGGCGCAGTCGGTGCACGTCGCCCCGCTTGGCCAGGGGCTTCTGATAGTCGGGGTTCACGTTCTGCTCCACCCAGGCGTCCGCGTCGAAGGGGTGGATGGCCTGGGCCGCCCGGGCGGCGCCGGCGATGGCCTCCACCACGGTGCCGGGGCCCTTCTGGCCGTCGCCCACCACAAAGACGTGCTTGACGGAGGACTCCAGGGTATCCGGGTTGACCACGGCGCGGCCCCGTTGATCCACAGAAAGGCCGTTGGCGGTGTAAAGCTCCGTGTCCACCTTCTCGCCCACGGCGGTGATCACCGTGTCGGCGGGCACCTCCGCCGTCCGGCCGGTGTCCACGGGGGAGCGGCGGCCGGTGGCGTCGGGGGCGCCAAGCTCCATCACCCTGCAGGTGAGCACGCCGTCCCGGACGCCCACGGGGGCGAGCAGCTCCCGGAACTCCACGCCGTCGGCCAGGGCCAGCTCCAGCTCCTCCTGGTCGGCGGGCATATAGCGGCGGGTTCTGCGGTACACCAGGGAGACGGTCTCCACGCCGGGGAGGCGCTTGGCGGCCCGGGCGGCGTCCATGGCGGTGTTGCCGCCGCCGATGACCACCACATGCCGGCCCAGGTTCAGGGTATCGGGGGCCTTCTTGGCGGCCTCCAGGAACTCGATGACGTTGTGCTCCTCGCCGTACTCCAGCCCGGCGCTGCCCTTCTGCCACGCGCCGGTGGCCAGGATCACATGGGTGAAGCCCTGGGCGAAGAGCTCCTGTACATCCTTCACCTCGGTGTTGAGCTCCACCTTTACCCCCATGGCCTCCATGAGGCGCACGTCGTTGTCGATGGCCTCGTCATGGATGCGGAACGCGGGGATCACGTGGCGCACGATGCCGCCCAGGGCGTCCCGGCGCTCGAAGACGGTGACGTCCACGCCGGAGCGGCCCAGGAAGTAGGCGGCGGACATGCCGCCGGGGCCGCCGCCCACCACGGCCACCCTCCGGCCCGCGGCGGGGGCGGCGGGGTGCAGCTTGGGCAGCAGGGCCTCAAACCCGCCCTCGGCGGCCTTCAGCTTCTGGGCGCGGATGTAGACGCTCTCGTCGTAGGCGTTACGCATGCACTTGTCCTGGCAGCGGTGGGAGCAGATGGTGCCGGTGATGAAGGGCAGGGCGTTGCGCTGGGTGATGATGCGCAGAGCCTCCTCGTACTTGCCCTCGCCCACCTTCATCAGATAGGCGGGGATGTCCTGCTCGATGGGGCAGCCGGAGCGGCAGGGGGCGGAGAAGCAGTCGATGAGGGGCACCTTTTTGTCCAGCTTGCGGCTGGGGATGGGCTTCATGGGCTTTTGATAGTGGCCGTCGGCGGGGATGCCCTCCGCCAGGGCGGCCGCCCTGGCCGCGTCCACCCCCTCCCAGGGGGCGTAGGAGATATCCAGCAGCGCCCGGCCGATCTGGCTGAACCGCTGGTAGCCGCCGGGCTTGAGGACGGTGGTGGCCATGGTGATGGGCCAGATGCCCGCGTCAAAGAGGGCCCGCACCGAGTGAATGTCCGCGCCGCCGGAATAGGAGATGCGCAGCTTGCCCTTGAACTCCCTGGCCAGCCGGGCCGCCAGGGACAGGGACAGGGGGTAGAGGAGCGGCCGGACATATACATCTCCTCGCTGGGCAGTTCTCCTGCCGCCACGTCCACCGGGAAGGTGTTGGTGATCTTCACGCCGAACTCCAGGCCCCGTTCGCCGGTGCGCTGCATCAGCCGGTGGAACATGGGCACCGCGTCCTCCCACTGGAGATCCTCGCGGAAGTGGTGGTCGTCAAACTGGATGTAGTCGTAGCCCAGGCCGTCCAGGGTCTTGCGGGCGAACTCATAGCCCAGCAGGGTGGGGTTGCACTTGACGTAGGTGTTCAGGTTCTTTTCGGTGATGAGATAGGTGGCGATGCGCTCGATCTCGTCGGGGGGGCAGCCGTGGAGGGTGGACTCGGTGATGGAGTTGGACACGTGGGGGGTAATGCCCCGGACATAGGCCTCGTCCACCTTCTCAAACCGGTCCAGATTGGCCAGAGCCCAGTCCATGCACTCCCGCCACACCTCGGTACCGGAGGCGTCCTTCATCCCCTCGATGTAGGCGTCCACCTTGGGGCTCTGGATGCCCTTGAGGTCGTAGCCCACGCTCATGTTGAACACAAAGCCGTCGGGATCGCCCAGCTCCAGCTCCTTCGCCAGCAGCTTGCAGGCGAACCACGCCTTGACGTACTCGGCGAAGGCCTGGGGGACGTAGAGCTCGGTGGACCACTCGCAGTTGTAGCACTCATCCGCGGCGGTGATGCAGGGTTTGCTGACGCACTTGGACAGCTCCTCGCCGTCCATCACCTGCACGGTCTTGACCTCAAAGAAGCGGCTGCCCGCGGCGTAGGCCGCGATGATGTTCTGGGCCAGCTGGGTGTGGGGGCCGGCGGCGGGGCCGTAGGGGGACTCGATCTTCTCGGCAAAGATGGGCAGGGCCTGCCCGTCGGTGTGGCACACCAGCTTGGAGACGCCGAACACGCTGCCGTGGGCGCGGTATTCGGTCAAAATCCAGTTCATCAGGTGGGCAAAGGGCATGGGTCTCATAATATCGCTCATAACGGATGGCCTCCCAAATATGATTCAGATGTGTTCAGACTGGCGGGCGGCCACAAGGGCCGCCCCTACGTCCGGCGCTTACGGTAGGGGCGGCCCTTGTGGCCGCCCGCGCTCCCGTCAATCGGTGCGGTGGTTGAGTTCGCCCCACAGCTTCTTGGACTGCTCCATGCAGAAGGCATTGATTTTGCCCCGCCCGGCGGGCCCCGAGCGATTTGATCTGCCCGGGGCGAGTGAATCGCCCCGGACATCAAGGTTTTGCCGGTGGCAAAACGCTTGGTGAGGACAAAATCAATGCGGGACGGTTATCTGAGTTCACCCCACAGCCTCTTGCTGCTCCATGCAGAAGGCATTGATTTTGCCCCGCCCGGCGGGGCCGTGCGGGGCCCCAGGAGATTTGATCTGTCCGGGGCGAGTGACATCGCCCGGACATCAAGGTTTTGCCGGTGGCAAAACGCTTGGTGAGGACAAAATCAATGCGGGACTGTTAATAAGTTCTGTGGTTGAGTTCGCCCCACAGCTTCTTGGACTGCTCCATGCAAAAAGCATTGATTTTGTCCTCGTCAATGCCCACGAACTCCCGATCCCTGTAGAGCACCTTGCCGTTGATGATGGTGGTGCGGCAGTTCTTGCCCTCCATGCCGAAGAGCATGTGCCCGTCCACGTTCTCATGGGAGAAGGGGGTGAAGGGCTTGTAATCCATGATGATCACGTCGGCGGCCGCGCCGGGCTTGAGCACGCCCAGGGGCTTTTTGAAGTACCGGGCGCAGATTTTGGCGTTGTTTTCAAAGAGCATCCCGGTGGCCTCCCGCCAGCCCACGTTGGGCAGGCAGGCGTTGTGCCGCTGCATGGGCAGGAGCACCTTCAGGCTCTCCAGCATGTCGTGGGTGTAGGCGTCGGTACCCAGGCCGATGAGGATGCCCTTCTGGAACAGCTGGAGCACCGGCGAGCAGCCCACCGCGTTGCCCATGTTGGATTCCGGGTTGTGGCACACCATGGTGCCCGTCTCCCTGAGAATGTCCATCTCGGCGGGGGAGATGTGGATGCAGTGGCCCAGCATGGTCTTTTCCCCCAGCACGCCGTTGTAGAGCAGGCGGTTCACCGGGCGGCAGCCGTAGTTCCGGAGGGAGTCGTACACGTCGTTCATGCCCTCGGCCACATGGATGTGGAAGCCGGTCATACCGTCGTTGGCCTTCACCATCTGCTCGAAGGTCTTGTCGGAGATGGTAAACAGGGCGTGGCCGCCGAACATGGCCTTGATCATGTCGTCGTCCTGCTCCTTCGCCCACCGGGCGAAGTCGGCGTTCTCCCGGATGGCCTGGCCGCACTTCTCCGCGCCGTCCCGCTCGCTGACCTCATAGCAGAGGTTGGCCCGGATGCCCAGCTCCTGACACACGTCCTTGATGGCGAAGAGGGAGCCGGGGATTTCGCAGAAGGAGGCGTGGTGGTCGAAGATGGTGGTCACGCCGTCCCGGATGGAGTCCAGCACCGTGGCGTAGGCGCAGGCCCGGGTGCCGTCCAGGGTCAGATGTCGGTCGATGTACCACCACTGGCCGTCCAGCACCTCCAGAAGTTGGTGGGGTTGAACCCGTCGATGGACAGGCCCCGGGCCAGGCCCGAGTAGATGTGGGTGTGCACGTTGATGAGGCCGGGCATGATGACACCCCCCCGGGCGTCCACAAACTCGGCGTCGGGGTACCGTCCAGCGCCACCGCGCCGTCCTCCGCATAGGGGAAGGCCTCGTCCCGGGTAATCAGTCTTCCGTTTCCAACCAGCAGCATGCGTCATTCCTCCTTTGGATTTCAACCAACAAAAAAGTGCCCATTCCCTATGAATGGACACTCGACTCTGTGACGGCGGTGCGCCAGCACCGAAACCGAATCCCATGTCCATTCAGCCCGTGCGCGAGAGCACTCCGTTGCAGCCACAACCAATCTTCAAATTGTTTGTATAGTATATACAGTTTAACTGGTTTTACATTTGAATTTTAGCACAAAAGCGCCCAAGATGCAAGAGGGTTTGTTGGAAAAACTAAAAAATTTTTAGGCTTTATAATTTTTGTTGAAAAAATACCTGGAAGTGGTATAATAACAACAAAAGCGCCGGCAAAGGAGAGAAAACAGTATGCCAGAAGCGTCCACGCTGCAATTTTTATTTCAGCTTGCCAAAGGGATTGCCAGCCAGTTCGGCCCCAACTGCGAGGTGGTGGTGCACGACCTGGATTCCAACGACCCGGAGAGCTCCATCGTGGCCATTGAGAACGGCCAGGTCACCGGCCGCAAGGTGGGGGACGGCCCTTCACACGTGGTGCTGGAGACCCTGCGGGCGACCGGGAGAAGCTCCAGGACCACCTGTGCTATCTGACCAAGACGAAGGACGGAAAGATTCTCAAGTCCACCACCATCTACATCCGCAACGATGACGGGACCCCCATCGGCATCTTCGGCATCAACTACGACATCACCCTCATGCTGGCCATGGAGAACATGCTCCGCCAGTTTACCGCTACGGAGAAGGAGTCCCGGGAGCCGGAGGCCATCTCCCGCAACGTGTCCGACCTGCTGGACGAGCTCATCGAGCAGAGCGTCAAGCTGGTGGGCAAGCCGGTGGCGCTGATGCACAAGGAGGACAAGGTGAAGGCGATCCAGTTTCTCAACGAGACAGGGGCCTTTCTCATCACCAAGAGCGGCGACAAGGTGTGCAAGTACTTCGGCATCTCCAAGTACACCCTCTACAGCTACATCGACGAGTCGAAGGAATAAATTCCGTGCCCGGCTTCCTCTGGAAGCCGGGCGCGTTTGTCAATCAGCCGTTCGCGGAGGGCTCCTTGGGTAGGATCAGGTTGAGCAGGATGGCCATGAGGGGCGGCCACCACCACGGAGGAGGAGCCGAACACGGTGTTGACCCAGGCGGGGGAAGCCCTCGCCGGCCAGGCAGCCGGACACCTGGGTGATCCCCACGCCTAGGGCCACCGACAGGCCCACCACGGAGCTCTTGCGGGGGGTGAAGCCCCCCTCGGTGATCATACGGATGCCGGTCATGGTGATGGTGGCGAACACCGAGATGGTGGCGCCGCCAATGACGCACTGGGGGATGGTGGTCAGCAGGGAGGCGAACTTGGGTACCAGCCCGGCCACCAGCAGAATGAGGGCCGCCAGGGCGAAGACCGCCCGGTTGATGACCCGGTTGACGGTGACGATGCCCACGTTCTGGCTGTAGGTGGCGGCGGGCAGGCCGCCGAAGAAGGCGCCCAGAATGCTCATGACGCCCTGGCCCACAATGCCGCCGGAGAGCTCCTTGTCGGTGGGCATGCGGTCCATGCCGCCCATGGTGGTGGAGGAGGGTCGCCGATGGTCTGTACCGCATTGACCACGTAGACGATGCCCAGGGACACACAGGCGGCGGGGACGAACTGGATGTCAAAGGGCATGGGCCTGGGCAGGGCGACCCAGGCCGCGCTGCCCACCCCGGACAGATCCACGATGCCCAGGAAATAGGCAATGACATAGCCTGCCAGTATGCCAATGAGGATGGAGGCCAGCTTGGTGATGCCCTTGGTGAAGTGGTTGAGGAAGACCACCACAGCCAGGGTGATAAGGGCCACCGCCCAGCTCTTGGCGCTGCCGAACCACTCTGAGCCTGCACCGCCGGCCATGTACTTTACAGCGGTGGGATAGAGGGACAGGCCGATGGTGAAGATCACCGTGCCGGTGACCAGGGGAGGGAACAGGGGCGGATCCACTTGACCAGCACCCCGAAGACGATGGCAACGATGCCTCCCACGATCTCCGCGCCCAGTATGGTGGGCAGGCCGAATTCGCCGCCGATGGCCTGGAGCGTGGGGATGTAGGCGAAGCTGATGCCCATGATGACGGGCAGGCCGGAGCCGATGCGGTGGAAGATGGGAAAGAGCTGGAGCAGGGTGGCCAGGGCGGTCAGGATCAGAGAGACCTGGATCATCAGGGTCTTGTCCGCGCTGCTCAGACCGCAGGTGTCCGCAACCAGGATGGCCGGGGTAATGACGCCGACTACGGCGGCGACCACGTGCTGGAGTCCCAACGGGAGAAGCTGTCCGGGCTGCGGGATGCCGCGCCATTGGAAAACGGCATCCTTGCTGGTGGTGTCGGGGTGACTCATTCCAATCACCTCACAAAAATGTACAAATGCATTTTTAGTACAGTCAAACTATATCCCATTTGCTGGCTGGATGCAAGTGGAATTTCTTTGGCGGAATGGAAAAAAACCAGACTGTTTTTTGTGAAAGATGCTTAAAGCAGCCGCTGCGGACAGGTAAAAAAAGAACGGATTTCCCAGGCGCAAAAGCGCCTGGGAAATCCGTCTTCGATGCAGGGCGGGGCTTACTTTACGGCAATGGCTTCAATCTCGCACAGGGCGCCCTTGGGCAGAGCCTTCACCGCCACGCAGGAGCGGGCGGGCTTGGAGGTGAAGTACTTGGCGTACACCCCGTTGAAGGCGGCAAAGTCGGCGATGTCGGCCAGGAAGCAGGTGGTCTTGACCACCTTGTCGAAGCCGGAGCCGGCGGCCTCCAGAATGGCGCCCACATTCCTACAGCTCCACTCGGCCTGGGCGGCGATGCCCTCGGGCATGGCGCCGTCGGCGGGGTTCACCGGAAGCTGGCCGGAG
>VOFI01003525.1_pt1 | contig 22175 bp, 41 predicted proteins | sample 5384131 | NCBI WGS metagenome assembly VOFI01 (sample SAMN12384728, study PRJNA508395) | human gut metagenome | isolation source: healthy gut H | host: Homo sapiens | reverse complement strand
TACATAGGCAATCACTCCCCTGTCCATCACAAACGGTAGTCAAGGTGTTCAAGGCGCGGTTTTTAATCAAAAAGCTTCTCTATGCGGTTGTTCTCATAGAGTTCCACGCTGATTTCGTTAGAATCAATCCCCGTATCGTAAAGGGCTGCCGTAATTTCATGGGTTTCCTTGGACGTGTTTGAGTACTGGAAATTGCCGGTATCCGTGGTAATGGCAGCGAAAATTGCCCCGCCCATTTCTCGGTCAAGGGGGAGATCCATTGCTCGCAGCAGCTTAAAGATCAGTTCACCTGTAGCCGCCGCCTTGCTGTCCACGTAATTATAGTCACAGTAAAAACTCTGTCGTCCCATGGTGGTCGATACAGATGGTGATCGGACTTTGCTGAAATTTCTCTTTTCGTCTGATAAATCTGTCTGCATCACCGCAGTCGATACAGATTGACAAATCTGGTTTTTCCACGATGTTTTGATCTGAGGTACAATAACCTCTGTCAAGAAAAGCCAAGTTAGCTGGAATGTGATCTTCAATCAAAATGTAACATTCTTTGCCGAGATTCCGCAGGGCCTTGCACAATGCTGCACAGAGCCCAGAGTGTCTCCGTCCATATTGATATGGGGAAACAGCAGAATCTTTTCCGCTTTTTCTGATTATATTGCCGATTTCTTCAAAGCTGTTATTCTTCATGATCTATACCTAATTTGTTTATCACTTCAGAAATATGTCTGCCATATTCCATTGAAGTATCGATTTTAAACAGTAGTTCTGGAATGTGTCTCAGTTTAATCTGTCTGCCAATTTCTTTTAATCAGACCTTTAGCGCTTTTGAGACCTTCAATCACCTGCTCTTCTTCTTCTCGCTTTGCTTCCTCATCTTTACCCGCAGTCAGCACTGTGACGTAACAGGTTGCGTAACGCTTCCGTCGGAAGTTACATCAACATCAGAAATGCTGATCATTCCTGATGAAAGTCTGGGGTCTTTGATTTCCCCGTAAAAGCATCTCACTGATGACTTTGCGGATTTCTTCGCCCAGACGGCCTTGTCTATATCCTTTTCCCATCTTCTTTTTCCTTTCGTTATTTCAAAAATGGGGTTGACATACCGTCCTCTGTCTTTGGTTTTTGCCGTGATTGAATGGCCTCAACCGGACAGCGCTGCAGACAGCCCAGACAATGGACACACTGCTGTTTTGTCCAAACCGGACGCCCTTCTTCCATCTGAATTGCTTCTACGGGGCAAATGGTCTGGCGAGAGTCCGCATCCGATGCAGGAATTCTCTGCAAAAATTTCTTCGTCCCACATTTGTCTTGATAAAAGAATAGGCGATTTTGCTGACCGCTCCAAATCAATACTCGAATGAAAACTCGTTCGAAAATGAAATCGGATCGCATCAATGCAGTGATCTATTTCTTTGTCGGCTCGCCGCAGAATCATTGTCTGCTCTTCCGGAAGAGGCATCTTATACATCAGGACGTAATTGCCAACCATTTTTGATCTTATAAAATGCTCTAAAATGCACTTCTTTTGCCTTTCAATGCCGCTTTAAACATACGGTCAACGGCGCCACAACTGCCTCCGTGAGGTTCCAATCCCCCAGACATCAGGTGTTTCGCCAGTAAACTGTACTTTTTGATAAACGCACTGACCAGGTTCGGAAGTCCATAGAAGTATACGGGGAAGATGAAGAAAAACTTTTTCCTCATCTTCCACCTGGTACTTATATTCATTATTCCTCGTTGCGTCAGAAATATTTATGACCTGCCCGCCAAATTCGCGGCCAATCCTTTCTGCAACGTATTTCGAATTACCTGTAGCCGAAAAGTAAAATACCATTTCCTCCCTGCTCCTTATCAGTTGCGCTCGATCTCCACCATGTGGAAGCATTCGATGATATCACCTTCTTTGATATCGTTATAGGCTTCAATGCCAATACCGCATTCGTAGCCTGTGGCAACTTCTTTGCATCGTCCTTGAATCTCTTCAATGAGGAAATCTTTCCTTCGTGAATGACGATGCCATCTCTTACCAGTCTGATTTCAGCATTTCTGACAACCTTACCCTCTCCTGTACGCATGCACCGCCTACGGATGCCGACGCCAGGTACTTTAAAGGTACTCTGATTTCCAACTTTTCCGAGAATCTCTTCCTTTGAATTCTGGATCCAGCATACCCTTCATAGGTTTTCCACGTCGTCGATGACGTCGTAGATGACGCGGTAAGTCCTGATCTGAATATTGTCTCGATCAGCCATGGTCTGTACTGCCGTGCTCGGTCTGACGTTAAATCCGATGATAATCGCGCCAGAGGTTCCTGCCAGCATAACATCGGACTCTGTCACTGTACCGACACCAGTGTGAATGATATTTACTTTTACATTTTCGTTGTTTAGCTTTTCTAAAGACGCTACCAGTGCGCCGACGGAGCCTTGTACGTCACCTTTAATAATCAGGTTCAGTTCTTTTCACCTCGCCTGCCTGTATCTGGCTGAACAACTGCTCTAATGTAGAGCTTGCATTTCTTGCCAAAACTTCTTCTCTCAGCTTTTCCTTTTTCTATGCTCAGCGATTTCTCTGGCCATCTTATCTTCTTTACGGCGTTGAATTCTGTCGCCTGCCTGTGGTACGTCAGTCAAACCGAGAATTTCAACAGCTGTGGCTGGCCTGCTTTTGATGGTCCGACCCTTAAAGTCTGTCATCAACCTGATTCTGCCGGAGCAAGTACCTGCTACGATACTCTGTCCGCTGTGCAAGGTTCCATTTGTTACCAGTAATGAAGCAACCGGACCTTTTGATTTGTCCAGACGCGCTTCAATGACAGAACCCATTGCCAATCTGTTTCGGATTTGCTTTCAGCTCCATGACTTCTGCCTGCAGCAGAATCATCTCGAGAAGGTTGACAATGCCGTCCCCTGCTCTTTGCAGATACCGGCACGCTGATAACATCTCCGCCCCAGTCTTCTACTAAAATTCCATGTTCTGTCAGATCCTGTTTCACCTTATCCGGATTTGCGCCCGGTTTATCCATTTTGTTGATCGCTACGATGATCGGCACGCCGGCAGCCTTCGCATGACTGATGGATTCTATGGTCTGCGGCTTTACGCTGTCGTCAGCAGCAACGACAAGAACTGCCATATCCGTTACGTGTGCACCTCTCGCTCTCATGGCGGTAAATGCTTCATGTCCCGGTGTATCTAAGAATACGATCTTCTGTCCATTGATTTTGACTTCGGAGGCACCGATATGCTGTGTGATACCGCCAGACTCAGAAGCTGTCACATTGGTCTTTCTGATGGCGTCAAGCAGGGATGTCTTACCGTGGTCGACGTGACCCATGACGGTGATGATCGGAGGTCTGACTTCAGATCTCCTTCTTCGTCTTCAAACAGCTCCAGGCCCTCTTCTTCTTGTTTCTCTTCAACTTTGCCAACAACTACGCTGAGGCCCAGGTCTTCTGCCAGAACCATAACCGTATCCTCATCGACGTTCTGATTGATGTTGGCCATAATGCCAAGTTTCATCAAAGTCATGATGACTTTTGAGGTGGATACCTCTGTCTGTTCACAGAAGCCGGCAACGGTAATTGGCACATTCAGTACGATTGTACCTTCTGGTAATGCCTCTTCTTCAATCATAGGTTCCACTACAACTGGTTTTTGTTTTACGTGTTTCTTTCTAGTCTGTTTTTCCAGGGATCTTCTTTCCAGCTTTGCAAATTTATTTCTCTCTTTATCAGGCTTTTTCTTGCTGTCATCTCTTTTTTCGCAATGGATGGCTTCACTTCCATCTTTTCGCCCTGTGGTCTGTCTTTACGCTGACCGCCTGGACGATTGTTGTTGCGATCGCCGCTTCCTCCGCCCGGACGATTGTTATTGCGGTCGCCGCTTCCGCTTGACGGTTGTTATTGTAGCCTCCGCCTGAACGGTTGTTGTTATTGCGGTCATTGCTGCCGCCGCGGTTGTTATTGCGGTCGCCGTAGCTGCCGCGGTTATTGCTGCTGCGATCTCCGCTTCCTCCTCCTGGACGATTGTTATTGCGGTCGCCGCTTCCCACTCGGACGGTTGTTATTGTAGCCTCCGCCTGAGCGATTGTTGTTATTGCGGTCACCGTTTCCGCTAGGACGGTTATTGTTATTGCGGTCGCCATAACCTCCGCCTGAACGGTTGTTATTGCGATCGCCGCTTCCGCTGCGATTATTGTTGTTGCGGTCGCCGTAGCTGCCGCGGTTATTGCTGCTGCGGTCTCCGCTTCCCCCGCGATTGTTGCTGCTGCGGTCTCCGTAGCTGCCGCGGTTATGTTGTTGCGGTCGTTGCGGTCGCCATGGCTGCGGTTGTCATTATGATCTGATCTATGCTCAGAATTTCTTGATGATCCCTCATGGGTTTTAGAGTCGTTTGCGCTCTTATCTCCTGCCGATTTCTCTGCCGTTCTCGGAGCTGGTTTTGCAATCTCTTTTTTTCCGGCTGTTTTTCAACTGGCGCTGCAGCCTCTGCCTTTACGGAAGGGGCCTCTGTCTCTTCTGACTTTTTACTTCTGTTTTCCAGTTCCTCTTTGTTTACCACAGGTTTACCCACTGGCGGTTTATGCTTATTAGCGAGATATTCTGTATCCACAACCGGTTTGCCCATCGGCGGTTTTTGGTCTGTTGGGCAGACCTGGTCTTACGGCTGCTTTCACCGTAACCCTCGGTTCCTCCTGTTCTGGATGATCTTTTTTCTTCGCTTCTGCTTTGACAATCTTTGTCTCTGTCTTTGCACCTTTAATTTTTACTATATCTGCATCAGATAGTACGCTCATATGACTTGATACACTGATCCCGAGCTGTCCTGCCTTCTCCTGCAGCTCCTTGCTCGACACATTTAATTCTTTTTTGCTAGTTCATGTACTTTTTCGTCATTAGAACCCCTCCTTTTCTGATTGAACGCGGTCAATCTCCTTACAAATGATTTCCGCGAAAATGCTGATAGGTAATTCCAAAAAATACCTTTTCCTGTCTTTCCCGTAATCTGAGAAAGTTCATCACTGCTCCCGAAAATCCTATTTTCCACGTTTCTTTTGTTGCATTGCTGCAACATCTTTTTACTGTATTTTCAGCCAAATCTTTGGTAAGAATCAGAAGTTTTACCTTCCTTTTTTCCATCATCATGATGCACGTGTTATAACCTGTGACCAGGTTCCTCGTTCGAGCTGCAAAGCCGAGATAGCTGAATACCTTATCCCTCATGTACAAGCTCCTCAAAGGTTTTTTCAATCTCACTCTGCGGAATGTCCGCCTCAAAATTTCTCTGAATCACTTTTCGTTTCTTCGCTTTTTCGAAGCACTCTTCGTTGTTGCACAGGTACATGCCTCTGCCTTTCGCTCTGCCGGTCAGGTCTACTGTCAATCTGCCTTCGTAACATGCGATTCTGATCAATTCTGATTTTGGTTTAGATTCCATGCAAGCCGCGCATCTTCTCATAGGAATGTTATTCTTCTTCAATTTCTATGACCTCTTCTCCTTCATCATCACCAAAGTATTGTGTGTGGCTTTTTAATATCTATCTTCCATCCGCTTACTTTTGCAGCCAGTCTTACGTTCTGTCCTTCCTTGCCAATGGCTAGTGACAGCTGATAATCGGGAACGATGACGGTCGCGGTATTTTCCTCATCTTCTACGATTACCTTCTCGACTTTTGCCGGGCTCAGCACATTGCTGATTAGCTCTTCTGGATCTTCACTCCAGAAGATGATGTCAATCTTCTCACCGTTGAGCTCGTCGACGATAGCCTGGACTCTGCTGCCTCTTGTACCGACACATGCGCCCACCGGATCGACGTTTTCATCCTCTGTATAAACAGCGATTTTCGTCCTTGATCCCGCTTCTCGAGCGATGCCTCTGATTTCAACGATTCCTTCCTGGATTTCCGGCACCTCCAGTTCGAAGAGCCGCTTTACCAATCCAGGGTGAGATCTTGAAAGGAATACCTGCGGACCCTTTGTCGTCTTTTTAACGTCCATGATATAGACTTTCAATCTTTCGTTGACTTCAAAGCGTTCTCCCGGAACCTGTTCATTGGCGGAAAGGATACCCTCTGCTTTTCCCATGTTTACAAAAAAGGGTATCGCCGCTTTTCCTCTGTACGATGCCGGTGACAATCTCGCCCTGCTTTTGTGATAAAGTCATCGAAAATCATACCCTCTTTCGGCTTCTCTGATTCTCTGTACGACTACTTGTTTCGCAGTCTGTGCTGCGATTCTTCCGAAGTCTCTAGGTGTAACCTGGAATTCGATTGCATCGCCAATTTCGTATCTGGGATCAATCTCCTGCGCTTCTTCAAGAGACATCTCGATCATATCGTCATAGACTTCTTCCACGATATCTTTTTTTCATCAGAACGGCAATGTCGCCAGTCTCATTGTCGATATCAACTCTCACGTTCTGCGACGTGCCGTAGTTTTTCTTGTACGCTGACACCAAAGCTGACTCAATCGCCTCAATCAAAAATGTCTTTTGATATGTGCTTCTCTTTTTTCCAGTTCATCTATAGCTTCGATAAATTCTCTGTTCATTTGTCCTTTGCCCTCCTTAGAAAACCACTGCCAGGTTGGTTTTCGCAACCTGATCCAGCGGGAACATCAATTCTTTTTATCATCTTCATCTTTTATTACAACGTTTCCATCCACCAATCCGACCAAAACTCCTTCGTAGAGCTTCTTGCCATCTACGCCTTTGTACAGCTTTTACTTCTACCAGCTTACCAGTAAATTTTTTCGAAGTGTTTTCTATGTCAGCAGTTCCCGATCCATGCCTGGTGAGGAAACTTCTAAATAGTAATTCTGTTCAATGGGGTCCAGCTCATCCAGCTTTTCGCTGAGAAATCTGCTGACTTTCTCACAGTCATCTGTATCCACGTAATCGTCTTCTGCGGCCTCTTGTTTGTCGATATAGACTCTGAGAAACCAATCTCTTCCTTCTTTTTAAGAACTCTACATTATAAAAGTTCCAGTCCGTTGTCCGTCATAAAATCGAATGCAATCTCTTCTATGATTTCTTTTATCTTCTTTTTTTGCCATCTATAAACCTTTCCTGCCTGTATAACCTTGCCTCATCAAAAGACTTCTGCAGTCTTACTTTCAGAGGTAAAATTAGCCCTAACAAAACTGAAAGAGTGGGTTTTGCCCACTCTTTGCTTGCTTCAGTCTAAAATTCGTATACATATATAATAGCACAACTCAGCTCACGTGTCAAATGTAAGTTTTCTATGCGATGCGTTCCAAATCGGCTAAAGCTGGGGATCTCCGGCATGATTTGCATTTCGCCGGACAGAATATCATGGCTTAACAATCATAGGAGCGACTGAAACGTCTCTATAGACCTCTTTGCCTCTGACATAAACGAGACCAGGCTTCGCCTGTATATCCAGCGGATGCCGGTCCCAAATCACCACATCGCCGTCAAGACCCGTCTGCAGTCTTCCCTTTCTATCAGCAATCCCCAATATATCTGCTGGATTGCAGGTAATGCAGCGAATTGCATCGGCTTCTGAAAGTCCGTTTCTCAGATACATAGCGGCTAACCAGTTTAGTGACTCCTGAGGCGTTACGTTGTGATCGGTCGTAATGGCAACTTTTACACCTGCCTTGACCAAAACCGCTGCCGTATCAAAAGACTTATTGCGCAGCTCATATTTGGATTTGGAACGAAGGTCGGACCCACAATGGCAGGATATCCTGATTTTTTATATGATCCGCAATCAGATGACCGTCGGTACAGTGATCCAGTGTTGCGTTTACGCCAAATTCTTTTGCAGATTCTGATGACCGTGCAGATGTCGTCGGAGCGGTGACAATGGGCCTTAATGGGCATCCGCCCTTCAATGACATCCATCATCGCTTCCATTCCCAGATTTTTTTTAAAGTGGTCGCCTTTTCTTGCCGCTGCTTCTTTTTCCGCCTTATAGTCAACTGCGTCTTGCAGACATTGGCGGAGTAAAAAAGCGACAGACGCCCTGGTATTCGGCTGTTTGCCTTTGCGTCCAAAGTCTCTGGGATTTTCCCCAAGGGCGCATTTCATCCCTGCGTCGGCGACCAAAACCATATCGTCAGCGACTAAAGCGCCGTTATTTTCCACGATCACCGCGGTTCCAGCTACGACGCCGCCGCTGCCGAAACCGGTGCACATCGTCGTAACACCGCCAGTCAAACTTTCCAAAAACGCACTGTCGCCGGGATAAAAGGCATCGATGGCACGCATTTCCGGCGTTACCGGTTCGTTTTCACAGATGTCATCCCCTTCCCACTGGATGCCCTCTTCATACATTCCGATATGAGAATGCGCTTCAATGAGCCCTGGTGTTATAAAAACAACCTTTTTGCATCTAAGACTTCTCCGCCCTGCAGATTTTTTTTCCGATTTGGACGATTTTCTCAGATTCTATTCTTATGTCCAGGGCTTCAAAGGTCCCTCGCTGTTCTATAAAATATTTGGCCATTCTTTATAATCATCTCTTTATTCATTCCTTTTTTTCATTCATTCTCATACATGACGCAGGCAACCTGGTGTTCAGGCCCTATATCTGTTAGCCTTAAGTCCTTCTGTGTGCATTTTTCACCGGCATGGGGACAACGCGCTGCAAACCGGCAGCCTGGTTTCGGATCGATAGGACTTGTGATTTCCCCTTTGATCAATTCGCGCTTTTTGTTTCTATCAGCAAGATCCGAATCGGAATCGCACTGAGCAGCGCCTTTGTATAAGGATGTTTCGGATCGTCAAAGAGTTGATGGGACGGTGCATATTCGACTACCTGACCCAGATACATGACCGCTATATGGGTAGAAATGTGCCTTACTACGGAAAGATCATGGGTGATGAACATATAAGTGAGTCCCATGGAATCCTGTAAGTCCATCATCAGGTTCAACACTTGTGCCTGAATCGACACATCTAAGGCGGATACCGGCTCATCGCAGACGATAAAGCTGGGATTCAGCGCCAAGGCTCTGGCTACGCCGATACGCTGACGGCGGCCGCCGTCCAGTTCATGAGGATAACTGTTTGCAAGTCTTCTGGCAAGACCAACAGTATCCATCAGCTCCAGAATTTTCCGGTCCTTTTCTTCTTTATTTTTATAGATATGATTTACCTTTAGCGGTTCTTCAATAATCTGGCTGACAGATAGCCTGGGATTTAAGCTGGCATAAGGGTCCTGAAAGATAATCTGCATTTCGAGCGCATTCTCTTCATCTCTGAGGTTCCCCAGTTTTTGAATGTCTTTGCCGTCGAAGAAAACACTTCCTCCTGTAGCAGGAAGAAGCCGTAAAATGGTCCTTCCCAACGTGCTTTTTCCGCAGCCAGATTCTCCTACAACGCCCAAGGTCTGGCCTTTCTCAATGCTGAGATTTACATTATCCACTGCGTGGAGCATTCCTGTACCTGTTTTAAAGTACTTCTTCAAATCCTTTGTCTGAATCAGTGGTGTTCCCATAATTATAGCTCACCTGCCTTTGTTTTGTCGTAGAGATGACATCTGATCGAGTGGGTTCCCTCTGTAAATACCGATGGTAATTCCGTCTTACACTGTGCTGTGCAGTGGGTGCATCTAGGATGAAATTTGCATCCGGCAGGCAGATCCATCGGGTCGGGCATCAGACCGTCAACCGGCTTCAGGCGCTTGGAATTTCCCTGCAAACTCGGCAAGGAGCCAAACAGCCCCTTTGTATAAGGATGATGAGGCTTGTCAAAATCAAAGATATCGAAGACAGAACCTATTTCAATGATTTCACCAGCGTACATGATCGCCACGCTGTCACACATCTGGCATACGATTCCCAGGTCGGGTGATCATAATCATAGACGTGTTTAACTCTTCTTTCAGTTTTCCCATCATATCTAAAACCTGATTTTGAACAGTGACGTCCAGGGCAGTCGTCGGTTCATCAGCCAAAAAAGAAGCATCGGATCACATACCAGCGCCATGGCGATCACGACACGCTGCTTCATGCCGCCAGAGAACTGATGAGGATATTCATATTTTCTGGAGGCCGGAATCCTACTAACTGCAACACACTATCCACTCTGTCCTCTACTTCATCTGCCGAAAGATCCAGGTGGTGCGTTTCGATAGCTTCTGCAATCTGATCCCCTACTGTCAATACTGGATTTAGTGATGTCATCGGATCTTGGAAAATCATACTGATATGACTTCCCCGAATATCCCTCATCTCATCTTCCGAATATGCAGTTAGATTTTTTCCTTCGAACTCAATTTTTCCTCTGCTGATGTTGCCCACCTTCTTGGGCAAAAAGCTTTAGAATTGCTAAGGCAGTCGTCGTCTTACCAGCGCCTGTTTCTCCTACCAGTCCAAAGGTTTCGCCTTTTCTGATCTGAAAGGATATCCCGTTCACCGCATAAGAAGTCCCTTCACTGGTATCATACTGTACGTATAAATCCTCAACTTGCAGGGAGAATATCTTTTTGTTGTCTTCCATATGTATGTCCTCCTTAGTCTTTCAAGGTCGGGTCTATGGCGTCACGAAGCGCGTCACCCAGTAAATTTAAGGCCAGCACGGTTATTACGATGGCCAGACCCGGAAAGATCACTTGATGAGGGAAATAACGAATCTGAGCCTGCGCTTCGCTGAGCATTGCGCCCCATTCCGGAGCAGGCGGCATGACACCAAGGCCGAGATAGCTGAGGCCAGACGCGGCAATAATCACATAACCGACTCCCAAAGTGGCTTGCACAATTAAAGCGGCCAGGGTATTTGGGAAAATATGCTGCGCCATGACATGGGCGTGACTGCCGCCCACTGCAATGGAGGCTTCGACGAATTCATTATCCCTGATAGACAGAACCGAAGAACGAATGATTCTCGCGTAACCGGGAATATCTCCTATGGCGATGGCAATAATCAGGTTGGCAAAATTAGGTCCCAAAGCGGACACGACTGCGATAGCCATCAGGGTGGATGGAATTGCAATGAATACATCGGTTATACGCATGATAACCCCATCTATTTTGCCGCCGAAATAGCCTGCGATACACCCGAGGAGACTTCCCACGGATAAGCTGATGATCGTGGCGGAAAAACCGATGAAAAGAGAATATCTGGCGCCGTACACAATACGATTGAAGATATCGCGGCCAAGATCATCCGTGCCAAAGGATGGGCCGCAGAAGGCGTCTGCAATTTGTTGGGGATATTCATATTGACCACTTCTGTTTTATAATCCAGGAAGAGCATGCCGTAAATACACATCAGCACGATAATCCCCTAAAAGCAGCAGTCCGATTATCGTCTTGTTGTTTCTGATAAAACGATGACCCACGTCCTGCCAGAAGCCGCGGCTTTCCTGCACTTCCAGCGCCAGTTCCAGGTTTCTAGCTTTGCGATTGAACATGACGAATCTCCTTTCGCTTTGATCTCCGGGATTTACTTTTAAATCCATACTGCGCTTTGATTCTCGGGTCGATATACGCATAGGAGATGTCGACCACCAGTGTGATTAGACTGAATAATAAGGACATAAATAGTACGCATCCCATTACTAATGGCACGTCCTTAGAACGAACTGACAACAGTGTCAGTGTACCTACGCCAGACATACCGAATACAGTTTCTGTAATGACTGATCCGCCCAGCGCCCATCCAAAGTTGACGCCCATGGTAGTAACCACCGGCAGCAATGCATTTCTGATTGCATGTTTCCAGATAATCTTATTTTCCTTGACGCCCTTCGCTCTTGCCGTCCTCATGTAGTCCGACCGCAGTGTTTCCAGCATGCTGGAACGAGTCATTCTCATAATCTGGGCAACTGAAAGCAGCGCGACTGTAAATGCCGGGAGAATGAAACAGGCAAAAGAGTCCGAGCCGGTTGCAGGAAGTATATTGAGCCCCACTGCAAATACCAGCATCAGCAGCATGCCCAGCCAGAAAGAAGGCATCGCTGTAAAGATCAACGCCACGATCGTAAGGACGTTGTCCGCAATGGAATTTTTCTTAATTGCGATGTAAACACCTAAGGGGATTGATATGACGGCAGTCAGGAATATATCCAAAACTGCCAGCAATAATGTGACCGGAAATCTTTCACCGATTTCACTGATGACGCTGCCGCCCGTTCGGTAGGAGGTCCCCATATCTCCCTGAAAAGGTCGATCATATAGTTCACATATTTTACCGGAAGGGGGTCATTGTATCCCAACTCGTCATTGAGCTGGTTAATGGCCTCCTGGGTAGCACGCTCCCCAAAATAAGCCGGGCGGGATTGCCCGGCGTCAGTGAGATAATGGTGAAGATGATAATCGAAATACCTATCAGTACAGGTATCATTAACCCGATTCTTTTTATATATATTTATACATACTGTCACTCCATTAGTAAAAGTTAAGCTGACTGCATAGATTTCGTTTACTTCCATGCATAGTCGTAGACATAGTAGAGGCCGCATGGAGGGATTTTAACGCCAGTCAGGTTTTCATTATGTGCAACTGCGTCTACTCTCCAGTATAGAGGAACGTAAGGCGCCGCAGTCTGTACGATCTTTTCTAATTCAGCGTAGATTTCCGCTCTCTTTTTCTGATCTGTTTCTGTACGCCCTGCTGCCAGTAAGCCATCTGTTTCTTTGTTTCCAAATCCTGTATAGTTGCCTGCCATATCATCCTTTTTGTACAAGGAATAATAACCGACATCTGGATCCATGACCATATAAGACCAACCCATTATCATCATTTCGTAGTCCAAATTTTCCAAGTCATCCCAGAACTTCCCGGTCTCGATGATATCAATCTTCAGTTCAATGCCGATTTTAGACAAATCGGACTGAATGATCTGCGCATGTTTGCTGCGGTTTTCTGGAATACTGATCGATAGTTTGAATCCATCCGGGTATCCGGCTTCTTTCATTAATTTCTTCGCTTCCTCTACGTCATACGGCAGAGGATCAAAATCAGGATCATAGCCTAAAACGCCCTCAGCAATAAAGGTATTGGTCGGCACACCGTAACCGTCTAACGCGCCGTCGATTAAGTTCTGCTTGTTAATACTTTTCGAAATCGCCTGGCGCACTCGTACGTCGCTGAGCTTGTCCACATTCGTGTTCATGCCGATAAAATAAAACGCCGACGATGGGTCCTCTAACAAAGTAATTCCTTTTTTTATCTTTCATGGCTTTAATATCTGCAGTCGCTACATTGAGGGACATGTCGATTTCTCCGCTTTCTAAAGCCAGTGCCGCCGTGCTGGAATTAGGGATGATACTGTAGGTCAGATTCTTTATTGCAGGCGCGCCCTGATAATAGCCGTCATATGCTTCAAATTCGATCTTGTCGCCCTGCGCCCATTTCTTGAATTTATAAGGACCGGAACCGATCGGGTTCTTTGCCATATCCACCTCTCCATCCTTGTAAAAATTCCTCCTTTACTACCTGCGAATAGGTGGTACACAATGCCAAAAAATGGCGCATAGGCATATTGCAGCGTGACCTTCACTGTTTTTTCATCAACTGCTTCTACCTTATCGATGAAATTCATATAAGGACCGGTATAGGAGGACTCCACTGCAGCCTCCAGCGAATACTTTACATCCTCTGCTGTGATAGGATCTCCATTGTGGAAGGTTGCGTCTGTTCGCAGAGTAAAAAAGTGTACTCCAAACCATCGTCCGAAGTCTCCCACTTGGTTGCCAGTGCGGGAACAATTTCAGAATCGTTGTTCATGCGAACCAGCGGTTCATATACATTTGATAAGATTGACATGGTCAAGGTATCATTCACGCGAAGCGGGTCCAATGCCACAGCATCAGAATCAATACCGATTGTCAGAGAACTTTGCCTCTCCGCCGCCCTCGTTGCTGCCTCCACAGCCTGTGACTGTGAACAGAAGAACCACAACAATTAATAATGCGAGAAATTTCTTTGTTTTCATATGTTTCCTACCTTTCTTTAACGATTTATCGCAATAAAGTAATAACTTTTTTCGTATCCCTTCATGTTTTTATGGATACTGTACCGGCTGTCATGCCGCAAGCAAATACGTAACTATTATAAATATCAGTTATATAGTATTAGTTTTTATAATACTCAAAAATATATTGACAAATAAAGTACCAAAAGCATTTTAAAAATTGTCATCAAGTAGTCCAAAATTCCAATTTTTCTCTGCGCACCCCGCTTCTTGGTTCATAGAAAATTTGTAAGAACGCGATTTTCTGTGAATCAAAAATGCTAAGCCATAAATTTAGGCTTAGCATTTCTCTTTTCATCTTATTCTTCCTGTCAGGTTATCTAATAAAACTTGTCTGTACCTTTTGGTTTTCAGGCGTTGTAATGCCTTTCTCCCGACCAGCTTCAATACAGCGAAGCAGCCAGGCCATATTCGAGGCGATATTTCTCATCGTCTGCAAACCTTCCAAATCCTGCTTCACTTCCTCTGGTTTATTTCCGTGAACCATATTCCAATAGGTAGATGCGACCACTGGCATCTGATTAATCGTAAAATACTTGTTCAGTACGTCAACAGAAGCCGTAGTCCCCCCCTCTTCTGGCCGAGACGATTGATGCCGCCGGCTTGAAGGCAAAGGCCTTTGATCCTGCATAGAAAACACGGTCCAGAGCAGACAGAATTCTGCCGCTTGATGTGCGTAATAGACCGGGCTGCCGAAGATAAATGCATCGGCCTGCTCTGCCTTAGTGATGATTTCATTCACCATGTCGTCGTCAAATACGCATTAGGCTCCCAGCTCAGAACATTTGCCGCAGGCGATGCAATCCCGGATAGGATCCGTGCCGAGGTGTAGGATTTCACTCTCTATCCCTTCCTTTGTCAGTGTATCTGCAATCTCGCTCAGCGCGGTAAATGTACATCCCTTCTTGTGGGGACTTCCGTTGATCATTAAAACTTTCATATTTCAGACCTCCATTTCTACCTATCATTATATGTCCATTTATTATGTTTATCAATTGAATTGTTTTCGGAATCTCATAGGTTCAGCACATTCTGCGGCTTCGCCTGCTCATTCAGAAATATGTGTTCTATGGGCGCCAAGTGTGATACCGATGGTCTCATGCAGGACGTCCGCTATCGTATCCACCGCAACGACCGTCATCTGCTCCCTGATCTCTGGTGGTAAGTCCTTCAGATCGCTGACATTATCTCTCGGAATTAGTACTTTTGTGATACCTGCTCTCTGGGCGCCTAACATCTTTTCTTTTTTAAGCCTCAATAGGAAGCACTGCGCCTCTCAAGGTAATTTCTCCTGTCATAGCCAGCTGCGGATTCACCCGTTTGCCAGTGAATAGTGAAGCGAGAGCTGTAAACAAGGCAATTCCCGCTGACGGTCCATCCTTCGGTACGGCGCCGGAAGGCACGTGAATATGAAGATCCCGTTCTTTAAAGTTAATTGAATTAAGCGGGAGTCTCGACTTGAGAAGGCTGAGGGATATCATCGCCGATTCCTTCATCACGTCTCCCAATTTACCAGTCAGAGTGACCTGACCGCTGCCCGGCATATCGGTGGCCTCGATAAAGAGAATCTCGCCGCCTGCCGGAGTCCAGGCCAACCCGGTTACTACTCCCGGAGGATTTTCCTGCTGTGCCCTGTCGTGACGAGCAATCTGATGCCCTAACATTTCCTCCAAATCCTCTTCTTTGACTTCATAAGGAAGTTCTGTTTCTTTCAGAACGATTTTTTTCAGAGACTGCTCTGGCAATGGCCTCCAGTTGTTTTTTTCAGGCCGCGAACGCCTGCCTCCCGGGTATAGTCCTCGATCATTTTCCGTACTGTCGTTTCTTCAATTATCAGTTGCTCTCTCGTTAAACCGTGATCTTCTAAAACGGCAGGGAAAAAGATGATCTTTTGCAATATGAAACTTTTCTTCTGCAGTATAACCTGAAATCTCTATGGTCTCCATTCTGTCAAGCAGCGGCTCCGGAATGGATTCCAGGGTATTTGCCGTGGCGATGAAGAATACGTCTGATAAATCATAAGGCAGGTCCAAATAATGATCGGTAAAAGTGTTGTTCTGTTCAGGATCCAGGACTTCCAGCAAAGCGCTGGCCGGGTCGCCGCTGAAACCGCCGGTCATCAATTTGTCTACTTCGTCCAGTACCATGACCGGATTGGTGGTACCGCCTTTTTTATACTTTTTAAAAATATTACCTGCCATAGCGCCGACGTAAGTTCTCCTATGACCGCGGATCTCCGCTTCATCGCGGATGCCTCCCAGACTCAGGCGGACATACTGTCGTTCCAGTGCCTGCGCAATACTTTTTCCCAAACTGGTCTTTCCAGTTCCCGGAGGACCTACCAACAGCAAAATGGATCCCTTTTTGTCTTTTTTCAGCTGCATCACAGCCAGATGCTGCAGGATGCGTTCCTTGACCTTTTCTAAACCATAATGCTGTCGATTGAGAATCTCTTTTGCCTCTGTCAAATCGATCGGCAAAGCCTCTTCTTTTTCCACGGCATCTGCGTCAAAAGTCCAGATAGCTGCGAATGACATTTTCTTCTGCACTGCCCTGTCCAAGGGATTCCAGTCTGTTCAATTCGTTCAAAGCCGCTTCTTCTACTTCCTGCGGCATAACCGCAGCTTCAATTTTGTTGCGGTAATCATCATTTTTTTCTTTGCATTTACCGTTTCCCTTCATTCAGTTCCTCCTGAATTGCCTTCAGCTGTTCGCGCAGCACTTTGTTCGCGATAGATACGGTTCGCTTTTCTGGAAAACTTCTCATTGATCTGAATGCTCAGTTCGATAGATTCTTTCTGTTTCAGCAGATAATCCATAAAAACGCAGGCACCGTTCCTTTAGGGAGTCAGTCTTGAGGAGTTCATAGCGCTCTTCCGCTGATAAAGGCATGAACTGACTCAGGTATGTAATCATGGTATTGATATCCTGAATGCCGTCCACCACTTTGCGGTAGTCGTCTCCGTTTTGCAGATTCTCACAAATTTCAGAAACGGTCCTGCGGAAATAGCTGAGCATTTCTTCCTTTGCTCTTATCATCCAAATCGTCCGACTCCGGATCAATGTGGTAATCGACCAAAATCCTTCCTTTTCTTTCAAAAGAGATTCTACGCAGATGCGATCCAGAATTTTTACTTCTAAGAAATCCCCCCTTTTCTCCGCCTCTACCCGCTTTGTCAAAAAGACACGCCCAGATTGCAGAAATCGCTGATGCTCAATTCCTGGTTGCCCAAAGGCTGTTTAAACGGCAAAGCGACGGCGACTTCCTCACTTGCCAGTTTTTTCAGCAGCAGATGGTCGTGCTCGCCCAAACGAATTACGGTCGTGACGCCAGGCAATAGCACGGTGTTAAATACGGGAACTGCAATTGCCCGCTTCAATTCTTTTCTATCTTCCATCGGAAAATACCCCTTAAATGAATGTTCGTTTAACTATACTTAAAAAAAGCGGGATACTGAATTTTCTCATTTGTGTCCCGCTTCAGTGGCTTACATGTAATTAAAACTTCTACAGACCATCCTAAATCAAAATGGCCTCCTGCACGATTTGTATCATTTCTCCAGCAGCGCTTCTGTTCCCTTCTGCTCTTTATGGTTATCCGCCGCGATCGTTTTCACTGGTGAAAAAATCAGAGCAGATAGAATCTCATCGCTGTAGGGCTTTTTGACAATGTGCGCTTCTTTGAGGCTGGAAAGCAGCTCGAAAATATGGCAGATGCCTTTTGCCAGTGCATTGATTGGACAACGCCGGACAGCCTGAGAATTGTTCTACAAAACTAAAAGCCTCCTGATGGTTTACCATATAGGCGTAAAACTCACGAATCAATGTTTCGACTAGCTGAGAGCCGTCCATATTGGGCCGGACCCCTTGCCAATAGATAGTCGTACACCTCTTCTGAATATTCCAGATAGATATTTTGCAGCATATCCTCTTTGCTTTCATAATAAATATACACGGTTGCCGGAGACACTTCTGCCTTTCTGGCAATCTTTGAAATGGAAGTGCCATGAAAGCCTTCTTCCAGCATCAGTTCTATGACAGCGTCTTTAATCCGCCTCTCTTTTCATCATCTCCGTCTCATATATACACCTCTTAAATGTATAATAAACGTTCATTCATTTATTGTCAAGAATTATTCTCTTGATCTGTTCCAAACTTTTTGGTATTCCTCCCGCTCAATACCAGGAGCTTTATCGTAATTCCCATAGTAGATCGCTTCGAATTCTTCACCTCTCGATTCATTTAAATTTCAAACTGCCACTTTTTCAGAAAAGTGACGAATTTTTTCACTGCCGGGGGAGGTGTTTGCAGATTTCCCATAGAGTAAGCCGATCATTCTATAGCAAGGCAGATCTAATTCCGCAATTTTGATGTCCTCGTGGTTATTCCGCAGCACCAGATTTGGCAGCAGGCTGATGCCGAAACCTCTTGATACCATAGAAATGACGCTGTTATCATCGACGTAAGTATTCTGTTTCTTCAGCTGTATGTCATAATCAGAAAGCAGACGTTCCACATCATAGTCGTTTCCGCAGGTGGAACAGATGAAGGGTTCCTCTTCAATTTGACGCAGGGGAAACTTTGCGCCCGCTTTAAGGGATATTCTTTCGGCAGACAGGCGAAAAATTCATCTCGCACCAGCGGAATGAAATCGTCCCGCAAGATCATATTGCTCGTAATACAGACGTCAATGGTCCCTTGGTCGAGCCACTGATACATCTTTGCCGTCGCTTTCCTGTATTTCAAAAAAGATATCTCCGATACTTCCGTTGAAGGATACCATGACATCGGGCAGCCATGTTCTGATGACGCTGGCAATGGCCGCCACTCTGATGATAGAGGCTTTTGCTCTAAGATCAGCTCTACTTGTCTCCAGCTTGTCAATTACCGCCAGTTCTTTAAATAGCGGCATCAGTCTCTTGCCTTCATCCGTCAGTTTGATGCCAAACTTGCCTCTCTGCAAAAGCGTAATCCCAAGCTCGCTTTCTAAAGATTTCATCATGTGGGACAATCCCGCTTGTGTATATCCCAGCTTTGTTGCAGTTGCAAGGAGACTGCCGTTCTCTACTGCCTGTATCAGCACCTTCACTTTATTAACATCCATTATATTCACCCTATCTATTAAAATCTGTTATACATGTATAATAATAAAGTCTCTTTCATAAGTCAACAGATTGTAGTAAAATTAAAGTATATTCTGAACATTATCAGTCACACATAATGAAAAGTTTTTAGGAGGAATTTATTATGTATAATCAAACTATGTACGAACTGGGCAGTCAGCCTTCCATCATCCGTGAACTCTTTGCTTATGGCCTTCAGCAGGCAAAAGTGGTAGGGCAGAAAACGTTTTCGACTATACGCTGGGAAACCCAAGCATTCCGGCGCCAGCGAAAGTAAATCAGTCGATCAAAGATATTTTAGCAGACACTGATTCCATTGCAATTCACGGATATTCTATGGCAGGCGGTTTTGACAGCACAAGAGAAGCGATTGCAAAGAACTTGAACGATCGTTACGGTACAGACATCAAAGCTTCTAACCTGTATATCACTTGCGGTGCCGCACCTGCTCTGATTTCCGCAATCAAAGCGCTGCTGGCTGACGAAAACTCAGAAATCATGGGTAGTCGCTCCATTCTTCCCCTGAATATCGTCCATTCATCACCAAGAACGGCGGCAATTTAGTAGTCGTGCCTGCAGACAAGGAACAGTTCCAGATTGACCTGACGAAGGTAGAATCTTTGATCACAGAGAATACTCAGGCGATCATCATCAACTCTCCAAACAACCCGTCTGGTGTCGTCTACACAGAAGAGACGCTGAAAGCCCTTTGCAGATATCCTTACAAAGAAGGGTGAAGAATATGGACACCCAATTTATATCATCGCTGACGAACCTTATCGTGAACTGGTGTATGGGGACGTAAAGGTCACTTTTATCCCAACCGTTTACAAGAATACGATTGTCTGCTATTCCTGGTCAAAGAGCCTGTCACTGCCTGGCGAACGTATCGGCTATGTCTGTGTCCCTGATCAGTGTGACCATGCAAAAAGAAATCTATGACGGCGTGTCCGGCGCTGCCCGTGCTAACGGCCACGTCTGCGCACCTACTTTGATGCAGATGGTAATTGAACGCTGTGTCGGCGAAATGCCTGACCTGAAAGCATATGATGAGAACCGTACGCTGCTCTATGATGAGCTGACAAAGATGGGCTACAAATGTGCAAAACCTGACGGCGCCTTCTACCTATTCGTTGAGGTTCCTAACGGAGACGGCATGGCATTCTGCCAGAAGGCTAAAGAAGACCACAACCTGTTAGTGGTACCAGGCGAAGGCTTTGACTGTCCGGGATACATGCGTCTTTCCTACTGTGTATCCAACGCGATGATCAAAAGAAGCTTGCCTGCATTCCAGAAAATGTACGAGGCTTATAAATAAAAAAACGCAGGCCGTTGGATGTCCATCGGCCTGCGTCTTTCATCTTGTAATTTATTGTTGCGTACTAAATTTCATCTTTGCTGCATCGATTTTTTGCTGTTCGACCTGCTCAGTTGGGTACCAGCCCTTTGCTGCCATTGTGCTGTAGATGTTATCCTGCATGCATAATGCTTCGTTTAAGGCACCGTTAAAAAGCCTGGTGCACATTTGCTGTCGAAAGATTCGATTGTTCCATGCATGAATAAGTCACAAACGCCCTTTTCCAGCAAAAAGGATATCTTCCATTACATTCTTGTCATTCATTTTAAATTCCTCCTCATGCTATTAAAGTAAGCCATAAAAATTTTTGAAAAATCTGCTGATGCTTTGCGCCATCTGCTGTACGCAAGCCTTTAGTTCTGCGTCCTGCAATTGATTAGCAGCTTCCTGACACTTGGTCTGAAAAAATTGTTCATGGCCTAGTGCGTCTGTCACGTATAATAATTCTTTTGATGTCATAATTCTGCCTCCCTATTTTTAAATTACAAACATAGTTTGAGGCGATTTGCCACCTTATATACCTGGTAAAGATTCAGACTTTATTTCATGTTTTTAAAAATGCTTTATAACCTCGCACGGCTTCATAGATATCCGCTTTGCTGGACACTCCATCGGTGCGTGCATACACAAAATAGCCAGACCGCTGTCGATGACTTCCATGCCGTAATTTTGCTGATCCAGGCGATCGTTCGCCGCCGCCGCCGGCATCGACTTTGCCCAGCCTGCCGTCTGTGAAACATGACGCCTGCGTCGTCCATGACCAATCTGAGCCATATATCTCCGCATTGGCGTCGCTGGAACTTCCTCTTTCCACCTCTGAACCAGTGTGTAATACTTGTTGAACACCAGGCTCTTACGCAGGCAGAGTTCTTCTTCTGTTGATCATTCTCGCAGAGATGCGGATCATAAGCCGCACTGACATCGGAAGACAACATCTTGGAGTCCTGCAGACAGCGGCGCAGGTGGAACATCCGAGTGTAGCCGCAGGACTCGTCCGCGGCGGCGTTCTCAGCACACGGGATGTCGCTGGCGCCGTAGCTGCCGATTTCCTCTTGTCCACCAAGATGCGCAGAGGTTCTCTTTGGCGTCTCTTTCTTCCATTTCCAAAATCGCCATCAGCAGGTGAGGCGCGCAGATGTGGCTCGACCTGCCCATAGGCGAGAACTGGCACGCCGTGCGTCAAACCCCAGATCCCAGCGCTTCCTACGTCGCACGATCTCCCAGTTCCGCCGACAGAAAATCATCCTCTGTCATATGATACTTCTTCCAGCAGCTTCAGATATTGGCTCTTGACAGCGTCTTTTCCTCGTCCGCAAGGGGAACACTGCCGATGAGCAGGTCCAGGTTTCGCCTTCAATAACGACCCCCTGCCTTTTTTCCATCTGTTTTTTTGACAGATGAAACCAAGATATCTGTAATGGTGAATACCGATCCTTTGTCGTCCTTCTCCGATGTTGACCACTTCTCTGCTTCCGTCCTTCTTGACGATGACGCTGTGAATGGCCAGCGGAATAGTCACCCACTGATACTTTTTGATGCCGCTGTAATAGTGGGTATCCAGATAGGCAAGACCATTTTTCGTAAAGGATTCTGCTTGATGTCGATACGCGGGAATCGATATGCGCACCCAGAATATTCATGCCATGTTCCAGAGGTTCTTCTCCAATATGGTAAAGGGGTCAGCGTCTTCTCATTGTAGACCGCGTAGACTTTGTCGCCAGGGTTCAGCGTTTTTGCCCTCTGCGGCAAAATCC
>VOFI01003860.1_pt1 | contig 22204 bp, 32 predicted proteins | sample 5384131 | NCBI WGS metagenome assembly VOFI01 (sample SAMN12384728, study PRJNA508395) | human gut metagenome | isolation source: healthy gut H | host: Homo sapiens | reverse complement strand
CCAAGTGGCACATGGGACATAAAATTACCATAGATTCTGCAACACTTATGAACAAAGGCTTTGAAATGATCGAAGCCAAATGGCTGTTCGACGTATCCCCTCAAAACATAGAAATTGCCGTACACCCGCAATCTATCGTGCACTCTATGGTTCAATTCAAAGATGGATCTGTCAAAAGCTCAACTGGGAACCCAAGATATGAGACTCCCCCATTCGATACGCCTTGTCCTATCCTGCTCGTTTGGAAAGCTCGGCTCCGAAATTGACACTCGAACAATACTCCGAACTCACATTCGAGTATCCCGATTTCGAACGATTTCCTTTGTTACGATATGCATTTGACGCTGTCGCAACAGGTGGGAATATGCCCTGCATTATGAATGCGGCCAACGAAATAGCCGTAGCCGGTTTCCTTAACGACACGATTGCCTACCCCGACATTGCCCACATTGTTTCTGAAACAATGGAGCACATAGAATTTATCGAGTCACCCGAATATGAGGATTACGTCCACACAAACAAATTAGCCCGCAATTATGCGACCGAACTTGTTAAATCATATCAATAAAAAATAGCATTATTAATGGAAACATTCTTAATAAAAACAATACAACTACTATTAAGCCTCTCCATATTAGTCATTTTCCACGAATTCGGACACTTTATATTCGCCCGAATGTTCAAGGTTCGGGTTGAAAAATTCTATCTGTTTTTCGATCCGTGGTTTTCTCTTTTCAAATTCAAACCTAAAATAGCTATACCGAATATGGAATCGGCTGGCTACCGTTCGGAGGATATGTGAAGATTTCGGGAATGATCGACGAATCGATGGACAGAGAACAAATGAGCCAGCCGCCCAAACCGTGGGAATTTCGGTCGAAAACCGGCATGGCAAAGGCTCCTAATTATGGTAGCGGGCGTTGTATTTAATTTCATTTTTGGCCGTCTTCATCTATTCGATGATCATCTATACATGGGGAACATCTTATATACCGTTCAAAAACGCTTACGCCGGCATGGAATACTGTGAGTCGGCAAAAAACATAGGATTCCAAAACGGAGATATTCCTCTCTCAGCCGACGGTGTCGATTTGAATTATATGTCGAGCGAGACCCTTCAAAAAAAATAGTAGACGCCAAAGAGGTGAAAGTTTTGCGAGATAACGATACAGTAACTATCGAAATCCCCAAAAACTTTATGTTACGATTGATCGATAAAGAAGAACTGTTCGCATTATACCGTATTCCTTCTGTCGTGTTCGAAGCCTCCCCCAACACCGGGGCAGCACGAGCCGGTCTGCAAAAGGGAGACCATATAGAATCGATCGATGGAGAAAAGGCATCATCGCTAAATGAAATGCACAAAATACTGGAATCCAAACCTAACACCAGCGTGTCGGTTGTCTACTCCCGAGGCTCAGAAGTGAAAACGACAGAAATCATGACAGATTCTTTGGGACGATTAGGCATAGCCATTGCTCCTTTGAGCGATAGTTATGCAATAGTCACAGAACATTATGGATTCTGGGAATCTTTTCCCCAAAGGGATAGAATTGGGAGTGGACAAATTGAAGAGCTACGTAAAGTAGTATGAAATATGTATTCACCAAAGAAGGAGCTCAAAGTTTAGGAGGATTTGGAGCTATCGGAAGTATATTCCCGGCAACATGGGACTGGGAGGCTTTTTGGAGCATGACGGCATTTCTATCGGTCATATTAGCCTTCATGAATATTTTACCTATTCCTGCTCTTGACGGAGGACATGTCTTATTCCTATTATACGAAGTGATTACAAGAAGGAAACCGAACGATAAATTTATGGAATACGCACAAATGGGAGGCATGCTCTTCCTATTTGCATTATTGATTTATGCTAATGGAAACGATATATTCCGATTTTTCTTTAAGTAACAGACTATGGACTACATTAAAATAACATTAAAACCGGGGAAAGAAGACTCGTTCCACAGATTCCACCCATGGGTATTCTCAGGAGCGATATATCGCTTTGAGAAACAACCAGAAGAAGGAGATATCGTCGAGGTAACAGACCATCAAGGAAATTTTATCGGTATAGGCCAATACCAAATCGGTAGTATTGCCGTTCGTATATTGACTTTTAAACAGGAAGAAATAAACGAGCAATTCTACTTCAAAAGATTGCAAGAGGCATATAATGTGCGATTAAGCCTCGGTCTCCTTAACGGAGAGTATAACAATACCTGCCGATTGGTACATGGAGAAGGAGACAATTTACCGGGGCTTATCATCGACTTATATAATAAAACAGCTGTCATGCAAGCTCATACACCGGGCATGCATTACGCCCGTCATCAAATAGCCCAAGCGTTGAAATCGGTTCTGGGAAATGCGATAGACAATATCTACTACAAATCGGAAACTACTCTCCCCTATAAAGCAGAACTTGATGCAGAAAACGGAATATCTGTTGGGGGCGACGCTCCTAATATCGCCACGGAAAACGGACTGAAATTTTATGTCGATTGGGTTCGTGGGCAAAAGACCGGGTTCTTCGTAGACCAACGGGAAAACCGGGCCTTGCTCGAACGCTACGCTCACGGACGATCGGTTTTAAACATGTTCTGCTATACCGGTGGTTTCTCTTTTACGCCATGCGGGTAATGCCAAATTGGCATTCGGTCGACAGCTCTTCGAAAGCTATCGATCTGACCTGCAAAAAATGTAGAGTTGAACTTCCCCGGATAATAGGCATCAAGCATTTGCCGAAGATGCGTTCAAATTTTTGGATACTATGGGAGATCAATATGATTTAATTATTCTCGATCCACCGGCATTTGCAAAACATAAAAAGTATTGAATAATGCTTTGCAAGGTTATCGAAAACTGAATGCAAAAGCATTCGAAAAATTCGTCCGGGAGGAATATTATTCACATTCTCTTGTTCGCAAGTAGTAAGTAAAGAAAAAATTTCAGATTGGCTGTTTTCAGCGCCGCAGCACAATCGGGACGCAATGTCCGCATTTTACACCAACTGACTCAACCCGCCGACCACCCGGTTAATATCTATCACCCAGAAGGTGAATACTTGAAAGGGTTAGTCTTGTATGTAGAATAAACCAAATTTCAAAAAATCACGTTATATGAAAAAAATTGTTTGTACAATGGCTTCATTGCTTATCTTAGCATCTTGTGCTACCAAACAGGAAAAAGACGACTTCGATTACACCGTAGAATCGTTTGCCGATCTTGAAATCCTGCGTTACAAAGTTCCCGGATTCGAGGAATTATCTTTAAAACAAAAAAGAATTGGTTTATTACCTCTCCGAAGCTGCGGCATACGGCCGGGATATACTTTATGACCAAAACGGAAAATGGAACTTGGCCATTCGCCGCACTCTCGAAGCAATCTATCAAAACTATACCGGAGACCGCGAAAGTCAGGATTTCAAAAATTTTGAAGTTTATCTGAAACGGGTGTGGTTTTCAAATGGAATTCACCATCACTACGGCTGTGACAAATTTGTTCCCGAATTTTCACAAGAATTTTTTACCGAAGCTGTTAAATCGCTCGACCCTAAAACACTTCCTCTAACTACTGGTGCAAGTGTAGACGATCTACTCAATACATTGACTCCTGTTATTTTCGATCCCTCGGTCATGCCCAAACGAGTAAATCAAGCTGCCGGTGAAGACCTCATCGTCACCTCGGCATGCAATTATTACGATGGTGTAACTCAGGCCGAGGCAGAAGCGTTTTACAACAAAATGAAAAATCCCAAAGACGAAACTCCTATCTCGTACGGACTGAATAGTCGTTTAGTAAAACGTAACGGAAAAATCGTAGAAGAAACCTATAAAGTGGGCGGACTCTATACCGAAGCTATCGAGAAGATTGTATATTGGCTCGAAAAAGCTGCCGGCGTAGCAGAAAACGAACAACAGAAAGAAGTCATCGAGAAACTCATCGATTATTACCAAACCGGTGATTTGAAACAATTCGACGAATATGCCATTCTCTGGGTAAAAGATCTCGATTCCCAAGTAGATTTTGTCAACGGCTTTACCGAAACTTACGGCGATCCATTGGGCATGAAAGCGAGCTGGGAATCTATCGTCAACTTTAAAAATCTCGAAGCATCGGAACGGACTCATACGATCAGCGATAACGCTCAATGGTTCGAAGACAATTCTCCGGTGGATTCTCGATTCAAAAAGATAAAGTAAAAGGTGTTTCAGCCAAAGTAATCACAGCGGCCATGTTAGCCGGAGACTGTTACCCCTCCACCCCCATAGGTATCAATTTACCCAATTCTAACTGGATTCGCCACATTCACGGATCAAAATCGGTAACGATCGAAAACATTACCGAGGCTTACGAGAAAGCCGCGCAAGGTAACGGATTCAACGATGAGTTCGTATGGAGCGATACCGAACGGAATTTGATGAATAACTACCTCTTCCAAGCCGACAACCTTCACACCGATTTACACGAATGCTTGGGTCATGGATCCGGTAAATTGTTACCCGGTGTAGATCCCGATGCATTAAAAAGCATATAGCTCCACATTGGAAGAAGCTCGTGCCGACTTGTTCGCTCTATATTATATGGCCGATCCCAAAATATTGGAATTAGGTCTTCTTCCTTCGGAAGATGCTTACAAAGCAGCTTATTACAAATACATGATGAACGGGCTCATGACTCAGCTCACCCGCATAGAACCGGGAAAAAACATAGAAGAGTCGCACATGCGTAATCGCCAATTAATCGCCCGTTGGGCCTACGAACATGGTAAAGCCGACAATGTCGTGGAATTTGCCAAACGTGATGGAAAAACTTACGTTGTCATCAATGATTATGAAAAACTACGGAGTTTGTTCGGTAAATTACTGGCCGAAGTACAACGGATAAAATCGGAAGGTGATTACGAAAGCGGTAAAAACTTAGTCGAGGAGTATGGAGTAATTGTCGACCAAGATTTGCACAATGAGGTATTGGCTCGATATGAAAACCTACACATAGCTCCGTACAAAGGATTTGTAAATCCGGTCTATACACCTATCACCGACGAGAACGGAAATATAACCGACATACAAATCTCCTATAACGAAGGATATGCCGAGCAAATGTTGAGATACTCCAAAGACTATTCTCCTCTGCCTATCTATACGTCTATACCCGTTGTTTGTAAATAATCGATACAACGATACTACCCTCACCCCGATATATGCCAGATATATCGGGGTGCTCTTTTTCTACAAAACATCTTTTACTCGCTTATTTTTAATTTGTATCTTGCAACAAATTTCAATTACACATCATGCAACAAAGAATCAAAGACATAAAACTTAAATTCAGACAGGCAATGAACGGGATCGTTTCTCAAAAACATGAGAAATCTCGAGCCAACTACAAAATAAACTTTGGACTAACATTACCCCTGTTAAAAAAAAAAAATAGCCGAAGAGATACCGGCGGATGCTCAACTGGCAAATGCTTTGTGGAACGATACCGCCGTGCGTGAATCGATGATGCTGGCGCCTATGCTCTACCCCTCAGATGAATTTAACGAAGATGAAGCAGAAAAGTGGGTCACGAATATGCCCAATATCGAAATTGCCGATATATGCTGTAAAAGCCTGTTCCGCCGACTCCGATTCGCACCTCGAAAAGCACTGTCATGGAGTCTCTCCGACAAGATGATACGACAGTATACCGGATTGCAGTTAGCGACAGCTTGGCTTATCGACCACCACGAAATAAACGACATTTCGATATTCGAGCAGATAGCCGATATCGCACTAAAAAGTGGCAGACCCAAATGTCAATTTAGCTTTTCCTGCCGTCAATTATCTCAAACAAGCCATGCATCATGACAAACTTTCTGTCTATATTCTGTCGTATTTAAAAAACTCATTCGAGAACAATGAGTTATACAGTAACTTATTCGATGAATTAAACCAAGAAAAGGAACTGTTCAAAGAATTTTCGAGATACGATTCAAACTGAATTTGTTTTGCTTGTAATACAAAAATAGCTAAATTTGTAACATAGGTTGTTTACCATGCCAGAAGAAAAATCAAAAGAAACTGTAAAACAGTTGTTTATACAATTTTAGAATCCCGGAATTTACGAAAAACCCCGGAACGGTTTGCTATATTGGAGAAAATATACACGACAACTCAACACTTCGATGTAGAAACTCTATATGAAGCTATGATCCAAAATGGATATAGAGTAAGCAAAGCCACGGTCTATAACACGATAGATCTGTTACTCGAAGCCAACTTAGTGCGCAAACACCAATTCGGGAGTAATCTGGCACAGTATGAACGAGTATATAATGCCAACCATCATCATCTCATCTGTATGAAATGTGGTAAAGTCAGGGAAGTAAAAGATTTGGATTTGATGTCCAATTTGAATACTCGCAAATTCAATAAATTCAATACATCGTACTATACCCTGTATGTCTATGGCATTTGTAGCCGATGTAGCAACAAAAACAAAAAAGATAAAATCGAAAAGAAATAAACCGAATTAAAGTTTACATAACACTCAAATTATGAAAGTCGATGTTCTCTTAGGATTGCAATGGGGCGACGAAGGTAAAGGTAAAGTCGTTGATGTATTGACACCCAATTATGATATAATCACTCGCTTTCAGGGAGGCCCCAATGCCGGCCATACACTGGAATTCAAAGGCGAAAAATATGTTTTACGCTCTATTCCTTCGGGTATTTTTCAAGGAGGGAAAATAAATATCATCGGGAATGGCGTAGTTTTGGATCCTATTCTGTTCAAAGAAGAAGCCGAAAGTTTAGCCGAAAGCGGACACGATCTCACCCAATGCCTCTACATTTCAAAAAAAAGCTCACCTGATTTTACCCACACACCGAATTCTCGATGCGGCTTATGAAGCTGCGAAAGGAAGCTCCAAAATCGGGACCACAGGAAAAGGTATCGGCCCCACCTATTCCGATAAAATCAGTAGAAACGGTGTTCGCGTAGGCGACATATTCCTCGATTTCAAAAAAATATATACCACGGCAAAAACTAAACACGAAAATATTCTTCGCTCTCTTAATTACGATTACAACATAGACGAATTGGAACCCAAATGGTTCGAAGCTATCGAATACTTGAAAAAGATTTAAAATCATTGACAGCGAACACGTTATCAATCATTACCTGAAAGAAGGAAAAATCTATCCTCGCCGAAGGAGCGCAAGGAACGATGCTTGATGTCGATTTCGGTTCTTACCCGTTCGTCACGTCATCGAATACCGTATGTGCCGGGGCATGTACCGGATTGGGCGTTGCTCCTAGTAAAATCGGAGAAGTGTATGGTATATTCAAGGCCTATTGTACCCGGGTAGGAAGCGGCCCCTTTCCAACTGAACTATTCGACGAAACCGGAAAGAAAATACGAGACCTCGGCCATGAATACGGTGCTGTGACAGGACGAGAACGACGCTGCGGCTGGATCGATTTGGTAGCCTTGAAATACGCGATTATGATAGATGGAGTAACCAAACTAATCATGATGAAAAGCGATGTTCTCGATTCTTTCGAAACCATTAAGGCTTGTGTCGCTTATCGGATAAATGGAAAAGAAACTACTGAATTCCCCTACTCTATTGAAGAAAATATTGAACCGGTTTATGTAGAACTTCCGGGCTGGAAAACCGATATGACTAAGATTCACACAGAAAAAGAATTTCCCCAGAAGTTCAATGATTATATCGCATTTTTGGAAAAAGAATTACAAGTACCTATCCAAATTGTATCGGTGGGACCGGATCGTGAACAAACGATTATCCTCTCCAATAAATAATAACTAACCTAACCTCTATCTACTATGGCAAAGATTAAACCATTCAAGGGAATACGTCCTCCGAAAGATTTCGTCGAGCAGGTGGCCTCACGGCCTTATGATGTTCTCAATTCAGAAGAAGCGCGCCAAGAAGCTGATGGCAATGAAAAATCGCTCTACCATATTATTAAACCTGAGATCGATTTCGTTTCCGGTACGGACGAACATAGCCCAGAAGTTTATCAAAAAGCGGTAGAGAACTTTAATATGTTCCAAGAGAAAGGTTGGTTGGTACAAGATAACAAAGAACATTATTACATCTACGCTCAAACCATGAACGGACATACTCAATATGGATTGGTCGTAGGTGCATGCGTCGAAGACTATATGTCGGGAGCAATTAAAAAGCACGAACTTACTCGGCGAGATAAAGAGGAAGACCGTATGAAACATGTGCGTATCAATAATGCCAACATCGAACCGGTATTCTTCGCTTATCCTGATAATACAGAACTCGATGCAATCATCAAACAAGAAACTTCTGTTTCTCCTGAATATGATTTTGTAGCTCCCGATGGATTCGGACACCATTTTTGGGTAATCGACAACGATAAAACGATAGCTCGAATTACAGAACTATTTGCACAAATTCCCAGTTTATATATTGCTGACGGACATCACCGAACGGCTGCTGCCGCCCTAGTGGGGGAATGAAAAAGCCCGGCAAAATCCCAATCATCGCGGTGACGAAGAATACAATTATTTCTTAGCAGTCTGCTTCCCTGCATCTCAATTACAGATTATCGATTACAACCGAGTTGTAAAAGACCTGAACGGACTTACCCCTCATGAATTTCTTGAAAAACTAAAAGAAAATTTCATTGTCGAAGAAAAAGGAGTGCAAATATATAAACCGAAAAAGCTACATAATTTTTCTCTATATATAGATGGAAAATGGTATTCCTTAACGGCAAAAGAAGGTACATACGACGATAACGATCCCATAGGAATACTCGATGTAACTATATCTTCCGACCTAATTCTCAGGGATATTTTGGGTATAAAAGATTTACGTTCGGACAAACGAATCGATTTCGTCGGAGGAATCCGGGGACTCGAAGAATTGCAACACAGAGTCGACAGCGGTGAAATGAAAATGGCTTTGGCTCTATATCCGGTATCGATGAAACAACTGATGGACATAGCGGATACGGGTAACATAATGCCACCCAAAACAACATGGTTCGAACCTAAATTAAGATCTGGGCTGATTATTCATAAATTGGAGTGAGAAGGCTGGCCTATTTCCACACTTAGCGGTTCTTTGATATAATATTATTTAACAAAGAACTGCTATATTATTTTTTATCTCATGCAGCAAAAAAGGGTTTGATTACATCTATTTAATGTAGAAGTAACTCAGGCCGAGTAAATCGGTATGAATGAAAAAGAGCTGATAGAAGCTTGTAAAAACAACGACGTTCGAGCGCAGAAGTTACTTTACGAAACTTTTGCTCGCAAAATGATGTCAGTGTGTTTGCGTTATGCCGATAATCGAGAAATGGCAGAAGACTTTTTGCAAGACGGATTTATCAAAGTTTTTTTTCCATACGGAGTTACAGTTACGAAGGTTCTTTTGAAGGATGGATGCGGCGTATTTTTGTCAATACGGCATTAGAGGCTTTACGCAAAAACGATCTGTTAAGAAACGGAGTCGAGTTAAATGCGTTAGAACCACAGCAAGAGGCCGACTACTCTGCCGTAGAAAAAATCTCGGCCGATGAATTGATGGAACTCATCGCGCAACTACCTCCGGGCTTTCGGACGGTTTTCAATATGTTTGCTATCGAAGGCTATTCACATAGAGAAATAGCCGAGACTTTAAACATCAATGAAAGTACTTCGAGATCGCAGTATACACGGGCAAAAAGATTGCTGCAAAAATGGATTAAAGAATTAAAGTAAACAGGTATTGATAACAATCTATTAATGATAGACGATCAGAATTTCGAAAAAGCAATACGCACCAAACTGGTACAACATGAATCCGATGTTCCGGATGCCATGTGGTCGGGTATTGAGTCGAGATTGCTTAAAAAGAGTACCCAATAAAGTACCCCTCTATCGTCGTATCATGTGGTATTCGGCCGCTGCAATCGTTATGGGTGTTATCGTTACGGTGGCTTTATGGCAATATCCGGATAAAGAAATATCCGCACCTCTCGCTGTTAATGAGGATTACACAGCTCCCACAATAACACAACCTTCTATTTCAAATCTTCATTCAAGTATTGAATCTCCTTCGGTAGAGACGCCCAAATTTTTACCGGTTTCATCGCCTCAGTCTCAGAGTCAAACAAAGCAAGAAACTCAAACTGACTCAAAATTGAAATCGTCGAAACGAATAAAATGAATGAATCCCAAGTAGAAAAACAGATTCTAACAATACGAAATCAGAACAATACGATTCACAATCCTATCGGAAAAAGTTAGAAGATTTCGAAAATGACGGCAAAAACTGAAAGAGGCCGATCTTGCAATTACCGAATCGATGAAAAAGGGTAAAAGCAATGGGCTAAAATTCGGACTTATGGCATCCAATGCGACCTCTGGAAACAGTAAGAATCCAGCAAAAGCTATTCGCACGAGAAATCCGCTAATGATGATGTCGGCAAGAAGGAATCCAGTTTATGAATTTGACCACAAGATGCCATTATCTGTGGGAGCCACAGTTTCCAAAAGTTTGGCAAAAAAATTGGGAGTTAGAATCAGGTATAATATACACTTATTTATACTCCAAATATCATTCAACCAACGGAAACGGTAGTCAAGAATTACATTATTTAGGTATTCCCATAGATATTATATATCGATTTGCCCGAGTGAAACGAGCATCTTTTTTTATGCTTCTGCGGGAGGAAAGGTTGATTTTTACCTTTACCGGACAACAGAAAGACGAAGGACACGACGAAGGAATTTCCGGGTCTGGGTATAAAAAGCTCGAACATGAAAATGTACAATTCTCTGTACAGGCCAAATTGGGAGCGGCTCTCACACTGTATAAGCAAACGGAACTTTATTTGGAGCCTCATATCGCATATTATATCGAGAATAATTCGAGTATACACAATATATGGAAAGATAAACCTTTCAACTTTTGGATTAACGTTGGGAATAAGAACTGGCTTTTAAACGAACAACATTTATAAACTAAGAACAAAAAAAATAATGAACACATTGAAACTTGTATCTATTCTAATTTTACTCTGTGGCGTTTTATCATTTTCCGGCTGTTTAGGTGACGGTGGAAATACCTTATCTGTATACTCTACGGGCAGTATCTATAAAACTTCGACAGGAACTTCCTATATGTTTATAGACCGAGCCGGTATATCTGCGACAAGCGCAGAATTACAAGGTGAAAGGTTAGAAGTAGGCGACAGAATATTAGCTACCACGACCATCGATTTCGATAATCAGGGAACCCAATTGGCGCAAGGTATATACAATGCCACGATTGCAGGGGTACATAAATTCGATTGTAAAAACTATACATTCGACAATTCTATATCCTCTTTCGCTAGTGACACATTGCCCACACTATATGGTGTAGAACCTTTCCTAAGCTATCGCAAAGACGACACGATATTGACTTTTGCATATGTCAAACATGATGTAGAAAACGGTGATCCGAGCTCTTTGAAGCTAGTCCAACCTAAATTATACAATCCAGAGGCTAAAACAGATACTCTCTTTCTCATATATGAAAAAAGGGAATATCAAAGATAGCAAAAGCTCGGACTATATTTCTTTCAAATTACCTCAATATCCGAGTGACACAGATATTAACGTCGTTGTAAGATACAATGCCGAAAGTTCCAATTTATCGACCAATAACGGCGACAGAACCAGTAAACTATTTTCTATAACATATAACAGACCTTCGACACTAAACTAATTCTATAAAGAACTTTTTATTTTTGATGTTTATAATTTCAGACGGGGTGTCCGTGAGGATACCTCTTTTTTTATAAAAATGGAGGCATTTCTATCGATTTCACTCATTGCAATAATTACAAAATAATATTATCTTTGTCTCCTTATAATACTCATAAAAAACGATGAAAAAACTTTTTTCTTTACTATTGCCCTGCTATGGACAGGGTTCAGCTCTTTTCTCGAAAACTCTTTCTTTGCAAGGAGAGTTTATAAATTCCTCGCACCGATACATTCAATACATAGGTCGTATCAGCCATAAAGCTCCGGATGCTATTCGTTTCAATTATCCCGGAGTTCAAATACGGGCTTCATTCCGGGGTACATCTCTAAAAAATGTATGCCAAGCCCATGAGTGGATTTTTTATGGTAAAGATCGACAACGCTGCCCTTTCAAAATTTCATTCAACTCCCCTCCGACTCGATCGTTACCCTTGCCACTGCACTAAACGATACGGTTCACACCGTGACTATCATGAATGCAATAGAGGCTTTCCATCGTCAACCGGAATTCAAAGGCTTTTTGCTTGACAAAGGGAAAAACTTGGTATCCCCGCCCAATCTTCCACAACGCAAAATCGAATTTATCGGTAATTCCATCACATGCGGATATGGAATAGAGAGTGTTGAAGCCTCCGATCCCTTTACCGAAGAAACGGAAAATCACTATTACACCTACGCTGCAATCACTGCCCGAAACCTCTATGCCCAACATTTTACGATAGCTCGCAGTGGAATAGGTATCTACCGAAATTATAACGGGCCACGTGAAGGCAGTCCAGACTGTATGCCTGCCATGTATAATCAAACTCTTTTCAATGATTCCTCCGAAATTTGGGACTTCTCCCGATATATCCCAGACGTCGTATGCATAAACCTCGGTACAAACGATACCAGCACGCCCGGTTATGATACGGATCGTTTGTATAATGCCTATCTCGCTTTCCATAAAACAGTACGCAATAATTATCCAAAAGCCAAAATCGTGTGGCTTACAGGCTGTATGCTTCATGGCGAGTCGTTGTCTCTGGTTAAAAATACGCTCGACCGACTCACCGATACACTTCACAAAGCCGGAGACCTCGAAGTATATCGTTTCGATATGACTCCCCAAACCGGAGAATTAGGATACGGAGCAAGCTGGCATCCCAGCCTTTTACAACAACAACGAATGGCTGACGAACTGACCCCATTTCTCCGTAAGTTAATGAACTGGACAGACTAACCATCTTCAACAAAAAACATTACGGAAAACGGACTTAAAATAAATTCGTTTTATTTGAGCCAAGCCATATTCTGTAAAAGTCAAATATAAAAAAGCCCAGAAAGGAATCAATCTTTCTGGGCTTTTTTATATGTTGGGTAGAACTATCTTAACGAAACAAATCCGTGTGGTCTGCGATATACCAATCGTACATCTTTTGTACCCCTCCTCTATCTCGATTTTATGATGCCACCCCAAAGCATGTAGTTTGGAAACATCGGTCAATTTACGCATGGTCCCGTCCGGTTTATCGGCATTGAACCGAATCTCTCCTTCATAACCGACAACTTCCCGTATCCGGTGAGCCAAAGCAGCTATGGTTATTTCTTTTACCTGTTCCGATATTGATATGGCAATTCCTTACTTCCGGGTTATCACCTTTCACATCAGAGAAATCGACATGTTCGAGAATATATACCGAAGCATCGGCCATCTCCTCGCTCCACAAAAACTCACGTAACGGTTTCCCGGTCCCCCACAATTCCACATAATCGGGATAAATACCATACTTACCCAACACCGTGAGAATAGCTCCTGTCGTAGCGGTTCCGTCAATACCCTCCACTGGCCGCAACGATAAATCTTTACGAACAGCACCCCAATCGTCCATTATTAAACATTCTCCCAAATGTATCTTACGAATCATAGCAGGCAACACATGGCTTCGCTCCAAATGGAAATTATCGTTAGGGCCATAGAGGTTAGTAGGCATTACAGCAATATAGTTGGTTCCATATTGCAAATTAAAACTTTCACACATTTTCAAACCGGCAATCTTGGCAATCGCATACGGCTCGTTCGTATATTCCAACGGAGAAGTTAACAATGCATCCTCTTTCATCGGCTGTCGAGCATCACGCGGATAAATGCAAGTACTGCCCAAGAACAACAATTTCTTTACTCCATGTCTGAAACTTTCACCGATGACATTCTGCTGTATTTGCAAGTTTTGATAGATAAAATCTGCCCGATAGATACTGTTTGCCATAATCCCCCCAACATGAGCGGCCGCCAAAATCACATACTCCGGCTGCTCTTCGTCAAAGAAATCTCTTCACAGCAACCCCGTCGAGCAAATCCAATTCTTTATGAGAACGACCTATCAAATGGGTGTAACCCTTTTCCTGCAAATTCTTCCAAATAGCCGATCCCACCAATCCATGATGCCCGGCTACATATATTTTGGCACTCTTTTCCATACCGACTCTTTTCTTATTTAACAATACCCTTTTCCAGATATTCAGCCAAGTTCATGCGAATCTCGTCTCCGGCTCTCTCGACCGCCACTTTCGCCATGTCGGCATCGACCATAATCTTCACCAATTCTTCAAAAGAGGTCTTCATGGGATTCCACCCCAACTCTTTCTTTGCTTTCGTCGGGTCACCCCACAAATTCACCACATCGGTAGGACGATAAAAATCAGGAGAGACCTCGACAACGACCTTTCCGGTCGCCCGATCTATACCCTTTTCATTCTCCCCTTCGCCTACGAAATCCAATTCTATACCTACATGATGGAATGCCAACTGACAAAACTCCCGTACCGAATGCTGTACCCCGGTAGCAATCACAAAATCCTCCGGTTTATCATTCTGTAAAATAAGCCACATGCACTCTACATAATCCTTGGCATATCCCCAATCTCGCAACGACGAAAGATTTCCCAAATAGAGCTTCTCTTGTTTCCCTTGTACAATACGAGCGGCGGCCAATGTAATCTTACGAGTCACGAAAGTCTCCCCTCGACGTTCCGATTCATGGTTAAACAAGATACCCGAACAGCAAAACATATTATAAGCCTCACGATACTCTTTGACAATCCAAAATCCATAGAGCTTGGCCACTGCATAAGGGCTGTACGGGTGGAATGGAGTCTGTTCGTTTTGTGGAACTTGTTCTACCTTACCATACAACTCCGATGTCGAAGCCTGATAAATGCGACAAGTTTCGGCCAAACCACATTGGCGGACGGCTTCAAGAATGCGAAGCACACCGGTGGCATCTACATCGGCTGTAAATTCCGGGGCATCGAATGACACTTGTACATGGCTTTGAGCTGCCAAATTATATATTTCATCGGGTCTTACTTTCCCGACCACCTGAATCAGACTCATCGAGTCTCCTAAATCGGCATAATGCAAATGGAAATGAGGCCGACCTTCCAAATGGGCTATACGTTCACGGTAATCTACCGAAGACCGACGAATCGTTCCGTGCACTTCATATCCCTTTTCCAATAAAAATTCTGCAAGAAATGACCCATCTTGCCCGGTAATACCGGTAATTAGCGCTGTTTTCATAACTGTATTTATTCGCTTTTATTGATTATTTCATCTATTTATAATGTCATCATAAAAATATAGCCGAATGCAAAAAACGAGCTTATTCGAGTTCCTTACCGAAGTAACTCCTTCATTTTACAAATATAGCAAAAGGTGAGAGCAGAGACAAATGGAAATTTCATTTCCGATTTGGCTACGCCGAACCGTATCCTATCTTCGTAGTGACAAAGATAGCGAAAGGTGAGAGCAGAGACAAATGTAGTATCAAATTTTCAAATTCGGCACTACCGGCCTACTTCTTCGAATCAATCACTCGTTTTTTCCCGCCAATTTTTTACGTTTTCGCTTGCGATTCCACTCCTGATAAAGCAATTTAGGCAGAGATTCCACAATCATCGAGCAACGCCCTATTTGCTTTTCGGTTCGCAATAAATTCGGTGCAAAAATTCCAAATGAGCCCGCACCATCCAATAAGGCGCCCTGTTCACATCGGTTCCGCTATAAAATTTGAATGCTGCTCCCACAGCGATCATCACCCCTCGTTTCAAATAGGGTTTCAGTTTGCTCATAAATATCTCTTGCTTGGGAGCACCCAATGCAATCCAAATAATCTCGGAGCCATCTTTTTCCAACATCTCGGCAATAGCCGGATAGTCAAATTCTTCAACTCTCTTATAAGGTAATGAATAAAACCACATGTTTGCAATTCGTGGATCTATCTCCGACAAGTTGTTTTGCAGCCCGTTTAAAGTCGCTTGCGTAGTTCCGAGAAAAGCCATTTTATATCGCTTCATATGGACAATATCCATAAAAATCTCGCTTCCGCAATACTGGTGACGTTCTATGCCATAAATCCATCGCAAATACAAGGGTACATAACCACTGTCACAAATAGAGAACATAGCTCCATCTACAACCTGTCTGTAATCCGGGTCCCGGTTTACTGTGCTTAAAATAACCCCGTCCGAGACACATATATATCCCGGCTTCCCCAATAACAACGCTTCGTCGATAGCCTGTAAAACAGCTCGTTTATCAAACTCATACCTGATATTGAAATAATTCTCCATAAAAATTGATATATAAAGTGACTGTCGGAACTCCCCTATCCCGACTATAAAAACAATCTTACCCGCTTGTTTGATTTCAGACCGAGCCCATCGATGACTTATTTACCCGGTTTGTGAATGTATTTACTCTACTTGAAATATAATTCCTCGTTATTCCCTATCTACTCCACCGTTCCGAATCTTTTTCACACCTCTCCCCTCCCAAACACGGGAATCACAGAAACAGAGAAATATTTACTGAAATACAATCTACGACAATATGCCTCTTGCTTACGATTCAAAAGTCCCTGTTTCCGTAGTTTCACTAAGAAGAAAATAGAAAGAAATAAAACGGTACAAATTTTTACATCAATCTTTTCACCCAACAGAATGTACCCTCTTTCACCCAAGCCAATTAGTGCGATTTTTATCCCCTAAATTGGTCTTGCATAATTGTTTCATACTAACTTTTGAAATAGACTATCCCATTTTTGATAAATTACTTCCGACGAATATTCCCGTTTCAGTTTCTCGAAAGCCTTCTCACCCAATCGGGCAATCTCGTCGGGACGGTTCCACAACGATACCACTTTTCGCTCCAAATCATCTAGATTATTAGGCTCGAACAAGTCTCCTATCGCCTGCTCTCCCCGACCGATAATCTCGGTAAAACCGCCATGAGCCGGCCCGATAGTAGGTTTACCGTAACAAGCAGCTTCAAGAATAGCCATAGGGAACCCCTCGTAACAGCGACTGGGCATCACGACAAAACGGGAATGACAAATAAAGTCCGAAAGCTCTTCCTGCTGTAAATATCCCATGAACTCGACATTACCGGGAATCTCCATATCGCTTTGTTCCCGCTTAGCCCCGGCAAATCGAAACGGAATAGACGGGTTTCTGCGAGCTACTTCTATCAATAAGTCGTATCCTTTTTCATAACTCAATCGCCCGATGTACGCCACATAATTACCCCCCGGTTAAATCATACGAGGCCGGAGCATCGATACCATTCGGAATAACCGTTACCCTTTCGGCTTCATATCCGGCAGCGATCAACTTCTGTCGTTGAAAATCGGTAATGCAAGCAAACGCAGCTACATTCTTTCGATAAGCACCTGTCCAACGGGCATATACATTGCGAAGGGTATATCCAATCGATTTTAATCGACTACATTCGCAGTTATATCGTACACAACTCCACTCATTACCTCGCTCCAAACACACTTCACACGGCAAACCATCACGCATAAATAATCCCGTGGGACAAATCAATCGGAAATTATGTATAGTCATAACGATCGGAACTCCGGCCTTTTTTACACTCGAGTGCAGCCGGACTGATAAACGGATACAGATTGTGCACACTCACAATATCGGGACGTTCCCGTCGCAAAGGCATCCCGCATACCTCGCACTCCGGACGATGAATAAATCCCCGACAAGAATCCCTTTATCTTCCCAACAGCCGATTCTCTTACACCCTCGGTTGTCCGGCGATAAAACGCCACCTCATGACCGTGAGACGTAAGCATGTCTGCCATCTTATCGACAACAGCCTCTTCTCCGCTATACTTTCCATAATTATTATGGACAATAAGGATTTTCATTTATCTCCCTATACAATGATATACAAAGCCTATCCCTTCCAGCTCCTGTGCATCATATATGTTGCGCCCATCAAATACCAATGGTTGCTTCATCGCTTTTTTTATTACTCCCCAACTAGGTATTCTGAACTGTTTCCATTCGGTTAGTAGTATCAAGGCATCTGCATCAAGAACAGCATCATACATATCGGGTGCATATTCCAAAATGTCTCCTACCCGCCTTTTACACTCCTCCATAGCAACAGGATCATATACTTTCAATTTACACCCGTTATCCAACAGATGTTTGATCATTACCAGAGACGTCGCTTCACGCATATCATCAGTTTCCGGCTTGAAAGAGAGCCCCCAAATAGCTATTGTACGCCCCTTCAAATCGTTGTTAAAATATCGTTGAAGTTTTTCAAACAATATTGATTTCTGACATTCGTTAACCTCTTCTACCGCTTTCAGCACCCTCATTGAATAGCCTTTTTTCTCAGCCATTTTAATCAATGCTTTCACATCTTTCGGGAAACAACTTCCTCCATATCCACAACCCGGATACAAAAACTTATTTCCAATTCGAGAATCCGAGCCGATCCCCTTACGCACCATATTCACATCGGCCCCTACCAATTCACAAAGATTCGCAATATCATTCATAAAACTGATGCGAGTTGCCAACATCGAATTCGCCGCATATTTAATCATCTCCGCCGATGGAATATCTGTAAAAATCACCCTGAAATTATTAAGCAAAAATGGTCGATACAATTTCGACATCAAATCCTTTGCTCGTTCCGATTCTACACCAACAACAACCCGATCAGGGCTCATAAAAATCTTTAATGGCCGCACCTTCTTTCAGAAATTCAGGATTACTAGCTACATCAAAGTCTATATTCACTTTACGTTTATCCAACTCATCTTGAATCACGGCTTTTACCTTGTTAGCCGTCCCCACAGGAACCGTACTTTTCGTAACTACCAATACATACTTATTCATGTGAGCACCTATTGTACGGGCCACTTCCAACACATATTTCAAATCGGCACTGCCATCTTCATCGGGCGGAGTACCGACTGCACTAAAAACAATTTCTACATCATCTAAACAAGATGATAAATCCGTTGTAAATTTAAGACGTTCTTCCCGAAAATTACGAAGCACCATCTCGTCCAATCCCGGCTCATAAATAGGGACTCGTCCCTGTTGCAAATCTTCAACTTTTTGTTTATCAACATCTACACATGTTACATTAGCACCCATTTCGGCAAAACAAGTTCCCGAAACCAAGCCAACATAACCGGTACCAACAATCGCTATATTCATATCTACTAAATGTGTAAAGTTTTTCTTATTTTACTATATAACCTCAAAGTTATAGAATGATATCTATAACACAGTTTCTCTATTCGTTTATTCGATTCAATATCTTTTTCAAATAAAAATTCATGACTATGTGCAATGTCCATATTTACCTTAAACCGAGAATAACGTTGTTTACAGTTGGTTGCCTCCTCTCCAAAGCCTATATTATCGACTTTGGAAATAAACGGACAAATAGAATATTTCCCTAATTTGAACTGATTATAACAAAACCGTATCGCCCACGAATGATTTTTTTCCTTCCATATACCCCTTTAACATAGAATACATATCACTACCATTCTTATTAAAAGCTCTACGCATCTGTTTATTGGAAGAAAATTCATTCCAATCCTGTATATCCCAATCTATTTGTTCCCATCTATCCTTCCATGTAGCCCATCCCCACGAAGAAGACCTCCCCCAAAAGATAGACATCTCCCACATATCCTCTCGGTCGTTTTATTTTTAATCCATATCCACAAATCGAAATAATCTTATTATCATTCTCATAAAAATCCAATGCTTGATTCATATAAGAAAGAAAATTGGGAGCACATATCAAATCATCTTCTAAGACTATCGCTTTACCATACTCCGCAATAATCGTACTTACACCAGCTATAATTGAATTGCCTAATCCCCTATTTACAGGAGATATTGATATATTCGAAGCTACCTTTCGAGCAATTGTAACAACCTCATCTACTTTCGCTTTATCTTCTTCACAACGAGGTCCATCGATAAATATGTATTTATCCGACTCCTCATAAAAAGAATTCATTCTTAATGAATCAAGTAGCTTTTGCAATGCCTCTGGTCGATTAAAAGCAAAATCACAATTGAGCCAACATAACTAAATAGGTCTTATTTTTTTTAGGTAACAAATTTAACAGTATATAGGCATAAAGTTTATAACTGAACGGATCGTAACTGAGGGCTATAACTGCCTCATATATGCTTTTTTGGGGCATATTCAATCTTAAATACACCGAACTTCTCATTTTATGCCAAAGAGCATTATATAATTTCAAACCTTTTACACGGGCAAGTCTTCAAAAGTTTTTAAGTTCTTTCCCCACCACATCGTCTTCCGCAGGCAGCCGTTTAGGTTTTTCGGTAACAGAATAGCCTTCTACATTAAATATCGCTAGTGATTTTCTCGAATAAGCAATCACCCCACTCACTGCCAATCTTGCCCAAGTCAATAAATCTTCTCCCGATTTGATACCCAAAGGAAAGCCCCCAATAGCTTGTATAGCCGACTTTTTTTTATAACAACTGCCGATGTCCATAATGGAGGATGTGAACAACTTGCTACCTCGAAATAATTGGATAGTATTCCATCTTCTCCTTCGAAAGGCAATTTGCGGATAATTGTAGGTGTTACATTCCCCTTGGAATCCCGAAACTCGTAATTACAAGCATATACGCTACATTCGGGATACTTTTGATAAAGTCCGGACTGTGTCGCCAAATACTCCGGCTTCCACTCATCATCGGCATCAAGAAATGCGATCAACTCTCCACGAGCTTCTTCTATTCCTCGATTCCGGGCAGCAGAAACACCAGCATTGGTTTGATGAATCAACCGAATACGAGAGTCATCAAATTTCTCTACTTCCTCCACACTGTTGTCAGTCGAGCCATCGTCGACAATGACAATTTCAAAATTTTGAAAAGTCTGTGCGAAAACAGATTGCAAAGTATGAGCTATCTGCCCCTCTTTATTATATAAAGGTATAACTACGGATATCATTTGTCTATTTTTCTCCTTTTATAAGTCCTAACATCATTCCATAAAATCCGAATGGATAAGAAAGTGTTGCCATAGAGTAATTGACCACATTATCGGTGTACATCGTAAGCAACCCCGGCCATGCTGCTCCCGGCTACGATAGCGCACATCTTTATAGATACATCGGTATACTTCTGATATACCACAAAACTATGCACAATAATAGCAAAAACCACCAACAGATATAATACGACACCTATGATACCACTGTCACAAGACATTTGAACATAATCGTTATGAGGCACTTTCAAGCCTCCAAACACGAAATTACTATACATATAGTTTTGGACACTTCCTATCCCCGAACCCATCAGTTCTTTTCCATCATAAAACCGACTTTGTAAATCTTCCCACATAGCAAAACGAGCGTTACTATTAATATCGTCTTTCGAGATTTCGCCCCGCTGCAACTGTTCGATAGATACATTCTCGCTATCCCTAAACATCTTCTCCCGTACCGAAGGTATAGCAAAAACAGCTACAACAAACAATACCAATACAACAAATATTACGGGTAACGATTTCAACTTGTATTTAAAGAAGAAAAAATGTCATCAAAGCCAATGTAGTTCCCATAATACTGGTGCGAAACACCCATAAGATACAAGGAAGCATAAACAACACACATAGTAAAAGATTCTTCCTCTTTTCATCGGTATAATAAAAGAGAGCCAAAGAAAAAATACACATCGATATGTAGTTAATGGCACTTGCTGTACCATACCAAAATACTCCGGGAAAAAGACGAACGACATATGGTATAAAAAAAACACCGATAGAGACGAGAGCTACCAACCGAGCTCCTAATCCGGCTTTGAGAAAGACCTCTTTATCCCGCACCGTAGCCGAGGCAAAAAGCATTATCAACAGAGGATAGAGGTATTTCAAAATTACCCGGAATCCATATCCGGGAGCCGGAGAATAACTCAACCCGATTACTAACCAAACAATATATAACAAGTAAAATACTATGGCCGGGCTCCATTGCGGAGATCGCTTACAAATAAACAGTCCCACTATGCAAAAAGACCTCCAAAACCATCAATCGGATAGCCAT
>VOFI01000122.1_pt1 | contig 22253 bp, 28 predicted proteins | sample 5384131 | NCBI WGS metagenome assembly VOFI01 (sample SAMN12384728, study PRJNA508395) | human gut metagenome | isolation source: healthy gut H | host: Homo sapiens | reverse complement strand
TCTTCCGGCACAACCGGATTCCCGAAGGCGATTCTGCATAATCACGAAAGTTTGATGCACGCCTGCAAAGTAGAACAGAACCATCACCATCAGACAAAAAGACGATGTATTTCTCTGCATTCCGCCACTGTATCACAGGTGCAAAAATGCACTGGTTTGGCAGCTTGCTGACTGGCGGCAGAGCAGTGCTTTTGAAGGGCGTTAACCCGGAAACCATTCTGGAGACGATATCCAGAGAAAAATGCACAATTGTATGGTTGCTTGTGCCGTGGGCGCTGGATATTCTGGAGGCGCTTGACAATGGTTCAGTTCACTTGGAAAACTATGAACTTTCACAATGGCGCTTGATGCACATTGGCGCACAGCCTGTGCCGCAGAGCTTGATTAAGCGCTGGAAAGAATATTTCCCGAATCATATGTATGATACCAACTATGGCTTGAGTGAATCCATCGGACCGGGCTGCGTACATCTGGGTCTGGAAAACATCCACAAGGTCGGTGCAATTGGCGTTCCAGGATACGGCTGGAAAGTAAAAATCATTGACGAACAAGGCAATCCTGTGCCGCAGGGAGAAGTCGGCGAACTGGCAGTAAAAGGTCCTGGTGTGATGAAGTGCTATTACAACAATCCGGAAGCGACCGCTGAGGTACTGCACGACGGATGGCTCTATACTGGTGATATGGCACGCCAGGACGAAGACGGATTTTATTTCCTGGTTGACCGGAAAAAAGACGTGGTTATCAGCGGTGGTGAAAATATTTATCCGGTTGAGATCGAAAACTTCATGAGCAAGTTCGACAAGATCAAGGACGTTGCTGTAATCGGTCTGCCGGATAAGCGGCTTGGAGAAATTGCTACAGCGATTGTAGAATTGAAACAAGGCCTAACGTGTACAGAGGCTGAGATCAACGAATTCTGTATGGGTATGCCACGTTATAAGCGCCCCAGAAAGATTATTTTTGCCTCAGTTCCGCGAAATGCGACGGGCAAAATTGAAAAGCCAAAGCTTCGTAAAATGTATTGCGGTGATTATTTGATTGAAAAAGAAAATCAAGGCTAATGTTAATAACACTAAAATTATATAACGGTTTGAATTAATACGGCAAAAAGAGATACGGAGAAATGTTCCGTATCTTTTTTTGCTTTCTATGATCAAAAACTTGTACAAAAAGTTTTTTGTAACAGAAAAATATTTTGTTGACTTTTGCCGCCTGCTGTGATATAATAAAATACGTACTGTAATCTGGTACATTTTAATTTGATGTGTTTTTGAAGTGTGAAATGAGGAGGACAAAATGCAATCTAAATTCCATAAAATCTTTACCGTTGGAACGACAGCGGTGATGCTGCTTTCCAGTATAGCTGTTTTCCCGGCTTTCGGGGGTTCAGCAGAAAATGTAATGACGGCAGATGATATCACGCAAAATATGACCATTGGCTGGAACATCGGAAATTCCCTGGATGCTACGGGATACGGTTCATCCCAGGAAACCAGCTGGGGTAATCCGACGGTAACCCAGGAATTGATTGATGCTGTGAAGGCGAAGGGCTTTTTAACACCATTCGAATTCCGACTACCTGGTATCCGAATGTTACGACAACAACGGACGAAAACGGCAAGCCTGTTTACACAATCAGTGAGCAGTGGCTGCAGCGCGTTAAGGAAGTTGTGGACTACGCATACAAGCAGGATATGTATGTCATTCTGAATCTGCACCACGAGGAGTGGATCAATCGTTCTGACTTTCCCACTGCTTATGAGGAAATGTCCGAACGGCTGAAACAGATGTGGTTACAGATCGCAGCTTATTTCAAGGACTATGACCAGCATCTGATCTTTGAGGGCATGAACGAGCCGAGACAGACTGGTGCGTCCTATGAATGGCAGGGTAATGCAGAGTGCTATGAAGTAGTCAACAAGCTGGACAACGATTTCGTAGAGACGGTGCGTTCTGTGGAATCTCCGTATCAGAACACCCGTTTATTGATGATTCCATCGTATGCGGCATCTGCCTATGCAAGTTCCTATTCTTCTTTGGATGTGCCGGATGACGACTATGTGGCAGTTTCACTCCATGCGTATACGCCTTATGCGTTTGCTATGGGCGACGGCGACCACACTACATTCTCCAGCAATTATCAGAGTGATCTGGATACGCTGTTCTCTGACATTCGATATTATTTCACGGATAAGGATATCCCTGTTGTCCTGGGCGAATTCAGTGCTTCTAACTTTAACAACACTGCCGCAAGATGCGACTGGGCAACCTATTATTTGACATGGACAAAGAAACTGGGTATCCCCTGCGTGCTGTGGGACAACAACGCAATCACCAACTACTCCTCTGCATCTGAGGCACACGGATATTTGGATCGCAGCAATAATACATGGTATGAGGCATCTGAGCCGGTTGTAGATGCAATGATGGCGGTAATGAATGATGACAGTGTTGTATGGGGCAGCGAGAGCCATCTGCCCACCTGGAAACACGCTGACATCAACAGCGGGGACATCATCTACGAAAATGCGGATGGATTGTCTTTGATCGCATCAGACGGCAACGGCGGAAACTGTACGCCTGGTCTGACCGTAACGCCGGAACAGTTGGGCGAAGATCGGGAAATTGCGATTCGTTATACTGGAAATTCTGCGCCGATTCTGGCGTTGTGCGATGAGAACTGGAAGAACTGGACGGAAATCAATGCGTATGACATTGACGAAGAGAACGGAATTGCGTACTATTCTCACGAGTCAATGGCGAAAGCCTGGGGTGATCTGAGTACAGCAGCGCATCTGTTTGCCCGTGCCGGTTCAGATATGACCATTTATCTGATTTCTTCGATTGCATCAGCAGAACTGGTAACAGACCCGGATGGACCGGACAAACCGGATCTGCATCTGCTGGGTGATGTCAATCTGGACGATGCAATTACAGTTGCGGATGTTGTTCTGCTGCAAAAAGTATCTGCTGGGTGAAACGACTCTGACAAAGGATGCTTACAGCTGTGCAGACGTGGACATGGACGAAACCGTAAACGGCTTTGATTTAACCGGACTGCGTCAGATGTGTCTGGAAAATGCGTAATAATTTCACTTTACATTGACAACAAAAAGGCACTGTGCAGGAGCATGGTGCCTTTTCGTTTTGTTTCTTACGGTAGTTGACAAAGGCGCTGACTCCATGCTATAATGCCTTTGACGGGAGGAATGAATTATGAGAGAAATCTATCCACCCCATTATGTGGCATTTCACTGCATTGCCGGAGCCTGTCCGGACAGCTGCTGCAACGAATGGGAAATCGTTGTGGATGCGGAGTCAGTGGAAAAATACCAGATGGTTTCCGGTGAATTGGGAAATCGTTTGCGTCAGGCAATGATAACAGATGCAGACGGAGATGTGATTTTTCAAGAACGTGAGAAACGCTGCCCTTTTGGAATGCGCAGCAGCTCTGTGATATTCACGGAGGACTGGGTGAAGCGGCGCTGTGTGAAACTTGCAGACAATTCCCCAGAGTGACTCAGGACTACGGTGACTTCATCGAATATGACATCTCCCCTGCTTGTCCGGAGGCGGCACGGCTGTTGATGGAACTGACGCCGGAACAATGGCTGCTGTCAGAAAATGATTGTCCGGAAGTGACAGGTAGCTTTCCGGAGTATGACGGGAAAATCATGCAGCAGCGAAAAAGACCAGCGCCGCATCTTGTTTGCCTGTTTGCAGGATACATCTGTTCCGGCATTGAAACAGATATCGCATTGCCTGGAGTTGGTGACACAATGGACGGATTTCTCGGAAGGTACCTCAGATGCAATTTGCACTGAAGATGATATTTTGTCATTTTTGAACGGCTGCGAAGTTCTGACAGAGGATTGGAAAATGATTTTGACCCGGGCAAGGGAAAATCCGGAAGTGTCATTATTTTACGATGCAGCATTGGATAAGGAAATACGCTTGTTTGGGATGGATATGCTGTATCGGTATTATCTTCGGACGGCATATTCGGATGATCCTTTGCAATCCTATTGCCGGTGCAACTTGCCGCATTTGCAGTTTGTACTGTTTTAACTCTTACAGCACACATAAAAAATACAGGATGAAGAACAGCGTCTGCGAATCTGGCAGCTTTTCGTCAAGGAAATCGAATATGACGGGGACAATCTGGAAGAACTGGAATGGCAGCTGGAAACCAATGCAGCTTTTTTCGCCAGCGGCGCTTTGTGCATATTTTGAATCCGTTGGAGGTGCATAATGGTTTCCCTGTTTCTTCATGCTGTTTCTCACCTGTTGTCAAAACTTTTCTCTCGCCAATTTGAAAAATGGGAAAAGCAATACTTGACAGAGAAAACGAAGAAAATTCTTATCGGAAATGCGTGAGAGTTTCTAAAGCTTTCGGCATTGTCGGCGGCATCTGGTTTATCTGTTTTGCGGCGTTTGGCATTCTCAGCATCGTTATCTGGGCTGACGGCATGACGGATTGGGATTCTTTCGCTTGCGGTATTCTGTTTCTGCTGATTAGCCTTTTCGGTGTTTTCTGCATACTGTTCAGACGCAATTACCGCATCTTTTATACGGATACATTTGTGGAAAAGCACGGCGTTTTCGGGAAAAAAGCGGGTCTACCGCTGGGTAGAACTTATTTCGGTTCAACAAAAAAGGTGCTGTCTACACATTGACTTTTCCAAGCGGAAAACTCCGCATTGTTTCCGGCAAGGAGTTTGTTGGAAGTGATAAGCTTGTCGATTTTTTTGAAAAAGAAATGTTTTTGAAAAAAGGACTTGACAGACATTTCATTCTATGCTATAATAAGAAAAACTGTGGCGGCTATGCCGCAGAAAATCAGAGATTCACAGGACTACTGTCGGCGCAATGGTCGATGGGCTGCTGTTGATACAAACAACAGATACAGGAGGTGAAACCCCATGAGAGAAGGCATTCATCCGAATTTTGAAAAGACCACCATCACTTGCCACTGCGGTAATGTAATGGAAACTATGTCCACCAAGAAGGACATCAAGGTCGAAATCTGCTCGAAGTGCCACCCGTTCTTCACTGGTAAACAGAAGCTGGTTGATACAGGCGGACGTGTAGATCGTTTCAAGAAGCGTTTCAATCTGGACTAATTTCCAGGCTACGACAATGGAAAAGGGACGGTATTTTGTTTACCGTCCTTTTTGTCTACGTGGAGGTAGATGACATGATGGAATATCGTACCATTGCCGCACCGGTGTCGGCCTCATTTGTGGAGAAAAATCGGAGTTCATCGCACAGCTTTTTCCGGCACGCACCCAGGAAGAGGCTGTGGAAGCAATTGAAGAAGTGCGCAAGCAGCATCGCCGTGCAAGACATAATGTCTATGCTTACCTGCTGCGTGACGGAAATGCCTCACGCTATTCTGATGACGGTGAGCCGCAGGGAACTGCCGGAATGCCGATCCTGGATGTGCTGCAAAAAAACGGGCTGACGGATGTCTGTTGTGTTGTGACAAGATATTTTGGCGGTGTTCTGCTCGGCGCAAACGGACTGGTTCGGGCGTATTCTCACAGCACAGCACTTGCGATCGAGGCGGCGCAGATCAAGATCATGATGCCGTGTTATCCGGTTTCGATTCAGACAGATTATGCACTGTACGGGATATCAAAGATATTTTACAGCTGGATACGACAGGAATTGGTGCGTGACACGCTTGGGATGAAACAGGAATTGACCAGCGGACAGGTGGAGATTGTTTCCGGCGGATTGCAGTATGCAGACTTTTCGAAAGCAAAAAGGCTGTAAGCTGCCTTTTCGAAAGAAAACGAAAAAAGAGGAGTTTTGCACACTCCTGCGTATATATAAATAGAAAGCTGTTTTGAACAGCTTTTCGCAGAATCATATAGCCGCCTTTCCTACGGGGGTGATATCTATGAGTATACGAGAACAATTAGAACAACAGGAATTGCAGTATCTTTCTCCGAATGCCTGCACGAACATCGGACACGCACACCGGATGCGTCCGGAAGAACCTTGTCCGTATCGCACAGCGTTTCAGCGGGATCGGGATCGGATTCTGCACTGCAACTCATTTCGCCGACTGAAAAGAAAAACACAGGTGTTCCTATCCCCTGCCGGCGATCATTATCGTACACGTCTTACGCATACGCTGGAGGTTGCACAGGTCGCACGTACCATTTCCCGTGCGCTGCGTCTAAATGAAGATCTGACAGAGGCAATTGCGCTGGGGCATGATCTGGGACACTCCCCTTTTGGACACAGCGGAGAGTCGATTCTCAACCGGATCTGTCCCCATGGATATCGTCATTATGAGCAGAGCCTTCGGGTAGTTGACTTGATTGAAAAACATGGAAAAGGGCTGAACTTGACAGATGAAGTGCGGAACGGCATTCTCTGTCATACCAATCGTGTGGCGGATACAAAAGAGGGCAATGTAGTTCGTGTGGCTGACCGCATTGCGTATATCAATCATGATATCGAGGATGCGATTCGAGCTGGGATCTTGCAGAAAGAAGAACTGCCGCAGGATGTGGTGGAGATTCTGGGAGATACCAAAACAAAGCGGATTACAAAGCTGGTTGGTGCAGTAGTGGAACATGGTTCTGATACGATTGGAATGGCACCGGAAATACAGGCGGCGCACGAAAACTGCACGCCTTTATGTTTGAAAAGGTGTATTATAATCCGATTGCCAAGCAGGAGGAAAACAAGGCGAAATTGCTGTTGGAAACGCTGTATACGTATTTTATTTCCCATGTTTCCCTTTTTGCCGGCGGAATATCTCTCTATTGCAGAAAGAAGATGCACACCGTGCTGTGTGTGATTACATTTCCGGTATGAGTGACGGCTATGCAGTGGACTTGTACCAGGAGCTATTTATCCCGAAGGGCTGGAAATAAGGCAGTGATACAGATATGACATACAGTGACGATTTTCTGGAACAGCTGCGGGAAGCCTGTCCCATGGAGACGATTGCAGGGAATTATGTCAATTTGATTCGCCGTGGGCGGCATTATGTGTGCAACTGTCCATTTCATTCTGAAAAATCGCCGTCTTGTACCATATTCCCGGATACACAAAGTTTCTACTGCTTTGGCTGCGGCGCGGGCGGCGACGTGATTACCTGGGTTCGCCGTATGGAAAATCTGGAATTCACTGATGCGGTAAAACAGCTTGCCGAAAAAAGCGGACTGCAAGTGCCGAATGACCGGGAGGCAGATCGGCGCGCGCAGCTGCGTACACGAATTTTTTGCGATCAATCGGGAAACGGCAAATTTTTATTTCCGGAATCTGGTTGCCGGAAATGATAAGCGTGGACTGCAGTATTTTGTTTCCCGGCAGCTGAAACCAGAGACCATTAAAAAATATGGATTGGGATATGCGCCGGACAGTTGGAATACACTGACCGATCACCTTCTGAAAAAAAGGATTTACAGAGGAAGAATTATTGGCTGCAAATGTTGCACATCGTTCCGGAAAAGGCAATTTGTATGATGCCTTTCGTGGCAGAGTGATGTTTCCGATTGTGGACACTCGTGGTGCTGTGATCGGATTCGGTGGTAGAGTCCTGGATGACAGCCAGCCAAAGTATCTGAATACGGCAAAGACACCGGTGTTTGATAAGGGACGAAATCTGTTTTCACTTAATTTTGCAAAGGACAGTTCTTCCACGCATATGATTCTTGCGGAAGGTTACATGGACGTAATTGCTATCAATCAAGCCGGATTTTCCAATGTGGTTGCGACTCTGGGAACGGCAATTACACCGGAACAGGCGAGAAAACTAACGCAGTATGCAAAGGAAATGATTATTGCATACGATAGCGATGGTCCGGGTCAGCAGGCGACGCAGAAAGCAATCAATCGTTTCAGTGAAGTGGGAATGCCGTCACGAATCCTGCATATGACTGGTGCAAAGGATCCGGATGAATTTATCAAAAAGTATGGCTCTGAACGGTTTCGGCTTTTGCTGGAACAAGCCGGCGATGCAATCAATTTTCGTCTGGATCGATGCGAAAATGGTTTGGATACCAGTACGGAATCCGGAAAAGTACAGCTGCTCAAACGAGTGGTTTCTGTGCTGGCGGAAATTCAGAATCCGCTGGAACGTGAAGTGTACTTGTCCAGGACAGCAAACAAGTGGGAAATTTCAGCGGAAGTTCTGCATCAGCAGGTAGATCGTACCATTCGCAGTAAAAGGCGGTTGGAGGCGACGAAAGAGTGGAAAGATATTATAGAGCTACGGTTCGTCCAGAACCGCAGCAGCCTCAGTCCGGAAACCATTTACGGGAACGAAAAGCAGAGGAACGCATTTTGTTCTACATTCTTTCCAAACCGGAAGAATCTGCGTGGATCGTGGATGAAATAAAGCCGGAGCAGTTTTCGTCAGCACTCTTTCAGCAGGTACTGAATGCGTTTCAGGAAAGTGTTCTGCAGCAAACAAGCTTTTCGCTGTCATCCATGGGAGATGTTTTGTCCGAGGGCGAGATGGGAAAGCTTAGCGGCATTGCAGCACGAAACCAGGAAGTGCCGGTAACAAAGGAAGAGGTGCAGGATTGTATCCGGGCGCTGCATCCGGGCGTGCCGGAGAAAGTCGAAACAAATGATGATCTGCTGAAATTGATTCAGAAAAAGCAGCACCACAATGGGTGAAAATAGGAGGAACAATACTATGGAACAGAAAAAAATGACAATTGATGCACTGATGGAACAGGGCAAAGCCAACGGAAAACTGACAACCAAAGAAATTACCGATGTATTGGATGAACTGGATTTTGACACCGATCAGCTTGCCTCTATTATCAATAGCTGCGAACAACTGAACATTGAGATCGTAGATGATACTGCAACAGATGAAACGCTGAATGACAACGATCTGAATATGACAGATGATCTGGAAATGACACTTTCCACAGAGGGCATCGCCATTGATGACCCGGTCAAGATCTATCTGAAAGAAATTGGTCGTGTGCCGCTGCTTTCTCCGGATGAAGAAACGGAATTGGCAAAGCGGATGGCAGAGGGTGACAGCTATGCGAAAAAGCGTCTGTCTGAGGCGAACCTGCGACTGGTTGTCAGCATTGCAAAGAGAAATATGTGGGCAGAGGAATGCAGTTCCTGGATCTGATCCAGGAGGGTAATCTGGGTCTGCTGAAAGCAGTAGAGAAATTTGACTACACCAAGGGCTTTAAGTTCTCTACTTATGCAACATGGTGGATTCGTCAGGCAATCACCCGTGCAATTGCTGACCAGGCAAGAACCATTCGTATTCCGGTGCATATGGTGGAGACGATCACCAAGGTTAAGAAAGTTTCCAGTCAGCTGCTGCATGAGACTGGACATGATCCGTCCGCAGAAGAAATTGCAGAAAAGCTGGAAATGCCGGCAGAACGTGTTCGTGAGATCATGCGCATTGCACAGGATCCGGTATCTTTGGAGACGCCGATCGGTGAAGAGGAGGACAGCCACCTGGGTGACTTTATCCCGGACGATGACGCACCTGCTCCGGCAGACGCAGCCTCTTTGATGCTGCTGAAGGGAGCAGTTGAACGAAGTGCTTTCCACGCTGACAGACCGTGAGGCAAAGGTACTGCGTCTCCGTTTTGGTCTGGAGGACGGTCGTTCCCGCACGCTGGAAGAAGTGGGCAAGGAATTTGATGTTACCCGTGAGAGAATTCGTCAGATCGAGGCAAAAAGCACTCCGTAAACTGCGTCACCCCAGCCGCAGCAAGAAGGTCAAGGATTTTTTGGACTAAAGGGAACGCTGAATAAAGCTCGCTTGTCTGATCTACGTGCAGATTTTCTCTTGGAGGAAATTCGTTATGAGCATGAGAGAAGCTTTTGACATCTTTTCGAAAACAACAACAAGTCGTGGAGACGTACTTGGGGAACTCTCCCAAGGGTTCCTAGATGTGATAAATACAGACAAAGTTCGCTTATCGTTGCAGAAAATGATAAGTTTGACGAATTGGAATGGCTGCCCAAATTACAGGAAAAAAGGATTGACTTTAATTCGCTGGAAGAAGATCTGGAATTTAGAATTCACCCACAAATTAAAGACTTTTTGAGCACTTATTGGTTCATGCCGTTAGAAGGTAAAACAGATAAAATAGATCATCTTGATAGGCGATTTCTGTTGTATAGATGGTAATGACAGTTATATGGTGCATATCAATAATGATACAGGCGAGGTTTTGCAGTTCAGAATTTTGATAAGATTTCAATTAAAATAGCAAATTCGATTGAAGAACTTCTTGGAGAAATGAAAGGCGTATGGGATATGTGAGTAATGTGTAACTATCAATGTAAATACAATTCCTGCTGCACGCCGATTTCGCCTTGCAGCGTATAGGTAACAGTATATTCTACACCGCTCTCAGTTTCGAGGGCGGTTGTTTTTTGTCCAGGATTTCTACCTGGGACAAAAAGTTGTCTTCATATCGCTGTATCTGTTCTTCTGCATTTTGTGCTGCCTCGGCTGGCGTTAAAATAAAAAGTACGGGTGCGGTATTCGTGAAATGTTTCCTGGTATATGCCGATGGGAAGTTCTTTCCCGAACAGAAAACCAATGATAACCGGAAGTACGGATGCAGTCGTCAAATGGTGGTTCTGTACTTCCCAACGGAATGTGCCAGGTGAACAAATCCAGGTACTGGTGCGCTGTTGTTTCGCCGGTAGGTCTGCGCAGTGTCTGCTCATATGTACAGGTGAATTTTTTCTGTTTGTTTGTACCGCCCGATGATGCTGCCCATAGCGTGTTTGATTCCAGTGTGTCCGGTTTCATCTGTGTAAAGACCGCTGACCAGCAAGTCCCCTTTTTGTACCGGATCGCCTACGATTTTCATGAGCTGTCCACGATAAATCGAAACAGAAACAATTTGACCATCCTGGGATGCGATGATGTTCGAGGGCTTTCGTGTGTTCTGCATTTCTGGTTCTGGCGTGCGTTCCATCACTTCTACAACCAGACGATTTCCGGTGTGGCGCATTCCGACCCATGCAAGTTCGTCCATCGTGGTACGAAGGGTATGTTCACAGTGCGCAAAAGTCGATTCCAGGAATCCAACTCCCCCGCTGCACACCGCAGTCCTCCAGGACGGCTTTGATTTCTAGAATGGATGCTGTTTCTTCTCCGGTTACATCAATTTCCATGACGATATTGGAACAATAAAAGATCAAGGCGGCTGAAAAAAGAATACCCAATGGGATGCCAAAACGAAAACGATATTGATGCAAAAACTGCTGGAGTGTTTTTCGGGGCGTTAATGTCAGCTGTACATGGTATGTTTGCGCCAACTGTTCTACTGCTTTTCGATGCTTGGCATAGAACCGAAATTGATAGATATTTTCCTCACAGCGCTGTTTTTTGCAGCATATGCCGGCAGCGTGCATGGCGTTTACAAATGCGTACAGTCTGCCGCCGGCAGCAGCAGCGTGATATTCACTCCGCAGATGCTGTTCCATGGCGCACCCCCTTTGGTGTAAGTGTGATAGATTGGATTTGTCCATGAATCACTAGGCTTTCCGGAGAACGGCTGTCAGCCTGCAAATCACTTCCCCAGATTTCCAATACCAGTTCGGCGGTTTGTACAACAATTCGAATATCGTTGTATTCCAGGATGCGGCGGCAGTTTTCCAGATAGATCTCTCGGTTTCCGGTCAGCTGCAAATATGTTTCGAGCTGCAGCGCTCGCCGGCCTGCATCTATGAGCCGTTTTCCCATGACGATCACCTCGCAAAGGGAGGTGCTGTTTATGCCCCATGTTTTTCAGAAACAATATTTTTGGATACCTGTACTTGTCTGTGCAATATGCTTTTTGCGTATGTTTTGCAGAACAAATTCAGATGGAAATGCGGTCAGCTTTGACACGTTGTTTGACAACGATCATTCCCTCTCTGTATGCCATGATGATTCTTTCGCAGATGCTTTTGGAAAGCGGCGTATGGCGCCTTCTGGCGAAACCGTTTCGATGGTTCGGAGAAAAATGCCTTGGGATTGCAGAGCCGTACTTTGCCGTTTTTTCTCAGTCAGTTCGCCGGATATCCGGTTGGCGCCGGAATGCTTTGCACGCTAGTAAAAACAGCACTGCATAACTAAAAAGGATGGCGAAAAGCTGTTATGTGTATGCTATGGCGGCGGACCGGCTTTTTTGTTGGGATTGTTGGGAAATGTCCCTGCCGCTCCGCAATCTTTTGGCTGATATTGTCTGCAAATATCCTATCAAATGCAGTTCTCTGTACCTGACGGTTTCGGTTTCATCCTCTGAAAAATGATGTATCAGAAAGAAAGACTATAACGCCGGTTTCAGCAGAAATGCTGGTGGACTGCACTTCGGGTGCAGGAAAGCTGCTCTTGAAGTTGTGCGGTGTGATACTCTGCTTTTCTGCATGGATTGGGATGGCGGACGCAGCCGGATTATTCCGTATTTGTCGTGAGTGGACAATGAAGATTGAACTTCCCTTTTCTGGCTCTGATTTGCTGCGATGTGTTTTTAGAAATTTCCAATTGTGCTGCGTTATCAATGCCAATGCGCTGGAGAGTTCCAGTTTTGGCGGCGCTGCTTTCCTTTGGCGGTATTTGTGTCATTTTACAGATTCGGGCTGTGGTTGGAACAAGTTTATCCATGAAGCTGTTGATCACAGTCAGATTGCTGTGCGGATTACTTTCCGGCGGGATTTGTGCGGTTGGACTGCACTTCTTGCCAATTCCAATAACAGAGACGGTGGTTTCTGTTTCTGCCGTTTCGCAGGTATCCAGGAATTCAATAGTTCCGTCTGTTTTGCTCTTATGTATGATGCTGTTTGTTTTCGAGAGGAATCATTTCTTCATAATCACAAAAAAATTCGTGAAATTGCTTTGACTTTTTGGATAGAACATACTATAATATAAGAGTATAAATATGCTTTTTGAAAAGCATCTATATGGCTGCTGTCACGGCGCAAAGGAAACAGCAGCTGCATTCATTCAGACATTATTTTGGAAGGGGATAATTTATCCATGACAATACGTAAAAAACTTGCTGCACTTGCTGTTTCCGGCATGATGATGGCAACTTGTCTCTCTGCCAGCATTCCGGCGATTCAGACGAGTCTGACAGCTGCCGCAGCGGATGATAACAACGATGACTGGCTGCACGCAGAGGGCAGCAAATTGTATGATTCTCAGGGAAATCAAGTGTGGCTGACCGGTGCAAACTGGTTTGGTATGAACTGTACAGAGAATTTCCCGCATGGTCTTTGGAGTGCAGATGTGGATGAACTGCTCTCTTCTGTTGCAGATCACGGCATCAATATCATTCGTTTTCCGGTATCGACAGAACTGTTGCTTTCCTGGAAAAACGGCAATCCGCTGACGCCGGTAGGACTGAACGCCGCAAACGCAAAGGACTACTCCTTTAACCCAGGTTTTTGCGATGCAAACGGAAATACAATGGACAGCGAAGGTATCTTCGATGTGATTCTGAAGAAGATGAAGAAGTACGGCATCAAGGCACTGATCGACGTTCACAGCCCGGCATCCCACAATTCTGGACACAACTATAATTTGTGGTTTTATCAGGATGGCGCAGCTGATGCAGATAATATGGCTGTTGGATTTTACAGCAAAGAAAAAATTACTTACGATGATTGGATTGAGTCCACTGCATGGCTGGCAGAAAAGTACAAGAATGATGATACAGTAATTGCCTACGATTTGAAAAACGAACCGCACGGCAAACGTGGATACAGTGGTTCCAGCTGCCCGACTGATATGGCAAAGTGGGAAGATTCCACCGATCAGAACAACTGGGCATACGCCGCTACAGAATGCGGCAATGCAATTCTGGACAAGAATCCCAATGCTTTGATTTTGATTGAAGGCGTAGAGCAGTATCCGAAAACGGATAAGGGTTACACCTATGATACAGCAGATATCTGGCAGGCTCCGGCAGATCAGTCACCTTGGTACGGCGCATGGTGGGGTGGCAATCTACGTGGTGTAAAGGATTATCCGATCGACTTCGGTTCCGCAGACCGCAACAGCCAGATTGTGTATTCTCCGCATGACTACGGTCCGTCTGTATACAACCAGACGTGGTTTGACAAGGACTTTACCACCCAGACACTGCTGGATGATTACTGGTATGACACGTGGGCATACATCAACGATCAAGACATCGCTCCCCTGCTGATCGGCGAATGGGCGGTCACATGGACGGCGGCAAGAACCAGAAGTGGATGACCCTGTTGCGTGACTATATGATTGACAATCACATCAACCATTCATTCTGGTGTTTGAATCCAAACTCTGGCGATACCGGCGGACTGCTGGACAGCAGCTTCAAAGTTTGGGATGATGACAAGTACAATCTGTTTGAACCGTCTCTGTGGCAGACACAGGAATCCGGAAAGTATATCAGCCTGGATCACCAGACGCCTCTTGGTGTAAATGGAACTGGTATCTCCCTGTCTGAGTATTACAGTAAGTATGCAGACAGCGAAGGCAGCAATATTAACGGCGGCACAAAGGGCAATACACCCGGCGGTACAAAACCGGTACAGACTGGAACAACAGAAACCGGAACAACCACAGAAACGAAACCGGATACCGTAGTCGGCGACATCACTAAAGGATGGCAAGGTAGATGCCAGCGATCTGGTGATCCTGCTCCAGTATCTGTGCGGCAATACTGTGGACAAAGGGCAAGGACTTCAAGGCAGGTGATGTGAATGGCGATGGTGTATTGAACGGTATGGATCTGGCACTGTATCGCCAGGTATTGTCAAAGGCAATCAGCGGATTTCCGGAATAAGGCGGTGGTCAGGTGAAACGAGATGACTATTTGTCCTGGGATGAATATTTCATGGGCATTGCTTTGTTATCGGCGCAGCGCAGCAAGGACAGCAACACACAGGTTGGCGCTTGCATTGTGAACCAGGAGCATAAGATCGTATCTGTTGGGTATAACGGGATGCCGACGGGCTGCAATGATGATGATATGCCCTGGGGAACGGGAAGGCGATTTTCTCAACACCAAATACCCCTTTGTATGCCATGCGGAACTCAATGCGATTCTGAACCGCAGCGCAGGCAGCTTACAGGGATGCAGCTTGTATGTGACATTGTTCCCCTGCAACGAATGTGCAAAGGCGATTATTCAAAGCGGGATTCGGGAAATCATCTATTATGATAACAAATATGCTGACACGGATGCTACGAAAGCATCCCAGCGTATGTTTCTGCTCACTGGTGTCACCTGCCGTCCGTATCATCATACAGAACGGGAAATGGCGCTGCGGTTTTAAGATGCACACAATTGAATCTAATAGAAAAGGCACACTCTCAGATAGAATGAGAGTGTGCCTTTTTCTGTTGTTTCAACACCTGGTTTTGTGAAATATGCCTATTTTCAAAAAAAACAGCTTTTTTTCAATTTCCCTTTGTGTTTTTCTGCAAAATATGCTATAATAAAATAGGTGAGTTATGCAAACCGTGTAAGAATCTGCCGACAAGTTTCATACAGGTGGATTCCAATGAATATAACTTGAATATTATTTCCGAAAGGATGAGGCATTTTATGCGAATTCGCTGTAAGCCTTGGGCAAAGCCGGAACTGGAGGCTTGTCCGTTTTATATTTCTGATCCAAAAGCCTGCAAAGGAATGTGGCAGGCACAATTTCGAAACAGCAGCCGCTCCGTCTGGAGCTGGGCTGCGGCAAGGGCGGCTTTATTTCACAGGAGGCTCTCGCAAATCCGGACTATAACTACATTGCAGTTGACATAAAAACGAAATGCTGGTTCTGGCAAAACGAAAGCTGGAGGCTGCCTATGCGGCGCAGCAGATGCCGCTGGATAATGTGCGTGTTATGATCGACAATATCATGTATCTTCGGGAATGTTTTGCAAAAAGAGGACCGAATCGACCGTATCTATATCAATTTCTGTAACCCCTGGCCTCGTGGGAAACACAAAAACGTCGTCTGACACATCCCCGGCAGCTGGTACAGTATCGGATGCTGCTGGATGGTGATATCTGGTTTAAGACAGATGATGACGAATTGTTTGAAGAATCGCTGGAATATTTCCCGGAGGCAGGCTTTCGCATCACGACTATGACCAGAGATCTGCACAGCGAACCGGAACTGCGGTATTTCGAAACAGAACACGAGCAGATGTTTGATGAAATGGGGAAAAAAGATCAAGTTTTTGATTGCAGAGCCGGATCCTGCGGTTTCAGAAGAATCTTTACAGGAATTATTGCAGTACAGCGAAAAATATAGTGAAAGGAAACGAGACAATGGACTTTTTCCATGAAGAATAACAAGATCGTCAATCATTATTTTACGAATTTGAAGGAACGTTCTACAATTACGCCGATGGAAGTGATTGCTGACGGCACACAGGCGAACGAAAACCCAGCCGCTTGTTATCGTGGAATGGGCTGTGTCAGCGGTAATAACTCCTCACGGCTTTTGCTGGACTATAAAGTAGAGCATCCCCACGCATATGAAGAGATCATGCGGCTGTTGTTTCAGAAAGACTATGGTGCAGGTTTGACGCATATTAAGCTGGAACTTGGTGCGGATATCAATTCCTCCTCCGGAACAGAACCCTGCACCAAGCGTTCGCTCAATGAACCAGCCGATGTCACACGTGGTGCAGGGTTTCAGTTCGCTGCGGATGCGAAAGCGATCAACCCGGATATTACGGTGGATTTTCTGCGCTGGGGTGAGCCGAAGTGGGTCACAGATGCGTTTGCGATCAGCCAGGAACACGGACTGAATGCACGGTATCGCTGGTATAAGGAAACGCTGGATGCTGCATATGCTGTATACGGATTGAAATTTGACTATATCAGTGCTGACCAGAATGAGACAGATACGCCGGATGAGGCGTGGATTTTGTATCTGCGGTATCGGTTGGACAATGAAAAAAATGCGCCGTATGATTACAGCAAGATCAAGATCATTGCATCAGATGAGGTTGGAACGAGAAATATTGCAGAGCAGATGGTGGACAACAGTCAGTTGCGCAATGCGGTGGATGTCATTGGTCTGCATTATACCACGTTTGGAGACTCTTACACCAACCTGCTGAACGAGGCGTATGGCAAGGAAATTTGGTACAGTGAAGGAATTGCGCCGTGCAATGTACCAGAACTGACAGTCCAGGCGGATGAATCTGGTCTGGTGGGGAAAAAATGGCCCTATCGACGTGGCAAATCGTATCATCAACAGCTATTACAATGGAAAGATGGTAATGTACGAGTTCCAGCCGGCAGTGGCATCTTATTATGATGGCTCCTGCTATGCACCGAAACAACTGATTCGGGCGTGGAATCCGTGGTCCGGTCACTATGCAATGGACATTGGATTCTGGATGGCAATGCACTTCAGCCGGTTTGCGCAAAAGGGCTGGATGTATGTAAACGGTGCTTGTTATGGTGACGGTGACGAAGATCATGCAATTGCCAACACGACCCATAACTTTATGACGCTCACTTCGCCGGACCGCAGCGAGATGTCCATGTTCTTTACCAATGAAAGCGACGAAGTTCGTATCTATAACGTTCAGATCAAGGATATGACATTCGAACCGACTATGTTCTCCAGCGTGATTACGAAGGGTCCGTCCGGACGGCAGGCTTACGATGCCAACTGGTTTAAGAATGGGAAAAAGATCCGACCCGTTCGGAATCACCGGGACACCTTTATCATTAAAGTGCCGCCCCGTTCAATTATGACAGTTACCACACTGGATACAAGCTGGGTGGATGGTGTCAATACATTCCCGGCAGTACAGCCGCCGATGGCGTCCAGACTATCGCTCCCCCTATCATGACGACCTGGATTACAGCAAGGAAGAAATTGCAGTTCGTGGGTGCGCTCCTCGGTATATGACCGATCAAGGCGGTGCGTTCGAGCTGGTGGAGGCAGAGGACGGATATGCGATCTGTCAGAAGATCACGCCGCAGATCATGCCAACAAACTGGCGGTTCCGTGGCACGCCGCTGCCGCTCACCTGTTTTGGCGACGACAAATGGCGCAGTTACAGTGCTGAGGCAGAAGTAAAGCTTGCAAATATGGAAGAGCACAATTTCGCCGGCATTGGCATTCGCTATAATTCGGCGGTTACCTGTGAGTTTACTTCTATGTGCGGTTATACCGGCAGAATTTACGGAGACGGCAGTTGGAAACTGATGGACATGGAAAATGTGGCGGCAGAGGGAATCCTCCAGCACATTGATCCTACAGTGTGGAACAAGCTGAAACTGATGGTCCTGGGAAATGCAGTATTTTTCTTTATCAACGGCAATTTCCTGACCAAGTATACACCGCAGTGTATGATTAACAGCGGTCGTGTTAGCCTGTGCAGCGATTTTGCATGGAATATGTTCCGCAATATTCATATTGATCCGGTCGCTGTGCAGCCTCTGTATGTCCGCAGAGTGGACTGTTTTGGCGATGGTATTCTGTACAATGAAAACTGGGATATCCATGCCATGGAAAGCTATCAATTCTTTAACCGCACTTCCATGGAGGCAAAAACAGGCGCTGAGTTCTCCTGTACCTTTGACGGAACAGGAATTGCTATTGTCGGTACGGCACAGAATGCAGAGTTTACAGTGTTGGTCGATGGTCATACCATGTATGAAAACTTTTTGTTGCGGATTGTCTGCCGAGACAGGCGTGTCTGGTGATTGACCAGCTGCCAGAGGGCAAGCACAGTATGCGTGTCTTTGTCACCAGCGGTCAATTTAAGCTGGATGTTCTGGAAATCCCGGAGGCATATCCACGCATGACAGATACCCTGCTGATTCCGTCAAATGTTCGTTCTGCCGCTGCCGCTGAGATCCGACAGCAGAGCGCAGTTCGGGAGCGGCAGCGTGAGGATGCTTTCATGGATGCAGATGCAATGCTGTGGCATCTGGAACATCCGTTTACTGAACCGCCAAAGAAACAGGATGTTCCGGCAGCAGATGAGGACGCTGTTTCTTCGGAAGTGGCAGAGACTTCGACAGAAGTGCCGGTGCCTGATTCGGATGAAAATACAAGTGATGCAACGGATAATGATGTTCTTGCTGAAACAACGGATGACAATGTGACAGCAGCAGAGGTGAAACTGGAACAGACAGAACCGGCTTCAGAGGAGCAGGAAATTTCTGTGCCGGAGGAAACGGAAACTATGGCGCAAGAAGCTGAGCAGCTGGTATTCGACGAGGAAACCAGCCAGTCCATGGCGGAAATTGATGCGATTTTCAATGCTGCACCGGAGACAGAGGAATCCCATAAAGAAGCGGATGTGGAAATGGAAATGACTGCGGATCAAATTGAGCGCATTCTGAATCCGGACGGAGCAAAAAGTATGCTGACGATTCTGCTGAATCCGAACAGATCTGAACCGCTGTATCAACAGATCTGCGCAGCAATTCGGGAAGAGATCGCAAGCGGCGCTCTTCAGCCGAATGAAAAACTGCCGTCCAGGCGAACGCTTTCGGCGCATTTGCAGATCAGCATTGTCACTGTGCAAACTGCATATGAACAGTTGGCAGCAGAGGGATATCTGTATTCCCGTTCCCGTGCCGGATACTATGTAGACCCGGACGCACCGCTTTTGGCACATATGCCAAAGGAACGAGTGCTTTCTGAGGTACAGCTGGTACAGGCAGTGCCGGAGGATCAGATCGTATTTTCTACCAGTGGTGTTGACCTGGAACAGTTCCCATTCTCCACCTGGGCAAAGTTGTCCAGGCAGGTGCTTTCTACCAAACAGGAAACGTTGCTGCAATCACCGCCGGCAATGGGTTTATATGAACTGCGTGCGGCGATTGCTGCGCATTTGCGGGCGTTTCGGGATATTCACGCTGCGCCGGAACAGATCTTGGTTGGCGCCGGGACGGAATATCTTTTGGGGATTCTGGTGCAGCTGCTTGGTGCATCCAGGCGCTATGCAGTGGAAGAGCCGGGATACTTCAAAGGAAAGCGTATTCTGCGCAGCAACGGCGTATCGGTCATTGATATTCTGATGGACAAAAACGGGTTGGACATTACGGCGCTGCGACGTTCGGGTGCAACAGTCGCTCATGTGACACCGTCGCACCAGTTCCCTACCGGAATCATTATGCCGGTGCGGCGGCGTGCGGAATTGCTGGAGTGGGTCAACGCTGGGAATACCCGGTTTTTGATCGAGGACGATTATGACAGCGAACTGCGCTTTCAAGGAAAAACCGTTGCCGTCTTTGTACAGCATGGATACTGGCGACCGGGTCATATATATGAACACGTTTGCCAGGACGCTTGCTCCGTCACTGCGAATCGGATATGTCGTTCTACCGCCGGCACTGGCAGAACAGTTTCAGAGAGACTTTTCCTTTTACTCTTCCAGTGTGCCGAGCTTTGAACAATATACGCTAGTTCACTTTTTGCAGGACGGCTATTTTGAGCGGCATCTAAACCGCATGAAGAAAACATACCGGCAGCGGCAAAAAAGATGCTCACCGCAATGTTACAGGCGCATCCATTGGGACAGTATCTTTCAATACAAGGAGAAGAGGCAGGGCTGCACTTGTTGTTGGAAGTGCATCTTCCCTGTACAGAACAGGAACTGGTGGCCGCAGCGAATCAAGCGCACGTGACAGTTTACGGGTTATCCGCATACTATGAGACACCGCAGAATCCATCGGCGTTTCCGCAGATCGTGCTGGGGTACGCCTGCCTTTCCCCAGAGGAATTGCAGCAGGGTACGGAGCGGCTGTTGAATAGCTGGATGCAGTTTCTATCATAATAAATAGAAGAGCGCACATCTTTTTAGAAGATGTGCGCTTTTGCGTTATGCAGCTGTTGGGTTGGGTTTGGGAAATGCTTTTCGCAGGACAATCACAAACGAGATCAGCATGATGATTGAAGTAATGACCCAGGTCGTCGGAAAGACCAGATACATACTTTTCAGTGTGTTGAAGTAAGAGAATATGGTAAACCGCCATATGATGCGAATGACGCAGATGCCCAGAATCATTTCGACAGCCGGCAAAGCGGAATATCCGAGGCCACGCATGGTACACGCCGGAATTTCATAAACAGAACACAAGATCTGTAAGCTTAATACAACTAGGATTCGTTCGCAGGAAAAGCGGATTTCTTCTGGAGAAGAGGAGAAAATACCGGACGCCTGGCTGCGGAATATAACAATTGGATAGATAATCAAGCTGGAAAACAGAAGTGCCATGCCGAGGCTGATCAGAAGATTTTCCGGCAGCGCTGGGTCTTTTTGGCGGCATAGTTTTGACTGGTAAATGTTGTTGCTGCCTGTCCAAATGCTGTGTTGACATAGTAGGCAATATACTCGAAGTTCATGGAGATTGCTGAACCAGCAGCGGCAGAACTGCCGAATGTGTTGATGGCAGACTGTACAAAAAATGTTGGCAACGCAGAACACAGCGCTTTGTATTGCCGCCGGAATGCCGATGCGCAGAATGCTGCTCAGGTATTTCCACTCGATACGGCATTTCCGCACAGACAGGCGAAACTCATCTGGTTCCCGGCACAGCCAGAACACGACAAAGAATGCACTTACGGCAGTAGAGATATCCGTGGCAAGCGCTACTCCGATTACGCTAAGTTTGCACACAACCACAAAGAACAGGTTTAATAGCACATTGATAATACCGGATAAAATCAGCGCAGCAAGGGGGGTCTTTTGCTGTCCCCTTTGGAACGCAGTATCGCCGAGCCGAAATTATAAACAGAAAGAAAGGGTACGCCCAGGAAGTATACTTTTAAGTAGTTGGTTGCTGATGTCATGATGTCCTCTGGCGTGTGGATCAGTGCCAGCAGCGGACGGGCTGTAAATTGACCGAGAATGGTAAACAGAATTCCGAAGACGACAGAGAAAGCCATCGCAGTATGAACTGCGCCGGAAATGCGGTGGCGCTCCCCTGCGCCGATGAATTTGGCAATCAAGACATTTGCACCGACAGCGATGCCGACGCAAATACCGACGATCAGTGCGACAATTTCTCCGTTTGTACCAACGGCAGCGAGTGCGTCGGCATTTCCGAATTGCCCGGCAACGGCAGTGTCAGCAGAATTGAAAAGCTGCTGCAGAATGCTGCTGGCTGCAATGGGCAGTGCGAACAACAGTATTTTTTTGATGAGAGAACCGTGCAGCATATCCAGGCTGTGACGGGCTGTTTTTGTATTCATGGTGTGTTTATGCTCCTTTTCCAGAACCTATAATGGTAAAAGTGTGTGTATGAGCGCAGATTCTCATATGACTACGC
>VOFI01003783.1_pt1 | contig 22297 bp, 37 predicted proteins | sample 5384131 | NCBI WGS metagenome assembly VOFI01 (sample SAMN12384728, study PRJNA508395) | human gut metagenome | isolation source: healthy gut H | host: Homo sapiens | reverse complement strand
TATTCTCTTAGTGCGTAAGTGCGATAATCTCTCCTTGCTGACTCATCAGACGTAAGTGACTCCGGATTGTGTAAGCAACATCTTCACTAAACATTATCCTAACCATCCATGGAGTAAAAAAGTAGCGACTGCCAACATACAATCCAGTTATGCATAACAGCCGCCACTTTCCTTCACTCAATATAAGGGCACTCCATACCCATAAATCCGCGCATCGCCTACCGGGTAACTATTCTCCCGACAGGCATCGCCAGAGTTACCTTCTACGGTGTACACTGTTCCACCCTCTGTTTTCTCGACAATACCAACATGATCCGGTACGCCATCGCCGCCCCAGTCAAAGAAGATAATGTCACCGGCACACGGTTCATAATCACGCTCCTGCCACTGACTGCGCGCCTTGAACCAGTCCGAACCATCACTGCACAGCGAAAAGCTCGGAACCACTCCCGCATCAATATAGCCGCACTCGTTCGCGCACCAGCTGACAAAGCAAGCACACCACTCCACACGTGATGTGAAGCCGTACCAGCTCCAGTAAGGCTGACCACCCACATTACCAAGCTGCGACAGCGCTATTGTCACGATTTCGCCATCGCCTGTTCCGATACCATAAAGTACGGAACTCCAAAGTGACCGATACTTCTCATCCAGCAATTCTGCCAACTGCTTTTTCTGGTCAGCATTAAAATGATACTGATCTGCCATCTCGTCAGTAGTTTTGTGCGAAATTGTAATGTACAGGTATACTACCGTTGTTTTATCCTTGCCGCTGCCCTTTTGTATGGCGCTCCACACGATAGGAAATGCTGTTCATATCCCAAAAGACCTTACGCAGCAGCTCCAGTTTCATATCATTCATAGATGCCACCTCTTGACCATCACTCTGGTCGGAGGTGGTCTTTACTGCATAAATCGAAAGAATTTCCGGCCATGTGGCCCTCGAACCGGATAGAATCAATTTATCATAGGGATGGTCTGTTTTGATTTTTTCTATCTTCTCGTTATACTCCTGATTGATTTCTCGTGCGGCGTCCCGCATGGTCATGCCAGTGCCGCTGTCTTCGCCCGAGAAAAAGATACCAAAGCAGGAGCCTGCCATCATGCCAATCAAGCACACAACAACAATCACCATGCAGGTCACTCCACTGTAGGCAGTCAGAGCCGCAACCATCGACCGCATACCGGCAATAATTGCCCTAAGCACCTCTTTTCGTGGCTTCTGCCGCTCGTTTAGACATGGTTGCCGTCCGCTTTGTCGCTGCTCGAAATGTCTGGGCCGAAATTTCAGCAGATTTCACTGCAGCCTCCGCCGAACGATGCTGAACCGCAGTTGCATACTGCGCTGTTTGTCTGGCTGACTGCACCCTTCGTGCAGCAGTCTTGATTCTCAACCGATTTGTCTTAGGCGAAATTGCCTCTTTTGCAGCAGTTTTGCTGCTGTGCAATACTGTTTCTCTCGACTTTATGACGCTTTTTTCTGGATTTGCACTATGCTGTGAACCATGCACTACGCAATCATTGAAACTCGTTTCGGCAGGTATAATAGTTCGATCAGAACTCACAATAGCAGACTGTCGCTCTTTGATTTGAGCAGCTTTCAACTGCCTGACAGCTTTGCTCTTTGCCAATGTACGTCCCTGTTCCACCGGGTCATTTGAAACTCTACTCACAGTCCGCTGTCGGCTTTTTATATCCGGACCATATTTCCCAGCAGTTTTCCGGTTCGTTTTCACTTGTTGTGCACGAATTGCAGCCTGCCGTTGCGATTGTTTCTGAGGTGTGATGTCATTTTCACCCCATGGCTGATTGGGTATCGCTTAAGCTCCTGCATTGGTTCCGCATATCGTTCTTTGCGCTGCTTGATTGCCGCTGTTCCTTTTTTTCACTGCCAGTTTTGCACCGGCCGCAGCAGCACGAGCAGTATCTTCCGCCGCATTTTCCGCTGCTCGCTGCACCTTGTCCCCAGCATAGGCATTGGGATTCTCCGAACGGTCATCTGTCAAATTTGTAACTTCTTCTTTAGAGCGGATATATGCCTCCTTCATGCGTTCTCCTACAACTGCCGCCTTATCCAGCGTCTTAATACCATGTACCTTTTCTCTGGTCTTAATCTTTGACATTTTCCTGCTCACCTCCACACGCAGAAAGGGGCAGGATTACTCCTGCCCGTGCGCAAACTGACCCTCACCAGGTCGGGTCGTCATCAGCTCATACAGTTTCGTATTCTGCGGAAAACGGTTGATGAACGGCACCAGTGCGCTGCCGTATTTAATCAAGCCGCAACCTGCATCTGCATTGGTGATATAGCTCATCTGCTCATTCGAGATATTCAGTAGGTGCGCCAGCTTTTCACGGTCAGATGCAGCCTGATTGAGCATGACAATAAACTCCGAGTTAGAGAGCATGGTACTTGCCTGAACGGAATCCAGCAGATACTCCACATTCTGCGTGATAGCGGTCGGGTACGCATTTCTCTTTCGAAACTGCCGCCATGCCGAATTGAAAAAGGCCGCGCTGAACTCGTTTTCAAACATGACATGGAACTCATCAATAAATACATGAGTGCGTTTGCCGCGTTTCCAGTTGAGCGTTACACGGTTCAGCATGGTATCCGTAATGACCAGATGGCCGATCGGCTTCAACTGTTCACCCAGTCCATGAATGTCAAACACAACCACTCGCTTGTCCAGATTGACCGTGCTTTTATGACCGAAAATATCCAGAGAACCGGTGGTAAACAGCTCCAGTGCAAGCGCAATGTCCTTGGCCTTTTTCTTCTGGCTGATCGAGCAGCATTTCACGCAGTGTTGACAGCGTGGGCACTGTGCCAGACTGCTCCGCTTCCTGATACACCGCCGCAACGCATCGGTCAATAATGGACTTCTGCTGCGGACCGACACCGTTCGGGTCAATACGCTCTACCAGCGACATGATAAACTGCGATTTCACTACAATCGGGTTGTTTCGCCGTAGCCATCAACCATGTACATGGCATTCAGTCTGTCTTTACCGCCAGCCGAAACGCGAATCACAGACGAAATATCACCCATTGCCTCTGCAAGCGGCGCATATTCTCCTTCCGGGTCACAGATCAGGATATCATCATCGGTATTCAGAATCAGGAACGTAATCAGTTCCTTTGCATTGAATGATTTGCCGCTGCCAGGCACACCCAACAGAAATGCAGACTGGTTCAGCAGGTTCGCTTTATTGCACATGATGAGGTTGTGCGAAATCGCATTCTCTCCAAAGAAGATGCCGCCCTTATCCTGAATTTCCTGTACCTTTGAATGGCATAAACACTGCAAGGCTTTCCGTTGTCAGCGTTCGAAAAACATCAATCTTGCGAGCGCCGATTGGCAGCACTGTATTCAGTCCATCAAGCTGCTGATATTTCAGCACAGCCAGCTGACACATATGCTTTCGGGCAATCGCCTGTACGGTTTCCGTATCTGCGTCCAGCTGCTCCTTTAGTATCCGCCGTAAGCACCATTGTCAGCACTGCGAACATCATGCGCTGATCACGAGTGGTCAAGTCGTCAAGGAATTCCTTGCTCTCCTTGCGCTGAAGCTCCATATCATACGGAACAACAGCAGAGAAATTGTTGTTTGCATTCTGGCGGCGCTGCCAGTTCGTGATATTGGTCTCCACGCCCAGCAGGCGGCTCTCCACCTCATGTACCGCCTCATCGGTCGAAATGGGCAGAATATCAATGGAAAGCATCATATTGCGGTTCAGGTCAGTCAGTTCCGTAACCATGCTGTCCTTAATGTAGCTGGCATAGTCTTTGAGAAACAGCACCCGGCAATACTGATCGCCCAAAATCAGATAATCCTTATTTTTTTTCAATTACATCAGGGCAGATAAAGTCCCGAATATCATGCCCCTTTCTCGCCATGCTCTTAATGTCGAAGTCAAACGTAGTTTCCTCACCGGCACGGTAAAAATCATGCAGCATACGCAGGCGATCTGCCGCCGTCAGTTCCATACACTTGGAACCGAGCGCTGCAAAATGTGCCGACAGGTCAGCGCCAATGCGTGAAAAATACGTTCTTGCTTCCTCCACGTCCTTTCTGGCTACCGAGACCGTCAGGTATTTCTCCTGCATGATACCGTTTGCGCCCGTAGCCTTGTCCAGCAGCATCTGGTTATATTCCTTGCGGTACTGGTCCAGTCCGTCCTCCTTCATCGGCATTAGAATGGACTTCTCAAAGCTGGCGCGATTCTGACGATGGTTATAAATCGTCAGTTTGGTAGTCGCGCCGCTGTCCAGACTGTTCAGCAGTTCCGAATATGTCAGGAACATACTCTCCTTATCCTCGCGGGAGGCCACCAAATAGTTAATATCCGTAAACCGATACATCTTAGTGAACTTGCTGCCCACCTGAAAAATACCGTCCGGCCAGATGCGCCTGATAGGGATGACATCCTGCAAACGCTTCATAATAGATATTATTCGACTGGAATCGAATGACTTTTGGCTCCAGCACTTCTGACCGCAGCCATGCCCATACAAACTGCTCGGCCGTCATACCGTGATATGTCACAAATCCCATAGCAGCAAATGGGGCAGCGCCCAGAATACACATCCACGAAACCGTTTCTGTGCTGACATACGGTTTGAGGACAAAGTACAGCAGAATCGCTACACCAGCTGCAAGTACCGTGAACACACACTGCCGCATAGACAGTCCGAAGAACATGGATTCGGTATAGTTCCGAATCTCTCGATTGATTTTTACTTCCAATACCGTTTCCTCCTTTACAGTCCCATCATCTCATGCACAATTCTGTCAGCCATTTTTATCGAGCCAACCAGAATCAGCATATTGAAAATCAGTTCACCAATATAACTCCATACCATGGAAGCCGCTGCCGCATCCACATCAACCACCGGCGGCGATGCCGCAAATACGCTGAATATAATGCAGGCAAGGACGATAATCGCTCCCTCCAGGCAAACCGCTGCATAGCCTTTTAAGAAGCTCTTACCAATGTTCTGGCTTGGTTCTCCCGCAAAGCTAGATAGTGGAATCGGCGCGATTGCCGTATACATGAACATTTTGAAAAAGCGTCCGTAAACGCTCAGAATCATCACAAAAGACAGCACCCAAATGAACAGTCCGCCGATCAGTGTCACCGCCCACAGGGGAATGCTTTCAAAAAAAGCCGCATTCTTCTACGGCTGTAATAATCTCCTGTGGCAATACCGTCTGCTGTGCTCCTCCAAATCCTGCGGCATTCATAATCGAAGAAATAACGCCCTGTACGATATTGAGCAGAGCCAGCATCAATTCCATGCCGTAGGAAATCAGTCCTTTGGCAAGGGCGAACCGCACAAACAGCTTTACTGCGTGTTCCGGCTTCTTGATTTCCGCAAAGCTGCCGCAGGTTTTCATCACGCCAACCACAAAGAAAACCACCAGAAGCGCATATCCAATCGCCTGGACCGCGCCATGAATGCTGACGATCACACTCCAAATCGCGCCGCCCTTAAAGTTTTCTGGCGACTGCGTAATGAGCAGCCAAATCTCTGACAGCTTATCATTCCATGTTTCCAGCGCATTGGTCAGGTTTTGTACGACCCAGTTATCCGACACTTCAAGCACCTCTTTCCGGGGCAGGCATCATGCCTGCCCCAAACTGTTGATAACGTATCTTAGCCGCCGGTAATCAGCGTCAGGATTTCCTTGGCAAAGGTGATGACAATGCCGCCTGCCAGCGTCAGAAAGCCGTTAGAACGCTGAGAGGGGTCATGGGACTGAAGCGACAGACCTACCTGCACGATACCCCAGCCAAGCAGGATCAGACCAACAGCGCGAATCAGGCCGAAAATAAAATTGCTCAGGTTGTTGATCACTGCCAGCGGATCGTCTGCCGCAAACGCCGGGACGGTGCAGCAGCAGAGCACTGCCGCAGCCATCACCGCCGTTTTTTCCTCCATCTTCTTGAAATGTTCTTCTAGCTCCTCTTCTGTGAGAAGCACGAAGTCATGTTGACTGGAAACGGTCAGTTTCTCTGCTTTTTTAGCAAGTTCAGCGTCCAGTACGACAGATGCGATACTGCGTGTGTCCTGTCCATGCTGGTAAGGCTCCACCGCCGTCTGTGGTGAGTTTCACATTCGGATGTTTCAAAACATCGTATTTGAAATCTTTGACCGGTCGCTCACCGCGTATAAAAAGAAGTGCGCAGCGGTTGTCCAGCATACGCACTTCATCAGGTGTCATCAGCTCTCGGCCTGTGATCTGCCAGTTGACCGGTAGCTGCCGTTTCTACCTTTGGATTGTCCATAGGTGTTCGTATCAATCGTTTCCTTGCCGAGCAGCTTGGACACATATTCATGCGTAGACTGCTCGTTACCGCCGAGATACAGGAACTCATCACAGTTGCCCACGATGCTTTCCCACTGTTTTTCGAACAATGCTTTCAGCTGTGCAAGGTTTTGGATAATAATGCTCACTGAAATCTCACGGCTGCGCATCGTAGCCAGCAGCTTATCAAACTCATCGGGCAGGGCGACATTTGCAAACTCGTCCATCACAAAATGCACATGAACCGGCAGTCTGCCGCCATGAACAATGTCTGCCTGGTAGTAAAGCTGTTGAAACAGCTGCGTGTACAGCATACCGACAAGGAAATTGAAGCTACTGTCATTATCCGGAATCACTGCAAACACAGCCGTTTTCTTCTCCCCTACGCTCCACAGCTCCATTTCATCGGTCTGCGTAATACCAGCAAGGGATTCCAGATTGAACTTCTCCAGCCGGGACACCAGCGTGATCTGGATGGACTTCAGGGTCTTGCCGCTGCCGGAGCGGTAATTACGGTAGTATTTCAGGGCAATGTGCTCCGGGTCCCGCATCTCCAGCCGGTCGAACAGCTCGTCCAGCGGCGATACAAACCCCTCATCATCCTCATGCACTTCACCGGCTCGAATCATCTCCATCACCATGGGGAAGTTCTGTTCCTCCTCCGGAGCCTCGTAGTGGAGGTAGAACACCAGCGCCAGCAAGAGCATCTGCGCCGCCTGATCCCAGAAGGGGTCCTGTGACTGTGCGCCTTTGGGCGTGGTGTTCTTGAACAGGTTGGTCACAAGCCGCTGAATGTCGTTGTCGTTCCGAAGATAGTCAAAAGGGTTGTAGCAGTGGCTTTTCTCCATATTGATGAGATCAATCACCTTAATTTCATAGCCCTTGGATTTCAGAAGATTGCCTGTATCGCGCAGGAGTTCGCCCTTTGGGTCAAGACAAACAAAGCTGGTATTCGCATTCATCACATTGGGTTTTGCAAAAAAGCGCGTCTTGCCAGCACCGCTGCCGCCGCAGCACAGAATATTCAGGTTTCGCCGGTGCTTTCGACCATCAAGTCCGATTGCAACAGACTGCGTCAGGATTTTATTTTCTGGCGCAGACTTATTAGCATATTTTCGACTGATTTCCTTTGGAGAACCCCACTGTGCTGAACCATGCCTCGCGCCTGCGGTAATTTCGGTCATTCGAGAGAAATACCGCCAAAAGCCAACCCGTAAATCAGCAGAAAAATAAGAACAGCCCGAAGACTATCCCTGCAAAGCACAATATGAAGCGGATTTGCAAATGCAGCACCGGCATTCTTTATCAAACCGATCAATCCGTCATCTAAATACGGAGCGAACAACAGTGCTATCCAGATGACCGGTATACAGCCGCAGGCATAGCAGATCAGGTTTACTGGCGAATACTTATCTTGCTTCATTCCGCCACAGCCCCCGTTTCCGTTTGGGCGGTGCGTCGATCACTTTGAGAAGCAAGTCATCAATATCGTCCGTCGGCTTACCATCCCGGATTGCATCGTTTCGGTAATCTGCCAGACCGCGCACCATAAGCCGCTGCTCGTGTTCCTCCAGCGTTACAACTTTCTTATCAGATGCCATCTTTGTCACCGTTCCTCTCTGTTGGCGTTCTCTCTTTGCGGCTGTTTCCGGTCATGCGTATCCAGCACTCGGTTCATATCACCAATCATCACGTTGGAAACACGCCTGATCGTACTAAGCTCCTGTCTTGCGCTCTTGGCGTCCATACCGCCAAACTCTGCTGGCATTCGATCAAAACGAAACGTCTCGCAGGACAGCTGATTTTTCCTGCACAGCACATACGCAACCGAATATGCCGTAAAGGCAGGGTTGCAGCAGGTCAGTTTTTTCTGTTTCAGATGGACCTTTGCAATTTCCTGTGCCAGTCCGCGAAACAGCGGTTCCGCATCCGTGCCCTGACGAACATAAATCTTGTTATCCGCTGGCTGATACAGTACATTCACTCGTTCCTGCAGGTCATCCGAAACCTCAATTTCGCAATGCCGATTATCAACCAGCGCATTCAGCAGCAACTTTTTATCATGAGATACCAACGTCTCATGCTTCTGCAAAGACCGTTGTCTGCGACACATCGAACACCTTTTTCACCTTGTAAGAGGTCTTAACCGTACCGTCCTGATTCGTATATTCCTGTCCGGGTTCCAGAAGGTTGATGGCGCAAGCCCCTTTCTTGATGTGAACACCAGTGTTCTTCCAGGCAGCAAAGTCTGCCAGCTGCGTCGCATCCGGACACTGATGGGCAATCAGCAACGCATTACTGGCAGAATACCGGTCAAACTGCGCCTGAATATTCAGAAACGCCTGAAACTTCTCACCGCTGCTGACTGCCGCAACCGCTGCATCGTCAATCATCTGATAGACAACTTTGCGCTCCTCACGTTTCTGTGTTGCCCACTTTTCCTTATCAAAGGTTCAGCATTGCTGTTCTGAACCAGACCGTCATTGTTTTCCATGCTCAACGCTCCTTTCTCTTCCTGCGCTTCTTCTTTGGGGCATGATGCTCAGTCGCAGGCATTTTCTCAGCACAGTCCTTCGCTTTCTCTGCGGCCTTCGCAGCCTGCTCTGCCTTAATGTCTTTCAGCTCCTGCCGTACAGATGGCCGTACCCGTTCTCGATTAAAATATCCCGCTCGCTTCGTTCGCTGGGCCTTGAGATAGGCTCGGACTGAGGGGATTTTGTCGTCCGAGCCTGTGCGGGGTTTGGTGTATCCTCCTTTGCTGCTTGTCCGGTTTCTGCAACATGGAATCTACCAGCTGTGCCGTTTTATCCGACTCGGCTGCACTGCGCTCCGGTTCAGGGAATCCCTCTGCGGCTTTCTCGCGGCAGCTGCGCTCGATTTCACTCTTAACGCTGCCCATATCAACTGTTGCAAGCTGAAAACGATCAAAAATACGGTTGATCTTGCTTGCATCCTCCGCTCGAACCATCACATCCGTAATACCGTCATCAGCATTCCTGTCCTTCAGCACGCAGTACAGTACACCATACTTCTTTGATGCCTCGCAAAACTGCTTCAGATCAGTATCCTTCACAGCAAAGACTTTCAGCTCTTTGCCGCTTCGCAGCATATTCGTCAGCCGCGTCTTACCCTTGGTCTTTTTCTGCTCACGCAGAATGGCATACAGAAGAATAGCGACCTGTTTCGCGCCCGCACCGGTGATTTTGGCGGCAACTTCAGCCCCTTCCAGCGACATTCTCACGACCTGTTCTGCCGCGTCGCCCGAATAACTCATGCTCATCTCGCTCCTTTCGTTCCAGTTTCTTCTGTTCATTCAGCCGTTCCAGCTTCTCTCGCACTTGTTCAGAACGCTCTGCGATTTCACTACATAAAACCACCTCCTTTCGCTTCGCTCTGATCTCCGCAGTCAGGTCCTTAATCTGTGCCTTGACTGCATCATCCACTCCATTTCTGCGTTTAACGCATTTCAGTTCATTTCGCAATTCATGTCGTTTTTCAACGAGTGCCTGTACCGCAGCTTCTGCATTCGATTGATATGCAGATAAATCTTCACCTGTACAGATATGGTTTCTTGCCAAAAGCCTTGTCTGTGCATCCAGTCGATTTAGTTTTGTAATATCCTCTTTCAGTAAAAAAAAACACCCGTTTTACGGATGTCGGATGCTTCACCAGAATATGCAGTTCATAACAGTATCGAAAATACAGGGCTTGAAGGCCTGTCACTGATCTGCGCACGTTTCCGCGCACTCGATATTTACGTGGTGCATGATGCTTTGCAGCAGGAAACGGATACTGCTTTGAGATGTTGCCCAAAATACGATCTTTAATCGCATCGAGCGAATACTCCTCGCCCAGCTTGTGAAAGCGAAAATATCCTTTGGCATCCGGCGGCTTGATTGCGGGGGGTATTTGAGCGGCTCGCCACTCTTTCCGCGCGTCTTCAGTTCATACCCCATCTTCTGCATGATTCGGATAAAATCCCGTTCCGTAGTCGATGCCCGGATTGCCCGGTCAATATCAGCGCGAATCATGCTGCGGTACGTTGGTTTGCCATTCTTTTCGGCAGACCACTGTGCGTAGTGTTTTCCTTTGCCGTTCGGCACATCAATCACAGAAATTGCATGCTCTCGACATAAGCGATCTGATATTTTTTCTCATCTCGGCATAATCCGACTTCGAATTATTGAACTTGTAGCCGTCTGCCCATGAAACCGAGTTGATTACAAAATGATTGTGGTAATGGCCTGTGTTGCAGTGCGTAGCAATTACAACTTCAAATCGTTCTCCCCACAATTCTTCTGCTAATTTCACTCCGATTGCATGGGCGGTTTCCGCTGTCACTTCACCTGCTGCAAAAGACTGATACCCATGGAAGCACAACCGTCCATCAGTTTTTCCCCAGTATCGTTTCGTTTCCATCATTTGCACTGCTGCATTGTCTTCTCGGCAATTCAGGCACGAAACGTATGCGCGTTCTTCCGTCTTGATTGTATCCGCCACATATTCAATCACGTTGTCAATTGCATGAAGCGAAGCTTGTGCCACCAAAGATCTTTCCCTTTGTCTTCTCTGGATTTCGCGCATAATTGATCACATGGTCCAAGCGACTCTTGACCGGCCAAATTGAAGTGACTGCCATATCAGTCTTCCGGCATCGTATATGCCGCCGTAATCATCTTCTCAACCTTGCGGTTCTCCGTCAGCGCTTCGCGCAGCTTGGGTACATCGAGCATGCCGCGCGCATTCGCCATGCGCAGGATCTTGATCGATGTTGTAACGCGACGCACCTCATTGATCAGCATCGGCACGTCTGCAGAAGGCGCTTCCTTGATCTCCGCGCCATTCAAGCAGGTAGCGGCAAAAAAAAAGCTCTCACGGGACAGGCCGGACTTGCGGGCCTTCTTGGTCCAGGCTCTCCAGTTCGTCCTTGGTAAAATAGATTTCTACACACGGCAATTTCTCTTACGCATATTTTTTTCTTCCTTTCTAATTGTCAGCATGGTATACTGTGGTCAGGAGTTGATTTTATGACTACACAGCAGTTTAATAGACGTGTTGCGGCAGTAAAGACCGCTGATGCAATTAATGCAATCGAGGGTGCTCCGGTTTCTGATTATGCCCGGATGCTTTCTCTTAGTTGGGCGAAAGGCGAGATGGCATTAAAGATGAAAACACACTTGATCGAATCGAGGCAGAGCAAAGTCGGGCAAACATGATGCTCCTGTACGAACGCGGTTTTCATGACTTCACCCCATTGGGTCTCTGTGAAATCCACCATTTTCTTTTTTGGCGATTTATATGATTGGGCTGGCAAATACCGCATTATCAACATTGAGAAGCGTGAGCGATTGTTAGCTGGTCGCAGCGTTTGGTATAGCAATGATGAGGAAATTCAAACGATTTGGAAGAACATTTTCCGAGCTATACCAGCCGAATTGGGATAGTCTGACTCGTGAGCAATTTGTAAAGTGCTATCAGTCGATGCTTCCCTCATATTTGGCAGGTTCATCCTTTCCGCGAGGGGGCAATACTCGTACCGTAGTAATGATGATGACTTTTTTTGTCGAGCAGCACGGCTATTTCATGGATCAGGAATTGCTCGCCGCCAGTGCTGGTTACGTCCGTGATTCTTTCGTCATGGCATCACTGGATCAATTATCTGAATACGAGCATTTGGAACGAATCCTCTTAGATGCTGTTCAAAGCGCACCCATTCACTATGATGTTGAAACGCTCTGCAACTCGATTTCCCCATCGTCAGACCGCTATTCCAAATATCAGAAAGAGCCCTACAAACCTCAACCACATTACAAGCGTGAAACTTGAAGAACGCAGGCTGTCATTTCCCCACGGCAGCCTGCGTTCTCCTTTTTTTCATTCATTCTGTTAGGGCAAATAGGGGTCATAGGGGTTCTCGCCCCTGTCAAGCTGGATTTGCACAATCAAATCCGTTGCTTGTTAGACCGATACCGCTATGCTCTCTTACGGCAGTTCGGTCTTCTGCCTTTTTCAGCGCTCCCGTTCCTTATCCGATTTGACCGGCATCGGAATTGCAAGAATCTGATCATCAATCTGCACAAATCGTTCAGGGCGCTTATACTTTTCGGTGTAGCGCTTCAGCTGTTCCTCGCTCAAACTCTTGAAGTTCTCCGTACTGCAATCGCACACAAAAAGGTTCCGCCACAATATCATAGATGCGATTGTCTTCATCCCACAAGGCGCGGTTCAGCGGAAGTCCCTGCAGCTTGCCTTCCTCATTGCAGACCAGACACACAGTTTCTTCAAACGGATAGACCGCCTGAATATAACCGCTAACCGTTTTCTGCATTCCTTCTAGAGAACCATCAATCTCTGCAACACGCGCTGCCTTGCCCGGCTCCACCAGAACAACACGCATCGTTCTCGTATCCAGTTTCTGTGTCTGTTCGGGCTCAAACTTCACAGGCTGAAAGCCAATGCTGTCACAGAAATAGAAGCCAGCATTTTCACCGTTAACAATCTCGACCACATCAGAAACCGACAGCGAGTGTCCCTGAAAATCTTCCGGCCAGTCACAATTGAACATCTGATATACGCCTTCCAGCGTATCGACCTCAACCGCTCTCTCAAACACTTTATCGTAAATCTCACTGTTCACTTTCGAACTCTCCTGAAACTTATCAATCTGAGAAAGTCCCAGGAAGGCCACCCGGTCGTCATCTCTGCTCAAATTGATCTGATAGATTTTAATGTCCATCATCGTTCTCGCTCCTTTCCATTCCGATTTACAATCTCCATCCGCAGGTAATCGTTCACATCTTTTCCGGCTCGCGGCGGGCGGTTCAGGATCGTATACTTCTTATCTAGGCCACCCATAATACTCTCTGCTGCCTGACGGCCTACACGGTCATTGTCGAGATGCAGAACCACCTTCGTAATCTGCGAGTGGTCTTTCAGAAACTGCTCCAGCGCTACCGGCACTACATTCGCCCGTTTACTCGCGAACACGCCTGCCAGCGACAGATACGCGATTTTTCTCCAGTCTTTGTGATACATGATTTTCAGCGATGCATAGCTCATGGCATCAATCGCGGCCTCAAAGACATGAACCTCTCTAACTGGTCTGTCATCCGCAACCAGTGCAAAGGAAAAGTGCTTATCACTGCCGGTTGCCTCGCCCTTGTAATCCGTAGTCATGGGCGCAGCGCTGCATAACGCCGGGTTCCTTTGGTATCGTATCCGACAAAAATAACATCATTGGCGTTCTCTGACTGAAACAGCAATCCGTGTTGAATGCAATATGCTATGATTTGCGGATGGATTCCTCGGCTCTTTAGATACGCCTCTGTTTTGCTTGTATTGGTGTCCAATGACGGCAAAAGCAGCTTTCTCGGGGCAGGCGGCGGTTTCTCGTAGCATATCGGCTGAACAGCCTGCCCGTTGAGCATTTTCACTGCCTCCGGGAACGACATCTCCTTCACCTTAACCAGATAATCCAGCGCCGACCGACCGCCGATATTCTGCGAAAACCAATACCACTTTCCGTTACTGATTTTCAGCGAATCATGCGTTCTGGTGCAGTACGTTTCACCCGAAAAGCGCACCAACTCGCCCGGTTCATACGCTCTGAGGTATGACAGCAGATCCATCTTTCTGGCATTGGCGATTTCTTCTTTTTTTGATACAACCGGCATTACCTCGCCTCCCAGTTCCGGTCCTTTGCCGCTTTCCGCTCCGCAAACGACTCGATCGCACCGCGCACCGTTTCCATGTAGTCGGTTTCCAGTTTGCTGAAATCGCTTGAATACGTCGTCGAGCGGCCCACGCTGTTTGAGCAGTGCCATCGCCTGATCGTCCGGCAAATTTAATTCTTCCATAGCCATCAGAATATCCTCGCGCACAGCATACTCATAAGCATGAGAAAGAATTTCCTCTGGCGAACACTGAACGAGCCACTTGCGATATTTGTCCTGCTCACGCTCCATCTTCTGATAGAGCGCAGTATTCAGTTTCTCGTTGTTCAATTACCATCACCTTCTTAATTTCAATTCACAGCTGACACGAAAGCAGCTATGTAGGGTAGGGGAGGAGATTCCCCTACGCAAGTTCATTCAGGCTTTGTGGATCACCCGTTTGTATTTGGTAACCGAGTTCTCCATATATGAATTGATGATTCGGCTCTGCTCCTTGGTTTCTGCGTATGCTGTTACGGTCAGCGTCTTGCGATTCCAGTCCAGCGTATAACTGTCCGAAGCAACGTTTGTAATATGGTGCTTGGCAAGATAATCTCGAAAATCCTGCATCGCTGCCATATCATCAGACATCACCACATTGACATAGGTGCGATCCTTGGATAGCTTGTTATTGATGCGACTGACCAAAAAGCAGCCAAAACCACTGGCCACCGCTACCGTCATCGTTGTCAGCAGGCTGTCTGCTAAAACCACACTGCGCGTGATCCAGAAATAAAGAAAACTGGAAAGCGCAATCGCTACGCCCGCCAGCAGACTCCGGTTTCTCTGTATCATAATCGTTTTTACGGTGCTCAAGGCGTTATCTGCCATCTTTGCAATAAACAGCAGACAAAGGCTCATTGCTGTTGTCAAACTCTCACCTCCTCATCGTTCCATATCGCGTTTCTTTTCTTTCGGTTCGCTCTCATCCGGCTCGCAGTCCACAATTTCGTTCTCCCGCTTATCCAGATTGAGCAGGATATTCAGTTCGTCTAGTCGTGCCAGCTTGGTTTTCAGTTCATCTTCCTGCGGGAACGGTTTGTCCACTGCCGCCTTGGCATTGGACAGCTGAACCCTCGCATTATCCAGCTGTGCCTCGCACTGCTGGAGATCGCTTTCCAATCCGGCAAGCATATTATCAATGCGCTGGATATTGCCAAACAGATCTATACCAAGAGAAATCGGATGACTGAGCTGGCCTTTCAGATTCAGTCGATACTCCTTTGCAAAGGTGTCAAACGAGAGGATCATGGCAAAGCCCCGATACATTCCGATTGGAATCGCATCAGGGCTTGTCATATTATGCGCCGCTGCCAGCAATGCACTGCCCGCAGCTTTCTTTTTCGATATAGACGGTTCCCTCGACCTCCATTGAAGAAAAAAACCGTCTTCATTCGGCATTGTCTGTGCCTCTCGCAGCTCAATATCACTCTTGTATCCGCTGATTTTCTGTTCCAGCGCCGCAATCTGATCTGGAAACGCTTTTGCGATCTGATCCTCCAGCGCATACTTCTGGCTCAGATGGTTGGATTTCAGCAATTTCAGCCGCTGCACTTCCACGTCGAGATCCATCTTTTCCTTGATATACGGATTACCGGTACAAAGTGCTTTCACCTCGGCATAAGATAATGCAGTTTCATCAATATCCTCCGCCGATCGGGCCGGTGCTTTGGAAGTCATGACCTGACCAATGAACTTTTGCTTCCCCTCAACCATCTGATATAGATAGCTGTCAAAAGTATTCTCCGTTACATAGGTGTAAATCTCAACTTCCGGGTTCTCATTGCCCTGACGGATAATGCGGCCTTCGCGCTGCTGTAAATCGGACGGTCGCCACGGGCAATCGACATGGTGCAGGGGCGATAAGCTTTTTTCTGGACATTCGTACCGGCACCCATTTTCTGCGTTGAGCCAATCAGCACTCGGATTTCGCCGCTGCGGACTTTGCCGAACAGTTCCTTCTTCTGCGCTTCGCTGGCTGCATTATGAATATAGGCAATCTGATCTTTGGGAATACCCATATCCAGCAGTTTATCCCGAATGCCATCATAGACATTGAAATTTCCATCGTTATGCGGCGTTGACAGGTCGCAGAACACCATTTGTGTTGATTTCTGTTCCGCGGTTCTCTGCCAGATTTCAAAGACATTCTTTGGGCAGGCACTGACTTTACCGTTTTCGTCAGCAGGCAGCAGAGGGTTGATCAATCGCTGATCCAGTGCGATCTTGCGGCCATCGTTGGTGATAAGCAGCATATTGTCTACACTGGAATCAACCATACGATTACGCACACGCTCGGCACGTTCCGAAAGATCCTTCACCATTTCCACCTGATAGGCAGACGGTTTCAGCACAACATTGTGATAATTTGCTTTGGGGACCGGCAGCTTAAGCATATCCGCTGTTTGAATATCTGCTGTCTGCTTAAACAGCGACATCAGCTCCGGCAAATTATAAAACCGAGTTCCTCTCTTTCATAAGATTTTTGATTGCTGGGCATTCATATTAGAGCGCCCAGTAACCGCAGATTTTCAATATATCAAGAAGTCATTAAGTCGTGAGTATAATGGAAATGGTTATCTTTCCATACCACGCTTGTTTCTTCGAGCCTTGATACGCTCCTGTCGTTCTTTTTCCCTTGCTTCTTTTTCGGCTCGTTCCTGCGCTTCCTTAAAAGAAAAAAGTTGCCTTACTTTTTCGGTAAAAAGTTTAGCAACTTCGGGGAAATGCTCCAACGCTTGAAGAAAAGGTCTGCACTTTTCTTTCAGTTCGTTGTATTTGGTTTTCATTCTTTCAAGTGCGTTTGCACTGTCCATATATTTCTGTCGGTAATAGGTGGCACTCTGTTCCAATTCATTGATTTCCGCACGACTGGTAATGCCCTCTTTAGCAAGGGCAGTAAGCTCAGAGTAATCCTCTTTGGAGATTGCCATTTTACCTGTGATTGTTTTCTGCCCCATACGGTCAATCTCGTTTAAGGTTTTGGAAATATGACGGGCAGGCTCATACTTAACCTGTTCATTCTGAATACGCTTCTGCAACTTCTCTAATCGTTCCTTGTCCTGCTGGATTTGATATTGTAGGGAAGTAAGATGTTCTGCTGTACTTCCGTATTCGCCACGCTGAAAGCCTTTGAACCCTCGTTCCGTCATATGGTTAAACAGTTCATCTTGCAGAATACTGTATGAAGCTCGGAACATCGGTTTCCCGTTCTTTCTTAGCAATGGATTGCCTTTTTCGTCGGTCAGGCGTGAAGATGATAGTGGTAAACCTCTTTTCCAAGTTCCTCGGTTGCGGCTACATTGATTTCATCAGCGTGCATAACAGCCGATATGACATTATCAGCACCGAATTTTTTTCCTCGATAAAATGGAATGCTTCTTCGTAAAACTGCTTTGCATATTCGTAGCCGCCGTTACGCTCGAAGTACATTGTGTTCACATCAATCACAATCTCATTGAAGAGTGTTGCGTCTTTTCTTAGACCACGAAGCGACACCTGCCCGTCAGTTTCCATCTGCTTTAATTGCTCCATATAGGTTGGGACAAAAGGTTTTTTGAAATGCACATTATGGGCTATGCGTTCCGTAATCACATTCATATTTTCATAGGTTTCATTCTTGCGTTCATTGTGCCTTTCTGCCTTGCTCACATCAAAAGCGGCATACTGTTTTACCCTTGCACAACTCATATCTGCCTTGTTGGTTTTTCGCCATTTTCGTTCTCCTTTCTCGGCAGGGCGAAGCCATTACACAACATTCTTTGAATGTGTGTAACCCACTATGACACTTTCAGACTTCGTCTGCAAAGATGTCGTGGGCAAGGGTGTTCCCCCTTGACCTCCTTTTGATACCTCCATCACAAAAACAGACTGTCCCACCGACAGGCATTCTGTTTTTATTCTCTCGGTATATCGCTCATCGGCAAAGACCAGTACCAAAGAAAGCCTTTCTTCTTCGGGAGATAACTCCTGCTTTCTTCTTTGCCTTTTTGAATGGTCGATTTCTTGAACCCTGCGGCTTCAAGTCTTTCTTCGCAATCCGAAGAAAGCATTTCTCCGCCCTGCAACATTTCAATGAAAATGATTTTGCTTTCATTTTTTTCATTCGCTCGGTCTGCCCATTTTGGGGCGAGGGATTGGAAAAACGCTTCTTCTGCTGTCATTTCCATTTCGGAGATGAAGTCCACACCCTTCTCTGCAACCTCAAAAAGAATTGCCGAGCCTGTTGGAGCAAGATTGGATTTCACTTGCACCAAATATCTTTCCGCAGGTGCTTCCTTGTTCGGTGTGCGTGTGATTGCAAGAATGCTTCTTGCAGCACCCGCAATGTCAATCGAGCCGTTGGTGCGGTAGAGAGGATTTTTATCTTTCATCTTGTTCATATGGGCGATAATGACGATCGCACAACCCGTATCTTTTGCAACCGCAATCAAGTGATTAAACTCTGCCCTTGTTTCGTTGGCATTGTTCATTGAACAGTTCTCTCCGATATAGGAACTCATCGGGTCAAGAATTAAAAGTTTTGCGTGATACTTTTCGATTGCTTCAGAATACGGTTATCTCCAAAGGATAAAGACTTTTCATCTTCCTTGATGAAGATAAGGTTTTCTCCGTTCCCACCGGCAGAGTTAAATCGGGGGTACTACCGTATCGTCTCATCTTCCGTTGTCATAGATGACTGTCGGCTCTGTTTCTTCATCGGTAAAGGGTAAGGCTTCTCCCTTTGAGAGCAGGGCGGCGATGGAAAGCATTAACTTGCTTTTCCCATCGCCCGGATCTCCCTGCAATAGCGTAACTTTGCCAAACGGAATATACGGATACCACAGCCACTTTACTTTCTTTGGCTCAATCTCGCTTGCCTTAATGATTTCGAGATGGACAGTTACATTCATTTCATTTTCCATTTGCTTCATTTTTCTTCGTTCTCCTTCTCGATAAATACTTTTGGCAAAGCACCACAACACAACGAAAACTCTGCTTACATTCACTACTGCATTTTCTGCAAAGTTCGTTGTAGGTAATGCGATTTCTTTCATTCAGAAACAACGCCCACTCTTGTTTCCGTTTCCTTTCATTCTCGGCATATCAATCCTCCTTTCCTCCTGAAAATAAAAAACCACAGATTGATACTTAAAACCTTGGTTGTGTTGCTTTTCGGGGCTTAAATCAAGGAAAAATCCCTTGCTTTTAAGCCTTTCAAAAAATACACAAGGTCTTCGTACTAACCTGTGGTTGTGTAGGGTTTGAGGGCAACAGAAAAACACCGTATTTCTACGATGTTTTTGCTTAAATACTTGTTTTTAGTTACAGACAAACCTGAAGTTAACTATTTATCAATTCCTGCAATTCGTTTACAAAACGGCAAATGTGAAATCCGTCACATACTGCGTGATGAACTTGTTGCCAAAGGAAGTATAATTTTGTTATCTTTCCCTTTTCCTTTATTTGTGTGATATCCACTTTAACGGTCATGCTGTATGTACAAGGTACACTTGCAAAGTAGTGGTCAAAATACTCTTTTCTGTTCCAACTATTTTTATCAATTTTTTCAAATACCATCTAAGTTCCCTCTCAAATTCAAGTTTATCGCTCTAATGAACAAAGATATTATACCACATTTTTGTGAATTTTTCAACTTGCCCACTTCGACTGCACTCCCGACTTAATAACTTCTTGAACACTTGCCGAAAAAGAAAAACTGCCATCACTTGACAGCAGTTCTCTTTCGTATAGTATTCCGTTATGAATACACAATATCGTTTAATACGATTTCATCTACGCAAGCTCTGATATTGTTCATCAATCCTATCCATCTCATCATATCCACAGCCTTTAATTGCTCGGTAACGCCTTGCTTTCTTGCCATTTCCTTTTATGAGATATTCAGCCATATCACAAGCCGAAGTGTCAATCTCGGCAAGGTGTTCATATAACTTTCCACTTGTCATCAGAGTGTAATATAAAACTCGCTTGTGTTCTTTCAAATATCGCTCTCGCATTCTTCCGTACCTTTGAAAGCAAAGGTTTTTCTTCTGCGGTTAAGCAGGGGTAGTAATAGTCCCCGATAAGTTCATATCGGATACCCGTTCTTTCGTCTGTGATAAATCTTTGCATTGCAGCTTCTCCTTTTCTTTTTATGGTGGTAAAATTCCAATGTTTTCTTATTGTGATTTACCCTTTGACATTCTTCGGACAGAATTTCTGTTGGCTGTGTGTAGGCCAATAGGAATTGCCGCACACAGCACATACACGCTGTCGGTAATAGTGATTTCCTCGTTCTGCTTCTCGGTCTGTTTCTTTTTCCTTGCCCTTTGCTTGATAGCAGCACTCTTTGAACAGAACACCTGTCGGTTGCTTGTCGGGATAAACTCTTTGTTGCAATGAGGACATACTTTTGTCTTAACGATTTCGCCACCGTTTTCAGCGATTTTCTGTGCCTTTCGCTTTTCTCGGTAGGCTTTTTTCACGCTTGCGCTGTCTTTTTCAAGCGTTGCTGTTCCTCCCTGCTCTTTCTGTGTTTCTATCTCGGCAAGTTCTTCTTCGGTATAGGCAATATCCACTTGACCGACATAGTTAAAATAAATATCGACCTTTTTGTGTTCGTGCTTTTCCCCACACCCTCTGCTTCATAAACCACTATCTTATCAACAAGTTCATTAAAACATTGTATCGGAGATTTCCGTAGGATTTTTACACTTGCGTATCAGCGAAATGAAATGCTTGAATATCAACGGAACTTACTTTTTCTTCGGCAAGTTCTGTTTTCATCGTTTCCATTTTCGTTTCCAACTCTGCCTGCTCGTCATCATACTGTCATCAGTTGCTTATACTGTCTTTCGGGCAAATCCCGACATAAGATTTTCGTACAAGCCACGAATAAGGGCAGAAAGCTCATCATAGCGTTTTCTGACAACGTTTCAATTCCGATTGGTTCTGCTTCGGCTTTTCCTCCTTGTTTTTCATTCCAAAGAGATTGCAGTTCCAAAGCAAATGCTTGTTCATCATTCAGAACAAACCTTGAAAAGCGTTTGACAGATGATAATATCAAGGCTTCAACATTATCGGTACTAATCGAATGACTGGTACAACTGTTCACTCTGCTTGCATACCCACCGCAAACGGTAAGAATACTGCACAGAACCGTCTTTTTACTGTAGTGTGTTTGCAAGAGTCAATCTTCTGCCGCAATCGGCACAATACAGATACCCTCTTAAACGGTTGGTGTGTGTTCCCCAAGCCGAGGCACGATTTACTCTGCATCTGCGTTTTTGAACGCTTTTGTCCCAAAGTTCCTGCGATATGATAGGCTCGTGTGTATTCGGAAATACATACTGTTCTTCTTCGTCTGTGCTTTTCTCTTGTGGAGTTTGAAATTTGTGCTTACAGATTTTCGTAAACAGTGTGTCCCAGATATTCCTGCCTGCCTAAGGCATACCATTCGTTCATGATATTCAAAAAATGGAGCAAAATCATTGTCTGAAGCATTGTTGCTGTCGATGCTGTTGTTGATTGCAAGGAATCGGACATTTTTCTGTGGGAACAGAACTTCCGTATAAAAACCGACTTGCAGATAATTTCGTCCCAAGCGGCTCATATCCTTCACAATCAGCGTTTCGACATTTCCTGCTTCTACTTCTTTTATCAGAGATTGAAAACCGGGGCGATTGAAATTCACACCTGAAAAGCCATCATCTGTAAAATGGCAGATGTTCTTGAAGCCGTTCTTTTTTTGGCGTAATCTTCCAAATATTTCTTTTGGTTGGTGATGGACGTCTGACTGAAATACCGCCCACGATCCGCATCTTAGAAAATGCGGCAAGGTTTTTATAGTAATGTGCCTCGTCCACAAACAGTCGATCAACACCCAATTTCTTCAAAGGTAACAAGGTCATCTTTTTCGGCTCGGTCGCGTTCCAGCGCTTTATCCAGCTTTGCCTGCACTGCTTTCTTAGAAACGTTCCAACTGCTTGACCGAGAAACGATCTCGCCCGTTCTGTTCTTTTTTTCAGTTCTCGGATACCATCTTCATCTATGATTTCATGGTACTGCTGCTCCAGAATATAACGCCGTCGCTCAACAGACATTGGAATCTTCTCGAACTGGCTGGCCAATAATAACGGCATCAAAAAATCGCCAGTTGTACCCTTCTGCCGCAGAAGCGTTTGCGGTTCTTTTTTCAAAAGTCCTCTTGTTGCAACCAGAATGTTGGCAGAAGGATTGCCAACTGCAAATACTCTGCCGCCCACTGTTCCTGTCAGGTGATTCGGCAC